>Ga0114967_10000256_pt1 | contig 44360 bp, 39 predicted proteins | sample M_130628_MF_Meta_FD_92639 | JGI IMG/M metagenome (GOLD analysis project Ga0114967, IMG submission 92639) | Freshwater microbial communities from Lake Montjoie, Canada to study carbon cycling - M_130628_MF_MetaG | ecosystem: Environmental > Aquatic > Freshwater > Lake | place: Lake Montjoie... | reverse complement strand
TTACTGGTCATCAATACCCTTCTTGCCCAAGATGCTTTTGAACTTAGTCGCCTCAAGGCCGAAAGTCGTTTAGTCAGCGATCAACGCGAAGCACTTGCACGCGCAATTGAAAAGTCTTCATCACCAAGCGCACTTGCTCACTCGGCATACGCACTTGGAATGCGCCCATCTGATTCTCCAATTTTCTTGAATCTAGATGCTCAAACTCTCGAAACTGGAGTTAAACTCAATGGGTAATTTTTCACTAGCTCACGGGAGAATTAGAGTGCTCATTATTGGGGCACTCGTCTTTCTCATGGCGTTTGGAATGCGTTTAGTTCAGATTCAAGCTGTACAAGCATCGAGTTATCAAAATCGCGCAAATAACGAAATGTCATTCACTCGTACTTTGCCTGCGCCACGTGGTGAAATTACTGATATTCATGGAGCCCCTTTTGCTCGCAGCGTTGCAGCAACAAGCATCGTTGTTGACCAAACACTTGTTACCGATCCTGCAAAAGTTGCAGCTTTTGTGGCACCGATACTTGGACTTACTACTGCTGAAGTCGCAAATAGCATCACGGGTACCAAACGCTGGAGCATGGTTTATAGAAATGCTAAGCCAGCAATATGGAAAAAACTTAGCGAAGCAATGGCCGCATACAACGCATCATTGAGTAAAGAAGAGATTGGGAAACGAATTGTTGGATTTCTCCCAGAACGTGGATATATCCGCGAGTACCCATCAGGAAAACTTCTTGCATCCCTCATTGGTTTTATAAATAATGATGGCTTTGGTGCATCGGGTCTTGAATCAAGCAAGAATTCAATCATTGCTGGCGTTGACGGTAAATATTCCTACGACAACGGATATAAGGCTGAAATTCCGGGCTCACAATCTGAAATAATTCCAGCTAAGACTGGAACGACTATTCGATTGACCATTGATCGTGACATTCAATGGGTTGCATCCAAAGCTATAAGTGATGCGGTCAAAAAATCTGGGGCGCTTAGTGGAACTGTCATTGTGATGGATCCAAAGACTGGCGAAATTTTGGCACATGCAACTGCTCCAACTTTTGATCCAAATAACCGTAAAGATGTCCCACTCTCTTTGATGCGCAATCCATCTGTGCAAGATGTTTACGAACCGGGCTCTACTGGAAAAGTTATGACTCTGGCTGCGGCAATTGAAGAAAAATTAGTTTCCCCTGACACGGTCTTTACAGTTCCTTATGCACTGAAGCGCTCTATCAAGGTTTTTCATGACCACGAAAAGCATGCAACAAAGAGATTGACTGTTTCTGGAATTCTTGCTGAATCGAGTAATACTGGCTCCATTCAAATTGGTGAAAAGCTGGAAAACCAAAAGCTCTATGACTACCTCACTAAATTCGGAGTTGGTGTAAATACAGGTTCAGGTTTACCTGGTGAATCCCGAGGACTCCTTGCCCCAGTTTCGAAATGGTCTGGTACATCAGCGCCAACGATTGCTTTTGGTCAGGGATATTCACTTACTGCAATGCAAGCAACAAGTATTTTCGCAACCATTGCCAATGATGGCGTTCGAGTATCACCAACTGTAATTTCTGGTACAAGTGATTCAAGCGGACATTTCACTCCAGCTGATGCTCGCGCTAGCGAACGAGTAATAAGTGCACAGACAGCACAATCAATGCGCATAATGATGGAAAGTGTTGTCTCTACGAACGGTACCGCTCCAGCAGCTGCAATTCCTGGCTATCGTGTTGCAGGAAAAACAGGTACTGCAATGCGATTCAACTCGGCATGTCATTGCTACAGCGGTTATACAGCATCATTTATTGGATTCGCACCAGCCGATAAACCACGATACGTCATCAGCGTTACGATTCAAGATCCAAAGGGTTTGCACTGGGGTGGCGCACTCGGCGGCCCTGTATTCAAAGATGTAATGTCATTTGCACTCAAGAGTGAACATGTGTCACCGACTGGAACAAAGATTATTCCAGTAGCGCTCAATGAAAAAGAACTTAATGCGCGCATCAAGAAAGATGCGGTGAAGCAGTAATGCTAAGACCTATGTCGAGCCCGAGTAAGACACTCGATACAGTCGCTCAAATAATTTCTGCACAATCATCTTCCGATCCCTCTGAACTTATGAAAATTTCTATCACAGGAATTTCACAATCAAGTAATAACATTGAAGCTGGCGATATTTTTATTGCCCTACCTGGAGAAAAGACTCATGGCGCTAAATTTGCCTCAGATGCAATAAAGAGGGGTGCTAAGGCGATACTGACAGATACTGCTGGGGCGGCTCTAATAACTGGTATTCCCGTTCTTATAACAAGTAATCCACGTCGAAGCGCGGGTGTTCTTAGCGCATGGTTCTATAGCGAGCCAATGCGTGATCTTTACAGCGTGGGCATAACTGGGACTAATGGGAAAACGACAGTTACAACTATTTTGCATCAGATAATGTCCCTTGCTGGTCGTGATAGTGGGTTGATTGGAACAATCGAAACTCGTATTGGTAGTGAAGTGCTAAAAAGTAAGAGAACCACTCCAGAAAGCAGTGAACTTCAATCACTTGCCGCAGTCATGCGTGAGCGACACATGCGTAATCTCATAATGGAAGTCTCAAGTCATGCAGTTGCATTAGATCGCATCAGGGGTAGCCATTTTGCAGTTGTAGGATTTACGAATCTTTCTCAAGATCACCTTGATTTTCATAAAACGATGGATAAATATTTTGAAGCAAAATCCGCTCTATTCACTTTCGAATATGCAGATCTTGCCGTCATCAATATTGACGATTCACATGGGCGAAAATTACAAGAAATAACAGAGCTACCAGTAATTACACTTTCAAAAATAAATACCGATGCTGATTGGCATTACAGCAATATTAGTAGTGAGTACTACGGAGCTCATGTTGCAATACGCGGATCAGGTGGGATTCTTATTGAGGGCAAAGTAAATCTGCACGGCGGATATAACTATGACAATCTCTTGATGGCTATAGCAATTGCTGTTGAAAGTGGAATTGACCCTATTGATATTGCTTCACTCCTACCAAAACTTCGCGGTGCATCGGGTCGCCTAGAATCAGTAGCACTTGGTCAAAAATTTGCTGCTTTTGTTGATTATGCACATTCACCTGATGCAGTTGCTCGTGTTCTAGAAACTGCTCGCGAATTGAGCACGGGACGTGTTATCGGAGTATTGGGGTGCGGAGGTGATAGAGATCGCAGCAAGAGATCTGCAATGGGTCGCGCACTCGATGATGGTAGTGATGTGGCAATTTTTACAAGTGATAATCCACGATCTGAGAGAGCTGAAGATATTCTCAAAGAAATGACCGCTGGAATCAAATCTGCGAGTGTCATAAGCGATCGTGCGCAAGCTATTAAAAGTGCAGTAAACGAGGCGCAGGATGGAGATCTGGTAATTATTCTTGGTAAAGGACATGAGACTGGTCAAGAAATTGCGGGAGTACTTCATCCATTTGATGATCGAATTGAATTAGCAAAAGCAATTGAGGAAAAGAAATGATTCCTCTTAGTGCGCGAGAAATCTCAGTTATTGTCAAAGGAGCATTACATGGAGAACCCAATGTAATTGTAAGTATGCCTGCAGTATTTGATTCACGAGAGGCCAAGAACGGATCCCTATTTCTAGCACTTGTTGGAGATAATCAGGATGGTCATGATTTTGTAGAAGCAGCTATTGGTAATGGGGCAGTGCTTACTTTTTCTACTCGAAATGTCAAGGGTAATCATGTAGTAGTTAGTGATGTAATTGAAGCCGTTTCACTACTCGCCCAATTTGTGCGATCCAAGTTATCTGATATGACAGTTATTGGGATAACAGGTTCACAGGGAAAGACGAGCACAAAGGATCTATTACGTTCCATTTGTTCAGCATCAGGAAAAACAGTCGCACCAATGGCTTCCTATAACAATGAATTAGGAGTTCCGCTTACTCTTCTGCAGTGCAATGAACAAACCCAATATTGCATTATTGAAATGGGTGCGCGCCATAAGGGAGATATTACAAAACTCTGTTCAGTGGTCAAGCCCGATATCGGTGTAGTTCTGAGAGTCGGAAACGCACATATTGGCGAATTTGGTTCGCAAGATGCGATAGCACAGACAAAGTCAGAGCTAATTCAATCTCTTTCATCAGATGGAGTTGCGATTCTGGGAAGCTATGACAAATTTACAATTGCGATGAAGGCATTACATAAAGGTAAGACGCTCACATTTGGAGAGAATCAAAGCGATGATGTTCGAGCTGCTGATATTGAGACTCGAGAAGGACGTGCGCATTTCGATTTAGTAACACCGCAAGGCAGAGATGCTGTTGGTTTACGATTAATTGGAACCCACCATGTTTCTAATGCACTTGCTGCAGCAGCTGTTGCGACATCTCTTGGAATTCCGATAGAAGTAATTGCAGGCGCTTTATCGACGGCTGAGATTTCGAGCAAGTGGCGAATGGAATTGCACGAACTTGATGGACTCATGCTTATCAATGATTCGTATAACGCCAACCCAGAATCGATGGCAGCAGCCCTTCGCACCCTTCTTCTCTTTGCACAGGAACGCGGGGGAGAATCGTGGGCATTTGTCGGAAAAATGCACGAACTCGGCGAGTCATCAGCAACTCATCATCTAGATATTGGCACCCTTGCACAGGAGATCGGAATTGATCACTGTGTTGCAATTGCAACGCCAGAGTATGCCCCGGTTAGTGGAGGAAATGCTTCGATGACTTTCCATAACCTAGCCACAATTGATAGTGCAATTGAATTCTCGTCGCATATCAATCAAGGAGATGTCGTTCTCGTAAAGGCATCCAGGGCCGAACATTTTGAACTACTTGCAGATGGCATTGAGAAAGCATGGAAAGAACGCGTAGGTGAAAACGAATGAGACAGATTCTTATAAGCGGAGCGCTGTCGCTAATTTTTGCACTGCTGGGTACCCCAATGCTTATTCGTGTCTTGGCAAAGCGTGGTTATGGACAAATAATTAGAGATGACGGGCCAAGTAGTCATCACACTAAACGTGGTACTCCAACAATGGGCGGAATTATTATCATTTTCGCTGCGCTATTTGGATACCTTGGCGCACACCTACTAACGCAAAATAGTGTTACAACATCTGCAGTATTAGTCTTTGGATTAGTTATCTCCTTAGGTTTTGTTGGTTTCCTTGATGACTGGCTTAAAGTTTCACGGCAAAAATCTCTTGGTTTGACTGGTAGGCAAAAACTCTTGGGTCAAGCCCTTTGTGCAGCAATATTTGGTTACTTAGGAATTAGATTTGCTGATTCCGATGGATTTACTCCAATCTCTCTTTATCTCTCTGGAGTTCGTGAGACTTCGCTCAAACTTGGCGCAGTAGTTGTGATTTTGTGGGTAGTACTAATGGTTCTAGCGACAAGTAACGGCGTAAATCTCACAGATGGACTCGATGGACTTGCTACCGGTGCATCAGTAATGACTTTTCTTGCATTTCTTCTTATCGGTGTTTGGGAATTTGGACAAAGTTGCGCGATAACTGCAGGCTCTGGTTGTTATCAAGTACGCGATCCACTCGATATGGCTGTTTTCGCAGCAAGTTTTGCAGCTTCGTGTACTGGTTTTTTATGGTGGAATGCATCTCCTGCTCGCATTTTTATGGGAGACACAGGTTCACTTGCACTCGGTGGCGCATTAGCTGGCCTTGCAACAACTCTCCGTGTCGAACTTTTACTTCTCCCACTCGGTGGCCTTTTCGTCATTATTACTCTTTCAGTGATTATCCAAACTCTTTATTTCAAAGCAACAGGTGGCAAGAGAATTTTCAAGATGGCACCCCTGCAACATCACTTTGAATTACTTGGCTGGGGTGAAGTCACTATTGTGCTTCGTTTCTGGATCATTGCTGGGCTCTGTGTCGCAGTTGGCCTAGGTCTCTTCTACGCACAATGGGTGGCGAAGTAAGAGAGATGGCTACGCTTTTTTCATCCCAAAAAGTGCTGATACTCGGCGCTGGTGTTACAGGTATTGCTGTTGCGCAAGCCTTATCTAAACGAGGCGCACACATTGGGATTGTTGATGAGAATAAAGATTCAATATTTGAATTTCTGAGAGTTGAATCGGATTCAATTGATCTTGCTCAATGGGATTCGATCGTTGTTTCTCCAGGTTGGAAAGAATCGCATCCAATAATTCAAGCAGCTCAATTAGCTGGGGTCGCAATTTTGAATGAGATTGATATTGCCTGGGAGATTCATCTTGAAATGGCTCCATCTCAAAAATGGGTTGCAATTACTGGAACTAATGGAAAGACAACTACTGTTGAAATGGCAGCGAGCATGCTGCGCTCTGGTGGTTTTCATGCAATTGCATGCGGAAATGTCGGCGAGACCGTGATTTCGGTTGTGGATCAAAATGATCCCTTTGACTACCTAGTTGTTGAATTATCATCTTTTCAGTTGCATTGGTCAAAAAAAGCGCAGTTTGTTTCGTGCGCAATTCTCAATATTGCAGATGACCATACAGACTGGCACGGCTCTTTTGAGAAGTATGCACAAGCGAAAATTTCATTATTGGATCGCGCATCAACTGCAATACTCAATGGAGATGATGGGGTAGTTGTAGAACAGAGCGCCCATTGGCAAGGAAGAAAGGTTTTTTATGGATTAGACACTCCGAAACCTGGAGAACTTGGCGTAGTAGAAAATTTATTGGTAGACCGTGCATTTGTTCTTGATCCCCAAGAAGCGGCGATGATTTGCGAGCTCGTTCATGTGAAACCAACTGCTCCACACAATGTCTCAAATGCACTCGCAGCCGCAGGTATCGCACGATCCCTTGGTGTCACGCATGAAGCGATACAAAAGGCCATTCAGAATTTCATACCTGGACGACATCGCATTGAAGTAGTGTGCGAAAAAAATGGCATTACGTGGATTGATGATTCCAAAGCAACTAATCCTCACGCTGCAGCAGCTTCGCTGCTTTCACAATTACACGTTGTTTGGATTGCGGGAGGTTTGGCAAAAGGTGCAAAGATGGAAGAACTCATTTCACGAACAAAAGGACGAATTCGCTCTGCCATAGTCATTGGTACCGATGGAGAACTTATTGCTAGAGAACTTCGCAGGCAAGCACCTGAAGTGCAAATATTCAAAATAGAGACACCAAATGATTATCACAAAGGCGCAGAGTCGAATTCTCTAATGGAAACAGTTGTGAAGAAAGCGCATGAAGTCGCCGTTACAGGCGACACCGTTCTGTTAGCGCCTGCGTGTGCATCTATGGATCAATTCATCTCTTATTCTGATCGAGGAGATCGATTCGCAGAAGCAGTAAAGAAAGTTGTACTTCATGAAGAATAGCCAGATGAAAAAATCAGCACTCACCGCGTTCCTTAGTAAGCCGGTAAATTTCTATTACATGCTTCTCGGAAGCACACTCGCCCTTACATTCATGGGCCTGATTATGGTTTTTTCAGCTTCATCGATTCATTCCTTGGAAACGAAGGGGAATTCCTATGGAATTGTTTTACGTCAGGCACTTGCAATTTGCGCAGCGATTCCTTTGGGATTTTTTGCTTCCCGCTTTTCATTGAAGAGATGGCAAGGACTTGCTAAAAGATCCCTAATAATTTCGATAATACTTCTCACTATTGTTCAAATAATTGGACGTAGCGTGAATGGAAATCGAAATTGGATAAGTTTAGGATTCGTCGACGTTCAACCTAGTGAGTTTGCAAAATTCCTAATGATTTTATGGGCTGGATACATGCTTGCCAGCCGAGAGCGTGCAGGTATAGTCCAAACAAATGTTTTGATGTTGATTGCACCTGGCTTCGCGTTAGCCATGGCTCTTATATACAGAGGTAACGATTTAGGAACAGTCTCTGTCTTTGCATTAATTTTGACCGGTCTCTTATGGGTTTCAGGTGTACCTATGCGCCTATTCACACTTGTAACAACAGTGGGATTTGCAGGTATTGCTGCTCTGATTGTGACATCACCAAATAGAGCGCAGAGATTACTCGTTGTATTGCATCCTTTCGCAGAAGGAGATTATAAGAATGCGGGTTGGCAACCAGCACACAGTCTTCTTGGCCTTGCTAGCGGTGGATTATTTGGTGTTGGGCTTGGTGCAAGCAGACAAAAGTGGGGAAACCTTGCCGAAGCACATACAGATTTTATTTTCTCAGTTATTGGTGAAGAGCTAGGACTCTTTGGAACACTTGCAGTTCTTATTCTCTTTGCCGCTCTTATTTTCTCAATTTTCAAGATTTCAATGCGAACTCATGACCCGCTTGTTCGCTACGTCTGCGCTGGAATTGGTTGCTGGATAACTATTCAAGTAATCCTCAATTTAGGATCAGCCCTGAGTGTTTTACCAGTTGTCGGCGTAACGCTTCCTTTCCTTTCATACGGTGGCTCTGCACTCATAGCAACATATTGGGCAATTGGTTTCGTACTGGGTGCAGCGCGCAGAGATCCACATATTTATGATGAAGTAAAGAGATCGAAGTTTCCATGGCTCGCATAATTATCGCTGGGGGAGGCACAGCTGGTCATATAGAACCTGGTCTAGCAGTTGCTCGACTCTGGCGAGATAAGAATCCAGCTGATCACGTTGCATTTTTAGGTACAAAAAGCGGATTAGAGAACACATTAGTTCCTGCATCGGGTTTCGAACTTCTTTTGATTCCAAAGGTTGTTGCACCTCGCAAAATATCTCCCGCAGCGCTGCGAGCTCCATTCACATTCATTAGCGCACTTGTACAGGCCCGCAATCATATTAGGGGCTCCCAAGTTGTCATTGGTTTTGGAGGCTACGTAAGTGCGCCAGCATATTGCGCAGCTAAATTATCTGGAATTCCAATTGTTATTCACGAATCAAATGCCAAACCTGGAGTTGCAAATAGACTAGGCGCGCTTCTTGGTGCTTCAGTGGCAATCTCTCGAAACGTAGAGAGCGGTAAATTTTCTGATGCACTCATCACCGGCTTACCACTTCGCAGTGAAATAATTGAAGCTTTCAATAGCGCGCAAAAAGATTGGAAGAAGGCGCGTCACCAAGCGAAAATTGATTTAGGTTGTGATCCAAGTAAAAAACTCATTCTCATAATGGGTGGATCCCAAGGTTCGATTGCTCTCAATAAGGTGGTTGCAGATTCACTTGAATACCTGCTCCACCAGGGTTACAGCGTTATTCATTCAGTTGGGCGAGGAAATAATCTTCCAGATAAGCGTGATGGTTACTTTCCAACTCCATATGTAACGTCAATGAGTAGCGCCTATTTAGCGGCAGATTTGATCATTGCTCGAAGCGGGGCAGTAACGTGTAGCGAATTTCGTACGTTAGGTCGTTACGCTCTATTCGTGCCTCTACCAATTGGAAATGGCGAACAACGTCTCAATGCTCTTGATTTAGTAGAAGCAGGAAGAGCGCAGTTAGTTCAGCAAAGTGACTTCGATGCTCACTACGTGCAAGCAAATATCAAGGCACTTCTTGAGCAATCTGAAAAAACGAATGTTGAGGGGGATTCAACGGAATTACTTGCAGCAGAAAAAATCGTGAATTTGATTGAATATGTAAGTTTGGGAAATAAATAATGCGTAGAACTCTCAACGACCTCATTGGTCACCGCATTCATTTCATCGGTATTGGTGGCGCCGGGATGAGTGGCCTTGCGCGCATTGCACTTTCATACGGTATTGAAGTTAGTGGCTCAGATGCTAAAGATTCTTCTGTAGTTGCAGCGCTTCGAATATTAGGCGCCCATATAGATGTGACTCATGAGGGTCACCATGTTGATGGTTCAAATTTTGTTGTTTTCTCAACAGCAATTTCTGATCATAATCCTGAGTTAGTTCGCGCACGTGAACTAGGTCTACCCATCCTTACTCGTGCGCAATTACTTGCAATCCTTATGTCGGTCTCTAAAAGTATTGCCGTTGCGGGAACACATGGAAAAACGACGACTTCTTCCATGCTTGCCGTAGCGCTTCAATCGTGTGGCCTAGATCCATCTTTTGCTATTGGTGGAACGATTACTGCATCAGGCTCTAATGCACATAAGGGAACTGGCGAATTATTTGTTGCCGAGGCAGATGAATCAGATGGATCCTTTATTGAATATCATCCTTTCGCCGCCATTGTTACAAATGTTGAGCACGACCATGTTGATTTCTTCGCTACTCCAGAAATGGTCACTAAAGCTTTCATGGACTTTGTAGCAACTATCAACCCTGATGGCTTCCTTATCTACTGCAATGATGATCCCGGCTCCAAGGCGCTCGGTAAATCATGTTCTAAAATCGCTACTTTTTCCTACGGAACAGATACTGAGTCTGATTTAGTAGTTGATAAAATTGAACTAATGGCAATGAGTTCTAAGGCTCGTGTTGTATGGCGGGGTAAGAGTTTAGGAAAGATCGAATTACATGTTCCTGGTCATCATAATTTACTCAATGGGTGTGCGGTACTAGCCATGGGTATGGCACTTGGCTTAGAACATTCAGCAATTATTGCGGGATTGGCAACCTTTCAAGGTACAGGTCGCCGATTCGAATTGATTGGAACGGTACATGGCATCCGAGTTGTTGATGATTACGGCCATCACCCAACTGAGATAGATGTAACTCTACAAGCAGCGCGTCGCTATGCAGGTGACGGTCGAGTAATTGTAATTTTTCAACCACATCGCTATTCACGAACACAAGCATTCATCACTGAATTTGCTCGCGTGCTCAATCAGGCAGATCGTGCAATTTTGTTAGAAGTTTATGCAGCAAGTGAACAGACGATTCCTGGCATTAGTTCGCAGCTCATCGTTGATGAAATGACGCATGGTGAATTCATTCCAAACTTTATTGATGCCACACAGACTCTTATTGAATCAGCCCAACCTGGTGATGTAATCATGACATTGGGTGCCGGAGATGTAAGTTCACTTGCTCCAATTATTGCCGCCGGTTTACACAAACGCTTTAGCGCAGAATAGGTGATTCAAATAAATCGCAGAATTCTCTCCTTACTAGGAATTGCTCTATTTGCACTCATCGTCTACATCATCGCTTGGTCAACGCTATTTACTGTTTCGAAAGTGGTAGTGACTGGCGCACAGCAGAGTGCAATGCAAAATTTGAGCGGAATAACTCTCGGAGAGAAACTAGCGCGAGTCGAACCTAGGGCTGTTGCTAGAAAGCTACAAAAGCAATTATGGATCGAGGGCGTCGAAGTCTCTAGAAATTGGATTAATGGAACTGTGACTATAGATATCACTCCTAGAAAACCAATAGGCATATTCTCTGGTCGCTTCATTGATAAGTCAGGGACGATCTTTGATATTCCAGAGGGGTCGAGTAAATCTCTACCTGTGGTTGAGGCAAATTCGACAGTCAATGGCCTTTCAGCGATTGAACTTTTCACGCAATTACCGGAGAACTTTCGTTCTAAAATCGAGACAATCAAGGCGAAGAATCAGGATTCTTTTGAACTTGTCCTCGATGAAGGTCCCCGAAAGCTTTTATTATTGTGGGGGACCAATTCAGATTTGAATCTGAAGATAAAGGTCTATGAAGCACTCATTGCATTGAAAGAAAATTCAAAGATTGTGACAGTAGATGTTTCTGCTCCACATGCACCAATTGTTAAATAACGTCTCAAAATATTTCTAGAAATTCTTCGCGTCGGTGTTTGCTTAGATGCTCAACTCGCTTTACGTTCACCTTACGCATAAATATAAGAACCATATGTCTCAAGTTGAGGTTTATAGTTCCCAAGGAGGATTACCGTGGCTTCACCGCAAAATTATTTAGCTGTCATCAAAGTTGTTGGTATTGGTGGCGGTGGAGTCAATGCAATTAATCGGATGATTGATGTCGGACTCAAAGGCGTTGAATTCATTGCAATCAATACTGATGCACAACATTTATTAATGAGTGATGCCGATGTGAAATTAGATATCGGTCGTAAGACAACAAAAGGTTTAGGCGCTGGCATGGATCCTGACAAGGGTCGCGAAGCTGCACTCGATCACGCAGAAGATATTGAAGAAATGTTGCGCGGTGCAGATATGGTTTTTGTTACAGCTGGCGAAGGTGGCGGAACAGGCACAGGTGCGGCACCTGTTGTTGCAAAGATTGCACGCGATCTCGGAGCACTAACTATTGGAGTAGTCACTCGTCCATTTTCTTTCGAAGCAAAGTTGCGCTCTGCACAAGCTGATGTCGGTATCGAAAATCTTCGCGCAGAAGTTGACACTCTTATTGTTATTCCAAATGATCGACTACTTGCGATTTCAGATCGCAACATAACTTTGGCCGATGCATTCAAGAGTGCCGATCAAGTTCTGCTCTCCGGTGTTCAAGGAATCACCGAAATAATTACTCAACCGGGACTAATCAATCTTGACTTCGCAGATGTGAAGGCAGTCATGTCTGGCGCAGGTTCTGCACTTATGGGAATTGGTTCTGCTCGTGGTGAGAACCGAGCGATACGCGCGGCTGAACTTGCAATTTCAAGTCCGTTACTAGAAGCATCTATTGATGGCGCCATGGGGGTTCTGCTCTCAGTATCTGGTGGTTCAGACCTTGGATTATTCGAAGTTAATGAAGCATGTGAGTTGGTTCAGAGTGCAGTGCATCCAGATGCGAAGTTTATTTTTGGTACAACAATTGATGACGCACTTGGTGATGAAGTACGAATAACTGTTGTAGCGGCTGGCTTTGCAGGTGGTGAGCCTAAGCGTGTGGCGATGCCAATTATCAATGCGGCTTCACTCAATGGAGTAGCAGATCCAATCGCAGCTAATGATCCAATCTCCTTTGCAATGGAAGCGGGCGAAGATGTTATTCCCAAGAAGAGAGTTACTTTTGAAGATCTCGTTGCAGAAGACGAGATCGATATTCCTGATTTCATGAAGTAGGGGTACTTGTTCACCCTCTTCACTGACAGGTTTGGCGGAGTTAGTGCGCCGCCGTATGACTATCTAAATTTTGGGGACCATGTAGGTGATAACCCTGAGAGTGTTGCCAAGAATAGAGCCTCTTTAATTGCGCGCGTTGGACCTACGCTCTTTATGAACCAAGTTCATGGGGATGAATTTCATTTCGCACAATCTTCTGATGAAGTAATACCTACTTGCGATGCACTTATTACAACTACATCTGGAGTCAACTTAGCAGTACAAGTTGCAGATTGTATTCCTCTTCTCATACATGGAGATAACGTTGTGGCAGCAGTTCATGTTGGCAGAAAAGGCTTAATAAACAATATTGCCCTAAAGGTCTTAGCGGAGATGAAACGTTTAGGTGGGAAGAATTTCCATGCCTGGATAGGTCCACATATTTGTGGGAAGTGTTATGAGGTATCTCAGGATGTATTTGAGGAAGTTATCGCAAAATATCCAGCATCACGATCCCAAACAATTCAAGGTACATGTGCATTGGATTTAGCTCGATCCTTAGAAGAGATTCTTATCCAACAGGGTGTGAGCGTTAAAAACTCGGCTGTGTGTACCGTTGAGAGTTTGGACTATTTTTCATACCGGCGCGATGGAATAACAGGTCGCACTGTAGGAGTGATTGCGCTATGAGTACTCGCAAAGAAGATATTGCCAACAATCTTGCCCATGTACGAGAAAAAATCCAGGTGAGTGCTCGATCTTCTAATCGTGAACTCAGCGAGATAAAACTCATTGCTGTTACTAAGACATTTCCAGCAATTGATGTAGAAATCCTTCACGAATTAGGCATTCGTGACTTTGGGGAAAATAGAGATAGCGAAGGAGCGGCCAAGTCGAAAGAAGTTCAAGGAGATTGGCATTTTCAAGGACAGATTCAAGGAAATAAATTGAAATCAATAACAAAGTGGGCAACTTTTATACATTCCCTCGATTCACATGATCACTTAGAGAAGATTGCAACGCTGTGCAAAGAACGCGAAGGCACACCACTAGGAATTTTCATTCAAGTATCACTCGATGGCGCGCATGGTCGCGGGGGAGTGCCCGCACAAGAACTCACGAAATTGGCTGACTCAGTTATTTCCACCGTCGGAATTCAACTCATGGGACTTATGGCCGTAGCCCCATTGGGAATAGAGGCTGATAAAGCATTTGCAGAATTAGCAGTAATTCATAGGGCTTTTTCTGCGAATTTTCCAACTGCAACAGCCCTATCTGCAGGGATGAGTGGTGACTATGAAAGTGCAATTTCTCACGGTGCGACACATATACGCGTAGGTAGCTCAATCCTCGGTTCTCGCACGCCTGAGATGTAATATTTTAGGTATGGCTAATGCAATGCGACGCGTCGCAAACTACCTCGGACTTATGGATGACCCTGAATTTGATACACCTGTTGCGGCGCAAGAAGCAGCACGAGTACCTGATGTTCGCATCAAGACTCGCGAACCACGTCACGTAGGTTCTATGCAAGCAGCAACTCTCGCACCTGCTCCTCAATTAGATCTTCCAGTACTAGATCGCATCATCACTCTTCATCCACGTTTTTATAATGAAGCACGCACAATCGGCGAGCACTATCGTCAAGGTAATCCAGTCATCATCAATCTCACCGACATGGATGAAGCCGCATGTACACGTCTTATCGATTTTGCAAGTGGACTTGCATTTGGACTCAACGGAACAATTGAAAGAGTTACGAAGAAAGTGTTTCTTCTTTCACCTGCAAATGTTTCTGTTAGTTCTGAAGATAAGTCGGCAGCTGCACAGGCTAGCTTTTTCAATCAGAACTAACTCATCGATCTATGTTTCGTATCGGCACGATTCTCGTTCTAATTCTACAAATTTTTCTTTTTGCCCTTTTGGGTCGATTGATTCTTGATTACATCCGAATGTTTGCGCGCAACTGGCGTCCCAGCGGAATCTCACTTTATTTTGTAGAGGCCGTTTATTCAATTACAGATAAGCCGATGGGATTTATTCGTCGCTTTATTCCACCACTGCGCATCGGCCCAGTGAGTTTAGATCTCTCTTTCATTGTGCTCTTTTTCGCTATCCAACTTTTGATTCCAATTGTTGGTTCGCTCTAAGAATTAGGAATTCTTTTTTAGTATTACAGTCATTCCTAGTTCGTTATCTGAAATTTCGAGAGCTGAGTCTTGCTTCATATCGATTGCTAGAACTTCACTCTTAATATGTTCTAGGTCAGCAAGTACGGCCTGAGCTACTACATCAGGTGCGTTCCACGAGATATCAATTCGATCTGAAATATCAAAGCCATCGCTTTTACGACGTTCTTGAATCAATCGGATAACTTCACGGACGTTTCCTGCAGCAATGAGAGTTGGTGTGAGTTCAAGATCGAGAGCAACGCTCTCTCCATCATGGCTCGCCACCATCCAGCCACTCTTAGGAACCTCTGTTATTGCTAGGTCTTCTAAGGAAATTTCCCAGGATGATGAGCCTGCAGAAATCGTGCTCGTTCCTTTGCTGCGTAGTGTACGAACAAGTTCGGTCGCATTCTGTGCAGCAATGGCTGTAGCAATCTCCTGGACAGCGCCACCGAACTTGGTTCCAAGAGTTCTAAAATTCGCCTTGATTGAGATATCAACTAAATCTCCATCGGCATCGGCAATATCTTCAAGTGAAATCACATTGAGCTCATCAGCGATTTGTTCTCGCATCGCAACTGGCAATGATGCCCAACCACTTGCCGCAATAAGTGCACGCGATAATGGTTGGCGAATCTTGACACCGGATTCTGCGCGAGCGGCTCGTCCGAGTTCAACGATTCTCTTTGTGAGTGAAACTTCACGACGCAAGTCGAGATTGATCATGGATTTATCCGCAATTGGGAAATCACTTAGATGTACTGAGTGAACGGCATGTGCATCAGTTGGTCGAACTAATTCTTGCCAGACTTGCTCTGTAATAAAGGGAATCATCGGTGCAAGTAACTGCGTGAGGACAGTGAGGCATTCATGCAATGTTGCTAGAGCACTTGCATCACCATCCCAGAAGCGACGTCTTGAACGGCGTACATACCAGTTAGAGAGATCATCAATAAAGCGCGCGAGTTCTTTTCCTGCTGCTTGTGAATCAAAATCCGAATATGCAGCATCTACTTCTTGAATCAGTAAATTGAGTTCGGAAAGAATCCACTTATCCATAAGAGTTCTCTCACTGGGTGCTGGTGAATTCTTGAGATCAAAATTTGCCGCATGAGCGTAGAGGGAATGGAATGAAACAGTGTTCCAATATGTAAGTAGAGTCTTTCGAAGAGCATCATTGATGGCGGTATGACCCACGCGACGAGCCGCCCACGGTGAACCAGCAGCAAGCATGTACCAACGAACTGCATCAGCGCCATGTTGTTCCATCAAGGAAATAGGTTCTAAAACATTGCCCAAGTGCTTACTCATTTTGCGACCATCTTCATCAAGAATATGGCCAAGACAAAGAACTGTTGAATAAGAACTCTTATCAAATACAAGAGTTCCAATAGTCATAAGTGTGTAGAACCACCCACGTGTTTGATCGATAGCTTCTGCAATGAAATCTGCAGGATAGGCCTTTGCGAATTTCTCGGCAGAACCCTCCTTATGCGGATAACCCCATTGAGCAAATGGCATAGCGCCAGAGTCATACCAACAATCGATTACTTCTGGAATACGTGTCATCACTTCCTTGCATTCGTGGCAAGGGAAAGTAATGTCATCGACAAATGGGCGATGGGGATCGAGATTAGAAAGATTCGTTCCAGCTAATTCTCCGAGTTCAGCAAGGGATGCGATACAGATTTCATGTTTGTTTTCACATCGCCAAATAGGTAGTGGTGTTCCCCAGAATCTATTGCGAGATAGAGCCCAGTCAATATTGTTATTGAGCCAGTCACCGTAGCGACCATCCTTGATTGTCTCTGGATGCCAATCAGTTTTTTGGTTTTCACGAATGAGTGCATCCTTGATTGAAGTTGTGCGGATGTACCACGATGGTTGTGCGTAATAAATTAGTGCAGTGTGGCAGCGCCAGCAGTGCGGATATTGGTGCTCATAGGGTTGGTGCTTATAGAGCAGACCTTTGCTTCGGAGTTCTTTTACAAGTGGTTTATCTGCATCTTTGAAAAATAGGCCACCGACAACTGCAACATCAGGCAAGAATGTTCCATCTGGTGCAACAGGGTTCACTACTGGCAATCCATATGCGCGGCATACCTGTAAGTCATCTGCGCCGAAGGCAGGGGATTGATGAACGAGACCCGTTCCATCTTCAGTCGTTACATATGTTGCTAAGACGACGTAATGTGAATCTGGAATTTCTACATAGTCGAAAGGCCGAGAATAAGTTGTGCGTTCAAGATCTTTGCCAAGCATGGTGCGCAATACTTTGACTTCACCAGTAAGAGCTGACTGAAGCGCATCGGCGACAACTAAGAGTTCGCTCTTCTCTTCATGTGTTACCTCTACTAATACATATTCTACTTCTGGGTGCACAGCGATTGCGGTATTAGAAACGAGAGTCCATGGGGTAGTAGTCCAAACAAGTAGTGATGCCCCAAGCTTGCTAAGTTCACCTGATGTAATTGGGAAACGGACATAAACAGATGGGTCTACGACGCTTTCATATCCTTGCGCTAATTCGTGATCTGATAATCCAGTTCCGCATCGAGGGCAATATGGCGCAACACGATGATCTTGAACTAATAAGCCTTTCTTCCAAATCTCTTTGAGACTCCACCAGACACTCTCAACATATTCTGGAGCCATCGTCCAATACGCTTGATCGAAATCAACCCAGAATCCCATTCGGTTAGTCATGGTTGCAAATGCATCAACATGGCGCGTTACTGATTGGCGACATTTGTCATTGAATTGCGCGATACCAAATTTTTCAATATCGCCCTTGCCCGAGAAGCCAAGTTCCTTTTCAACTGCAATCTCAACAGGCAAACCATGGCAATCCCAACCCGCTTTGCGTTCTACGAGTTTGCCTTTCATTGTTTGAAAACGCGGAAATACATCTTTGAAAACTCGCGCTTCAATATGGTGAGTTCCTGGTAATCCATTTGCAGTTGGGGGACCCTCATAGAAAGTCCATGCCTCACTATTTTCGCGAGCTTTAGTGCTCTGCTCGAAAATGGAATTATCGTTCCAAAATTTGAGAATTGAATGTTCCATCGCAGGTAGATCTATCGATGCAGGAATCGCACGAAATGACATTAAAAAACCCTCCAGATAGCTCCGCTGTGTGGAACTGGAGGGACGAATTTCCATCTGAATGGATAACTCGCGGTACCACCCGCCTTATATCGATTACTCGATACCTCTTATAAAAACACTGTTGGTTCTACCTCGAATGGATAATCACTCGACTCTTCCAACAAGCTCGTGAGGTGATGGCCTCGTCAACGCTTGAGAACGTGTTCGTGGAGGAGTCTAGAGCATTGCGTGAGCAATTTGCCCGTGGCGAAGTTGGTGCGATCGCCTAATTCGGCATAGGGTGCGCGCCATGCCTAAGAAAAGCGCCCCAGCAAAGAAGAGCGTGGGCAAGAAGCCTGTAGCTAAAAAGGCGCCTGCAAAGAAAACTGTAGCTAAAAAGGCGCCTGCTAAAAAGGCTCCCGTTAAAAAGGCTGTCGCGAAGAAGAGCTCCATAAAGAGCATTCCAGTAAAGAAAGCACCTGGACGACCATTTCCATCTAAGACAACTCTTACTGTCGATGAGAAATCACAGACAGTGAGTGTCTCCACAATCGTTGCCCCTGTTGTCGTTCCAGTTGTTGAGGAACGTCGTCTCACAATGCTTCCTCCGCCACGTCCTGCAAAGAGTGGAAAGAAAGTTGCACCACTGAAGCCAATCAAGGTCGCGCCAACTCCAGTAGTTGTCAGTGATAATGAATCGCCATGGAGCGCCGCAGAACTCAAGGCAATTCGTGGCGAAGTTGCGAAGGATTTACTTCGCTTGCAACAGGAACTCACACTCGTTGAGGCCGAAATGGACTCTTTGATCAAAGAGTCTGGTGAAGGCTCGGGAGATGATCAAGCAGATGCAGGCACTAAAACTTTTGAGCGCGAACATGAGATGTCACTGGTAATCAATGCTCGCGAAATGGTTCTCCAAACTGAGCGCGCTCTAGATCGTATTGATAATAAGACTTACGGTAAGTGCGAAGAGTGCGGAAATATTATTGGTAAAGCTCGTCTGCAAGTTTTCCCACGTGCAACTCTTTGCATGGTCTGTAAGCAGAAGGAAGAGCGGCGCTAATTTGCGCCCCGCACCTCACAAGTATTGGCGCTTTCTTTATACCTGCGCGTGGATTACCTTTCTTATAGATCTAGCAACAAAGTCATGGGCAGTCTCTGCTCTTTCTAATCGCGAACCTGTAAAAATCATTGGTTCGTTGCTCCAACTCACATTCATTCGTAATCCAGGAGCTGCATTTAGTTTTGCAACAGGTTCAACACTTTTATTCTCATTGTTTGCTTTAGCGGTAATCGTGGCCATTACATATATTGCGCCCCGCATAATTCACCGTGGTTGGGCTCTCGTACTTGGATTGCTCTTGGGTGGAGTTCTTGGAAATCTAAGTGATCGAATTTTCCGCTCTCCTGGATTCTTACAAGGACACGTTATTGATTGGATTGAGCTTCCTCATTGGCCAATATTTAATATTGCAGATAGCGCTATTGTTGTAGCAGCTGGAATTTCAATCATCCTTTCAGCGCGCAATATTGCGCCGGTTGCCCCTAGTGATAATCGAACAGACCAGCCTGGAGTTTAGAAATGGCACGAGAATTACGCACTCTCTCAGTACCTGAAGGAGTAGCAGGGGAGCGAATAGATAGCGCTCTTACTCGCGTACTCGGACTCTCTCGAACATCTGTTGTTCGTCTTCTCGATGATGGTGACATCACAACTAATGGTGTGCCTATGCAAAAATCAGCACGGGTTGAAGCGGGACAAATTATTGAAGTGCTTTTGCCAGAACAGATAAATGCAGCGCCGATTCCATTGACACCTCTCGATGGTCTGCGAGTTGTTTTCGATGATGCCGACATTATTGTTATAGATAAGCCAGTTGGTTGCGCTGCCCATCCAAGCCCAGGATGGACTGGCCCAACAGTTGTCGGCGCACTTATGGCTGCAGGATATTCCGTATCTACGAGTGGTCCTGCAGAGCGCCAAGGAATTGTTCATCGCCTCGATGTTGGTACGAGCGGTTTGATGATTGTTGCAAAAAGTGATCGAGCATTTAGTGTTCTCAAAGAAGCATTTCGTGATCGCAGTGTTGAAAAAATTTATCACGCACTCATTCAAGGACATATGGATCCAACAACAGGAACTATCGATGCGCCAATCGATCGTCATCCGAAAGAAGATCATCGATTTGCAGTTGTTGCACAAGGAAAGCCATCAATTACTCATTACGAAGTCATAGAGTTTTATCGTGGTGTCTCACTTGTACAAGTTGAATTAGAGACTGGCCGCACTCATCAAATTAGAGTTCATTTCTCTGCACTCAATCATCCACTCGTTGGAGATATGACATATGGGGCTGATCCAGTATTAGCTGCAAGTTTGGCGATGTCTCGACCATGGCTTCATGCCAAAGAACTTAGTTTCAAACATCCACTATCAGGTCAAGATATGAGATTTGAGGCACCGTATCCCGTTGACCTTATTGCCTCTTTGGCGTTGCTTTCCGACGCAGTCCTTCCCTAAGGACTAACCTCGCTCATCATGTCATCAGATTCTTTTGTCCACTTACACGTGCATACCGAGTATTCAATGCTCGATGGCGCGGCGCGCGTTGGAGATTTAGTAGCAGAAGTTGCAAGGCAAGAGATGCCAGCAATTGCGATGACAGATCATGGAAATGTTTTTGGTGCATTCGATTTCTATAAACAGGCAAATAAGGTTGGCGTAAAGCCAATCATTGGCATTGAAGCCTACGTCGCTCCAGAGTCACGATTTGAAAAGAAGCGAGTGAAGTGGGCTGATGGCGGAGAAGACGATGTCTCTGGTGGTGGCGCTTATACGCACATGACTATTTTGGCTGAGAATAATCAAGGCCTTGCAAATCTTTTTCGACTCTCTTCCCTTGCATCCCTTGAAGGCTATTACTACAAGCCACGCATGGATCGTGAATTACTTTCGCAATATTCAAGCGGTCTTATTGCAACAACTGGTTGTCCAGGTGGAGAGATTCAAACCCGTCTTCGCATGGGTGCATATAAGGAAGCTGTTCGTGCAGCGAGTGAACTTCGAGATATTTTCGGAAAAGAGAACTTCTTTCTTGAACTGATGGATCACGGAATTGATGTTGAAACGCGTGTAAAAACTGATCTTCTCAAGCTAGGTAAAGAATTAGGCCTGCCACTACTAGCCACAAATGATCTGCATTACACATTTAATACGGATGCGCCTTCTCACGAAGCATTGCTCTGTGTGCAATCTGGTTCAACGCTGGCTGATCCAAAACGATTTAAATTTGAGAATGACGAGTTTTATCTGAAGACTCCTGCGCAGATGCGTGAGCTCTTCAAAGAATTACCAGAGGCATGCGACAACACATTACTTATTGCCCAGCGCTGCGATGTAACACTTCGTGAAGGCGAAAATTTACTTCCACAGTTCACTGTCCCAGAGGGAGAGAGTGAAGATTCTTGGCTTGTCAAAGAATCAGAACGTGGACTTAAATGGCGCCTTGGTGAAAATGTTCCACAAGAATATAAAGAGCGTTTGTCATATGAACTTGGCGTCATGGAAAAGATGGGATTTCCTGGTTACTTCCTCGTTGTCGCCGACTTAGTTGCACATGCTAAAAAAGTTGGAATTCGTGTTGGCCCAGGTCGAGGTTCTGCTGCAGGTTCACTTGTTGCATACGCACTTGGTATTACCGGACTCGATCCATTAGTACACGGCTTACTTTTTGAGCGATTCTTGAATCCAGAACGTATCTCAATGCCAGATATTGATCTGGACTTCGATGAGCGCAGACGCAGCGAAATGATTCGTTACGCAACAGAAAAATATGGCGAGGATCGCGTCGCTCAGATCATTACTTATGGAACTATTAAGTCGAAGCAAGCACTCAAAGATTCGACTCGTGTTCTTGGATATCCATATGTGATCGGTGAGAAACTAACAAAAGCGCTGCCACCATCTGTTATGGGTAAAGATATTTCGCTATCAGGCATTTTTGACCCTAAAGATGAGCGTTATTCAGAAGCTGGTGAATTTAGAACTCTTTATGATACTGAACCAGATTCAAAGCGAGTTGTAGATACGGCGCGAGGATTAGAAGGACTAAAACGTCAGTGGGGAGTACATGCCGCAGGAGTAATTCTCTCACGCGAACCTTTGCTCGACGTTATTCCAATTCATCGTCGCGAAGCAGATGGTGCAATTATTACTCAATTCGATATGGGTGCTTGCGAATCTATTGGACTTCTCAAGATGGATTTTCTTGGACTTCGAAATTTATCCGTACTAGATGATTGCTTGCTCAATATCAAAGCAAATCAAGGAATAGATGTTGTGCTCGAAGATCTCTCACTCGATGATCTAAAGACATATCAACTCTTATCTCGCGGTGACACATTGGGAGTATTCCAACTCGATGGTGGCCCAATGCGAGCGCTACTTCGCGCACTCTCACCAGATTCTTTTCAAGATATTTCTGCAGTTATCGCCTTGTATCGCCCGGGACCAATGGGTGAAAATGCGCACAATAACTATGCCGATCGTAAAAATGGTCGAAAGCCAGTAGAACCAATTCATCCAGAGTTACATAAGCCTCTCGATAAAATTTTGGGTGATACCTACGGTCTGATTGTCTATCAAGAACAAGTAATGGCGATTGCTCAAAAAGTTGCTGGTTTCTCACTCGGTCGCGCAGATCTATTGCGCAAAGCAATGGGTAAGAAGAATAAAGAAATTCTTGATAAGGAATACGTTCCATTTGAAGCAGGCATGAAAGAGAATGGTTTCTCAGGGGCTGCCATTTCTCGTCTATGGGAAGTTCTCATCCCATTCTCTGATTACGCCTTCAACCGTGCACACAGTGCGGGCTATGGAATGGTTTCTTATTGGACTGCCTACCTCAAAGCTAATTTTCCTACGGAATACATGGCAGCGCTTCTCACAAGCGTTCGAGATGATAAAGATAAGTCCGCCTTGTATCTCAGCGAATGTCGTCGCATGGGAATTCAGGTCTTGCCCCCCGATGTCAATGAATCAGATGCGGAGTACACGCCCCGTGGAAAAGATATTCGCTTTGGACTCGCAGCAATTCGAAATGTTGGAGAAGGAGTAGTTGCATCTATCAAGGGCTCCCGCGATTCAAAGGGACGATACGCATCGTTTGGGGACTTCTTGGCAAAAGTCGATGTCGCGGTGTGTAATAAGAAAACTATCGAATCACTGATCAAAGCTGGCGCATTTGGTTCACTCGGTGCTACGCGCAAAGGTTTGATGTCTATCTACTTGGAAGCGATCGATTCCATTATTGAAACAAAGAGAGCGGAAGCAATCGGTCAGTTTGATCTCTTCGGCGGCGAAACAGTAAGCGCAGTTGCGGGCTTAGATATTGAAATCCCAACTGGAGAATGGGAAAAAGCGATGTTGCTCAGTTACGAGCGAGAGATGCTTGGTCTTTATGTATCCGATCACCCACTACTTGGTGTTGAACATATCTTGCGTGCAAATACAGATATGACAATTAGTGAATTAGTTGAAGAAGGTGCAACACACGAATCTATGGTTACTGTCGGGGGATTGATTACAAGTGTTACTCGTAAAGTAACGCGCCAAGGTGCTTCATGGGCAGTAGTGACAATTGAAGATCTTGAAGGTTCAGTTGAAGCACTCTTTTTCTCAAAGACTTATAACCAATATGCAATGTCGCTGACAGAAGATCGCATTGTGACGATTCGTGGCCGAGTTGATCGCCGTGAAGAGCAACTACGTTTTACTGCCGTTGAAATGACAATGCCTGATATTTCGCGCGGTCCTGTTGGTCCACTCGTAATATCTATGCCAATCAATCAATGCACCCCGCCCATTGTCGAACGGATGAAAGAGATTTTGAGAACCCACCCAGGAAAGCGAGAAGTTCACCTCTATCTCGATGACAACGGCGCAAAGACAATCATGAAAGTCGATGCCCTTGTCACAGCATCACCGAGTTTGAGCGCAGATCTCAAATCTATTCTGGGTCCTGGCTGCCTCGTCACCGTTTAATTGCAGGCAAGGCTTTAATAGCAAGCTCTACAATAAGCCAATGATTCGTACCGTTGACCTACGCGGACGCTCCCTATCCAAATTTGAATATCAAAGCGCACTTCCTCGCGCAGCCATGGATGTTGCACAAGCAATGAAAATTGTTGAACCAATTCTGAATCGCGTCAAAAATGGGGATGAATCTGATCTCTTAGCACTAGCGCAAGAATTTGATGGGGTTCTGCCTCAATCAATTCGTGTGCCGCAGAGTGCACTCGATGCAGCTTTGGGGCAATTAGATTCAAAGATTCGAACTGCGCTAGAAGTTTCGGTTGCGCGTATTACTAAAGTTCACAATGACCAGCGTCGCAGCGATAGCACCACAACAGTTGTTGATGGTGGAAGCGTTACAGAGCGATGGATCCCTGTAGATCGAGTTGGACTCTATGTTCCAGGTGGTCGCGCTGTATATCCGAGTTCAGTGTTGATGAATGTAATTCCAGCACAAATTGCAGGAGTTGCGAGCATTGCAGTTGCTTCACCGCCTCAGAAAGAATTTGGGGGATTGCCACACCCAACAATTTTGGCAGCGTGTGCACTTCTAGGAATTACAGAAGTATTTGCAATAGGGGGAGCGCAAGCTATTGCACTATTTGCATATGGGATGAAGAACGTTTGTGAAAAATGTGACATGGTCACTGGTCCAGGAAATATCTACGTGGCAGCAGCTAAGAGAGCACTTCGTGGAATCGTTGGAATTGATTCAGAAGCAGGACCAACTGAAATTGCAGTTCTTGCAGACTCATCGGCGCTAGCTAGTGATGTTGCCGCAGATCTGATTAGCCAGGCAGAACATGACACGATCGCCGCCGCAATTTTGGTGACAGATTCACAAGAACTCGCTGCTGCGGTAGAGAAAGAATTGGCCAACCGGGTTCCTCGTACAAAGCATTCAGAACGTATCTCAACAGCACTCGGTGGCATTCAATCGGCGATAGTTCTAGTTGATTCGGTAACTCAAGGAATTGATGTCGTCAATGCTTATGCCGCCGAACATTTAGAAATTCAAACAGTTGATGCGCAATCAGTAGCATCCAAGGTTCGTAATGCCGGGGCAGTATTCATCGGACGTTTTTCTCCGGTCTCACTCGGTGATTATTCTGCGGGATCAAATCACGTCTTGCCTACTGGTGGTTGTGCGTGTCATTCGAGTGGATTATCTGTTGCTACCTTTCTCCGTGGTCTGCATTTCATCGAGTATGGCGAGAAAGCATTTACTGACATTGCAGAGACCGTAATTACTCTTGCTAATTCAGAAGATTTGCCGGCGCACGGCGAAGCGATGTCGGCAAGATTTGAGAAGAAATCATGACGAAGCAATGGCCAGATTGGTTACCACTTCGTAATGATCTTCAATCGCTGAGTCCTTATGGCGCTCCGCAAGTTCCATCGCAAGCAGCGATGAATACAAATGAAAATCCATTTCCACCATCACCGGAGCTGCAGGCTGCTATCGCAGAGAAACTCGCTCAGGTAAGTTCGATGCTAAATCGTTATCCAGATCGCGATGCAATTGCCCTTCGCAAATCCCTTTCCAATTTCATCAATGAGTTATCAAAGACTTCTTTTGACCATAATTCCATTTGGGCCGCTAATGGAAGTAACGAGATTATTCAATCCATTTTCTTAGCATTTTCTGGCGGTAGCGCACTTGGCTTTACGCCCTCATATTCAATGCACCCACTAATTTCAAAAGTCACATCAGTTCAGTGGGTAGATGGTGCTCGAAATAGCGACCTCACATTCAATATTGATCTGGCAATTGCTCAAGTCAAAGAATTGCGACCACGACTTACTTTTATTACAACGCCCAATAATCCGACAGGTGACGCAATTACTATTGGCGAAATCGAGCGTTTAGCTGCAGTCGTCGCCTCAGTTGGTGGCTTACTCATTGTCGATGAAGCGTATGCAGAATTCTCTCAAGAATCATCTGCAGTAACTCTTATTGATTCTTACCCACATCTAATTGTTATTCGCACCATGAGTAAGGCATTTGCTTTTGCAGGTGCACGAGTTGGCTATCTAGTAGCGCACCCAAAGGTTATTGATGCCATGACTCTTGTTCGTTTGCCGTATCACCTAAGTGCGCTAACTCAGAGCGCAGCAGTTGTCGCTCTAGAATTTCGCAAGGAACTCCTAGCCACAGTGGCAACATTGGTGAGCGAGCGAGAGAGAGTGGTAACAGCCCTTCATAGTTTTGGTCTACGCACAATTCCAAGTAGCGCGAACTTCCTGCTCTTTTCGGGATTTGGCCAAAGTGCGCCACAATTGTGGCAAGCGATGCTCGATAAAGGCATTCTCATTCGCGATGTGGGATTATCGGGTTATCTCAGAGTAACAATCGGCAATGTAGCCGAGAATAATCTTTTTCTTGAAAAACTACAGGAGATAAAAAATGAGACAAGCCAGAGTTGAACGTAAGACTAAAGAATCACACGTCGTCGTAGAGCTCAATCTCGATGGCGATGGAAGCATCTCTGTCGATACAGGCGTTCCATTTTTTGATCACATGATGTCTCAACTTGGTAAGCACTCTGGTTTCAATCTAACAATTAAAACAACGGGTGATATCGATGTTGATTCACACCACAGCGTCGAAGACACATCCCTTGCTTTTGGCCAAGCGCTACGAGAAGCGTTAGGAGATAAAGCAGGTATTCGTCGTTTTGGAGATTCAATGGTTCCACTCGATGAAGTTCTAGTTCAAGCAGCAGTAGATCTATCGGGTCGCCCATATCTTGTACATCGTCAACCTGAAATTGTTGAACTCATCGGAACTTTTGATACAACACTTGGAAAACATATTTGGGAATCAATTGTTGCTGAAGCACATATCGCGCTACATATTCGTGTACTTGAGGGTCGAAATGCACATCACGTTTTTGAAGCGCAATTCAAAGCAGTTGCGCGCGCACTTCGCGATGCTGTTTCACTCGATGGTCGCGTTGCAGGTATTCCATCAACAAAAGGCTCTCTTTGATCGCGATTCTTGATTACGGATCTGGCAATCTTCGTTCAGCACAGCGCGCGTTTACAACAGCTAGCGATAATGTCTTTCTTACATCTGACTTTGATGAAGCAATAGAGGCGCAGGGTTTAGTTGTACCTGGTGTCGGTGCTTTTGCAGCGTGCATGAAAGGCCTCAATGCAGTCAAAGGTGCAGAAATTATTCGCAAGCGCAAAGAGCTTGAACGTCCAACATTAGGTATTTGTATTGGAATGCAAATACTTTTTTCAGAAGGATTAGAGCGCTCCGATAATGGTTCACATGCTGGCGTTGGAATATGGGAGGGGCAAATTTCTAAAGTTGATGCTCCTATTTTGCCTCACATGGGATGGAACTCAGTAGAGAGCGCTGCAGATTCCACCTTATTCAAAGGTATTGAAAATGAGTCTTTCTATTTCGTACATTCATTTGCTGCGAAAAGTGCTCCTGCTTCAAATGCGACATGGACGACCTATGGAGAAAAGTTCCTTTCAGCAATAGAAGATGACTATGTAAGTGCAACACAATTCCACCCTGAGAAGTCGGGTCGCGCAGGACTGGCGCTAATCAAGAATTGGGTGAAATCTTTATGAGTTACTTGGAACTCTTACCTGCAGTCGATGTCAAAGATGGACGCGCAGTTCGACTAGTGCAGGGCGAATTAGCTCGTGAAAGTGTTTATGGATCCCCGCTAGAAGTTGCACTTGAATTTCAAGCTGCTGGGGCGGAATGGTTGCACCTAGTAGATCTTGATGCCGCATTTGGACGTGGTGAAAATAGTGAACTTCTTGCATCCGTTGTAAAAGCTCTAGATATCAAAGTCGAACTCTCTGGTGGTATTCGCGATGATGATTCATTGCGCAGAGCACTTGCAACTGGATGTACACGAATAAATTTAGGAACAGCTGCGCTAGAAAATCCTGAATGGACTGCGCAAGTAATTTCTCAATACGGAAACCGAATCGCTGTAGGGCTCGATGTCCGCGGTCACACACTTGCAGCGCGTGGTTGGACTAAAGAGGGCGGCGACCTTTTCGAAACACTTGAGCGTTTAGATCGCAATGGTTGCGCTCGATATGTAGTTACAGATGTAGCAAAAGATGGAACTCTCATGGGTCCAAATTTTGAATTGCTCAAGGAAGTATGCGCTGCAACTAATAAACCTGTTGTTGCAAGTGGCGGAATTTCATCTATTGCAGATATTGAAGGATTGGCACAACTGCGTTCAGTAGGAGTTGAAGGTGCAATCGTCGGTAAGGCGCTCTACGCGGGTGCTTTCACATTGCAAGAAGCACTGAGAGCATCTGGAAAATGAGTCTCTCTATTCGAATCATTCCTTGTCTGGATGTAACAGATGGACGCGTTGTCAAAGGAGTAAATTTTACGAATCTTATTGATGCGGGAGATCCAGTTGAAATGGCATCTCTTTATGACACGGAGGGTGCCGACGAACTTACATTTTTAGATATTTCTGCAAGTAGTAGCAATCGCGAAACAACACTTGATGTTGTACGTCACACTTCTGAGCAAGTATTTATTCCACTCACAGTGGGAGGCGGAATCCGAAGCGTTGAGGATGTAGACCGTCTTTTGCGAGCAGGTGCTGACAAAGTTTCAATAAATACAGCAGCAATTGTACGACCAGAACTCATTGCAGAGATTGCAGATCGATTTGGTTCACAGGTGTTGGTACTTTCTGTCGATGCACGACGTGCTCGTACTGAATCTGGTTTTGAAGTGACAACACACGGCGGGCGAGAAGGAACAGATATAGATGCACTTGAGTGGGTTGAGAAAGCGTGTGCACTTGGTGTTGGTGAAATTCTATTAAATTCGATGGATGCTGATGGAACTCGAGCTGGTTATGACATTGGAATGATCACTGCCGTTCGTGCTATTTCTAAAGTTCCACTTATTGCTAGCGGTGGCGCTGGAACTCTTGAAGATTTTGCACGCGCCCTTGATGCGGGAGCTGATGCGCTACTGGCTGCAAGTGTCTTTCACTTTGGAATACATCGAATCGGTGATGTGAAGCGCTATTTAGATGCCCAGGGATATTCCATTCGCATGAGCGCATCCAAGTAAGGCAGAATCTGACCATGACCCACATCGAGCTCTCTGCAGAGATTGGCTCTTTACTCAAGGATGGTGACTCACTTATCCCTGCTATCGCCCAAGATGTGAATACTCACGAAGTATTGATGTTGGCTTATATGAATAGGGAGTCACTCGCCGCAACTTTGAATACTGGACGAGCAACGTATTGGTCTCGCAGTCGCAATGAACTATGGATCAAAGGCGCCACTTCTGGTCATACGCAAGAGGTTCATTCAATTTCACTCGATTGCGACGGTGATGCACTTTTATTACAAGTAACGCAAATAGGTGCTGCTTGCCACACGGGCGATATGACATGTTTTCATCAAGGTATTGAAATGAAATCAAGAGGATGAATCGCGAAGAATTTCGTGAGCATGCACGCACGAACAATGTGATTCCTGTCTTTCGAAAGTTGCTCGCAGATGGTGAAACCCCACTTGGAATTTATAGAAAACTAGCAAAAAATTTACCAAATACATTCTTGCTTGAATCCGCGGAGCATGGTGGTGCTTGGTCACGTTATTCATTTATTGGCGTGCGTAGCCAAGCAACATTGACAGAGCGAGACGGAAAAGCACTCTGGGAGGGCAATCCTCCAGCAGGTGCGCCAACGGCAATGGCCCCACTTGAAGCACTGCGTCTTTCTGCCCAACATTTGAAATCTCCCGTGATTGCAGGTTTACCAACTTTGACTGGTGGACTCGTCGGCTATATGGGTTATGACAGCGTGCGAGGTCTTGAAAAATTACCGAACCTTGCAAAAAAAGATTTACCTCTTCCTGAATTAAATTTTATGCTCACAAGTGATATAGCCGTCATGGATCACGCCGATGGAACTCTTATTTTGATTGCAAATGCAATCAACTGGGATGGAAGCACAGATAGAGTCGATGAAGCATATGACGCGGCAGTTATCAGACTTGATCGGATGCAGGAGGAACTGGCCCAATCCATTCCATCTGCTATTTCCGAGATTAACGCGTACAACATTCCAGAAGTTGAAACAACTATGACAAGCGCGCAATACAAAGAGAAGATTCTCAAAGCAAAAGAAGAGATTGTTGCGGGTGAGGCCTTTCAAATTGTTCTCTCTCAACGTTTTGCAACTACATGCACGGCTGACGCCATAGATGTATACAGAGCACTACGCCTGCACAATCCAAGCCCTTACATGTATCTATTTAGATTCAATGGTGGAATAAATATTGTTGGCTCGAGCCCAGAAGCCCTCGTCAAAGTAACTAATAGAGGCGATCACAAAGAGGTAATGGTTCACCCAATTGCAGGTACTCGTAAGCGCTCTGATATTCCGGAAGAAGATCACCGCTTAGGTGAAGAATTATTGGCAGATCCAAAGGAGCGTGCAGAACATCTGATGTTAGTTGATTTAGGCCGAAATGACTTGGGCCGTATCTGTGAACCTGGTTCTGTTGAAGTAGTGGACTTTATGCATATCGAACGATATTCGCACGTTATGCATATTGTCTCAACTGTTACTGGAACTCTTGCAAAGAAATCTTCACCAGTAGACGCACTCTTTGCTGTCTTTCCTGCAGGGACTTTATCTGGTGCACCTAAGCCGCGCGCCATGGAAATTATTGAAGAGCTCGAACCAACGCGTCGTGGAATCTATGGCGGTGCTATCGGTTATATAGATTTCACGGGAAATATTGATGCATGTATTGCAATTCGTACAGCTTTAATTTATGAAGGTAAAGCATATGTGCAAGCAGGGGCTGGAATTGTTGCTGATTCAGATCCAGAATCTGAAAATCAAGAATGTATCAATAAGGCGGCAGCAGTTCTGGGTGCGGTTAGCGCAGCACATACGATGAAATCAATTTCATGAGTAGCGGAATTTCTTTAGCAATATCTTTCGTGGTGGTAATCGCAATCGTGTTACTCATAGGAAAACGCTTTCGAATTTCCGCGCGTTATGAAAGAAAAGAGAAGGTATTGACGCCGTGGAACTCTTTGGATCAGGGAATCGATCCAACTGAGAATGAAGGTGATAAGTGAGCGTTTTAGATTCAATCATTGAAGGTGTTAGGGAAGATTTAGCGATGCGCCGCTTACCACTTGCTCAAATCCGCGAAGCGCTAGAAAGTGCTCCAGCGGTTCGAAATGTTGGTGCAGCATTTACCGGTCCAGAGATTTCAATAATCGCTGAAGTGAAACGCTCATCACCAAGTAAAGGCGCACTTGCACCTATTGAAGATCCAGGCGCACTAGCAAGTCATTATGAAGAATCTGGAGCAAATGTTATAAGTGTGCTCACAGAGCGCCGACGTTTCGGTGGATCGTTAGATGATCTCGATGCAGTGCGATCGCGTGTAGACCTTCCCATTTTGAGAAAAGATTTCATGGTCGATGAATATCAATTTCTAGAAGCGCGTGCACACGGGGCAGATCTTGTACTGCTTATCGTTGCAGCGCTTAGTAAGAATCAACTCGATGATTATTTTCAACTCGCAAAAGAATTAGGTATGTCATCACTGATTGAAGTTCATACCCATGATGAATTAGAGAGAGCTCTCGAGATTTCGCCAGAAATAATCGGTGTGAACTCTCGAAATCTGAAAACACTCGACGTTGATCCAGCTGCATTTGCTCAACTCATCCCTCGAATTCCGGCATCGATGGTGCGGGTAGCAGAATCTGGCATTTCCACTAGAAGCGATGTTGAGTTTGCGCAAGAACATGGTGCGAACGCAATATTGGTAGGAGAGACCCTTGTGCGCTCAGCAGATCCAGAACTCGCCATGCGCGAATTACGTGGTCATCGGTAGACTTATTACATGACCACATCAGAATCCACGATTCTTGGACACTTTGGCCAATATGGCGGACGATTCGTTCCGGAAGCACTCATTGGTGCTTTAGAAGAACTCGAGGCCGCGCATATCAGTGCGCTCAATGATCCAATATTTCAGGCTGAGCTAGCGCAGTTGCATCTAACGTATACGGGACGCCCTAGCATCCTTACTGAGGCAAAGAGATTTGCAGAATATGCAGGCGGTGCACGAATTCTTTTGAAGCGTGAAGATCTCAATCACACAGGCAGTCATAAAATTAATAATGTATTAGGCCAAGCACTTCTAACAAAGCGTATGGGTAAGAAAAGAATCATTGCTGAAACCGGTGCAGGGCAACATGGTGTTGCAGCTGCAACTGCTGCAGCGCTAATGGGACTTGAATGCGTTGTCTATATGGGCGAGGAAGATACTCGTCGTCAATCACTCAACGTTGCACGTATGAAAATTCTGGGAGCCGAAGTAGTTCCAGTGACAACAGGATCACGAACCCTCAAAGATGCAATCAATGAAGCGATGCGCGATTGGGTAACAAATGTAGAGACAACACATTATTTACTTGGAACAGTTGCGGGTCCACATCCTTTCCCAACAATGGTGCGTGATTTTCATAAAATCATTGGACAAGAAGCAAAGATTCAAGTACAAGAACTAGTTGGACGCTTACCTGATGCTGTATTGGCATGCGTTGGTGGCGGATCAAATGCAATTGGAATATTTCATGATTTCATAGATGATGCATCAGTTCGACTCATTGGCCTTGAAGCAGGGGGAGATGGTGTAGAAACTGGTCGCCATGCAGCAACAATTACTGGTGGCACTGCAGGTGTTCTTCATGGAACGCGTTCCTACGTTTTACAAGACGAAAATGGTCAAACTGTTGAATCGCATTCGATTTCAGCAGGACTTGATTATCCAGGTGTTGGACCGGAACATGCCTACCTTCATGACATCGGCCGCGCAGAATATCGCGCCATTACGGATGCAGAGGCAATGGAAGCATTTTCATTACTTTCAAAGACAGAAGGAATTATTCCTGCCATTGAAACAGCTCACGCACTCGCTGGTGCGATGCAAGTGGGTAAAGAATTAGGTCCTAATGCAGTCTTATTACTCAATCTTTCAGGCCGTGGAGATAAAGATGTACAAACTGCTGCTGAGTACTTTGGAATTCAACTCTAGTAATGACTACAACCCTGGATCAGGTTTTTGTAAAGACTAAGGCAGAAAATCGCGCGGCACTCGTTGCCTATATTCCTGCTGGCTTTCCATCAATTGAAGGTTGCAAGAAAGCAATTGCAGCACTTGTAGCAGGCGGCGTCGATGCAATTGAAATTGGTTTTCCATATAGCGATCCTGTAATGGATGGTCCCATTATTCAGGCTGCTGCAGAACAATCTCTTGCTCAAGGCACAGGCGCTGCAGATGTTTTCTCTGCTCTCAAATGTGCAACGGATGCAGGAGTTGCAGCAGTTGTAATGACTTATTGGAATCCGATTGAAAGATATGGCGTTGATGAGTTTGCAAAGTCGATTGCTAGTCATGGTGGCTCAGGAGTGATTACCCCGGATCTAACTATTGAAGAGTCAGATCGATGGATAGCTGCAACTAAGAACTATGGCATTAGCCCGATTTATGTAGTTGCACCGAGCACCAATGATTCTCGACTAGGAAAAGTAACTGATCGCTGCTCCGGCTTTATTTACGCAGCAAGTTTGATGGGTGTCACTGGCACGCGCGCGAGCATTTCATCTGGTGCTAGTGATTTAGTTGAACGTATCCGCAAGGTCAGTGAATTACCTATCGCTGTTGGCCTTGGTGTCTCAAATCACGCTCAAGCTCGTGAAGTTGCAGGATACGCTGATGGGGTCATTGTTGGTTCAGCATTTATAAAGTGCCTACTTGAAGCGCAAACAGAGGAAAAGGGTTTACAAGCTATTACGGATTTAGCGAAAGATTTAGCGAAAGGCGTACGCGAAGGTCGATGAAAAAGTATCTTCCGTGGGTCGGCTTAATCGCTCGCTTAATTCTAGGCGGTGTCTTGTTAGTTGCTGGATATCTCAAAGCATTCACAATCGATAAATCACAGATGGCTGTTCGTGCTTATGAAGTTCTTCCTATTCCACTTGCTAATTTCTTAGGAATTATTTTACCTTGGTTAGAAATTGGTGCGGGATTACTTTTAATTCTGGGATTTGCAGTCAGATACATATCAATATTTGGAACAGCTCTCATGCTCATATTCGTTATCGCAATTGGCCAAGCATGGGCGCGCGGACTATCAATTGACTGTGGTTGTTTTGGCGGTGGTGGCACAGTTGCTCCTGGAGAAACGAAATATCTCTCAGAAATCCTGAGAGATTTAGGACTTGCTGCTTTAGGTATCTACCTGATTCGCTATCCTAAGACGCGATTTGCACTCGAGAAGTAAGGGAAGAGATATGGCACAGAAATCTGGCGGAGATAAAGTCACGCGATATATCGTGATTGGAATGGTAACTCTTGTAGTTGCCGTCGGTGTGATCTTCTCACTTGTTGGAAATAAGAGCAGTGATAGCGCATCTCTTCCATCGCAAGTAAGTTCAACCGATGGTTTTGGTGTTGTTTACAATGGCGAACTATCAGGTGTTCCTGTTGTAGATATTTGGGAAGATTTTCAATGCCCAGCCTGTGCTCAATTCGAAGCGCTCAACAGTGCTTACCTTGAAAACATAATCAAGGAGAAGAAAGCAAAAGTTATTTTCCACCCACTCTCATTTATTGGTCCTGAATCAATTAGCGCCGCTAATGCTGCAGCGTGTGCATCCGATGAAGGTAAATATTTGGAATACCACGATTTTCTTTATAGAAATCAACCACCTGAAAATACTGGCAAGTGGTCAAATGCTTATTTGATTGCTGGCGGAGTTGCAATAGGAATCTCTTCGGGAGAATTCGGCGCTTGTATTAACGATTCAAAGTACGGTGGTTGGGTAAAAAATATTGCCGTAGATGGTGGGAAGCAGAATATCAATTCGACTCCGACTGTCTTTCTCAACGGTAAAGAACTCGATCGCAATACTCAGATTTACGACGCAGCAGCATTTGCTGCGGCAATTGAACAGGGATAAATAAATGATTCGCTCAATTCCTTCACCGAATTTTTCGGTTTGGGAGATTGGGCCACTTACTATTCACATGTACGCCCTGTGCATCATCACTGGAATTGCTGTAGCAATTTGGCTAGGTAATAGACGCTTCATCTCATATGGTGCAAATACACATTCTGTCGTTTCGGAAGTGGCAATCTATTGTGTGCCAGCAGGAATTATCGGTGGTCGTATTTATCACGTCATTACTTCTCCCGATGCCTATTTCGGCAGTAATGGAAATCCAGTTGATGCATTAAAGATCTGGAATGGTGGCTTAGGTATATGGGGTGCTATTTCGTTAGGCGCATACGTTGCATGGATTAGATACAAGCAACTTGCTAAGAAGAATCAACTCCCACCATTTGGAATCTTCCTGGATGCACTGGCTCCTGGAATTCTCCTAGCGCAAGCTATTGGCCGCTTTGGCAATTGGTTTAATATCGAACTCTTTGGAAGACCACTGGATGCATCTTGGGCACTAGAAGTTCCACAATCTTTTAGACCATCTGGTTTTAGAGAATTTGAAACTTTCCATCCTACTTTTCTCTATGAATCAATCTGGTGTTTTATCCTCGCACTATTACTTCTATGGGTGGGCACTCGTGCAAAGCCAGGACAAATATTCTCCCTTTACATTCTTGGGTATTGCATCGGTCGATTCTTTATTGAATCACTACGAATCGATGATGCGCATCTCCTCGCCGGTTTGCGAATCAACGAATGGGTAAGCATTGCAGTGGGTGGGCTTGCACTCAATTTCTACCTGCGTTTATCTAAGCCATCAGGTAGGCTCTGAAACATGGCACTCGACGATGTTTATCAGAGAAACTTGCACCATCGCACCCATCGAGCAGGTTGGTTGCGAGCTGCAGTACTCGGTGCAAATGATGGACTCGTATCTATTGCAAGTTTAATGATTGGTGTTGCTGCAGCTAAGGCAGATAGTTTTCTTATTACTGCTGGCCTAGCGGGAATTTCAGCAGGAGCAATGTCGATGGCTGTTGGTGAATACGTATCGGTGCGTGCACAAAATGACATTGAAGAGTCAGATCGTCTATTAGAGATCGCACATCTTGAAATTGATCCAGAAGGTGAACTTTTAGAACTTCAGCAGATTTATATTCAACGTGGCCTGACTCCAGAACTAGCTATGCAAGTAGCAATTGCGATGCATGAAAAAGATCCATTGGCTGCTCACCTTCGTGATGAACTAGGCCAGCACCCACATACAAAGGCGCGCCCTGTTCAAGCAGCCGTTGCATCGGCTGCCAGCTTTACCTTGGGCGGATGTATTCCATTTCTTGGCGCATTTGCTCCAACATTGGGGGCTAAAGCATGGAGCATCGTTATTTTCACTATTATTGGCTTAGTTGTTACTGGAATAGTTAGTGCCAAGACTGCAGGATCTAAAATCCTTATTCCTACTGTGCGAGTAATTTTGGGTGGCTGCATAGGCATGGCAATCACTGCTGGAATTGGTCAGATTGCCCATATGAGCGGTATATAGAAGAAATCGTCTCTCCTTGCTACGCTTTACCTCCCGCAAAGGGCTGAGTAAGAAAGACTGCATAAAAGAAATAGGGCCAAAGTTGTCCCGCAACACTAAGACAACAGGAGTTACTTACCGTGGCACTTACATCGAATTACCCGAAGGCACAAGGTTTATATAACCCTGCCCACGAACACGATGCATGCGGTGTTGCGATGGTTGCGACGCTCAATAAAGTTGCAACACACGAAATTGTTGAAAAAGCTCTCACAGCGTTGCGTAACCTAGAACACCGCGGTGCATCAGGGGCAGAACCAGATAGCGGTGATGGCGCAGGAATTCTTATACGTGTGCCCGATGCCTTCTATCAAGAGGTTACAGATTTTGATCTCCCACACGCACATGCCTATGCAACCGGTATCGCATTTATTGCTCAAGGCGTAGAGGTTCGTGAAGAGATAGCAAAAATTGCAGATGAAGAAGGGCTTGTCATTCTTGGATGGCGCGATCTTCCAATCAATTCAGCATCCCTTGGAAAGACTGCGCTCTCAGTTATGCCACGTTTTGAACAACTCTTTATTGCAGGTAAGAAAAAGGAAGAGGGAATTGTTTTAGATCGTCTTGCATTCGCACTTCGCAAGCGAGCAGAGCATGCACTCGAACTTTATTTTCCCTCATTGTCATCCCAAACAATTGTCTACAAAGGAATGCTTACAACTGGTCAGCTAGAAGAGTTCTTCCCTGACCTTAGCGATGAGCGAGTTGTTTCACCTCTCGCACTTGTTCACTCTCGCTTTTCTACAAATACTTTTCCATCATGGCCACTTGCCCACCCTTACCGCTTCATCGCACACAATGGTGAAATCAATACAGTAAAGGGCAATCGCAATTGGATGCGCGCTCGCGAATCCCTACTTGCAAGTGAACTAATTCCAGGAAATCTTGATCGACTATTTCCTATTGTTGAAATGTCAGGCTCTGACTCAGCATCCTTCGATGAAGTTCTAGAACTTCTTTATTTAGGTGGACGATCACTTCCTCATGCAGTTCTGATGATGATTCCTGAAGCGTGGGAAAATCACACATCGATGTCACAGAAGCGTCGCGATTTCTATGCATTTCACGCATCCCTTATGGAGCCATGGGATGGACCTGCGTGCGTAACTTTCACTGATGGACATCAAGTTGGCGCCGTTCTAGATCGCAACGGTCTTCGTCCATCACGATTCTGGGTTACAGATGATGGACTTGTTGTTCTTGCAAGCGAAGTGGGCGTACTCGATATTCCAGCCGAGAAGGTTGTGCGTAAAGGTCGCTTACAACCAGGCAAGATGTTCTTAGTTGATATTGAAGCAGGACGAATCATTGAAGATGATGAGATCAAGAATCAGTTAGCTGATGCTGCGCCCTATGGTCAATGGCTCCATGATGGAATCGTAAAACTTAGTGACCTTCCAGCACGCGAACACATTATTTATCCACATTCATCTGTGATTCGCCGCCAGAGAGCATTTGGTTATACAGAAGAAGATTTACGCATCCTTGTTACTCCTATGGCAAAAAATGGTATGGAGCCACTTGGTTCCATGGGTTCGGATTCACCGATTGCTGCACTCTCAGAAAAACCAAGACTTATATTTGATTACTTCTCTCAACTATTTGCCCAAGTTACTAACCCACCTTTAGATGCAATTCGTGAAGAGTTAGTAACAAGTTTGGGCGGCTCTATCGGACCAGAACATAACTTGTTGGATCCTGGTCCAGAGTCATGTCGCCAAATTTCACTTGCATTTCCGGTGATTGATAATGATGAACTTGCAAAGATTATTAATGTCAATGTCGATGGTGATTATCCTGAACTTGAAGCCTACGTTGTTCGAGGACTTTTTCCTGTCAATGGCGATGGCAATGCACTTCGAATTCGTTTAGATGAAATTAAAAAAGAAGTAAGTGAAGCGATTGGAAATGGAGCACACCTCATCGTCCTCTCTGATCGCGATGGCGATGCAGAAGATGCACCGATTCCTTCGTTACTTCTAACATCTGCTGTTCACCACCATTTGATTCGCGAAAAGACTCGTACAAAAGTTGGTCTAGTCGTTGAAGCAGGAGATGTTCGCGAAGTTCACCATGTTGCACTCCTTATTGGTTATGGAGCTGCTGCAGTAAATCCATACCTTGCAATGGAGAGTGCGGAAGATCTAGTTCTACAAGGGGTCATTACTGGAACAACTCCCGAAAAGGCAGTTCGTAATCTGATCAAGAGTTTAGGAAAAGGCGTTCTCAAAGTTATGTCCAAGATGGGTATTTCAACGATTGCTTCCTATACAGGTGCACAAGTCTTTGAAGCAATTGGACTTAGCCAAGAAGTTGTTGATGAATTCTTTGTCGGTACTACATCTCGCTTAGGCGGAGTATCACTGGACATCATTGCTCAAGAAACAATCGCGCGTCACCACATTGCGTATCCACCTGGGGGAGAAATTCCAGGAACAAAGCGACTTCCAATCGGTGGGGAATATCAGTGGCGTCGAGATGGTGAACCACACTTATTCAATCCAGAGACTGTATTCACATTGCAACATTCCACACGTAATAAGCGATATGACATATTCAAGCGCTACACAAGTTCAGTCAATGAACAGAGCAAAGAATTGATGACACTGCGCGGTCTCTTCCAATTCAAAAATGAATCCCAACCATCAATTCCAATAGAAGAGGTCGAATCTGCCCGTTCAATCATCGCTCGATTCTCAACGGGTGCAATGTCATACGGTTCAATCTCGCAGGAAGCGCACGAAACACTTGCCATCGCGATGAACCGCCTCGGCGGAAAATCCAACACCGGTGAAGGTGGAGAAGATCCTTCTCGCTATGTTGCAGAAGCAAATGGAGATTCCAAGCGGTCATCAATCAAGCAAGTAGCGAGCGGTCGCTTTGGTGTCACAAGTGATTACTTGGTCAACTCAGATGATATTCAAATCAAGGTTGCACAAGGTGCAAAGCCTGGTGAAGGTGGACAGCTACCTGGAAATAAGGTCTATCCATGGATTGCAAATGTTCGTTACTCAACTCCAGGTGTAGGGCTTATTTCACCACCACCTCATCATGATATTTATTCGATTGAAGATCTTGCTCAACTTATTCATGACTTGAAGAATGCAAATAAGAATGCACGTATTCACGTCAAGTTAGTTGCTGAAGTTGGCGTAGGAACTGTTGCTGCAGGAGTGAGCAAAGCTCACGCCGACGTTGTGCTTATCTCTGGTCACGATGGCGGAACAGGCGCGTCACCACTGACTTCACTCAAGCACGCAGGTGCACCATGGGAACTTGGTTTAGCGGAGACTCAACAAACTCTTTTGCTCAATGGACTTCGCGATCGCATCGTTGTTCAAACAGATGGCCAGCTAAAAACTGGTCGCGACGTTGTTATCGCGACACTTCTTGGGGCAGAAGAATTTGGTTTTGCGACTGCACCATTAGTTGTCTCTGGTTGCATCATGATGCGAGTCTGCCATTTGGATACATGCCCAGTGGGAGTTGCTACGCAAAATCCTGAACTTCGTAAACGCTTTACCGGTAAGCCAGAATTCGTTGAAACATTCTTTGAATATATCGCTGAAGAAGTTCGTGAAATCTTGGCAGATCTTGGCTTCCGTACTTTGCAAGAAGCAATTGGTCGCGTCGAATATTTGGATACTCGAGATGCGGTCAATCACTGGAAGGCGAGCGGACTCGATCTCTCTCCACTTCTTGTTCGCCCAGATGTAGAGAGCTCTCTGTACAACACCACGAAGCAAGATCATGGCTTAGCGGCAGCACTCGATAATAAGTTGATTGAATTAGCAGATGCCGCTCTCACTAAATCTGAGCCAGTTCGAATTGATATGCCTGTTCGAAATGTAAATAGAACTGTTGGAACGATGTTAGGCGCAGAAGTTACTCGTCGTTTTGGTGGAGAAGGATTACCTGAGGGCACAATCGATATCACTCTTCATGGTTCTGCAGGACAATCATTAGGAGCATTTATTCCTCGAGGTATTGCCATTCGACTCTACGGAGATTCAAATGACTATGTTGCAAAGGGAATATCAGGTGGTCGCGTTGTAGTTCGCCCTGATGAAAAAGCAACTTTCAAATCTGGCGAGAATGTTATTGCTGGAAATGTCATCGGTTATGGGGCAACATCGGGTGAAATATTTATTCGTGGAATTGTAGGCGAAAGATTCTGCGTACGAAATTCTGGCGCAATTGCAGTCGTTGAAGGAATTGGCGACCATGGCTGTGAATATATGACTGGTGGAACTGTGGTTGTACTTGGTCGCACTGGTCGCAACTTTGCAGCGGGTATGTCTGGTGGTCGTGCATTCATGCTCGATATTAATGCAGATAATGTCAATACAGAGATGGTCGATATCTTGGCTGTTCCACAAGATCAGCGCGAAACATTGAAATCACATATTTCTAAATTCCATGCAGAGACTGGTTCAGAAATTGCCTCTGAGCTTTTGAAATCATGGGATGAATCAATTTCTCGTATCTCACTCGTAATGCCACGAGACTATGCACGCGTACTAGAAGCTATGGAGCGCGCGACTCGTGAAGGTTTACCAATTGATAAATTCGTTATGGAGGTTGCAGGCTAATGGCAGATCCAAAGGGTTTTCTTACTACACCTCGCGAAACTCCGACTCGACGTCCAGTCGATGTGCGTATTCAAGATTGGAAAGAGGTCTACGAACCTCAGAGTATGGAGCACCTGCAAAAGCAGGCAGGTCGTTGCATGGATTGCGGCATTCCTTTCTGTCACATGGGTTGCCCACTCGGAAACTTAATTCCTGAATGGAATGAACTCATTTGGCGTGGAGACACAGAAGAAGCGATTGCTCGATTGCATGCAACAAATAACTTTCCAGACTTCACTGGTCGGCTCTGCCCAGCTCCCTGTGAGACAGCATGCGTCATTGGGATCAATGCCGATGCAGTAACGATCAAACAAGTTGAATTACGTACGATTGAAGAGGCGTTCGAGGCCGGCAATGTAAAACCATTACCACCTGATCGCATATCTGGAAAAACTGTCGCAGTCATTGGTTCTGGTCCAGCAGGCCTTGCTGCTGCCCAACAACTAACACGCGCTGGACATACCGTTGCAGTTTATGAGCGCGCAGAAAAAATTGGCGGCTTACTACGCTATGGAATTCCAGAATTCAAAATGGAAAAACACATTTTGGATAGACGTTTAGCTCAGATGGAGAAAGAAGGAACACGCTTTCGTCCAGGAGTCGATGTTGGTGGAGAAATAACAGGAGATCAACTCAGTTCAAAATACGATGCAATTGTCTTAGCAATTGGTGCAACACAATGGCGAGATCTCCCAATTCCTGGTCGTGATTTCAAAGGCGTATACCAAGCGATGGAATTTCTACCGTGGGGCAATAAGCAAGCACTAGGCGAAGTTGAAACACCACTTATCAATGTTGCTGGAAAACATGTTGTGATCTTGGGTGGGGGAGATACCGGTGCTGATTGCTTGGGAACATCGATTCGCCAAGGAGCAGCAAGTATTACTCAACTCGAAATTATGCCAAGGCCATCAGATGAGCGACCAAGCAATGCACCGTGGCCAACATATCCAATGATTTATCGCGTCTCCAGTGCACACGAAGAGAGAGATAATCGACTCTTTGCTGTGAGCACTGAAGAATTTTTGGGAGATGCAAACGGAAATCTTCGTGCACTAAAAATTGTTGAGACAGAATTTGTCAATGGAAAATTCGAGCCAGCAGCGGGCACTGAAAAAGAAATTCCGGCAGACTTTGCATTCTTAGCTTTGGGATTTACTGGACCTGAAAAGAATGCTCTGATTGACCAATTAGAGGTTGCCCTAGATGCACGCGGAAATATTGCTCGTGATGAAAACTATGCAACAAATGTTGATGGTGTTTTCGTTGCGGGAGATTGTGGCCGCGGTCAATCACTCATCGTCTGGGCAATAGCTGAAGGGCGAAGCGCTGCCTCCGCAGTTGATACATATCTCACCGGAGATACTCAACTTCCTTATCCAATCGCGCCGACGGCACGACCATTGATGGTTTAGAGATAAGGTAAGAAAATGCGTCGCGCTAAAATTGTTTGCACAATGGGTCCTGCAGTTGAATCCCCTGAAAAGGTGCGCGAACTCATCGCTGCTGGAATGAATATGGCTCGACTCAATCTCTCCCATGGTGGTTACGAAGAACATCAAAGCCGTCTAGATCAAGTACGTGCTGCAGCTGCTGAAGCTGGAAAGCCTGTTGCAATTCTTGTAGATCTTCAAGGTCCAAAAATTCGCTTAGCTCGCTTCAAAGCAGGCCCTCATGATTTAGCACGTGGCGATATTTTTACAATTACAACCGATGAGATTGAAGGAACAAAAGATCGCGTCGGAACAACCTATAAAGGACTACCGGGGGATTGCAAAGCAGGAGATCGTATTCTTATTGATGATGGAAAAGTTACTGTTGAAGTGATTGAAGTAAAAGGTAATGACGTTATTACGAAAGTTATTGAGCCGGGAGCGGTGAGTAACAACAAAGGAATCAATCTTCCAGGTGTTGCAGTTTCCGTACCCGCACTCTCTGAAAAAGATATGGATGATCTTCGCTGGGGCCTTCGAGCAGGAGCAGATTTCATTGCGCTCTCCTTTGTGAGAAGCGCTGCCGATATCGTTGATGTTCACAGAATTATGGATGAAGTCGGAATTCGGGTTCCAGTCATTGCAAAGATTGAAAAGCCACAAGCGGTTGAAAATTTGCAAGGAATTGTTGATGCCTTCGATGGCATCATGGTTGCTCGAGGTGACTTAGGCGTTGAACTTCCCATTGAAGATGTCCCACTGGTTCAGAAGCACTGCATTGAACTCGCTCGTGAGGCTGCAAAACCTGTCATTGTTGCAACACAAATGTTGGACTCTATGATTACAAACTCGCGCCCAACGCGCGCAGAAGCAACAGATTGCGCTAACGCAGTACTCGATGGCGCAGATGCACTCATGCTCTCCGGTGAGACGAGTGTGGGAGATTTTGCAATCGAAGCTGTTCAAACTATGGCTCGCATCATTGAGCGCACCGAAGAGGGTGGATTTAACATGATTCGCCCAATGAGAACTGCGCCAAAGACTAAAGGTGGAGCAATTACAAAAGCTGCAACAGAAGTTGGTGCAATCGTTGGCGCTAAATTCTTAGTCACTTTTACTCAAAGCGGTGATTCTGCAAGGCGCATGTCACGTCTTCGCTCACCGATTCCAATTTTGGCAATGACTCCAGATCGCGGCACATATAACCGCTTGGCTCTTTCATGGGGAATCGAACCGATGATTACTCCCATGGTTAGTCACACTGATGAAATGGTGAAACAAGCAGATCACCTACTCCTTGATTCAGGACGCGCTATCACTGGTGATAATGTGATGATTGTTGCAGGCTCGCCTCCAGGAATTCCTGGCTCAACGAATGCAATGCGCGTTCACCGCGTTGGTGATGCAGTTGGCGGAGTAGCCCCGGCATACAGGTAGAATTACCACTGCGCCTCGGTACTCCAACGGTAGAGAGGGCAGTCTCAAAC
>Ga0114967_10000255_pt1 | contig 44430 bp, 46 predicted proteins | sample M_130628_MF_Meta_FD_92639 | JGI IMG/M metagenome (GOLD analysis project Ga0114967, IMG submission 92639) | Freshwater microbial communities from Lake Montjoie, Canada to study carbon cycling - M_130628_MF_MetaG | ecosystem: Environmental > Aquatic > Freshwater > Lake | place: Lake Montjoie... | reverse complement strand
GGGGTCCGTGCTAAACGGATACTCATCAAAGTATCGGATTACTCCGATAATTTACTCTGGACGAATAACCTTTGTGCGTAAGACTGACTCATTCAAACTGAGTTGGCGATCCAACTCTTTGATGGCAGCTGGCTCGCAGTGCATATCTACGACTGCGTAAATGCCTTCGGCTTTCTTCAAAATTTCAAAGGACATGCGACGTCGGCCCCAAACATCGAGCTTGTCGACGCGGCCACCACTCTCTTTGATGATTTTGAGATACGTCTCAAGGCTTGGTGTGACTGTGCGTTCTTCAAGTTCTGGATCAAGGATGACCATTAATTCATAGTGACGCATGCGTTAACCCGACCTCCTCTGGACTAAGACGGCCACAGTATTTCTGTGACAGGAGGGTTAGTGCTTTTGGTGCGCGCTAAGAGTAACTCGTGAGCGCATTAAGTGAAAATCATGCTCAGATTTGTGCGTGTGGGTGGGCTTACTTCTTAGGAACTTGTACGCCACCTGATGTCATCACGATTGGCTCAAGTCCACCGACATTAGATGGTGCTGGAAAATCCATAACAGGTTCGCCTTTGAGAGCGCCCTTCATAAACGCTGTCCAAATGCGTGCAGGGAAAGATCCGCCGGTAACGGATGTAAGTCCGCCAATTCCGTTAAGTGATTGCGTTGCATCATCTCGAAAGAAAGAAACAGATGCCGCGAGTTGTGGTGTGTAACCGCTAAACCACGCAGAAGCATTTGATTGTGATGTTCCGGTTTTTCCTGCAGCTGGGCGGCCTAGTGCAAGTGCGGCTGCACCTGTTCCACCGGTTACAACACCTTTTAGTGCATAGGTTAAATCAGCCATGACATCTTTTGAGAAAACTTCTTCGGTTTGTGGTTTGCCTTCATAGAGAACACCCTTATTGGAACCAATAACACTTGTTACTAGGTATGGTTTTGATTTAATTCCCTGTGCTGCAAAAGTTGCATAGGCATTCGCAACATCAATGACGTGCGGACTAGCAGGTCCGAGAGCCACAGATGGTGTTGGCATCATTGCAACACTCTCTGGAATACCCGCACGTCTTGCTGCACTGACGACATTATCTAAACCTGCTTTTTGTCCGAGTGGCACATAAACCGTATTAATAGAGTGTTTAGTCGCAAACAATAAATCGACTTGGCCCCAACCTTCATTGCCATAATTTCCAACCACGTATGGCTTTCCTAAATCATCAAATGTTTGTGGTGAATCACCATTCCACATTGATGTAAGTGGGATGCCTGCCTCAAGTGCTGCCACGAGTGCAAAGGATTTAAAGGTTGAGCCCGCAAGCGCAATTGCTTGTGTTGCATCATTGAGCTGACGTTTTAAATAATCCGCACCGCCATACATTGCAACAACTTCGCCAGTACCGGGACGAATTGCAACAAGTGCGATATGTAAATTCTCAGGAACTTTTGTCGGCGTTAATTTGTTAATAGCATCGACGGCTGCGGTCTGGGCTTGTTGATCGATAGTTGTTTTGATAACAAGGCCACCGACTTGTAATTGCTCCTCTGTAAATCCGAGGGATTTCAACTCTTTAGAAACTGCTTCAATGATGTGGCCCTTTGGTCCGCTGAGTGAACCGGAAGTTACTCGAGGTGCCACTGTTGGGAATTTGATATTCGCGGCTTCTTCGGCGGTTAACCATTTAGCTTCGACCATACCTTTTACTACATAGGCAAATCGGTCGGTCAAGCGCTTCTCATTTGCTTTCGAATATGAAGGATCATAAAAACCAGGGGAGCGCAAAATACAAGAAATAACAATTGCTTGGGCATTTGTAAGTTGGTCAACATTGCGGTTGAAGTACTGCTGAGCTGCAGTTTGAACCCCATAAGAACCACGTCCAAAGTAAATAGTGTTGAGATAACTTTCAAAGATTTGATCTTTAGAGAGTTGATTCTCTAATTTGATTGCGATTACCAGTTCTTTTATCTTTCGTTGAATCGTGCGCTCTGGTGTTAAAAAGGCAGTCTTTGCATATTGCTGTGTGATGGTCGAGCCTCCTTGCAGTGACCCACCCTTTAAGTTATTTAAAACTGCGCGCGCAATACCCGTCACACTAAATGCCCTATTTGAGTAAAAGCCACGATCTTCTGCGGCCAATACTGCGTGACGTACATTGAGAGGAATTTTTGCGAGTGGAACAATTTGGCGATTTTCAGAACCAATGCGGCCAATTTCTTCACCATTTGAGTATTGAATAATTGTGGATTGGCTATTCACGAATGCGTTTGCATCGGGAACTGAAACAGTGAAATAGGCAAAAGCAAAGAGCGTTGCACCAGCAATAAAGCCAAAGCCGGCTAGGAAAATAGTTGCTCTAATAAGTAATTTGCGCACGGTGACAGATTACCCCTTTGCCCAATCATCATCTTCCAGCGTGCGTACACGTCGTGGTGGTTTGCGTTCTATTCCATCTCCTAGAACAAAAGATGCCGACAGATGATTCCAGGAACAGTCGCGACACACTTCAACGATGTAGACACGAAATTCACCGAATTCACGCTCCATTTCCAAAAGTTCATCTGGAGTTTTAATTCGACCTGAATACTGACCAAGTTGATCGCCAAAGGCATAACGCAACTCAACGAGTGCAGTTTTCTTGCACACGGGACAGTTGCGCGCAACTTTTTCACCGTGAAACTTTGCAGCTCTCATCAAGTAAGGGTCAGCGTCACACGCATCAACAACTCCGCGGAATAACTTGATAAGCGTTGCACGCTTATCAAGTGAGTAGTCGATATAGGAGCGTTGCGATTTCATAATAGACAAGAATAATCCTTCATTGCTTACTACGCTTAACCTATGAATTTCTGGGAACTTTTACGCCACCCCAGAATCTCACGATTGCTTGGGGTTCGTTGGAGTGGGCAGGCTACTGATGGATTATTTCAGAGCGCACTCGCCTCGTTTGTTTTGTTTTCACCCGAACGCCAAGCAGATGCACTTAGTGCCGCCCTCGCATTTGCAGTTGTGCTTTTGCCGTACTCGCTCGTTGGTCCATTCGTTGGAACAATTTTGGACCGCGTTTCAAGACAACGAGCACTCTTGTTTTCCAATCTAGCTCGCGCAATAAATTTATTAGTTGTTGCTTGGCTGGTGTTCACAGGACAAACAGGTGTTGAGTTAACAATTTTTGTTCTTGTCGCGTTTGGAATTAATCGTTTAATTCTTGCTGGGCTGTCTGCTGGATTGCCTTTGATAATCGAGACAAAATCATTGATTAGCGCTAATGCGCTTGCTGTTACTGGCGGCTCAGTCTTGGTGGTTCTAGGTGGCGGTCTTGGGGTTGCAATTCGAAACTTATTTGATCATCTTGCTGTAGCGGATCACGCTGATGCAATTATGGTGTTAGTAGCAGCCGGTGGTTATCTCACCGCGGCATTATTTACGATGCAATTAAGTAAGAGTGAAATTGGTCCTTTGCCACACGAAACAAAGGAAGCGAGCTTTAGACAGGGTATAAATGAAATGCGCGAAGGTTTTGCTTTCCTGCGCACGCACCAAGATGCAATTCGGGGAATTATTGCTACGGCCGTTCAGCGTGGCGGAATCACGGCGCTTACTCTTACTGCGCTTTTGTTAGAACGAAACACATTTAATTCTCCATCAAATCCCGAAGCTGGCTTGAAAGGTTTTGGAATTGTTTTAAGTATTGCTGGCATCGGAATAACAATTGGCGCGCTCACTGCGCCTTATGGTGTGGCGCGCTTTGGTCGCCATCGATGGATTAAATGGTCATTACTTGTCGGATCCGCTGGTCCAATCTTTTTGGTAATTTGGCAGACACCGGTGGCGCTTGCACTGACTGGTTTCTTTGTTGCGCTCTGCGGTCAGAATGTAAAAGTAACTAACGATGCACTTGTGCAATCAAAAATTGATGACTACTACCGTGGTCGCGTATTCGCCGTGTATGACGTCTTAGTGAATGCTGCAATTGTTAGCGGGGGATTAATTGCGGCTCTACTATTGCCAACAAGTGGTGTAACTCGGTGGGTACCGGCACTTGTTAGTGCCATCTACTTACTAGTTGCGCTGCGTTTGCTTAGACCAGAAAAATTCTTTCTTAGGGTTTAGCTTTCCACCACTGCAACAACTCTTGCGTTGCGGCTTCTGTTCCAATTGGTCCACGTTCTAACCGAATTTCCATCAGGAAATCTAGAGCACGGCCGACATCAGCAGATGGCTTGATGTTCAATATCTGCATAATTTGAGCACCGTCCAAATCCGGGCGAATCTTTGATAACTCTTCTTGTTCCATTAAAACTGCAATTCTGTTTTCTAGACTGTCATACGTTGCGGCTAAACGCTGAGCTTTCTTTGCGTTGCGAGTAGTGCAATCCGCGCGAGTTAAAACATGCAAATGTGTAAGTAATTCACCGGCGTCACGTACATAACGGCGCACCGCGGAATCACTCCATTCTCCATCTCCGTAACCATGAAATCGAAGGTGAAGAGCAACTAATGTTTGCACCGCTTCGATAGTCTGATTATCAAAGTGAAGAGCCTTTAGTCTTGCTACTGAAAGACGAGCACCAACAATTTCATGGTGGTGGAATGAAACTCCACCACCTTCTATAAGTGCGCGAGTCTTTGGTTTTCCAATGTCATGGAAAAGTGCTGCTAAACGGTTTATAAGATTTGGCCCGTCCAATCGGTGCTCCAGCGCAATTGCTTGATCCAAAACAGTTAATGAGTGTTCATAAACATCTTTGTGGTGATGGTGTTCATCGATTTCTAATTGGAGTTTCGGAATTTCTGGAAGCACAATTGCTGCTAATCCTGTTTCCACAAGAATAGTTATGCCAAGGCGTGGATTTGTTGACATCAGAGTTTTTACAAACTCATCTCGCACACGTTCTGCTGAAATAATTGAAATTCGATCCCTCATTAGTTTTATGGCCTCTAAAACCTCTGGCGCAATTTCAAAACCAAGTTGACTTGCAAAACGAGCCGCTCGCATCATTCGCAGCGGATCATCTGAAAATGATTGTTCAGCACTACTTGGCGTGCGAAGTATTTTCTTGCTTAAATCTGTGAGGCCGTTAAATGGATCGATAAATTCTGGTTTCTCAGTTGTAAGTTCGAGCGCCATCGCGTTGACCGTAAAGTCACGGCGAGATAAATCACCTTGAATATCTTTGCCGAATTGAACTTCAGGTTTACGACTGTGTGGGTCATAAGTTTCACTCCGATAAGTTGTTACTTCAAATGTTGTATCTCCACGTTTTGCCGCGACGGTTCCAAATTCAATTCCTGTTTCCCAGATATTTTCTGCCCACTTAGAAAGTATTTTTTTGCTCATCTCTGGTGGTGCGTTTGTTGTGAAATCTAAATCATTTCCTAGTCGACCGAGAATTGCATCGCGCACTGGTCCGCCAACTAATGCCAATGCAAAACCTTCGGTCTTATAGACGGCAGCGAGAGAGCTGGCTAGTGGTGCGCGTTCGATTAGGGAACGAATAGCCAGTTCTCCTGCGGCGCCAAGTGCTGTACTCACAATAAGTAAGGTTAGAGCAGTAGCCTTGCTTCATGATCCCTGCACCTGGTGCGGGCAGCGAAGGTACGAAGAAAAAGCGGAAGCACAGACGCCCCGCCAATCGCGGCCCACAAACTTCTACTCCTGGCAACACAGCCACTCCAAGTAAAAAATCTGTGCGCCCGTACGCTAAGCGCGTAGATGAAGTCAGTGCTGGTGGTCTTGTCATTGATAAGAGTGGCGCGAATGGATTGTTAATCGGTCGACGCGATCAAAGGGATCCAACAGGAATAAAGATCTTGTGGTCCCTTCCAAAAGGTCACATCGAAGATGGTGAAACACCTGAACAAGCAGCAATTCGTGAAGTTGCGGAAGAAACAGGAATTGATTCAGAAATCACCCACACGCTCGGTGTCATTGATTTTTGGTTTATGGCTGGCGGCAAACGGATTCATAAAACCGTTCATCATTTTATGTTTAAAGAAATAGGTGGATTGCTTGCCGCGCAAGAGAGTGAAGTTGATGAAGTTGGCTGGTTTGCCCTTAGTGAAATAGTTGGACTACTGGCATATCCCGATGAGAAAAAACTCATTGCAAAGAATTCTGGATTGCTCGTATGAAGAAAATTGTTTTCTTTTTTCTTATTGGGTTTTTTACCATCCCGGCACCCGTTCATGCAGAATCCTTAGAAGTTCAAATAACAGACACTGTGCACCGAAATTTTGATGGGACTTTTAGGGATAACGAACTTGTAGAAGAAATTGCAGTTGGTGGACGTTTATGGAATTTAATTTTCTTAACCGATTCCACTCCAAGAATTTGGATAATAGATGCTGCGCTCATCGAAGATATAACAGCTATGACAGTGCCGTACGAGTTACGAAATGGCACAAAATTTGATGCCTCTGTTGAAGCTGTTGCTTATTTAACTCAATTAAGAAAGGTTACAAGGAACGCACAGGTGGTGGCGCTTCCTTTTGGAAACCCAGATCCTAAGTTGGCGCGCGAACTCGCACCTAGTGAGCTTAATTATTACTACAAAACCGCACAGACACGTTTGGCTACAGCTTTAGAACGCCCTGTTCGTAGCGAACCTTTGTCTGCCTGGAGTAAGGGCCGCGCGGATTTTTCAGAGAGCTTGCGAGAGCAGTATGCAAAGAATCGTAAATCAATTAGTGCGCTTTCATCCGTTGTTGACCCCACGGAATTAGCTGATATTCGTGCGCAACTGGGACGATTAATGTCACCACTGCTTAAGCAAAAAGATCGTACGTATTTTTCTTTTACCGCAACACAAGAAGTGTTTAAATATAAAGAACGATTAAAGATTTATTCAGGTAATTATCAGTTAACTTCTGCTGAATCTAAGTTACCAATTACATTGGCAAATGGATTCAAATCTGCGGTGACGGTTAACTTAAATCTATATGCTGGCTCTTCTCGCATAAGAATTGAAAATGTAGAAAATATTGTTCTTGAGCCTAATTCAAAGACTCAAATATCTGTGCCTGTAGAAGTTTTTGCACCTGGCCAAACACAAGTTTTCGCGAAGTTTGCCAATGACAAAGGACGTTTGGTGGGTAATCCGGTTGAATTATCATTAAATCTAACAGTAATTGATTCTCGTGTTACTTGGTTTACAACTGGTGCTGCAGTACTTTTGTTTTTAGCAGCAATCACCCAGAGTGTTCGAAGAGTGCGAAGGGCACGTAAGTGAAAAACAATGAGCTCTTCCGTGCTTCAAGTGTGATGGCTGTCGGCACAATAATCTCTCGCATTACAGGTTTTATCGGCGGTGTAATAGTCATTGCAACTCTTGGTACAACGTTGCTAGGTGATGCCTACAACGTTGCTAACACTATGCCGAATATTTTATACAACTTACTAGTTGGTGGCGCTCTCACTGCAATATTTGTGCCACAACTTGTTCGTGCATTTGATGATGCTGATGGTGGACACTTGTTTGCCTCCCGCCTCGTCACAACTATTAGTGGAATACTCTTGGCTCTAGTTGTTGTTGGCGTAATTTTTGCACCGCAACTTGTTTACATTTATGCACCAAGCTTTTCTTCACCGGGATTCGAAACTGAGCGAGATATTGCTATTGCTTTCACGCGTTATTGCTTGCCGCAGATATTCTTCTTGGGTCTATTCACAATGCTCGGGCAAGTGGCAAACGCGCGTGGTTCTTTTGCACCTTTAATGTGGGCGCCGATTGCCAATAACCTCGTTGTTATCGCTGTCTTTTCTGTTTTTTTACTGAAATGGCCAAGTACAAATATTGATTCAATTACATCAAACCAAATTCAAATTCTTGGATGGGGAACGACCGCTGGAATTGTGATCCAAGCTCTCATTCTCATTCCTGTAGTTAAGCGCTCCGGGATTCAACTTCGTCCCAAGTGGGGTGTCGCCGGCCTAGGTAAATCATTTTCGCTAGCGGGTTGGACCTTGGTTTATGTTTTAATTTCTCAGATTGGTTACTTAATTACCGTTAACGTGGCAACGACTGCTGCTGTTGAGAGTGCTAAAGCTGGGATCACGACTGGTGTTGGGTTTACACCATTTAAAAATGCATATCTCATTATGTTGCTGCCTTATTCAATCGTTACTATTTCAATTGTCACAGCACTCTTGCCTCATATTTCAAAATTGGCTATTGGTAATAAAGTTGATGATGTTAAAGAGCAACTGCTACGCGCTATTAAAACAGTGGGTGTTTTAACAATTCCTAGCTCTGTTGGTTTCCTTCTTTTTGGGCCATTAATTACTGAGGTGCTTTTCTTTGGAATCGATCACGATGACAGTGTTTATATTGGTTATGTTCTATCTGCTTTAAGTCTTGGTTTAGTCGCTTTTTCAATTAATTTAGTTCTGATACGTGGATTTAATGCATTTGAAGATACGCGAACACAGGTTCGATCTATCTTCATAATAAACGTTATTTCAATCGCTCTTTCATATCTATTCTTGGCAATCGTGCCAAGTAAGTGGGTAACCGTTGGATTAGGGTTTGCCTTCTCGGTTAGCTATCTATGTGGTTTATTTATTACTTTGCATTTACTGAAAAAACACACAGGGCCTATCCGTATACGTGAATTTATAGGGCAACATGCGCGTTTACTTGCTGCTTCGCTAATCGCAATGTTGCCAATTTTTGCGCTTTCGCAGTTTTTTGGCTGGGTTGGTTCCAATCAATCCGCTGTGAGTCGAGCCGGGGAACTTCTTTTTGTAATCGTCACTGGGGCTTTTGGATATTTCTTAACCGCAAAGGTTTTACGGATAACAGAGGTGAGTGGAATAACTTCTCTCATTCTGCGCCGCAACAAGGTTGTGGAATAAAGAGGCTTAAACTGAGGTTATGGTGAGCATATGAGCGACAAAATTCACGAACTCGTAATTGTTGGATCTGGTCCAGCTGGTTACACAGCTGCAATTTATGCTGCACGTGCGCAACTAGAACCTGTTATTTATGAAGGTTCGGTTACTGCTGGTGGAGCACTTATGAATACAACGGAAGTGGAAAACTTTCCTGGGTTTGCTGAAGCGATCATGGGTCCAGATTTAATGGATTCAATGCGTAAACAAGCCGCTCGATTCGGGTCACAATTAATTACCGATGACATTGTAGAAATGGATCTTAAGAATCCTGTAAAAACTTTAAAGGATGGTTCTGGAAATATTCTGAAAGCAAAATCAGTGATCCTTGCGTTGGGTTCTGCTTATCGGGAAATTGGTTTGGAAAATGAAAAACGTCTATCCGGTCGTGGAGTTTCATGGTGTGCTACATGTGATGGATTCTTCTTTCGTGATCAAGATATTGCCGTTGTTGGTGGCGGAGACTCTGCGGTTGAGGAAGCAACATTTCTTACAAAATTTGCAAGCAAGGTAACTCTTATACATCGCCGGGATTCCCTGCGTGCATCAAAAATTATGGCCGATCGTGCAAAAGCAAATCCAAAGATCGAATTTTTATGGAATACCGAAGTCACTGATGTTTTGGGTGAAGCCAAAATGGAAGCTTTGCAATTAAAAAACATTCTCACGGGTGCTGAAACAAAACGAGAGTTTGGAGCACTCTTTGTTGCAATTGGACATATCCCACGTAGTGAATTGATCACAACACAAGTTGAACTCGACGCTGAAGGATATGTAAAAGTAGAAGGACGTTCGACCAGAACTAATATTGAAGGAGTCTTCGCATGCGGAGATCTCGTCGATCACACCTACCGCCAAGCAATCACAGCTGCGGGCTCTGGATGTCAGGCTGCTCTCGATGCTGAAAAATTTCTATCGCACTAGTAAAGTTCTTCGAATAGACTAAATTTAATTACAACAAAGGGGAAGCCATGAGCGCAGCAACTGCAGTCACTGCAGCAACATTCGATGAAGTCGTATTAAAGAGCAGTATTCCCGTTCTTGTTGATTTCTGGGCTGAATGGTGTGGACCGTGCCGCGCAGTTGGACCAATCCTTGACGAGATTGCTGCAGAACATGGCGACAAGTTAAAGATTGTAAAACTTAATACAGATGAAGAGTCTGCGATTGCAATTAAGTACGGCGTAACATCGATTCCGATGTTAAATATCTATGTCAATGGCGAAGTTGTGAAGACAATTATTGGAGCAAAACCAAAGCCAGCACTTCTTAAAGAACTCGAAAGTTTTATTTAATCAATTATGAAAGAGCTCTCTGAAGAAGAGATCCGCTCTTTTCAACAATCGCGCGGGTTAACAGTTACAGGCACTATTAATGATGTGACTGCTCGCGCGCTTGAGGAAGCTCGTTGGAAATTGGGGGATCGCTCCTTATATCTTCAAGAGCCTCCGTTAATGCGCGGTGATGATGTTGCAGCTCTTCAAAGTCGTTTAACTGAAATGGGTTTTGATTGTGGACGAGTAGATGGATTTTACGGAGAACTCACATCTCGAGCCGTAAAGGATTTCCAAAAATCTGTAGGTATTGCAGTTGATGGACAGTGTGGGCCTGCAACTGTTATTGCGCTTATTCGTTTAACAAAAATTGTTTCTGGTGGAGCGCCATCCCAATTGCGTGAGAATGCTTCACAAAAGAATCGTGGGCCGGCACTTGCAAATAAAGTAATTGTGGTCGATCCAAGTTTGGGTGGAAAAGAAGAAGGAAATGTTGCTAATAACATTATTGAATGTGAAATTGTGTATGACATTGCTCAACGTCTTGAAGGGCGTTTATTGGCGTTAGGTGCCAGCGTGTTTCTCACTCGCGGTGCCAATAATTGCCCAACTGAAGCAGAGCGAATTACATTCTCTAATCAACGCGAAGCAGACCTAATGATTTCTTTGCACGTTGATTCACATCCCAATCCAGATGCGCATGGTGTTGCAACATATTTTTATGGAAGCGATACACATGGAATTCACTCAATTGTTGGAGAGAGATTTGCATCCCTTGTTCAACGTGAAATTTGCGCTCGTACAGATTTACTCAATTGCCGCACTCACGCAAAGACGTGGGATTTATTGCGATTGACAAAAGCGCCTGTTGTTCGACTTGATCTGGGCTACGCGAGCCATTCTGGCGATGCTAGCCGTTTAGCGCGCCCTGATTTTCGTGATGTGATTGCAGAATCTTTGGTTATTGCAATTCAACGGCTTTATTTATCTACCGAAGATGACGCAAAAACCGGCACTCTTCGGATCTCTGATTTACGTAGCGCAGGTCTTCGCCGCTGACACCATTTCTGCCAATTGTGGGATGATTGGGGGATGAGCGAAATCTCAACACGGCACCAAACTGGTGTACCGCAGAACCTTGAGCAACGATTTGCTGCTCGCGCTGCCGGAATGCAGCCAAGTGAGATTCGCGCGCTCTTCGCTGTGGCTTCGCGGCCAGAGATAGTTTCTTTGGCTGGTGGAATGCCAAATCTTTCCGCACTGCCAATGAAGATGATGGCAAGTGTTGTTAATGATTTAATTTTAAACAACGGCGCAGAAGCCCTTCAGTATGGAAGCGGTCAAGGTCATCCAAAACTTCGCGAACAAATCTGCGAAATGATGGCACTTGAAGGAATTCGTGCACATCCTGAAGATGTTGTTGTAACTACAGGTTCACAACAAGCTCTCGATTTAATATCTCGAATTTTTATTGATCCAGGCGATGTAGTGTTGGTTGAAGCGCCTTCATATGTTGGCGCCCTCGGAACCTTCCATCAATACCAAGCATCTGTTGTGCATGTTGCTATGGATGATGATGGATTAATTCCTGATGCTTTGCGTGATGCGATAAAAACTACTCGCGCGGCTGGTCGAAAAATTAAGTTTTTGTATTTGATTCCGAATTACCAAAATCCAACTGGTGTCTCATTGCCTGCTGATCGTCGCACGGAGATTCTTGATATTTGCCGAGAAGAAGAAATTTTTGTTGTTGAAGACAATCCTTATGGTCTGCTCGGCTTTGATCGCCCAAGCCCAAATGCAATGCGCGCAGAAGATAGTGAAAATGTTATTTATTTAGGATCTTTTTCGAAAACGATTGCGTCTGGTTTGCGAGTGGGCTGGGCACTTGTGCCGCCATCGCTTAAAGATAAATTAGTTACTGCGAGTGAGTCATCTATTTTGTGTCCGTCGAACTTCACGCAATTAACTATCTCTAGTTATTTAGCTGATCAACCGTGGCGCGATCAAATCGCCTCATTTTGTGAAATTTATAAAGTTCGCCGTGATGCAATGTTGCAAGCTCTCGAGGAACACTTTCCGGCTTCTGCTACCTGGACAAAACCTGGCGGCGGTTTTATGTCTGGGTTAACTTGCCCCCTGAAATTGATACAAAACTTCTAGTGCCGAAAGCTATTGTTGCAAAAGTTGCATATGTTCCAGGCAGTGCTTTTTATGCAGATGGGCTTGGATCATGGCAGATGCGTTTATCTTTCTGTCACCCAACGCCCGAACGTATTCATCAAGGTGTTGCAGCACTTGGCGGTGTTATTAAACAAGAGATCGAACGCCGCAGTGGAAATAAATTAAATTAACTCTCTATTTTTTTAACTATTCGCGCAAGATCTGCAAAACCTGCAAACTCAATTGAAATCTCGCCTTTACTTTTTCCGCCTTTAATTTTTACACGAGTATCTAGGTGATCTCCTAAACGCTCTGCAATCTCATGAACCTCTGGTGATGTGCCCGAGGGTTTCTTTTTTGCTTTGCTGGCAGCCTTCGGTGAGGTTGCCGCGATAATTTCTTCAACGGAGCGCACACTTAAACCCTCGGTAACTATTCGTTTTGCTAAGCGATCAATGTCGGCTTCGTTGGTTAATCCAAGAAGTGCACGCGCATGACCTGCGCTGATAACACCGGATGCGACTCTGCTTTGAACACTTGCTGGCAAGTTAAGTAAGCGCATTGTGTTTGAAATAAGCGGGCGAGATCGACCAAGTTTTTGTGCGAGTTCATCATGTGTGCAATTAAAATCTTGAAGTAATTGTGTGTACGCAGCAGCTTCTTCAAGTGGATTGAGTTGGCTGCGATGAATATTTTCGATGAGGGCTTCGCGCAACAATTCATTATCTGGAGTTTGGCGAATGATTACAGGAATGCTTCGCAATCCTGCTAATTTTGCGGCGCGGAAGCGGCGTTCACCCATTATTAATTCGTAACGGCCCACAGAGGTTTGTCGAACAACTGGTGGTTGAAGAATTCCGATTTCTTTAATTGATGCAACGAGTTCTGCCATTGCATCTTCATTAAAAACCGTACGCGGTTGTTTTGGATTGGGCGAGATTAAATCAATTGACACTTCATTTTGTTGTGCTACTTCATTGCCATTAACTGTGAGAGATGTTGGAATAAGTGCGTCTAGATTTGTGCCCAATCCCCCGCGTTTTGCACTCATGCAGTTTCACCGCTTTGTTTTAGTTTGTAATTAATGCTCACAACATTTGAATCAAAGGCTTTTCCACGATCTGCAATTTCTCTCGCGACTTGCATATAGGCAAGGGCTCCAGGAGATGTTGAGTCATATGTCATAACTGTTTGTCCGTATGAAGGCGCCTCTGATACGCGCACTGCACGTGGTATTGGAATATCAATTAATTCATTTGGAAAGTGTGAGCGAACACTTGCTGCAACATCATTAGCGAGTCGTGTGCGACTATCAAACATTGTGAGAAGAATTGTGGAAAGTTCAAGAGTTGAATTCAAGCGTTTTTTAACTACTTGATATGTTTCTAATAATTGCGTTAATCCTTCGAGTGCGTAGTACTCGCATTGAATTGGGATTAATAACTCTTTAGCTGCCGCAAATGCATTAACAGTTAGTAAGCCTAAACTTGGCGGGCAATCAATAAAGATGTAGTCATAAGGGTCGCCTTCTTTAATTCTGAAATTTACTAACTCATCAATTGCTTCTTTTAGTCGTAGTTCGCGTGCAACCATTGAGACTAAATTGATTTCTGCTTGTGCTAATGCGGTATTAGATGAGATGCAATCAAGAGATGGAAAACCTGCAACTCTTTGCACAACTGATGCAATAGTGGTTGTGCCCATTAGAACTTCGTAAATTCCATTGTTAGCACGGTGTTCAACACCAAGGGCTGTAGAAGCGTTTCCTTGTGGGTCTAGATCGATAACAAGAACTCGTAGCCCGCCCATAGATAGAGCCGCTGCTACATTAACGGTTGTGGTGGTTTTCCCGACCCCGCCTTTTTGGTTAGCCACAGTGAAAATCCGAAGGTGCTCGGGTTTGGCCATGGGTTCCTTTAGACGGCGGACTCCAATCACCTGTTTTGTTTCACGTGAATCATCAGGCATGCGCTCATCCATAGGCGAAGTTAAGCACCTTTCGGTACTTCAACAATTCGCGCTGGCTCTAGGCCCTCTAAAGAAATTTCATGCAGACGTGCTCCGAGCACGCCTTCCATCTCTGCCGCGGCGTTTTCGCCCTTCATCGCCAATAGAGATCCCCCATTTTTGATTAAATGCCAAGAGATCTTCTTTAGTTTTTCAAGGGGGGCTACAGCTCGGGCGGTTACATAATCCGCGCTCTTTTTCACGCTCTGGGCTTGGCCCCTTATGACGGTAATTCCTGTGCCAGCCGTCGCCTCTTCGAGAAAGTCTACGCGTCGTTGAAGCGGTTCAATCAAGGTCACCTTTAAATCAGGTCGAGCCAGAGCAATAACGATTCCAGGTAAACCAGCCCCTGAGCCAATATCAAAGACCTCCGCCCCTTCTTTAAAAAGCGTGGTTACGGGCAGGCAGTTCAGGATATGACGTTCCCAAATTCGATCTGCTTCGCGAGGTCCAATGAGCCCGCGCTCAATCCCTGCTCCTTTAAGAAGGGCCGCATATGCAGTAATCGCCCCTATCGAGCCGGGAAAATACCGCTCGATAAGGGTTTCACGTGAAACCTCCACAATTTTTAGGCTGGGTAGATAATGACGTAGCGATCTGGGTCTTCGCCATCAGATTCGCTGGTTAGGCCTAAGTCTTGGATTGTGTCGTGGATGACCTTGCGCTCAAAAGCGTTCATGGGGTCGAGTTTGATGGATGATCCAGTTGTTTTTGCTTTTTCAGCCATTTTTTCAGCGAGCTTTTTAAGTTCAGCTTTTCGTCCAGAGCGGAATCCTTCGATATCAAGCATGAGGCGGCTGCGATCCCCGGTTGAAGTTTGGACCGCAAGGCGGGTCAACTCTTGAAGGGCGTCTAGTACCTGGCCTTGATCTCCTACGAGGTGGTTGAGTTTGCCTCCGACGATTGCAAGTGCTGCGCGTCCATTTTCAACGTCGATATCGATATCACCATCGAGATCGGCGATGTCTAGCAAGGCCTCTAAATAATCCGCTGCTATATCGCCTTCTTCTTCGAGTTTGGCCGCGCTTTTTGGCGCTTTGAGATCAGCGTCTACCTCAGTTTTAACTTCTTCGACAACTTCTTCTACTGCTTTGCTTTTTGCCATTTTTATCCTCGCCACCCATAGTGGGTTTGTAGTGTTTTAAACCTATTTGTACCGTTTTATACCGATATGTGAGATTTTATTTCTTTTTTTTCTTCTTCTTAGCTTTTGGTTGCTGGCGTTGACCTTTAACGTCATCTTCTGGACGGACTTCGTCGATGGTGGTGCCATCAATAATTGTTCCTGCTTTTCGAGCTTTTTTATGTTGCAACTCTTCATACGCCGGCGATCCTGGTGTTGGGTTTCGTTTGATTACATAAAACTGTTGGCCCCATGTCCATAAGTTTGTTGTTGACCAATAAATTAAAACACCTATCGGAAAGTTAACACCTGAAATTGCAAAAATAACTGGAAATAAATACAACATAATTTTTTGCTGTTGCAACATCATGTTGTTGCTGGAATCCATTTTTGGCATTCCTTTAACCATCAACTGACGTTGTGTTGTAAATGTCGTTAATGACATAAATGCGATTAAAAAGACCGTCACTATCTTTACCGTAGTGCTAGAAGTTCCTAAGAATGTCTCGGAGATAGGTGCACCAAAAAACTTTGCTTGTGCTGCATTCACAACATCTGCTTGTGTTAACACTCCATGCTTAACTGGCGGGTTTTTTCCAATTCCATTAAGGACTGTAAAGAGTGCAAAGAAAATTGGAGCTTGTGCCAAGATTGGAAAACAAGAAGCAAGTGGGTTTGTTTTGTGCTCTTTATAAAGCTTCATCATTTCTTCGGATTGCTTCTGGCGATCATCTTTGTATTTAGCTTGAATCGCCTTCATTTGTGGTTGAAGAGCGGTCAGTGCACGTTGACTTTTAATTTGTTTTACAAAGAGTGGAATTAAAATAACGCGGATAAGAATTACAAGGCCGATGATTGAAAGGCTCCAGGTAACACCACTTGCAGAACCAAATATTGGTGAGAGTAAACCATGGATCGTAATAATGACCCAAGAAACAGCGGTATATAAGGGGTTTAGGATCGTGCCCATGTTTAGATTCCTGCCTTCTGTGTTTTCATAACGACATAATCAACGCCGCCATGTGACCATGGATTACAACGCAATAACCGCCAAGCAGTCATTGCCAATCCTTTAACGCCATACTCTTCGATTGCGGTTGCCGCGTACGAAGAACATGATGGGTAGTATTTACAATGCGGGCCAAACGCGGGTGAGATCCACTTTTGGTACAAACGGATTAGCCCAACAAGAAGCGTCGTCATTGTGTGGCCTTCTGGTTAGATTTCTTAATTAAACGGTTAATTATTTCTGAAACCTCTAGGTTGGTTTGTGCCTTTTCTGCCTTTCCAATTGCACGCAAAACAAAGAGTGATCCTTGTGGCAGTGTGGAAATATTTTGCGCAATCGCATGACGAGCTTTACGTGCGATACGGTGACGAAGCACAGATCCTCCAACGCTTTTGCTAATAATTAATCCAGCTTTGGGGCTTTCATTAATACCTGTGAGATAGAGGTATCCAACAAAAAATTCAGTTGCTGCGCGATGGCCACTTTTGGTTGTACGAGCAAAATCTGAGCTTTCTGTTAAACGTGCGCTTTTGGTAAGCACAAAGTTCTTCGAATTCGATTAGGCTGAAAGTCGTACGCGACCTTTAGCGCGGCGGGCAGCGAGTACAGCGCGGCCTGCTCGTGTAGCCATACGGGCGCGGAAGCCATGCTTCTTTGCACGACGGCGCGTATTAGGCTGGAAAGTGCGCTTAGTCATTTCGAACTCCTTCTAATCAAACAAATCTAAACTGGGCCGTAAATACAGGGGAAGTGCGGTAAGAGGGGTAACGGTAGAGGTCTGGGGATAACCCGGTCAAACTGACCTCGAGGGTCATTTTCAGGTTGAGGGTTGTGGATAACTAGTTGCGTTTTTGGCCAAATGGCTCTACTTTTCGCTCTCCTCCACAGGTTTTGACCCTTTAAAAAGGCTCAACCTACGGTTTAGGACACAGCCTGTGGATAACCATGTGGATGAGTGCTTTTTAGTGAAAAGGTGAAAAATGGCCGTTATTGAGATGGAGCTTACTGATCTCTGGGGCCGAGTTATCGATGTTGTTGCAGCCGATGCGCCTCAACATCGCGCGTTTCTCTCACTAACAAAGCCGCTTGGGCTTCTTCAGAATGATGGAATGACAAATTTATTGGTAGCAGCGCCTAACGCTTTTGCTAAAGATGTTCTTGAAACTCGTCTTCGTGTATTAGTGAGTGAAGTCCTCACTCGAGAACTTGGTGAGAAAACAAATATTGCAGTTACGATCGATGAAACCTTAGAAGCTACAGATTTACCCGCGCCGGATGTTGATATTGAAATTATCCCACCCCGCGCCGGAACAGGTCGTGAAGATGTTCTTCCACAAAACTCACATAAAGGCACTGAATCATCTCAACTTAACCCGCGTTATATTTTTGAAACTTTTGTTATCGGTGCGTCTAATCGTTTTGCGCACGCTGCAGCGGTCGCGGTCGCAGAAGCGCCAGCCAAGGCATACAACCCTCTTTTTATTTATGGAGAGTCCGGACTAGGAAAAACCCACTTATTGCACGCTATTGGAGCTTATGCAAAAGAGCTGTATGGCAGTGTCCGTGTGCGTTATGTATCGAGTGAAGAATTTACAAATGATTTTATTAACTCTATTCGCGACGACAAGGCTTCAGCTTTTCAACGCCGTTATCGCGACCTAGATATTTTGCTTGTTGATGATATTCAATTCTTAGAAAACAAAGAGCGCACACAAGAAGAGTTCTTCCACACTTTTAATACTTTGTATAACGCTAATAAACAAATTATCATCTCTAGTGACCGACCACCGAAACAATTAACAACTCTTGAAGATCGCTTACGTTCTCGTTTTGAGTGGGGATTAATCACTGATATTCAACCACCTGAATTAGAAACCCGTATCGCGATTCTCCGTAAAAAAGCTGCGCAGGATAAGTTAAACGCCCCAGATGATGTGCTCGAATATATCGCTTCTAAAATTTCTACAAACATTCGCGAGCTCGAAGGCGCGCTCATTCGTGTGACGGCATTTGCCAGCCTGAACCGTCAAGGTGTTGATTTAGGATTGGCTGAAATTGTTCTTAAAGATTTGATCCCAAATGATGCAACCTCGGAAGTAACAGCTGCAACGATCATGGCTCAAACCGCTTCTTATTTCAGCCTCACAATCGATGATCTTTGTGGCACTTCTCGCTCCCGGGTGTTGGTAAATGCCCGCCAAATAGCGATGTATTTGTGTCGTGAGTTAACCGAGCTATCTCTCCCAAAAATTGGCCAAACTTTCGGCGGTCGTGATCACACTACTGTGATGCATGCTGACCGCAAGATTCGTCAATTGATGGCAGAGCGTCGTTCTATTTATAACCAAGTTACAGAACTGACAAATAGGATTAAGCACCAAGCTAGAGCGTAAAAAGTCCAAATTTTCCTATTTGGGGGTTTACCCCCAAGATGGGGAAAACTTGTGGATAACTGTGGAAATCTGGCTGATTTCTGTGGGTAACTGACAAGTTGTGTAGGTGTTAAGTGAGCGAAAGGGGTTGTGCAATGAAGTTAGCGTGCGTTACACACACCTTCACCCACAGAAAAAGTGGAGGTGTTCAAGGCTTTGAACAGGACTTTTACGCTTTACCCACAGATAAAGCGCTAGTTACTACTACTACCTTTATATATAAGAATTCATCCAACAGAGAACCTGTGTGTAACACATTAGGAAATCTGACAACGAAGAGAGGTGCGGCGTGAAATTCACCGTCGAACAAACAGCTTTAGTAGATGGCGTCAACTGGGTTTCGCGCTCGTTATCTACACGTCCAATTATGACCGCTCTACTCGGCATCGTGATCGATGCAAACGGCGATGAAGTTTTTTTATCTGGCTCAGATTTAGAAACTTCCAGCAAAGCACATTTCAACGCCGAAATAAAAGAAAAAGGAAAAGTTTTAGTCCCAGGCCGGTTACTTGCGGAAATAACACGCTCTCTCCCAAATAAACCTATTTCTATTTCTTTAGACGGTTCTCGTGTACTAGTTACATCAGGTTCCGCAAAATTTACACTGCCGACGTTATCTCTCACCGATTATCCAAACCTTCCTGAGTTACCAGAACCAACAGGTGTAATTGCAAGTGATACTTTCGCTAACGCTGTAGCACAGGTAGCAATAGCGGCGGGTCGCGACGACTCACTACCAACACTAACTGGTGTTCATATCGAAGTTAATGAAAACACTGTCACATTGGCTGCAACAGATCGATACCGATTAGCTGTTCGCGAAATTCAATGGCAACCTTCACAACCAGGTGTTTCAACAACAGCTTTGCTACGCGCTCGTACAATTGCAGATGCTGCAAAATCCCTTGTAGGCGCAAAAAATGTTTCTGTTTCGCTCGCACCAAGTGCGAGCAATGATCGTCTAGCTGGCTTTTCTAGTGATGGTAAAACAATGACATCGCGTATGTTAGACGGAACATTTCCCCCATACCGTCACTTATTACCGCAAGAGATCACAAGCACTGCTGTAATCGAAGTTGCACCATTTTTGGACTCAGTGCGCCGAGTGGCACTTGTTACAGATAAAACAGTCCCGCTACGACTTGAGTTTGCGAACGCACAACTATCTTTAGAAGCTGGTGCGGGCGAAGATGCCCAAGCAACCGAAGTCCTCGATATTTTATTAACCGGCGAACCAATTTCTATCGCTTTTAACCCAACATATTTAGCGGATGGATTACAAGCAGTCGGCACCCCTTTTGTTCAAATCTCATTTACTGGATCCAGTAAGCCAGCAATTTTGATGGGTAAAACAGAGTCCAACTCACCTGCAATAGAAAACTACCGCTATTTATTAATGCCAATGCGCTACGCCTCATAAGGCTTGCAGCGTGCGTATTAAAAAGTTAGAACTCACTAACTTCCGCTCCTATAAGGAGTTGTCGCTAGAGTTTTCTTCTGGTGTTTCTACTTTTATCGGCGATAACGGTTGCGGGAAAACTAATATTGCTGAGGCAATAATTTATTTATCCTTTCTCTCATCCCACCGTGTATCAAATAACCAACCACTTATATCCTTAGGCTCTGAACAGGCAATAATCCGATCGGAAATAATCCGCGAGGATCGGACGCTACAAGTAGACCTAGAGATTAATTTAAATAAAGCCAACCGAGCTCGTTTAAACCAAAACCCAACCCGTAGCCAACGCGAAATTCTAGGTGCTTGCCAGGTTATTTACTTTTCTCCCGAAGATTTAGATTTAGTTCGCGGAGATCCTGGCACTCGACGGGATTTCTTAGATAAGTTACTAATAACCCGCGCACCTCGATTGGCAGGAGTAATCGCTGATTATGAACGTGTTGTAAAACAACGTAACGCGCTTTTAAAAACTCGATCATCAGCTAATGTCCTTGCTCCTTGGAGTGAGCAACTAATTAACTTTGGTGCACAACTAACAGCCGAGCGTATTGCTTTAGTCGAAGAGTTAAACCCATGGGTCACACAAAATTACGCAAACCTTAATGAAGTAAAAGAAGCCAGTATTAGCTATAAATCAAACACAGATGGTTTAACAACAAACCTTGAAACAAACATTCGGGTTTTTAATAATCGTTTAACAGAAGTTTCTTACCAAGAGATTGAGCGTGGTGTAACACTTATTGGCCCTCACCGCGATGATTTACATTTACAGCTAGGAGATTTTCCAGCCAAAGGATATGCAAGCCATGGAGAATCATGGTCTATAGCCATTGCACTACGAATAGGTTCTTATAACTTACTAAAATCAGTGGGCGCCGAACCAATACTTATCCTTGATGACATATTTGCCGAGCTGGACACTTCGCGCCGTCAACAATTAACATCAATAGCGCAAATGGCGGAACAAACAATTATAACTGCCGCTGTGGAAAGCGACCTCCCAAAAGAATTACTAACAGAAAAATATTATGTAATCCCAGGTTTGGTTAAAAAGGTGAGAAATTAATGGCAAAACGTGATCTCGCTATAGACCTATTTCGCTCTTTTAAAACAGGTGTAATTAAAAAAAGAAAAGTTATTGAAGTGCGAAACAATGTTGTAACAGATCCACAATTACTTGGAGACGTATTAACAAATCTCATTGAAGAACGAGATTGGAAGTCAGGAGTTGCAGAAGGCTCACTCTTCACACAATGGGCCGCAATTATCGGTAACGACATTGCGCAACACGCATCACCAGTTTCAATAAATGAAAGTGTTTTAACAATTCAGACAACATCGACCGCTTGGGCGACACAATTAAAGCTTGTAAGTAATGAAATTTTAAAAACAATTCAAAACAATCCATTCGGTGCGACTATCGAATCCATTTCAATCATCGGTCCAAACACCCCCTCATGGAAGCGCGGCATTAGATCTACACGCGATGCTCGCGGTCCACGCGACACCTACAATTAAAGGACGATAAAACCCTCAACCTAGTAGCCACCCTCAACCCGCAGATTTGCTCTCGGCTATACCCACTTCTAAGCCTTATCTGCGCTAAACCCGGATGGATTTACCACTAGGATAAGCAGCGTACGCGTGGGGATTTCCCACCCAGCGGCTTTTAGAGGAGTTTCATGCCAGGCAAAAGCGGTAATTACGACGCTAGCGCGATCACGGTTCTCGAGGGTCTCGAGGCTGTCCGAAAACGCCCAGGTATGTACATCGGCTCAACCGGCGAACGCGGATTACATCATTTGGTTTACGAGGTAGTTGATAACTCTGTCGATGAAGCACTCGCTGGTTACTGCGATGAAATAAATGTAACTCTCATGGCCGATGGAAGCGTTCAAGTAGTTGATAACGGCCGCGGAATTCCAGTTGATATGCATCCAGTCGAAAAAAAACCTGCTCTTGAAGTTGTACTTACTGTTCTACACGCTGGAGGAAAGTTCGGCGACAGCGGTTATTCGGTTTCTGGCGGCTTACACGGTGTTGGTATTTCAGTTGTTAACGCCTTGAGTTCTGATCTCTCAGTTTTCGTACAACGAGATGGCTTTCATTGGTCTCAAAGTTACAAACTAGGTGTGCCAACAGCGCCACTCAAAAAAGGTGACACTTCAACTACAACAGGAACCACGGTTCAATTCTGGCCATCTGTAGATATCTTTGAAACAACAGACTTTTCTTTTGAAATTCTTTCTGCGCGCTTTCGTGAAATGGCATTTTTAAATCGGGGTCTCACAATTTCACTTACAGATGCTCGCGCAGGCCACGTAGATGAAAAAGGTGAGCAGCTTCATGTGCGATACAAATATGACGGCGGAATCGCAGATTTCGTAAAACACCTCAACGCAACCCGCGGTGAAACACATAAATCTATTATTTATTTTGAAGCAAACGAAAACAAAAACCGTATATCACTAGAAGTTGCCATGCAGTGGAATGAAGGATTTTCGGAGTCTGTCTATACATTTGCAAACACTATTAACACACATGAAGGTGGAACACACGAAGAAGGTTTTCGTACAGCGCTCACTTCAATTGTAAACAAGTTTGGCGAAGAACAAGGTTTTATTCGCAAAAAAGAAGATCGCCTTACAGGAGATGATGTTCGCGAAGGGTTAACCGCAATTGTTTCTATCAAATTAGGCGAACCACAATTCGAAGGTCAAACAAAGACAAAACTCGGCAACACAGAAGCAAAATCTTTTACACAAAAAGCAGTAAATGAATTTCTTGCAGCCTGGTTTGAACAAAATCCTACAGAAGGAAAAGATATTGTTCGAAAGAGTATTGATGCAGCGGCGGCACGTGTAGCAGCTCGTAAAGCACGCGATTTATCTCGTAACCGCAAAGGATTACTTGAGGGTCGTGGCATGCCAGGAAAACTTGCTGATTGCCAATGGACAGATCCAGCAAAGTGCGAACTTTACATTGTCGAAGGTGACTCTGCAGGCGGTTCAACTAAAGGTGGGCGCGACTCAAGAAATCAAGCAGTATTACCAATTCGTGGAAAAATTCTTAATGTAGAAAAAGCTCGCATTGATCGTGTTCTACAAAACAATGAAGTGCAAGCGCTAATCACAGCACTAGGCACTGGTGTGCACGATGATTTCGATATTGCGAAACTTCGTTATCATAAAATTATTTTGATGGCAGATGCGGATGTTGACGGGCAACACATCCGCACACTCTTACTCACACTTCTATTTAGATTTATGCGCCCATTAATCGAGCAAGGTTTTGTGTATTTAGCGCAACCACCTCTATACAAACTTAAATGGGGCGGCAAAGAACCAGTGCAATACGCATTTTCTGATCGTGAACGCGATGGTTTTATTAAACTCGGAATCGAAGCAGGAAAGCGACTTCCTAAAGAAGATGGCATTCAACGCTTTAAAGGTTTAGGTGAGATGCCAGCAAAAGAGCTTTGGGATACAACAATGGACCCAGAACATCGTGTTCTTATTCAAGTAACTCTTGAAGACGCCGCTGCAGCCGATGATCTCTTCTCCGTCTTAATGGGTGAAGATGTAGAACAACGCCGTGCATTTATTCAACGCAACGCTAAAGACGTTAGGTTCTTGGATATCTAATGGAAGACTTAACTAAGAAACCAGATTTTGATCGCATTGAAAAAGTTGATCTACAAGTTGAGATGGCTCGTTCATACCTTGACTATGCGATGTCAGTCATTGTTGGACGCGCACTTCCAGATGTTCGTGACGGATTAAAACCAGTTCACCGTCGTGTGTTGTATGCGATGTATGACGCTGGCTATCGACCAGATAAGGGTTACTACAAATCTTCTCGCATCGTCGGTGATGTCATGGGTAATTACCATCCCCACGGTGACACTGCGATTTATGACTCCGTAGTTCGTTTAGCTCAACCATGGTCACTTCGCTATCCACTCGTAGATGGAAATGGAAACTTCGGTTCGCCCGGAAACGATCCAGCCGCGGCAATGCGTTATACAGAAGCGCGCTTAGCTCCACTTGCTATGGAGATGATGCGAGATATCGATGAAGACACAGTTAACTTTTCACCAAACTATGACGGGCGATCACAAGAACCAGATGTATTGCCATCTCGTTTACCAAACTTATTAGTAAACGGTTCTGCAGGTATCGCAGTTGGAATGGCAACAAATATTCCGCCACACAATCTTCGCGAAATTAGTGAAGGCGTTATGTATGCACTTGAAAACCCAGATATGCCATCTGATCAACTACTTAAGCACTTATTAACAGTTGTTAAAGGTCCAGACTTTCCAACCAAAGCACTCATTGTTGGTCGCACCGGAATTGAAGACGCGTACCGCACAGGTCGTGGGTCCATCACAATGCGAGCTGTTGTACAAGTAGAAGAAATCAATAAGCGCACATGTTTGGTTGTCACAGAACTTCCTTATCAAGTAAACCCCGACAACTTAGCTCTAAAAATTGCAGAGTTAGTAAAAGATGGAAAGATCAAAGGAATTGCAGATGTTCGAGATGAAGGAAATGAACGCCTTGGTCAACGCTTAGTCGTTGTTCTACAAAACACAGCTATTCCAAAAGTGATTCTTAATAATCTTTACAAACAAACACAATTACAAGACACATTCGGTGCAAACATGTTAGCCCTTGTAGATGGAGTTCCACGCACATTGCGTCTTGATGAGTTCATCCGTTATTACATAGAACATCAAGTTGAAGTAATTGTGCGCCGCACAAAATACCGCTTGGCAGAAAAAGAAAAGCGCGCTCACATCTTGCAGGGTTATCTCAAAGCACTGGATGCACTGGATGCGGTAATTGCTTTAATTCGTGCCAGCACAACACCAGAAGAAGCGCGTACTGGGTTGATGAAGCTTCTCGATGTCGATGAAATTCAAGCTAATGCAATTTTAGACATGCAGTTGCGTCGCATCGCAGCTCTTGAGCGCCAAAAGATTAATGACGAGTACGACGGTCTTATGAAAGACATAGTCGAACTCAATGCAATTCTTATAAGCCCTGAAAAACAGCGCGGAATAATCAAATCAGAGCTCTCAGAATTGGTTGCAAAATACGGAGACGAACGTCGCACACAAATTGTGGCAAGCGAAGGTGATTTCTCTGCAGAAGATTTAATCCCAGACCAAGATGTAGTCGTCACAATTACACATGGTGGATATTCAAAGCGAACAGTTGCGGATCTCTACAGATCACAACGTCGCGGGGGTCGCGGAGTTAAAGGCGCAGCGCTTAAACAAGATGACGTTGTTGACCACTTCTTTGTTGCGTCCACTCACGATTGGCTGCTCTTTTTTACAAACCAAGGTCGCGTTTATCGCGCAAAAGTTCATGAATTACCAGATGCTGGCCGTGATGCGCGTGGTCAACATGTTGCCAACCTGATGGCATTTAAACCAGAGGAACAGATTGCTCAAGTTTTATCCCTCAAAAATTATGAAGCAGCACCATATTTAGTTTTAGCCACAAAGAGCGGACTTGTTAAAAAAACACCACTTATTGAGTACGACTCTCCGCGCACTGGCGGGCTCATTGCAATTTCTCTCAAAGGTAGCGACGAAGTTGTTAGCGCATCTCTTGTAAACAAAGAAGACGAACTTCTATTAGTCTCCAAAAAAGGAATGTCACTTCGGTTTACAGCAGATGATGAATCACTGCGACCAATGGGTCGTTCAACTAGTGGTGTTATTGGTATGAAGTTTCGTGCAGAAGATGAGCTACTTGCAATGGCGCGCGTCAATTCTCAACTCGAAGGAAACTCATTTGTATTTACTGCCACCGATGGCGGTTATGGGAAGAAAACACCAATCGAGGAATATCGCTTACAAGGCCGTGGTGGAATTGGAATTAAAGCTGCAAAAATTGATGAAGATTCACGCGGATCACTTGTGAGCGCACTTGTATTACAAAATGATGATGAAGTTCTTGCAATTACATCTGCAGGAACTGTGATGCGCACACCGGCGGCAGAAGTACGTCAAACAGGCCGTGATTCAATGGGTGTGCGCTTGGTAAACCTTGATGAGGGCGCAGTTCTACTCTCAGTGACCAAGAACAGCGAGGATGAAATCCCCACTAAAGATGTGTAGAGTTCACCCGAGTTTGGGCTCTAACGAAGTTCGGGGTAACCTTGCGCTTCTGTAATTAGTGGAAATCACTTTTTACGGGCCTATAGCTCAGCCTGGTTAGAGCGCTTCCCTGATAAGGAAGAGGTCGATGGTTCAAGTCCATCTAGGCCCACCCCGCTCTAGTACGGGGACCTAGCTCAATTGGTAGAGCACCGCCTTTGCAAGGCGGGGGTTAGGGGTTCGATTCCCCTGGTCTCCACATGACAAATACTGCAACCCTGCACACCTCACTCGGTGACATCGTTATCGAGTTGTTCCCAAATCACGCACCAAAGACTGTTGCAAACTTTGTTGAGTTAGCAACTGGCGCTCGCGAATGGACTGATCCACGCACTGGTGCGAAGTCAACTGCAAATCTTTATGACGGAACAATTTTTCACCGCGTCATCGACGGTTTCATGATTCAAGGTGGAGACCCACTTGGTCAAGGAACTGGCGGACCCGGCTATCGCTTCGAGGATGAATTCCACGGAGAACTCACATTTGATCGCCCATACATTCTTGCGATGGCCAACTCAGGACCAGGAACCAATGGTTCACAATTCTTTATTACTGTAGCCCCAACCACATGGCTCAATCGCAAACACTCAATTTTCGGTGAAGTAAAAGATTCAGCCAGCCAAGGTGTTGTCGATTCAATTGCAAAAGCTAAGACTGGCGCGCAAGATAAGCCATCAACACCGATCACAATTAATAGCGTCACAGTTAGTTAATTAATGGCTTCATTGAAGCGCTCTGCAACAACAACACTGATTACCGTTATCGCTGCGGCGTATCTCTATAATCTTGTTCTTGGTGGTTTAATAAATCGTTTTGCGCTTCCAAATATTGACTACTTAACTTCAACAGGCGAGTGGTATCGCTTATTTACTGTGGCGCTTGTTCATGGCGGAATCTTTCATCTTGGGTTTAATTTGTATGCACTCATGGCACTTGGCAACCCAGTCGAATTAGCATTTGGGAAATCACGATTTTTGATTATTTTCTTTGTCTCACTACTTTCTGGATCACTACTTTCCGCTTACCTTGCAACACCAAATCAATACTCGGTGGGCGTATCAGGCGCAGTCTTTGGACTCTTCGGCGCATTCGCAGTCGTCAGTAAGAGATACGGTTTAGAAGTAAAGAGCATTGCTGTAATTGTTGGAATTAACTTTGCAATGGGATTTGTTATTGGCGGCGTCGATTGGCGTGCACACTTAGGTGGATTAATCGGCGGCTCAATTGCCGCAGCCACAATGTTTCCAAAGCGCTAAAAGTTATCCACAGAAGTTATCCACCATGTGGATTGAATTACAACGGTGTAATTAGCGCCATTTAGTGGCGAGAGTAAATCCAAATCCGATGAAGCTAAATCCAATAACCATGTTCCATGAACCAATACCGGGAACTGGATAACTGGTTTGGGTCACATAGAAGACAACAATCCAAAAGAGACCGATAAGAAAAGCTGCGACCATTACTGGGGCTAACCACTTAGGGCTCTCTGCTGCAACAGGTGCATGATCAACGACATCCTGCTCGTGCGCGTGCGCCTTTTGAACCTTTTTGCGGAGTTTTGATTTTGGCATGAGGCGAGGTTACACCGAAACCTTCATAATTGGCACATGGCTACCAAGATCTTGGTTGTAGATAACTACGACTCCTTTGTCTTTAACTTAGTGCAATACCTAGGCCAACTTGGGGCCGAATGCACCGTTGTGCGCAACGACGAAGTCACAGCCGATGAAGCCAGTAAATATGACGGCGTACTTATTTCTCCAGGACCGGGCACTCCAGAAAAAGCTGGTGTCAGCATCAAAATGATTAAGTACTGCGCCGAAAAAGAAATTCCACTCTTTGGAGTATGTCTTGGGCATCAAGCAATCGGAGTCGCATTTGGTGCAACAGTATCTAGGGCACCTGAGCTGTTGCATGGAAAAACTTCGCAAGTAATTCATGAAGGCGTTGGAGTATTAAGTAATTTACCTTCACCATTTACTGCAACTCGTTACCACTCATTAGCGGTAGAGCAAGGCACAATCGGAGACCAATTAGAAGTTACAGGACGCACAGAATCGGGTGTAGTTATGTCTTTACGGCATAAAACTTTACCAATCGAGGGCGTGCAATTTCATCCAGAGTCAGTGCTAACCGAGCACGGACATAAATTACTTGCTAATTGGCTAACGCAGTGTGGAGACAAAAACGCACAAACCAAAGCGGTTGGTCTAAGACCGGTAATTAGCGGTTAATTACGGCGCTGTGTTGATCGTAATTGTTACAGGTTGACCAATTGTTTGGGTACTGCCTGGATCGGGCGCTTGTCTAATAACAACACCAACTGGTTGATTGGAATCAAAAGCCGTGACCTCTCGCACCAAGAAACCTGCCTGCACCAATAAAGTTTTTGCTTGAAGCGCATCAACACCAATTAGTGATGGAACTTCTACTTCACCGCTGGCAATTTGCAAGACAACACCACTACCTGCGGAAATTGTTGAACCAGGCTCTGGAGAAACTTTCAAGACGGTTCCTTGTGGCCGGTCAGACGGCACAGCTTGCGTCGACGAAATAAGTAATCCAACTGCTGCTAATGAACTACGCGCATCAATTAGTGATAAACCAATAAGGTCGGTAGGAATAATTGCATCTCCTGGTCCATCTGAAATAGTAATAATGACACCGGAACCTTTAGCCGCACGCGTTGTTGCTAGCGGAAATTGGCTAGCTACTCGATCTTTTGGAATCCTCGAATCATGAGCCCGTTGGACAGTGACCGTGTAATCAGTCAAGAGCGTTTGTGCCGCGATTTCTGAGAGACCAACAACATTCGGGATTCCATCTGCGCCAACTGAAGGTTCTGAACGAGACAAGAAAACTCCACCAATAGTGACCGCCAGAGTTAACACAAGCGCCAAAGTAGAAGTCAAAATTGCGCGGCGAGAAATCTTTGTGCGCGCAATCTTTGTTGTGACCGCTTGACCGGTGCGTACGCGGTGCACATCATCGAACATTAACCCTGCAGATTGATAACGATCTTGAGGTTTTTTAGCCAACGCAACAGAGAGCAGTACATCAACATCATTAGGAAGCACTGATTGAATAGATGATGGCCTAGGTAATTCACCTGAAACGTGTTGGTAGGCAATAGATACAGGTGTGTCGCCAGTAAATGGTGGACGCCCGGTTAGAACTTCAAATAACAAACAACCAGTTGAGTAAATATCACTACGCGCATCTGCAGTTTCACCCATCGCTTGTTCGGGAGATAAGTATTGTGCTGTACCAACAATGTTCCATGTACTTGTCAAAGTTGCACCAAAATCATCCATTGCTCGTGCGATTCCAAAGTCCATCACCTTCACATCACCCATTTCAGTGATCATGATGTTGGCAGGTTTAATGTCACGGTGAACAATTCCGCGTTCATGTGAATATTCAAGAGCGGCGAGAATTCCTTCCCCAATTTCAAGTGCTCGGTCCAACGGAATTCTTTCGCCGCGAAGAATTAATTCGCGCAATGTGTGGCCAGAAACCAATTCCATAACTATGTACGGAGCAGGATCTTCTCCGGAGTCGTACACCGCAACAATGCCGGGATGATTTAATCCAGCAGCAGCAAAAGCTTCCTTCCTAAATCGCGAGACAAAGGAAGGATCTTTTGCAAGATCACTACGTAAAATCTTTACAGCAACCTGTCGCGCCAATCTTTCGTCATGGGCGATGTACACATCAGCCATTCCACCAGTGCCAATCATTTCCCCAACTGTGTAACGACCACCAAGTAATGTCATAGCGCCGCGCCAATTAATTCAACAGCGTGCTCTTCAGTCTCGATGACATCTGCAACAACAACGGTGACGTTATCTGGCGCACCATTGATATATGTGGCTTCAATCAGTGCTTCAACAGCCTCTTCACGGCCAGATTTTTTCAACAAAGACTTAATTTCTTTCTCAGTTAAAACACCAGATAAGCCATCACTGCAGAGCAGAAAACGATCTTTAGAATTAACTTCATAAACCATGAGAACTGGAGCAATAGAGCCTTCACCCATTAATACTTGTGTCAAAATTGAACGCTGGGGATGATCATGCGCATCTGACATTGAGATTGCCCCAGAATCTAATAGTTCCTGTAAAACCGTGTGGTCGTGTGTGAGTTGTTCAAATGTGTTACCTCGAAGGCGATAACACCTTGAGTCGCCAACATGAAGTAGCGCTACACGATCATCTCTTATCAATAAAGCGGTCAAGGTTGTACCCATTCCACGCAATTCAATCTCATCACTAGCAATATGTGAAATTTCACTATCTATTGTGTGTAAAGAATTTAACAATAAATCTTCAATTGAATCAGAGTCAATATCGGTGGCCGTTAAAACAGGGACCATGGAGGCAAGTGTTCTAATTGCTATCCGCGAGGCAACTTCTCCACCAGCATGTCCGCCCATTCCATCGGCAACAGCCAAAAGTGAAGAGCTAGTGAAAGCTGCATCTTCATTGCCACTTCGCGCTAAACCAATTGCGGTGCGCGCAGAAACAGCGAAGTAACTCTTGCTCATAGCGCCCAGCCTAATGGCTGGATTGCGTAATAATAAGATGATGAAGTTCTACGCGCACAGAGGTGCATCGGCAGATTTTCCCGAACACACAATGCCCTCCTATCTCGGGGCGATAGATCAAGGCGCACATGGATTCGAATGCGACATTCGAATAACAAAGGACGAAGTTCCTATTTTATGGCACGACGCTAACATGAAGAAAGAAGCCAAAAGTGCTGCCGTAATTGCAAATAAAACGTACACCGAAATAAAAGCGATATACCCGGCTGTAATGAGACTAAATGAGTTATTAGATTTAGCAATTTCTCACAAGAAATCGCTAGCACTAGAAACTAAACACCCAGTTCCTACAGGAAATCGCGTAGAAGAGTTAGTGGTCGCCGAGTTAAACAACAGAAAAGATGAAATTTCCAAATCCGGAATTGATGTTGCAATAATGTCATTTTCTTGGTTTGCAATTGAAAAAATCAAAAAAATGAATCCAACACTAAAGACAGTCATGTTGTTGCATGATTTCAACCAAAAATTCATACGAAGATTTACGTCAGCACAAGTGATAGGCCCAAGTGTTGCAATGATTAGAAAATATCCAAATCTGGTGGCAGAGATTAAGAATTCAGGTAAGGAGTTATATGTATGGACAGTTGATTCAACCGAAGATCTTCAGTATTGCGCAAGCGTTGGCGTGGATATCGTTATGACTAATCGGCCGGCGCATGCACGCTCGGTACTCGGCTATTCTTAGATAGTGAGTACATATGCATACCTTGGTCCTGTAGGTACCTTCACTGAGGCTGCACTCAAGAAAATCACCAATGTATCCGATGCACTAATTCCCTACGCAAACGTTACGGCTGCGCTCATCGCAGTACGCGAAGGCAATGCCGACTTTGCGCTGGTTCCAATTGAAAACTCCGTAGAAGGTGTTGTTGCGCGCACACTTGATGAGTTAGCAACAGGAGAACCACTTGTAATCGCTGGCGAGGTAACACTTCCCGTCTCCTTTTCACTAATGTGCAAACCAGCTGCCCAAAAAATAAATCGGATAGCAACACACCCACATGCAGAAGCACAGTGCCGTGCATTCATTGCAAAAAACTACCCAAATGCCGAAATCATTCCTACGGCCTCCACTGCTGCTGCGGCTGAAGCAATTTCACGTGGAGAATTCGATGCCGCTATAGCAGCAGAGATTGCCGCCGAACATTATGGCCTTGAAGTAGTTGCGAAAAATATTGGTGACAACAACGGCGCGGTTACCCGATTTGTTTTGGTTTCAAAACCAGGTTCATTATCGACACCAACAGGCAAAGATCGCACCTCTCTAGCGCTGTATATAGACATCGATCACGCAGGCGCGCTCCTAGAAATTTTGACTGAATTTGCTAAGCGTGACGTAAACCTAACTTTCATTCAAAGTCGTCCAACAGGACGGGTATTAGGTGATTATCACTTTATTATTGATGCAGAAGGTCATATAAATGATTCATCAGTTTCTCAAGCACTCGATGGATTAAGTGAAATTTGTGATGAGATTAGATTCTTGGGCTCTTATCCAAGAGAAAGTAGTGAGAAATGATTGACATAAAGTTTGTTCGCGAAAACCCGGATGCAGTGCGGGCATCACAGCAGGGTCGTGGCGAGGAAACTTCAATTGTTGATCAACTACTAGCAATCGATGAAACTCGCCGCGCAGCGATTAATGAATTTGAATCTTTACGCGCAGAGCAAAACACACTTTCAAAATTAGTTGGTTTAGCTAAAGGTGACGAGAAAACAGCGCTTTTAGAGAACGCAAAAGAGCTGGCAAGCAAAGTCAAAGCAGCAGATTCCAAGCGCGCGGATATTGAAGTGCAAGCAAATGTAATCGCTATGCAACTGTCAAACATTCTTGATCCAGAAGCTCCTATTGGCGGGGAAGCAGACTTTGTAGTGATTGAACATGTTGGAACGCCACGAGATTTCACAAAAGATGGATTTGAACCAAAAGATCACGTAGAGCTTGGAAAATTACTCGGTGCAATTGATACAGAACGTGGAGCAAAAGTTGCCGGCTCTCGTTCTTATTACTTAACAGGCACAGGTGCGCTGCTTGAATTCGCATTAGTTAATTACGCAATCGCATCTGCGACGAAAGCAGGATTCATTCCAGTTATTCCGCCAGTACTTGTAAATCCCGCAGCAATGGAAGGCACAGGTTTTCTAGGACAAGCTGCAGAAAATGTTTATCATCTTGAACGTGACGAAGTGTATTTAGTTGGAACGAGTGAAGTGCCTCTGGCTGCGATGCATATGGATGAGATTTTGCCAGCAGATAAATTGCCACTTCGTTATGCGGGTTATTCAACTTGTTTTCGCCGTGAGGCTGGAACGTACGGCAAAGATACTCGCGGGATTATCCGCGTGCACCAATTTGATAAAGTTGAAATGTTTTCATTTTGCAAACCAGAGGACGCAAAAGAAGAACATAAACGTTTACTACAGTGGGAAAAAGACTTCCTTAATGCGATGGAAATTCCCTTTCGCGTCATTGATGTCGCCTCTGGTGACCTTGGATCAAGTGCCAATCGAAAGTTTGATATTGAAGCCTGGATTCCAACACAGGATGCTTATCGGGAAGTAACGAGTACCTCTAACTGCACAGAGTTTCAGGCCCGTAGATTAAATATTCGATATAAAGACGGTGAAGGCATAAAAGCAATCGCAACTCTGAATGGAACCCTTGTTGCAATCCCACGCATGATTGTCGCAATTCTTGAGAACCATCAAAATGCGGATGGAAGTGTCAATGTCCCAAAGGCGCTGCAACCATTCTTGGGCACTTCACGATTTGAGCTTGTGTGAGTTTTCGCCCCAAGTTAATTGCATCAGACCTAGATGGAACAATCGTTGCTCACTACGGTGAAGTAACTCAAAGAACCATAGACGCCTTTCGCACAGCGTATGACATGGGTGTAGAAATTTTTTTCGTGACAGGTCGCCCGCCTCGCTGGATGCCAGAAATTAAGGAAGCATTCGGGATTGGCAAAGCTATTTGTGGAAACGGTGCACAATTATTTGATCTACAGAATCAAAAAGTTATTGAAGAGTGGCTTATTCCTGTCGATGCACAAATTGAAGCCGTAAAGAGATTACGCAAAGCAATCCCACAAATTTCCTTTGCGTCAGAGGCGCACAATTATTTTCATCGCGAAAAGATTTATGTTCCACGCTGGGACGTCGGGTTGGATAATATTGGCGTCGATGACATTACAGAAATAATGACATCGCCGTCACTAAAACTATTAGCACGCTGTTCAGAACAAGAATTGTCATCAGATGAAATGCTCACAATCGCAACAAAGGAATTAAACGATCTTGTCACTGTGACACATTCAAATCCTCATGATTCACTCTTAGAAATATCCGCACTCGGTGTTTCAAAAGGCGCGACACTTTCCAAAATGGCAGAACGTTTAGGAATTACAGCAGAAGATTGTGTTTCATTTGGTGACAACCCAAATGATATTTCAATGCTCCAATGGTGTGGACGTTCATACGCAATGGCTGATGGGCACCCGGATGCGCATAGAGCTGCTAAGTCAATTGCAGAACCTCACACAGATGATGGAGTGGCAATTATTATTGAGGAGTTGTTGAAACTTCCCTCTCGTTAACTAGCGTTAAATATTGGTCAATTTTTCGTGCTGGCATTCTTCGGGTAGATTACGCGGCGGAGGGCTCGCATAGCGGCCGAGTGCACCGGTCTTGAAAACCGGCAGGTGAAAGCCTCGTGGGTTCAAATCCCACGCCCTCCGCTCTTTTTTATTTGTGGCTGACTTCATACCCATTTATAGGTACTCCCACCTAGCAACTTTACAAATGGCGGAGCACACTTACCCCTATAAAAGCGCTTAATAATTAGTACAACTTGATTACCAACGGGGGAAGTGCATGTCAGGAGTTTTCTCGCCAACGCGAGCAAAGATCAAAGAGCGCACACTGCGCACTGATAAATGGTGGCTTCAACCTGCAATGACTTTTGGTGTATTGATCAGCTTTGTAATTTATGCAACGTTTCGCGCATTTGAAAATAAATACTATTTTGCAGAACCTCTAGTTTCTCCTTTTTATTCTCCTTGTCTTTCAACGAGTTGTATCGAGGGTTCATCACTTCTTGGTCAACCATTTAACAATGAGTATTTCGGTATCGGAATCTCACCAGCCCTATTCATTTTAATATTCCCATTGGGCTTTCGCATGACGTGTTATTACTACCGTAAGGCGTACTACCGTGCATTTTGGATGTCACCACCTGCATGTGCAGTCGCTGAACCACATACTAAGTACACAGGCGAAACTCGTGCTCCACTAATTTTGCAAAATGGTCACCGCTGGTTCTTTTACTTTGGATTAATTTTCAACGTATTACTTACATACGACGCAATTCTTGCTTTTAGAAACGCAGAAGGACATTGGGGGCACATCAGCGTCGGAACGCTTGTTCTGTTACTTAACGCAACGCTACTCTGGCTCTATTCAATGTCATGCCACACATGTCGCCACACACTTGGTGGACGTCTAAAGCATTTCTCAAAACACCCAGTGCGTTACAAGTTATGGTCATGGGTTTCCGTGCTTAATCACAAACACCCAACATTTGCGTGGATCTCTTTATTCGGAGTTGCATTCGCAGATATATACGTACGCGCTGTTGCATCTGGCGCCTGGACAAACTTCTACTTCTTCTAAATGAGAGCGACTAATTAAATGACAAATCTCGAACGCCATTCATATGACGTCGTTGTCATCGGTGCGGGCGGCGCTGGATTACGTGCTGCTGTAGAAGCACGTGAAGCTGGTTTGCGCGTTGCAATTATCTGTAAGTCACTCTTCGGTAAAGCTCACACCGTTATGGCCGAAGGCGGCGCAGCTGCATCAATGGGAAACGTGAATGACAATGACAATTGGCAGGTTCACTTCCGCGACACAATGCGAGGCGGAAAATTCCTAAATCATTACAGAATGGCTGAATTGCACGCGAAAGAATCACCAGATCGAATTTGGGAACTCGAGCAATGGGGCGCACTCTTTGACCGCACATCTGAAGGAAAAATCAGTCAACGTAACTTTGGTGGACATGAATACCCACGTCTTGCTCACGTAGGCGATCGCACTGGCCTCGAACTTATTCGCACAATGCAACAACGCATCGTTGCCCTGCAACAAAAAGATGGCAAGACGTATCAATCAATGGAAAGTCACCTCAAAGTGTTTGCAGAGTTGACTGTCACCGAAATCCTTAAAGAAGATGGAAAAATCGCAGGTGTCTATGGTTACTGGCGCGAAACTGGCGCAGAAGTTTTGTTTGAAGCTCCAGCAGTAATTATCGCGACAGGCGGCGTAGGTAAAACTTTCAAAATTACATCTAACTCCTGGGAAGGCACAGGAGATGGTCACGCACTTGCACTTAAAGCTGGTGCAAATCTTATTGATATGGAGTTCTTGCAATTTCACCCAACAGGAATGGTGTGGCCACCATCTGTGCGCGGAATTTTAGTTACCGAATCTGTCCGAGGTGAAGGTGGAATTCTTACAAACAACAAAGGTGAACGGTTCATGTTTAAGTACATCCCAGATGTATTTAAAGATAAGTACGCCGATAACGAAGAAGAAGCAGATCGTTGGTATGTAGATCAAGATAACAACCGCCGTCCACCAGAGTTGTTGCCCCGCGACGAAGTAGCTCGTGCAATTAATGCAGAAGTTAAAGCCGGTCGAGGTACAGAACACGGTGGAGTATTCCTCGATGTTTCAAAACGCGTAACCGCTGAAGTAATTAAAAAGCGTTTGCCATCAATGTGGCACCAATTTTACGAATTAGCTGGAGTTGACATTACAAAAGAGGCAATGGAAGTCGGCCCTACATGTCACTACGTAATGGGTGGTGTTGAGGTCGAACCAGATACTGCAGCAGCAGTTGGTGTTCCAGGTTTATTTGCAGCAGGTGAAGTTGCAGGCGGAATGCACGGTTCGAATCGTCTCGGCGGTAACTCACTCTCAGACTTACTTGTTTTTGGTCGTCGCGCAGGCATGGGCGCTGCCGAATACGTAAAGAGCGCCAAAGCAGTTTCAGTGAGCGATGCCGCAATCAAAGCCGCCGGAAATCGAATTGAAGCACCATTTACACGCAGCGGTGGTGAAAATTCATACTCATTACATGCAGAGCTTCAAGAAATTACACATAACCTTGTTGGAATTATTCGCACAGGTACAGAACTTAAAGAAGCAATTGAAAAGATTGCAGAGATTAGAAAGCGCAGTGCAAATGTTTCAGTCGCTGGCGGACGCAAATTCAATCCTGGCTTCCACCTTGCATTTGATTTAGACAATATGTTGCTTGTTGCTGAAAGCACAGCAAAGTCTGCAATCTCTCGCGAAGAGTCTCGTGGTGGACATACTCGTGACGACTACCCACAACTGGATAACAAGTGGCGTCAGATAAATCACATTGCATCCTTTGATGGCAAAGAAGTTTCAGTTCGCAAACAAGCATTGCCAGAACTTCCAAAAGAACTCTTTGACTTATTTGATGTACACGAACTAGAGAAATACATGACACCGGATGAAATCGCGAAAGGCGGCGCACGTTAATGGCACGCAAACTGAAGATGCGCATTTGGCGCGGAGACGCAGATAACGGTGGCTTGCAAGACGTAACAGTCGAAGCAAATGAAGGCGAAGTGGTCCTCGATGTGATTCACCGCGTGCAAGCAACACAGATGGGCGATCTCGCTGTTCGCTGGAACTGCAAGGCTGGCAAGTGCGGTTCTTGTTCAATGGAAATTAACGGTAAGCCACGCCTTGCCTGTATGACACAAGTTGCATCATATGGAGAAGAAGAAACGATTACCGTTACTCCATTGCGCGCATTCCCTGTCATTAAAGATCTTGTGACGGATGTGTCGTTTAATTACAAGAAAGCAATGGAAATTCCATCCTATGAACCACCGGCAAATCTCAAGCCAGGTGATGCTCGTATGGAACAAATAGATGTTGAACGCAGCCAAGAGTTCCGTAAATGTATTGAGTGCTTCTTATGCCAAGACACATGTCACGTAATCCGCGATCACGAAGAAAACAAGAAATCTTTTGCTGGCCCACGCTTCTTTATTCGTATCGCCGAATTGGATATGCACCCACTAGATATTCTCAAAAATCGTAAGCAAAAAGCACAAGAAGAGCACGGACTTGGAATGTGTAACATCACGAAGTGTTGTACCGAAGTTTGCCCAGAACACATTCGAATTACAGATAACGCCATTATTCCAATGAAAGAGCGCGTAGTAGATGTTAAATATGATCCAGTTCGCTGGTTAGGTACAAAAATTCGCAAACGCGAAGGTATCGTTTAATACATGAGCCAAGCCGTCAATGTGCGATCAATTTCATTGGTTTCACTTGGCGGAGCACTCGGATCACTTCTTCGTTTTCTAATCGGTGAAGCTTTAACCGATTCGCGCACAGCAACTCTTATTGCCAATCTTCTGGGTGTCGCATTGGCAACTTTCCTAATTGTTTTCACGGAACGTCGCGGTACTTTAAATCATCGCCATTTTTGGTTACCAGGTTTTTGTGCTGGCCTAACAACATTTTCGGCGGTCACGTTACTAACACTCAAACCAAGTGATGGTGGCACGATGTATTTAAGCGTCACAGTTATTGCTAGCCTGGCAACAATCGCAATTATAATGCCGCTTGCTCGAAAAGCCATTGTGGTGCGCTAGTGAGACTGGCATTGGTAATCCTTGGTGCCGCAATTGGCGCTCCATCACGATTTGTTATTGATCAGTATTTGCGAAAGTTTTCTAATCTGCCATGGGGAACATTTGCTGTAAATGTCATTGGATCTTTTGTGATTGGTTTAACCTGGGGCGCATCCGACAACACTGTGGCACTTGTGGCAATTGGTTTCGCAGGCGCATTCACAACCTGGTCAACATTTATGCTGGACACTTATTTAGCCTTAGAGCTCAAAGAATTTAGAGCAGCAGCAATTAACTATCTTGGTTCCTTGCTTATTGGATTACTTGTTGCCGCTCTTGCAATAAATCTAGTTGCGTAAGGAAAGCATCCACTTTTCAACAGCATCTGGGTGACGAGGCAAGTTCTCACTTAAATTTCGATATCCATCGGCAGTCACAACAACATCATCTTCAATGCGAATACCAATGCCACGATATTCGGGTGCAAACATTTCGTCATCAGGTTGTATATAAAGGCCAGGCTCTACAGTTAAAACCATTCCTTCTTTAAGCGTTCCAAGAACATAATCTTCGTCGCGCGCTTTATCGCAATCATGCACATCCATACCGAGCATGTGGCTTACACCGTGCAGAGTCCAACGTCGATGCAAACCATTTTCTGGCAATAACGACTCCTCGGGCGACATAGGTAATACACCCATATCTGACAGGCCTTTTGCCAACACCGCTTGGCACGCAGCGTTAATGGATCTAAATGTTGCACCAGGTTTTACTGCGGCAAACCCTGCAAGTTGTGCCTCATAGACCAACATATATAAAGCGCGTTGTGCTGGAGTGAACTTGCCTGAAATCGGCAAGGTCCGGGTTATATCTGCCGTGTAATACGAATCCATCTCAATACCGGCATCAATAAGTATTAATTCACCGGGGCGAACTTCGCCATCATTTTGAATCCAATGCAAGATGCAAGCATGTGAACCAGAGGCTGCAATGGTTTCGTATCCAACATCATTTCCAGCAATACGTGCGCGACCAAAGAACGCTGCTTCAACAACGCGTTCTCCACGAGGAGTGTTCACGGCTGCGGGTAGCGCTCTTACAACATCAGCAAAACCTTTTGCTGATTCATCGCACGCACGTTGTAACTCATCTATTTCGTAATCATCTTTAATTAATCGAGCGGCAGATGTAAATGCCAAGAAGTCAGCCTCATGTGAATGCGCTGTAACACTTCTATCAATCATTGGGTCTTCACCGCGAATTGTCAGGGCACTTGTTCCATCTTTTAGAAGCGCCTCTAGATCATCCACTGAGCGAACGTGAATCTGATAACGAGCTTGAGCTTCTTTTAATGTGAAACGACGCCCAACCCAGAGTTCACCAAAAAGACGGTCAGAATAAAAAGCGTGAGTGTCGCGGGTAGATCGCGGATGAATATATAAAAATGTCTCATGGCCAGATTCTGTTGGCTCGAGTATCAAAACCGCATCGGCGCTTGCTTCAACGCCCTGCACTCCTGAGTAATAAGCAAAGGCAGAGTGCGGCCTAAATCTGTAATCGCAATCATTACTGCGAACTTTGAATCCACCAGCGGGTAGAACCAATCGCACACCTGGATAACGAGCAGATAGCGCTGCGCGCCGCACAAACGCAGAGGTAACAGCAGGCCCAACATCCACGGAATCTAAATCAGAAGACACCCAACCCTTGGACATGAAGTCAGCAAAAGCGGGAGAAGGAGTGTTATCTCTTGCAGCTTTTATCGGTTCACTCGCAGGTGAAGTGACCTCTTTTTGATCCATTTAGTCAGTCTAAGCCTAAAAAGTGGGCAGATGCGAGCGTCTTATATTGTGAGACAACCTTTTCGCACGCCATAATCGTTACTAAGATTCCAACCCAATACTCTCATTCATGCGGGTATTGCCCCAAAATAGCCAACCAAAACATCAAAGGAAATTATTAGATGAATTTCTTAAAAGGACTCAGCAATCGCAATCGTCGATTTGTCTTGGGTGGCGGAACAGCAATCCTTCTCCTGCTCTTTGTCGTTGTTAATACAACATTTTTAAGTGATGCAGAAGTGGCGGCAGATGCACCAAAGGAATTTAGCTTGACCGATTTCGCGGCCGAGAACTTGCCATTAATTGCCGCAAGTATTCAAGAAAAGGCGATCGATGTAGCGATAGTTGCAGAAGCAGCCGATAAAGACATAGTTGCTGCTGGTGCAGAATTTGGACGAGATCTTGGAAATAAATCATTTGTATTCGCAGTGAAAACCACAGCAAAAGTAAAATCAGTCGATGAAAATTTTATTGTTTTAGACGTTCCAGGTGCTTCAGCACAGGACACATTTAATATTCCAATTGGTCTAGCTTTGTCTGGAAATCCTCTCCGCGACGTAACCGGAGAAATCACATTCGGTGATTTTTATGATCAAACCCAATATCAAGATGCAGCAAGCGCCCTGAAAGATTTAGTGCGCTCCTCGATCATTGATAAACTTGATCTTCAAAACCTTACTGGTAAAACACTCGAAATTTATGGCGCCTGGAACAACGGTCCTCTAAAGAATGTTTACAACATCCAACCAACTTCGATTGTTGTGAAATAAATATGGCAAAAAAGGGAACAATTGCAATTGAAGCGCACGGGGTAAGTAAGAACTATGGAGCAACCCAAGCCCTTAAAAGTGCAAATTTTCAAGCAGAATCTGGAAAAGTAACTGTTCTCTTCGGTGAAAACGGGGCCGGAAAATCCACAATGATGAAAATTCTTGCGGGCATCGAACAACCAAGCTCTGGAGAAATTAGCGTCTTTGGCGAAAAGGTCAGTATTAATTCACCAGCTGAAGCACAGGCACTGGGCATAACAATCATCCACCAAGAATTAAGTCTTTGCCCAAATCTCAGCGTGCGCGACAATATTTTTATGGGACGCGAAAGCCTAAAAGGCGGTTTCATGAATTACGCGCACGAAGAAGAAGTTACGCGTCAAGTACTGAAGCAGCTCGAGGAAATAATTGATCCAAAAACTAAGGTAGAAAACCTGCGCCTAGGGTTGCAGCAAATTGTTGAAATTGCCCGGGCACTCACAATTAATTCAAAAGTTTTAATTATGGATGAACCAACTTCGGCGCTTTCGTCCACAGAAGTGGCTGTCTTGTTTAAAGTAATCCGCGATCTAAAAGCTAAAGGCGTTGCAATTATTTACATTTCGCATCACTTAGAAGAGGCCCTAGAGATAAGCGACCACGCGGTCGTTCTTCGTGATGGACAGATCGTGGCTAGTGCGGATGTAGCAGATATTGATTTGGAATGGGTTGTTTCGAACATGCTTGGTCGCGCATTCAAAGAACAGGCTCATATAGATTCAGGTCGAGCAAAAGGCCATAACGTTCTAGAGATTAAGAATGCAAAAATTCTTGAACGCGGTATTGCAACGTCAAAGTTATATACAGTCGAAGACTTCTCACTAACCGTAAAAGCTGGGGAAATTGTTTCGATTTACGGGTTGATGGGTGCGGGCCGCACAGAGTTGATGGAAGCTCTTGCAGGCCGTGATGATTTTGCACACGGAGAACTTTTACTAGAAGATCAAGATGTAACCAAGCTTTCTGTACAGGATCGAATTAAAGCGGGCATGGGATTAGTACCAGAAGATCGCCAACGCGATGGATTAATTCAACAGATGAGCGTTGGCTCAAATCTTTCACTTGCAAGCTATTTAGCTCACATCAAGCGTGGATTTGTAAATCGACCATCAGAAAAAACTAAAATTGAAGAAGCTATTAAAAATGTTCGAGTAAAAACTTCCGGCCCCAAAATGCCAATCGAATCACTCAGTGGCGGAAACCAGCAGAAAGTAGTGCTGGGACGAATGCTCTTAACTGATCCAAAAATACTTTTATTGGATGAACCAACTCGAGGAATCGATGTTGGTGCGAAGGGAGAAATATTCAACCTTCTGCGCGAACGAGCCGAAAAAGGTTTAGCAGTTCTATTTGTTACCTCCGAAATATCTGAAGCAATGAATTGGTCAGACCGTATAGTCGTTATGTCCCGTGGTCATATTGTTGGAATATTTAAACCAGCAGATGTAACACGCGAACAAATCATGTCAGCAGCCGAAGCAACAAAAGAAGGAGTATCAGCATGAATCTGAATCCGCTCAAAAGAGGGGAATCAAGTGCAACGCCTGCAAAGTTTGATCGCAGAGCGTTCATTGTAGAGATCCGTGCCCTTATCGCACTTGCGATTATCGTCATCTTCTTTAGTTTGCTCTCAGATAAGTTCTTGCAATACAGCAATCTTGTTTTGATGACCCGTCACGTTGCGATGAATGCAATTTTAGCAATCGGAATGTTGTTAGTGATTCTAAATGGTGGAATCGATCTATCTGTCGGATCAATTGTTGGACTCTCAGGAGTTGTAGCCGGTTACCTAATGCAAGGCGCACCAGTTCCATTCACAGGTCACGTCGCTTATCCGAATATTTGGGCGGTGCTAGTTATCTCATTGATTGTCGGTATTTTCTTTGGTTGGCTTAACGGATTACTGGTTGCCAAATTAAATATTGCACCATTTATTGCAACCCTTGGAATGCTTTACGTGGCACGTGGTTTTGCAAAACTAATTACAAATGGTGAAACTTTTACAAAACTAGCCGGGGAGCCAACTCTTGGAAACACTGGCTTCTTAACAACCTTTGCAGCCCAACCTCTAGGAATTCCACTTCCGATTTGGGTAATGATTGCATTTGCAATTGTCTTCTCAATAATCCTTAACCGCACAGCATTTGGTCGTTGGCTTTATGCATCTGGCGGAAACCCACGAGCAGCAGCGCTCACAGGTGTTCCTGTTACCAAGGTAAACATTCGAATTTATGTACTCTCAGGATTCTGTGCTGCAGCTGTTGGTGTTTTGTTTACAGCCGACTTGCATGCAGCAATTCCAAACATGGGAGAATTTTCAGAACTTAATGCAATTGCCGCTGTAGTTATCGGCGGAACAGCACTTTCCGGAGGTCGAGGAACAGTTCGCGGAACACTCATTGGTGCATTCGTAATTGGTTTCTTGGTTGATGGTCTAGTTCTTATTGGCGTTTCTGTCTTTTGGCAGGAAACAATTAAGGGCGCCGTAATCATTGTTGCGGTTGCAGTAGAAGAAATACAACGAATATTGGAGCGCCGTCAGAAACTGAAAAGCGCTTCATGATCCACCGTACGACGCATGGAAATACCAAACCCTAGGAAAGAGGTAAGTAATGCTCCGTAAATACAAAGTGATCGCAGCTGCGGCTGTAATCGCACTCGGACTAACTGGTCTAGCTGGTTGTAGCTCATCTGATGATGCTGCAGCAGGTGGCGGAACAATCGCGATCATCACAGTAGATCCAGCTAACCCATACTGGAAAGCAGAAGTTGACACTGCAGTAGCAACAGCAGCTGAACTCGGTTACGAGACAACTGTTAACGCTCACGGCAATGACCCAGCCAAGCAAACACAATTCATCGATGCAGCAATCTCTGCAGGCGTTAAGGCGATCATTCTTGATCCAGCTGGCGCAGACGAGAGCGTTGGAGCAGTTCAGAAGGCAACAGATGCAGG
>Ga0114967_10000252_pt1 | contig 44485 bp, 50 predicted proteins | sample M_130628_MF_Meta_FD_92639 | JGI IMG/M metagenome (GOLD analysis project Ga0114967, IMG submission 92639) | Freshwater microbial communities from Lake Montjoie, Canada to study carbon cycling - M_130628_MF_MetaG | ecosystem: Environmental > Aquatic > Freshwater > Lake | place: Lake Montjoie... | reverse complement strand
TTAAGGGCTGATACAACATTGCCTGATAGACTCAATCCAGCGGCATTTAAATTACCACCAGTGATATTACCTGTGACACTTACTGTGGTACCAGTTACGTTACCAACCACAGTGCCAATCAAGTTGCCACCTGAAATGTTGGCAGTTGTGGTAATATTGGCAGCACTGACCAAGGCTGATACAACATTGCCGCTCAAGCTGAGTCCAACAGCGTTTAAATTACCACCAGTGATGTTACCAGTGGCACTGATCAATCCTGTGACAAATTCACCTGTTGACGCAAACGTAGCAACGGTGTTGCCGGTTATTCCTACTGTGACATTGCTGTTGGCAGCCACTGTGACATTTGATGTGCCATTGGTAATGGCGGCACCTGCTGAGGCCACAATGCCTGTGAGTTGTGATCCGTTACCAATAAAGTAGTTGCCGGTTACGTTGCCTGTGGCGCTGACGTTGCCGCTGGTGTTGATGTTGGCACCAGTGACATTGCCGGCCACGCTGACAAATTGTGTACTAGCAAGGGTACGGACTGTGCCACCAGCATCTTTGTAGAACAAGTTGCCATCATTGTAGTTGATGGCCAACTCGCCCAAAGAGATATTGCCAGCAAGGGGTATTGAGTTTGCTGTGCCGGACCGTTTGATTAATACTGTGTTTGTCATGGTGCTCTACTACTTATTTTAGTAGGTGCCACCGTCTACAGTATCATTGATAGTTAAGACCTGTACTCCGCCGGAATACACAACAGTGCCCAAAACGTTGCCACCAGTGACATTGCCTGACACACTCACTGTGGTTCCTGTATGGTTTGTGGCAGATATGTTACCACCTGTGATATTGGCACTGGTGATGATTGTGCTTGTTGTGTTGATTGGGCTGAGAACGTTGCCACTCAGGCTCAGTCCGCCGGTGTTGACATTGCCACCAGTGATGTTGCCTGTTACACTCAAACTGGTACCAGTGGCAGCACCAATATTGGGTGTGGTCAAATTGGCTGATGTTTTGACAATGATGTTGCCCGAGCCATCAAATGCAGTGGTAATGCCGTCGGTTTTGGCAGAAAATACTGAACCGTTTAGCACCAAACCAGCTGCGGTATTGGCGGTGTAAGTGCCTGCCCCAGAGAACTGTGTGAATGTGATATTGGTTACGCCAACTGTGACTGGTGCGTTTGTGGTACAAACCCAGCCAGTATCAGCCTGTGTGCTGCCATCTTCAACAAATATAAACGAACTTGGTATTTCTGTGCCCACATCAAAGTCAGTTGATCTGGTCAATTGGAATGCAGCACTAGCATTACCAGCCACAGTCACAACATAGATACCATTGTAAGGTTGATTGGTTGAAGTTTCGTTCTTGATCAACACTCGAGAAGTCACAGTTGGTGTTGATCCGTCGAGGCTCAGTGCACCAACTGCATTGGCTGTGATAGTTGCGCCCACACCTGATGTGCCGTTGTTGTAGGTGTATGCTGGCAATGTTGTAGTACTGGCGTAAGTGACTGATGCCTTGGGATCCAGTCCCTGTGCTACTGAGTCAACATAGCCTTTGGTGGCTGCGTCTTGATTTTGCACAGGATCCAACAGGCCATTAATATATGCACTGTTGACCACAATGTTGCCAGTGGTGCTAAGGTTCAATGCACCTGTGGATTTGATTGTGGTGCCGGTGCCAGACAACACATTGGTGTTGACGTTGCCACCAGTGACGTTGCCCGAAGCTGATACTGAAACAGCACTAACAGCGGCACCTGTGATGATGTTGCCGCCAGTAATGTTGCCCACGGCCGAGATTGTTGTGCCGGCTGCAATGCTTGAACTGGCATTGAGTGCAGAAACCACGTTGCCACTCAGGCTCAATCCTGCAGCATTTAAATTACCGCCTGTGATGTTGCCCACAGCACTGATAGTTGTGGCTGCTGTCAAACTTGAACTCAAGTTCAGTGCAGATACCACATTTGAACTCAAACTCAACCCAGCAGCATTCAAGTTGCCACCCGTGACGTTGCCTGATGCACTGACTGAAGCAGCTGATATTGCGGCTGACGTGATTAAATTGCCACCTGTAATGTTGCCACTTGCGCTGACTACGCCAGTGATGTTTAATCCAGTGGTGGTAAACACAGCAACGTTGCTGGTGCCATTGATTGAAATATTAGCATTGCCGTTGGCGGTGGCAATGTTTACTTCACTGAGTCCATTGTAGATTCTGCTGGCACTATACCCAGTGGCGTTTGCAATATTACCTAAAATGTAATTGCCTGAAATATTACCAGTTGTGGTAATATTGCTAGTAGAGTTGATTTGTGATAACACATTGCCACTCAAACTCAATCCTGCCGCATTCAAGTTACCACTGGTCACGTTGCCAGTCACACTGACAGTTGTGCCTGTGTGATTTGTGGCAGAAATATTTCCACTGACAATATTACCAGCAACACTGAGTGCTAGGCCTGAAGTGTTGGCAATGGCCACTGTGGTATTGGCAGAAGTTGTTACAGTGGCATTGCCTAATGTGGGACCTACAGCAACCGTGGTGGTAGAGTTGGCAAGACCACCGGTGCCAATGTTGATGTTTTTCAGCAGACCTGTGGTGGTTGCACCTGTGCCAATATTGTAAGTAGCATTGGCTGTTGAAGAACCAATTGTGGCATTGGGGCCTGCTGTGGTAATATTTGCGCCAGAGATGTCACCAGCTGCCGAAATCAATCCAGGAGTGGTGATATTACCACCAGCAATATTTGATGTCACATTCAGTGCTGATACCACGTTTGAACTCAAACTCAAACCAGCAGCATTCAAGTTGCCACCAGTGATGTTTGCACTTGCACTGACTGAAGCAGCACTAATGGCTGCTGATGTGATTAAATTGCCGCCTGTGATGTTGCCAGTGGCACTGATCAATCCAGGTGTTGTGATGTTGCCACCAGCAATGTTGGCAGTAACATTCAATGCACTGACCACATTGCTTGATAAACTTAGTCCAGCAGCATTCAAGTTGCCACCAGTGATGTTGCCTGTTACTGAAACTGTGGTTCCTGTGTGTGTGGTAGCAAAAACGTTTGCCCCACCGTTGACGTTGCCGCCTGTGATGTTGCCAGCAGTGCTCAAACTGCCTACATTTGCAACACCTGCTGTGACCAAATTGCCACCTGTGACATTGCCTGCAACCGAAACAAATTGCGTCGAAGTTAAGATACGAACAGTGCCGCCAGCATCTTTGTAGAACAGGTTACCATCTTGGTAGTTGATGGCCAATTCACCCAGGGCGATATTGCCTGCCAATGGTACGCTATTGGCTGTGCCTGATCTTTTAATTAAAATTGTATTTGACATCTTGTCCGTTCCCTATTATTCTCAGTATGTTCCACCCAAAACCACCTGATCATCATTGATTATTTTGATCCACGATGACCACGATCCTGACCAGTAAGTACGATTCCACTGTATTTTGACATTGCCCGAGTCCACTGTTCCTGGGTAAAATACCTGCGCTAATGCAGTATCTGTGCTGTTCTTTACTTCTACCAGCCCCACAAAAACCTGGCTGTCCAACGGTGTGCCCACTGTTCCTGACCAACTAACTCTATTTACCGTATACACTCCCATTTGCGTCATGGTGTCCCAGTTGTTGAGATCTGCACCACGATCAGTCATTGTGCTGGTTAAAACACTGCCATTGCCCACAAAATAGTTGGCTGTTACGTTGCCAGAAACGCTGATATTGCTGACAGATATTGTGTTTCCAGTCACAGTTCCAGTCACACTGATATTTCCGCCGGCAATGTTGCCAGTTGTGGTGATGTTTGCGGTTGAATTGATTGAGCTCACAACATTGCCACTCAAACTCAATCCCGCAGCATTCAAATTGCCAGCAGTGACATTGCCTGTAACTGAAATCAATCCTGTAGCGGTGATGTTTCCAGTGACATTGGTAGTTGCTAATATAGTGACATTGCCGGTGCCGTTGGGGTCAAGCACCAGGTCACCATTGGTGTTCAAAGTAGCAATGCTATTGCCAGTGATCTGAATATTGCCAATATTGGCACTTGGCAAGTTGGTTACCCCAAGTTGCCCCACATATCTATAGCCAGTGATAAAAATACTTTTGCCAGCAGTCAGCGTGGCAGGGATAGTTTCACCAATAAAGTTCAGTACACCTGCTTGGGTGTCAAAGAAAAATTCCCCCACGCCACCAATACCTGTTGCAAAAATCTGTGTTCCTGTAACAGTGGGGTTGCTTGCACCAGCAGTGTCTACCCAGATCTTGACTGGCCAAGTTGACCCAAATTCTTGAGGTATCCAGTACTGTAAGTTGGTCAACCAGGTGGGATAGATACCACCAATAGTAGGCACAGTGGTGTCAGCAGTGCATTCAATTCTGCTGGTGGTGAGATACCCTTGAGTTACATTTGCTACTACCTGTGCTGTGCTGGGAATCTGGCTGGACTGCGTCCAAACAATGTCGCCGCGAAGCAATGCCGGACTGGCAATGCTTTCATTAGACGCACTCTTGACTGTGGCATTGGCTGTTTTGGCAACACCTTGTAATTTTTTAAATAGTAGATCGACATATTGTGCTGTGGTTACTGACATTTTAGTTGCTCGCTGTTTCTAGTGTGAGTGCAGTTACACTCTGTCCTGATGTGAGAGCCAATCTCACATATATTTCGTTGGTTGCAGTACTGGAACTGCTGACAGTTCCAAAAGTGCATGTTTTACTGCTGTTGGTCACTGACGTATTCAAAGTCACTGTGCCACCCAATGCACATCCATTGCTGCCGTTGCCGGGCGAGTTGACTCCAGGGTAGCCTGCACCGCCATATGCCACAGACATGTCAATCCAACCGTTGGCGCTGGAACTGGAATCTATTACTGACCCTGGCAATGCTACCCACATTCCTGCAATGTTTCCAGTGTACTTGATATCAAATTTGCTCACCGCGGTGCGCACAAATTTTATAGTAAAATATTGTGTGCCAGAACGGCCAGCACTTAGATTTGGCCCGCTTGGCAAATACCCAGTTGCATAATTGGTTTGATCGTGTTTGAGTAGTCCGCTTGAGCCAGAACCAACTACTGTGGCATCATAAGTTTGCAGTGTGCTGGATTGGCTGTTGAATGCCGTCGCGGATCCAGTAAATGTTGGCGTGTTGCCAGTTCCGGGATTTATGATTCGAAATGCATTGCCTGACCCAGTGCCAATTGTGGTGTTGATTACCACGTTGCTTTCGTCAATGGCTGTGGCTGTGCCTGATTTGTACAGTACTGTATTGCCCAAGGCAGTGGTCAAAGTCAGTGTGCCACTTGAATAGCTGTTGTTCACAGTCATGCTGGGTCCAGTTGAACTACCACCAAACCCTGTGGTAACACTTGCTGTGGTATTGGCAGTGGCCGAAGCAAAAGAATTCAAAACATTACTACCAATATTGGATCCACTGTAGTTGATGGTTGCCGGGGCTGCAAATGCACCGCCGGCTGACCCAGATGCCAAAGTGTTGGCAGTGGGATATGTGTTGCCGCTGATGTTGGCCACCGTGAATCCAATGGTGAAGTTGTTGACATTGGTATAGTGTGGTATGGTACTGCTGTACAATAAATTTGCCGACCCTGGCGGAGTCATGGTGGTTGAACTAAAACTTGGTGCTGACGGACTTGAATTGTCGTAGTACCACACTGTGGTATTGGTGTTGCTGGTTACACTGTCAGCAATGTACAATTCGTTCCAACCTGCTGGTGCAGCAGTTCCAGATACTGCGGCACTGAACACATACCAGAATCCTGCAGCAATATTGGCGTTGGCGTTACGATAGTCAAAGTTATTGGTGATAACAAGATTGCCACCATAAGTTCCGTTGGCCGTTGGGCTTGCACCTGTATTAAGAGTCACGTTGCCCACATTGCTGCCATTGCGCACTGCGGTAATGGTTCCTGAATCGCCAGGTCCAACGTTGGCAATGGTGTTGGTTGCATAGGTTGCCACTCTCAACACATTGGCAACTGAAGTTCCGGCTGCCACTGCTTTGTTGGCCCCTGGAGTGTTGTCTGTCTGTGTGATGTTGGCCATGCGATACGTTGCAATGCCCGACAATGTAATGGTCGTAGCATTGGGAAAATTAGGCGGCGATGCAGGAACTAGTTTGCCCAAAACTTGATTGAGCAATGCTATTCCGTTGGTCACAGTTGTGGTTGTGGTCAATGTCACAGCATTACTTACTAATGCACCTGAGGTATTGGTTCCCATGTCTACACTATTGCCCAGGATACCAGTCAGCGGACGGCCGTTGCCAATGATGTTGCCACCTGAGATATTGGCAGTGGTGGTGATGTTGGCAGCTGAATTGATTGCACTTACAACATTGCCACTCAGGCTCAATCCCCCAGCATTCAAATTGCCAGCAGTGACATTGCCGGTCACACTCAAACTTGTGCCAGTGGCAGCACCAATGTTGGGTGTTGTTAGTTGTGCGTTGGCTTTGACTGAGATGTTGCCTAAGCCGTCAAATGCAGTGGTTGTTCCGTCAACTTTGGCATTGATAACTGTGCCTGCCAAACTAATACCAGCCGAAGTGTTGGCCGAGTAAACTTGACTGGTAGCAAAAGTGCTGAATGTGATATTGCTGGTACCAAACGTGATGGTGCCTGCAGGCGCTGACACCACAAAAGCAGTGCCGAGGTTCACGTTACCTCCAGTGGTGTAGAAGTAGTCGTTGATACTCAGTGCTATGGTTGAATCTGGCCCGTATTCGTCAGCATCAGTTGATCGCACAATATTGGTGGCATTGGCCCAGGTGTACACACCATTGTATACTGCATTGGCTTCGTTCTTGACAAGAATACGTGTGCCCACAGTTTGTACATTGGCTGTGTCAATCAGGTTGAATGAGCCAGTTGTGGTCAACAGCGCACCCACGCCATTGCCCGCACCGTTGGGTTGAGTATAACTGATGGTACCACCTGTGGCAGTGGCCAGCGTGGTTGTGGTGGCCGCCGCCACAGGCTGGTGATACGCAATACCCGAACTGGCAAGGGTATCCACATAGAACTTGGTGGCTACGTCTTGATTTTGTACAGGATCTAATACACCATTGATGTACTTGCTGTTGACCACAATGTTGCCAGTGGGTTCCAAAGCCAAATTGCCTGAACTGGTGCTGATTGTGAGTGTGCCAGTGTTGCGAACTGTGGGTACTACAACTGCGGTTGTAATATTTAGATTGCCGCCTGCAACGTTGCCTGAAGCACTGACTGAAGCAGCCGACACAGCGGCTCCAGTGATCAAGTTGCCACCTGAGATGTTGGCAGTGGTGGTGATGTTGGCAGCTGACACCAGGGCTGATACAACGTTGCCACTCAGGCTCAAGCCCACAGCATTCAAATTGCCAGCAGTGACATTGCCGCTGGCCGACATCGCGCCAATTACATTCAATCCAGTGGCAGTGACCACAACAACATTGCTGGTACCATTAATTGAAATATTTGCATTGCCATTAGCAGTGGCAATGTTTACTTCGCTGAGTCCATTGTAAATTTTGCTAGAATTGTATCCAGTTGCGTTTGCAATGTTACCTAGAATGTAATTACCAATTACATTGCCTGTGGCACTGATCAGTCCAGGAGTTGTGATATTAGCACCTGCAATATTGCCGGCGGCTGAAATCAATCCAGGAGTTGTGACGTTTGCACCAGCAATAGCACCGGTGACATTCAATGAACTAACCACGTTTGAGCTTAGACTCAGTCCAGCAGCGTTTAAGTTAGCAGCGACAACGTTGCCTGCAACACTGATTTGTCCGCCAACATTGACGTTGCCTGTGGTAGAAATACTGCTGAATGTGGCGTTGCTATTGGCAACAGGCACAGTATTGCCATTGATTGTGAAAGCATTGCCGGTGGCAGTCAACACCACATTGCCCAGGTAAATGGTATTGCCACTCACATACAAACTTGCCCAGGGGTTAGTGACATTGCCTAGAGTGTAGGTATTGCCCAGAGCAGGAATCAAGTTGCCTGTGGCAGTGGGCACAATGCCCGAATAAGGCAAGTTATTCCAGGCTGTGGTCCCGTCACCGTATTTGATTGAGTTGACAGTGGTGTCTAATCCTGGTTCGCCCAGGGCCAATACTGTGTTGGCTGTTGCCCAGTTTGCAGAAGTATCTCTGCGTAGTTTAATCGTTGCGCCAGCGCTCATGCCGGTCCTCCATCAATTATAAAATCTGGACTGGAATAGGCAGCCACGCCGCCATCTATCACAAGGCCAAACACACCCGGCATGTATTCCCACAACGGGTTCACGCCGTCTGTGCTCAAAATCTTTCCTGCATTGCCAGTCTGACTGGGCAGTGTGCCACTGCCAGCAGTGACATTTACTGTGACAACATTGCCCACATTGGTGCTGCTTACCCCGTTGCCTGTGAAATTTATGGTGTTGACCGCTGTGGTCAGTGTGTTGCCTTGATTTTGCACAGTGATATTGCTGCCGCCCGAAGGTAATCCAGTCAGTTGTGATCCGTTACCCACAAAGTAACTGGCAGTGACATTGCCAGTTACTGAGGCTGCACCTGTTACAGCCAAGACGTTGGCCGAGTTGTTGAATGTTAAATTTACACTGGCACCAAAACTACCATTATTATTGAATTGTATCTGTGTGTTGCTGCCAGCTGGGTTGGCATTGCCACCACCTCCTCCCACAGCAAATCCACCGGGGGTGTTGCCATCACTGTAATAAAATTGATTGGTTACCGGATCCCACCAAAGACGATCTTGTTGTCCAACGTATGTTGCTGAGTTGGCGTTGTTGTCTCTGCTGGTAAAAAGATTTTGGATAAAAGACAAGGATTACTCCTGGTCTTCGGCTAAGCGATCAAATTCTCCGGCCAATTCGTCAAAATCTTCAGCAAGATTAAAGTAGTTGCGTTTGCTGTATTCTTGCTCGGCTTCGCTGGCCTCGCTCATTTTTCCACCTGCGCCATTGTCTGACACAATTTGGTTGATGATCTTGCTCTTTTTGCCGCCTTGTTGTTTGAGCAATTCTAATTCTTGTTGTAGTGGCGGAACCATGATGGTTTCATCAGGCAAATCTGTGGGGTCTGCTGGTGCTGCAATGGTGCCAATGCTGGGCATGCCGCCGCCGGCAGGAATAGTGATTGTGATGGGAATGTTTATGGTGACATTCTTGCTTTCCTCACCTTCCATGATGATATCGCGCATTTTCATAGTATGCCCGCCGCTGATTGTAGTTCACGCATGTCACGCTTGGTGTCATGGATCCGTTTAACTGGCAAGCCAGCCGCTATACGCCACTCGTTGAGATCTGCTTCGTGGGTGCTACGATATTCATCTGGGGTCAGCGGCACAGTTTTTGCAAATGCTTCTTCTGAGAATGGCTGTGTTTTTCCATCATATCGCATGTGCCAGTCTTCAGGTTCGTGTTCTGTGAGTGTGGCCAAGTCATCTATCAGTTCGGCCACATACTGTGGTGCGGCACTGCGTCTGCGCATTTCTACATATACCAAGAAGCGACTGGGTTTGATTTCACCTGGTGAGCGATCAGCATCCAGCACAAAGTCATAGCCCTTTTCAAACCAAGCCACTAGGTCTTTGGCTGCTTGTTTGTCACGCACAAAAAAGCTCAGCACAATGATGTCTTCGTCGTCGCCCATTTTGCCCGAGAATTCATCCACGTGAATGGTGGGCTTCATCATGCCTTCTAGATCACGATATTGTAGCCCTTCAAGCAGCGGGGACTGGGGCAAGGTCTTGTTCGAGGTTTTGTTGTGCATTTTCAGCCTTTGAATCACTTTGTGTGTCTTCTTTGTCTAGATCCTGCTCGTAGGCTGCGTCTAGTTCATCCAGGTCAATGTCCTGATCTTCCATTTCTACTGCTCCAGTACGGATCTCACTCATGAGTCGTTTGGGCATGACAATTTCCACCAACCACACAGGTTTTTCAACAATTCTGGCTTTCTTTGTGCCAGGTATGTAATCTGCAGGATCATCAATTTTGATAGGAATCTTGATCTTTTGTTTTTTGTAGTTGACTTTGCAATCAAATGGCAACAGTCGCTTGGCACCACGTGGGTCAGGCATGAGTCGTTCAGGCCACATAAAAGTCACGGTCACTGTGTATTTGCCAATGTCTGGGCCAGCCACTAGTTCGCCAATTTCCCAGTTTTTAAATGCATAGATATCCAGGTCATCCAGCACACGTTCAAAGTCCAACAGTGTGGTCAAACTGCCATCGCTCATGTAGATATCGCGGATGTTGTCAGCGACCTGCCAATAATCCGCATGATTTTTGAACAGTTCTTTGTCGTTGATGCCGTGAATGTTTTTGGTTTGCATGATTGTTTATTTATGGGCTCTGTTATCAGTAACCAAATCTTGTTTTGTAGGTGGCATACAGGGATTGCACAGTGGCTAGATCCAACACACCGTTGTACACTTTGATAAAACCTATGTTGCCAGTTTGCACTTCACTGCCGGCTGATCTACTGAACATTCGTAACTGATTGAAGCCGCCGCCGCCACTATTGGTTGCAGAAAATGCTACGCTGGTTGGTTGAGAACTGGTTGCGGTGTATAGTTGTCCTAGACTGGTTGAAGTGTTCCACGTGGCCCAGCCAAAGTGCCACACAAGATCAGCACCCGACCCAGGCAAGTTCACTGTGATGTTGGGGTAGAATGTGTCGGGGTTGCCGTTGTACAGGCCCATGAGCCAGTCTTTGACTGCTTCATTTTGAGTGTTTAACAGTCTACCATTGGCCACGTTGGTTCTTTGATAGGCCATGAACACACTGTAACTCTGGCTGGTAACGTAATTAGGACCTCCATACATGGTGTCTGTGGTTGAGGTGCCGGATCCAGTGAAAGTAAAAATTCCACCATTTGTGGCGCTCCAACCCAGTCTACTGCCAGCATTGGCCACTGTGATGGTATAAGCACCTGTGCCAGCCACTGTGCTTCCTGTAGTAGGCACAGCCGCATAGTTGGCAGCATCTAGGTCATACACCAATGTGGGGGCAGATGACACTGCTGGCCTCCAGTTGCTGATAGCAGACTGCATGATACCACTCATCAAGTGACTCCTGTGCCGTTGATAAACCAAGTGTTGGTAGCCACTTTCATAATGGTGGCCATGCCGTATGTGCTGACAACTCTGTTGCCTGCGGTTGAGTTACCAGCAAAGTAAAGTGTTGTGCCTGCTTGTGTGACCACCAGCACATTGCCTGCTGCCTGCACTACTAGGCTGAGTGCTGTGCCCACAGGGAATGCCACGTTGGCATTGTCTGGTAAGGTCAGTGCTAAGTTGCCAGCTGTGGTTGAATAGTAGTGTTTGCCAGCATCGGTTAGTGCTGCTGTGGCATTGGCAGAAAAACTCACCTGTGGAATATCTCTGTAACCAATGGCAAATCCAGCTGTGTTGCCTGAAATGTTACCTGTACCAGATATAATGCCCGAGCCAAACAGTATGTTGCCACCTGTTATATTGCCAGTGCCACTCACAATGCCTGTGCCAAATAACACGTTGCCACCAGTGATGTTGCCAGTGCCACTCACGATGCCTGTGCCAAACAGTATGTTGCCACCTGTGATGTTGCCGGTAACTGATACTGTTGTTCCAGTTACATTGCCAACGTGTGTGCCAAGTATATTGCCACCTGAAATATTGGCAGTGGTGGTGATGTTGGCAGCACTGACCAGAGCACTAACAACATTACTAGATAAACTCAATCCAGCTGCATTCAAGTTGCCACCTGTGATGTTGCCGGTAACTGACACTGTTGTGCCAGTTACATTGCCCACATGCGTTCCAAGTATATTGCCACCTGAAATATTAGCAGTCGTGGTGATGTTGGCAGCACTGACCAAGGCACTAACAACATTACCACTCAGGCTCAATCCTGCACCGTTCAGTGTATTGGCGCTGGTGATGTTGCCCAAGGCACTTATGGTGCCGCCAGTGATGCCTGGACCAACTCTGATGTCCAGGGCTATGACATTGCCTGTGGTAGAAATATTACCACCTGTGTTGATATTGCCACCTGTGACATTGCCTGTGGCCGAAACTGTGTTGGTGGACAACAGCACACCTGACACTGCAATGTTACCACCAGTGATATTGCCGCTACCTGACACTGTGCCAGTAGCAAATGCCACACTACCATTGAATGTTGCACCATTCACATTGCCACCAGTGCTGATCACACCCGATCCTGCCAATATGTTGCCACCTGTGATGTTGCCTGTGACTGACACTGTGGTTCCTGTATGGTTTGTAGCAGATATGTTACCACCAATGATATTGGCTGTGGCACTTATATTGCCGCCAGTCAGTATGTTGCCAGTGGCACTTATAATATTACCAACAACAAGATTGCCAACGCCTGGTCCGTTACTAACAGTTAAATTGCCAACTTGTGCATCACCATTATTGAGTAATTGGAATATACCAAACAGAATATTGCCACCTGTGATGTTGCCGGTAGTAGATATTGGATTAGACCCTAATGCAGCCAAGTTGGCCACTACGTTGGCATTGCCATAAGAACCTGTGATACCTGTCAATTGGCTTCCATTACCAAAGAAATAACCAGCAGTGATGTTACCAGTTCCACTTATTGTTCCGCCAGTGGGCAGTGTTAGATTACCAGCAGTGCCAAAGTTCCATCCATAAGCACCAGCATTGGTGTTGATTATGAGTGGTCGATTGGCCACTGTACTGATTTGCATTTCGCCCATGCCAGCATTTTGAATAAAACCAGTGCCTGCTACATCTATGTAAGATGATGAACCTGATATTTTTAACACCCCAGCAGTGGTAATATTGCCACCAGTGATGTTGCCTGCTACGCTTATGACATTGCCATAAGTGATTTCTTTTGAGGTGGTATTGTAGAACATGACCTGGGCTGTGTTGGCCACATCATTGCGCACTGGTGCCACTGTAAATGTGTTGGCAGTGGTTTGTTCCAGATTGGCAGCCGTGGCGTTTATAATGATTGAATTGTTGCCTTGATTGGTTGCACCTGCACCTGCACCAATTGCCACTGCTGACACTCCTTGTCCAGTAAGACCAGCACTGTTACCAATGGCCACTGCTGAATTGCCTTGCAGATAATTGCCAGCAAATTGTCCAACTGCCACTGCTGAGATACCTTGTGTGTAACCGCCTGAACGATCACCAACTGCCACTGCTGAGTTACCTTGTAGATAATTACCAGCGGCATTGCCAACTGCTACTGCATTAATACCTGCGGCGTCGGCACCTCGACCAAACGCCACAGCATTTCCTGCGGTATCTTTTATCACTGCACTGTTTGTGAGTGTGATGACGCCAGTACTGATGTTGCCACCAGTGATGTTACCAGTTGCTGAAATCAAGCCGCCTGTTAATAAGTTGCCGCCGGTGATGTTGCCTGTGGCACTGACTCTGGCAGTGTTTATCTGCTGGGTAATATTGGCCTGTCCTGACACTGCAAGATTTCCCAAAGTTCCCACTGTGGTCACACCAGACTGTGCGGCTGTGGTCAATGTGCCCACAATGTTGGTGCCACTCAAGTTGCCACCAGTGATGTTGCCAGTTGTTGATATGGGATTTGTGCCCAATGCCGCCAAGTTGGCCACAACATTGGCGTTGCCGTATGTTGATGCGGCTGTGATGCCAGTGAGTTGTGAGCCGTTGCCAACAAAATAACCACCAGTTACATTGCCAGTGGTCAATATGGTGTTTGACCCAAAATTAGAAAGTAAAGTAACAACATTAGAATTAGCATAGGTGCTACCACTGATAATATTCAATGTGGCCACTGCACCATTGCCAGTCACTGTCACACCTGTTCCGGTGAAATTCAATGCAGCAGCATCTTTGACAACAATAGTCCCATCAGACAACACCTCAATCAAATTGGGCACCGTGGGAACCACGTTGTTGCTGGCATTGTTGGTAGGCAATTCAACTGGCTGTTCAGTCACTGCCGGAGTCACTATGGCAGTTGTAACAACCGTTTGCCCTGTGCCTGGTCCAGGTGTTACAGACGGAGGTGACACCTCCGGGGGTCCTTGTGGAGTAGCAACAGTGGGAATTTGCCCAGTTGTGCCTGGACCCGGCGCTACCGGGGTTGGTGATCGATCTATTGGTCTGTTTACAACCAGTGTGGTTGCTCCAACATCTACAGGTGCGGGTCCTTGTGTGGCCATTTTGTTGTCTTTCAGTTATGATACTGATATTTATCTGGACCAGGGATCAAACAGATCTGGTGGTAAAAACCTTGACCTGGTCAGTATTTAGTGACCAAAGATTTGAAAATACCACTCAGTTATCGTCAAATTGCCAACCGTAAATACCTGGCCCTACAGGGCTTAGGAGAATCACACTTGAGTAGACAACGAGCACAAAAAGCACATAAACGTATGAATCAGGCAGTAGAAAACACCATCAGCTTTAACCAAGCACCTAGAACGGCACCACGCCGCATAGACTTGATCCCTCGAACACGAAATCAAGAACGTTTGGTCATGGCTCTACAAGATCCTGATCAACACATTGTCGTCACAGCAGGACCCGCTGGAACAGGTAAGACGTATCTGGCAATGCTGGCCGCTGTTAAAAATCTAAGAGAAGGAGTATGCGATCGAATAGTGCTGACAAGACCCGCAGTGGGTGTAGAGGGTGAAAGCCACGGCTTTCTGCCCGGCAATTTAGTTGCCAAAATGGAACCTTGGACTCGTCCCTTACTGGACGTCATGCGTGAATACTATAGGCCACAAGACATAGTGGCCATGATTGAAGATCAGATTCTGGAAATATCTCCTCTGGCATACATGAGAGGCCGAACCTTCAAAAATTCGTGGATCATCGCAGACGAAATGCAGAATGCCACACCAGCACAGGTCAAGATGCTGATGACACGCATTGGACAAAATTCCAAGATTGTGATCACAGGAGATGTGGAACAAGCCGATCGTGCTCAGGGCGACAACGGCTTGTACGATCTATGTGCTCGACTGCAACAAACCGCAGTGGCAGGAATTGCTGTGTGCGAAATGCAAACTCGTGACGTGCAACGCCACAGCATCATTGGGTCAGTGTTGAAACTCTACGCAGTTTAGGAGGTGATTATTGCGTAGATTTCCCGCCAATTTTTAACCACAGGATACGGGCACTCATGATTCATGTTGTGCCCGTGTTCCATTAATATGCTCTGCAAACCCAGATCATGGCCTAAGTCAGCATTTTCAGGTTTGTCTTCAATCCACCATAGACCCGAATTGGTATAAGGCTCCAGTGCCGGATGTTTATCTGCACCTGTGGCCAAACAAGTCACACCCTCAAACGCAGTTTTGCCAAACAATTTGCGCAGGTTCATTTCTCTCAGTCTACCAGCATTGACATCAGTGCTCAAACTGGTGATACAGTGAAACACATAGCCGTGTTCTTCGTGCAGGCGTTTCACGTAGTACATGGCATCACGCAGGGGCGGCAAAAATCCAATTGCAGCCGATTCGTTAAATCTCTTGATCAACTTTCGACCTTGTTCAGGATCTATGCCATAGCGTGTGCCAATATCGTATTCAAATTGATATCCATCTTTGAGCACAAAGCCATGCTCTTCCATCCAAACTGAGAAAGCAAACTCCCAGTCTAGTAGCACACCATCTGCATCAACTAGGATCAGGTTCTGCTTGTGTTTCGGGTTTGTTGATTTCAACTTCGTATCCGTTCTCGTTAAACAATCGTTCTATTGTGGCAGCATAGTGTTGATGATAATAACCAGCAATTCGGTCAAAATCTTTTGGCACTTCTGTGCCTGCCATGCTGCATTTTAACACAGAAAGGGTTTTGAAGTCAAGTATGACATTGCAAGTTTGGAGATCACGGCGCTTCAAGTTTTTGCTCACAGCCATGACTTCGTCAATTTTGCCATCGGGTTTTTTATAGTAAGTTAGTAGAAGGTATCTCATATTTTTTCATAATAGTTTTGTATGTATCCAAGTCATCAGCCTTGGGCGCACAAAGACCGCAATAACATCTAGTATTGGCACATTGAATCACTGCGGGATTTGATGCTTGCTCAATCAACAGTCTGGGCTCACTGAGTTTTCCAATAGGTCCTTGATGACCTTGAAAATTCATTTTACAGTCTTTGTTGACATATACATCTCCAGTGACCTGTTTGATAAACAAAAAGAAATGATTAACACTACAGAACCACCCCGGAAAAGAATTGGTTACAAATGCCTGGGGACTTTTGAGTTGTTGATCTGCACACAGACTTCTGCCACCACAGCAGGCTCGTCCTGTGTTGGATAAACTAAAGTTGTTGTTTTTAATTTTGACATCGGTTAACTTGGTTTTATACAGTCCTTCAAACCATGTGACCTGTTGGCTGTTGTAATTCAAGTCATCTTTTTCAAATTGATTGTCCAACTGTCTAGGCAGATATTTTATGTTATTTTCATCAAGCCATTGAATCATGGCTTGTGAATCTCGAAACTTGTCAGGTTCCCCGTGCATCAGCACCACACATTTTAATCTGCTGGGCGAATTCTTGATACTGAGTAAATTGTTTTTGAGTTGAAGTTTTTGTTTTTGAGTAGCTTCACTGTGATAACTCACAGTAAATTCGTCAATCAGCGGAATAATTTCAGTCAACTTTTTGGATGACACAATGGCATTGGTGGTAGTGGTTATTGTCAAATGCCATCTTTGTTGATACGGCAGATATTTTTCTCGAACCTGCTGTAAAATTTGCACAACATCTGGGTGGTGCAAACTTTCACCGCCATACACATTTAATATGACATATTTTATGCCTTTTGGTTTGGTTTGCATTTTGATATCTGCATACTCAAACATTGTGTCAATGGTTTGCAAACATTCATGCAAAGGGGGATGCTTGGTGGTGTTGTCATGCCCTCCGTTTATGCCAGTGGCACAATAACTGCAATCAAGATTGCATTTCAAAGTTAATTCCCAATCCAACAGAAAAGTTATCCTGTTGACAGGATTGATCTGTGGTTCAAGTGATTTGGCAGAGTTCAACTATTGTGGCACTCAGGTTAATTTCGTGATCAGCCACAAGGCTGTTGTTGGCAGCACCATTGCGTATGATCACAATGGCTTGATCTTGATGTTCAGGAGTAGTGCCCCACAAGTCCAAGTGGTCATACATCCAACGGAACAAGGCTTCCATGTCCTCACTACGCACATTTTGACACAGCAAGGTTCTGGCTTCACGCAGTTTGCCACGTTTGAACAAGTCCACAGCCGCCAACAAATAGTCTGATGTTGCCCCACCTTCGTCGCCGTGTGGTGCTGACAGTTTTCCATCCACAGTATTCATTTGACACAAGTTGATGCACTTGCGCAAATCTGGATAAGTGGCTTTGACATAACTGTCTAATGTGTCCAAGTCAAACTCCACACTCTCTGTCACAAGAATGGTGGCCATTCTAGCAGTGAATTCTGTTACATCAACACGCTCAATATGAAAGCCTTGGCACCGGCTGTGCAAAGCAGGGATAACACGATTGGGGTAGTTACAAGTAAGAATAAACCTAGCAGTTGACGCATAAGTTTCCATGACTCCACGTAGAGCTGCTTGTCCATTTGGGGTAATATAGTCAGCTTCATCCAACAACACAATCTTGAAATCGCCGAATGGCATGGTTTGCACAAAGCCTGTGATCTTGGCTCGAATGGTGTCGATGTTGTTTTCTCTTGACGCATTGATTTCCATCACATCAAACGGATCAATTCCCAGTTCATGGATCAGGATCTTGGCCAAGGTAGTTTTACCCACACCTGGCGATCCTGAAAACAACAGGTGCGGAATAGCACCTGACCGGACCCAACCTTCCACTTGTTCTCGTTGTGCTTGATCTCGAAAAACATAATCCGCCAGTTTATTGGGCCGATATTTTTCTGTCCATAACTCTTTCATGTTTTACCTTGATTTTAATATCTTCCACATCCGTTGTTGTTCTTGTTCCAACAACCATTCTTCTTCGCCTGTGAAGCTGCTGGTGTTAGCCAGCATCTCGTCCACAGCAAATTTTACACGATACAAGTCTTGTTTGCAAGGCCAGTTGTTCCAACCTGTGACATATGGGTCGTTTGCCCCAACATACATCTTTTGACATTGGTTGATGACTTGATTGACATTCCAGTCAATTTTCATCGTTCCTTGCGCTCAACATGAATGGCGTCTGAGAAGGTGGTGTCTGCTGGGTGTTCGTCTGCACTCATTAGTATATCGTTGGGATCAATTTTGCGAATAGTGCGTTTACCTGATTCGTCTTCAATATCTAGACCGCGTGTCCAACGTCCATGTGCCACACACACCCATTCGCCCACATGCACATCCTGTTGTTCAGGACCAATGGCATATACTCGACCCCAGCGTGGACGAATGCCGGAACTCTTGCCGTTGTCGTTTAATAGCACAATGCCACCATTTGAAAGACGTTCATCAAACACCATGTCTTCAACAATTACCGAATCATTCAGTGCGTGAAATTTCTCACGTGGGATATTGTGTGCTGAAAATGCTGCCTTCATTGGTCTAGATTCCATTTGTGTGAATTGGTTGTTGCTTGAATTTGCTTTTGATATTGGTCATGCACCTGTTGTGGCCGGCTTTGCACAGGTTGATTTTTGTCATCCACTGCATCACCACGAGCATTCACTTTCATGTTGCCTACTGCACGTTCTTTTTCATTTTTCAATCGTAGTGCGCCCATGTCTACTGCTTTGCCTCTGGCACTTTTATATACATCTTTGGTCATTGTATTACTCCTAAAATTTTATTTAACGCAAGAACTCGCGGGCATCTAAATCATAGAACATTGAATCAATTCTATGCACACCCAAGAGATACAACACGTAACTGGCAACTGAGCTGCCACGGCCCACACCCCAAATCATGCGGTTGGCACGTAGTGTGTCCACAAGATATTTTAGATAACGCAACAAATCAAACAAGTTGCGTTCTTGAAACAACAATAACTCTTCGCCACAGCGTTGCAGTCGAGCATCTGAGTCGCACAAACTCAAAATGTATTCAGCAATGTCCATGTGTTTGTATTCCTCGGGCATGTGCCAAGAGTTCTGTTTCATTGCGTCAAATTCTTCCACAGTCATGTCTGTAAACGCATATTCGACCAGTTCAGGCACTTGTTCCAAATATGCACTTGCTGTTTCTAAATTCAAACCTGACTCAACCAGCATGCCTCGCAAGCTCTCTATGGTTGCACCACTCATGATCATGCTCACAAGATCACTTTCGTTGTGGATAATTTGTCCGTATTGATCAGTCTTCATGCTTTGCAAAGTTAGCAAATACCACAGTGTTGGCAGTGGGTTCGGTTGTGAGTTCAGGCCAGGTCAGTCCATATTCAATCCAGGCATTGGGCACTACTTTGAGCACGTTGTCACTGAGTGCATCTGCTTCCACAGTGTTGTGTTGCACTGTGGGCTCATGCCACCAACCTTCGGCTCTGAATGGACCAGGTGAATCTTCTTCAGCATCGTGTTGATACCACACACTGTCGCCCAAAGCACTCATCAAATCCAGTCGTGTCACAGCCATGCGCCCTTCCATGATGGCATTCAGCTTGTAGTATAGCATCATGCCCACAATCTGGTCTACTGGCTCTTCGGGCAGAGTGGTAACATTGATGCCCATAATCTGCATCATTTCCGCACGTTCTCGTGCGTCTTGGTTCACAAACACAGTATTGGCCAGTTCGCCATGCATGAACATTTTGAGTCGGTCCATGGCAATGTTGGTGTTGACAGCATCTGTGGTCTTGGTCAGCAGGCTCATGCTCACTGAATAACTGTTTAATTGCAGTCGGTCGTCGTAGTAGATTCCTGCTAAGAAATCTAGGTCATATTGTAGTCTAACGTTCATTGGATGTTTATTTTGTCGTCAAAGTTTGAATCGCCTTGAGCTTTCTTGTAGCTTTCTTGCAACTTTTCTTGATACTTGTTTTGATAGTTTTCCATGGCCATCCGTATTTGATCGCACAAATGACCATTTCCTGTCCGGGCAGCAATGCCCAATTTCTTGCCCAGTTCGTTGATTTTAGCGCCGAGTTCTTCCAGCGTTAATTCATCAAGTTGTCCTATCAGCGGATGTTCCATAGTTTATTATAGTGCAAACCGCTGATACAAGTCAATGAGTTTGGATTACCAGTTGCCCACAAATGTCACAGCATTGGTTCCAATAGGGGTCAATTGGAAGTAACTGTTGGCCAACACAGTGGGAGCACCGCCTGGGGCAACATCATATTTGATCTGCGGAGTAAATGTGCCAGCTGCATTGGTTCTCACAATGCCACGAATGGTCACTGTGATGTTTTCTGTTGCAGATACACTTGCGCCAGTGACTGCAAGAGCTGTGGCTGCTGTGCCGTAGATTCTGCTTACGGCACCCAACACATTGCCAGTGGTGCTGGTAGTCTCAGCCACATAAGCAATGCTGGTAAGCGATCCGCCTAGTGCAAACAGTGTGCTCAAGGTGTGTGAATTTGTGCCCACAGCTCTGGTGATATAATACACAGCTTCCATGAGATACGAAGTGCTGGCTGGCAATGTGATTGTGCCTGCACCTGCAGTGCCAACGTTGAACACTGCTTGAGCAGTGGCACTGTCTGTTATGGTGTTGTTTGATGCCAACACAATGATGTGTGAAGTATTGAGCACACCGCGATTACTGGCATTGGGAGTACCATACATTGCAACACCATCATATTCTATGGCGCCAGCTGATGGAGTAGTCATGTTGGTGCCAGATGTCAACAAGATTGCAGGAATGGTTGCTGTGCCTGTGCTGGGTTTTGAGAAACCAATTATGTTGCCGCCTGTGACATTACCAGTTGCACTGACCAGACCCACTGTGCGCAGGTTGCCACCTTGCACGTTGCCGGTTATGCTGGCCAGTCCTGCTGAGTTGATGTTGCCACCAGTGATGTTGCCGGTTATGCTGGCCAGTCCTGCTGAGTTGATGTTGCCACCAGTGATGTTGCCTGTGGCACTGACATAACCCGAAGCAGTAACGTTGACTGTGGCAATATTGGCACCGGTAAAGTTGGTCAGCGCACGATTCAAGTCAAATATGGTAATGGTTGAGCCGCCATCATAGCTGCCAAATCCAAATTCATATACGCCAGTGGCGCCAAATGTGATGGTATTTGTGACCCCTGCTGTGCCTGGTGAGATACCTTGGATGCCGCTGATGCCCAGGCTGACTGCGGCGGGCAGTGTAAGTGTGTAAGCAACATTGGTCACCGTGAGTTGCAATTTCATGTAACCATAGGCACCTGCGGGTGGAAAATTGGTAAACGCCAGGGTCACACTGCCAGCTGTGACAGTGCTGTAACTTTGATAGTGTGACGATGAGTAGTTCAAAGTCAGTGTGCCAGATGTGGGCGTGACTGATACTTTTGTTGCTGAAAAATCTTGTATTTTGGCAGCATAAATCAAATTATCTGCCATGTTGTTGTCCAAGGTGGTTCCAGTCAATGCTGCCTTGAGCACTGCTTTGGCCTGCAAGTCATCAATTTCTTGTGCCGCGTAGGTAAAATTAACTTTGGTCTGTGTGAAGTTGTCACGGAAACCTTGTGAATTGTTGTCCTGACCAGCAATTGGATAAGTGCCGTCGATTGTGTTTGGGTTGATACTGCTTGTCATTTGTTGTCCTTGTTACACCAAAATATTGCTCTTGGGAAATACCAGATATTTATCTAGTGCATCGCTTGTGTTATACATATCAACAGGTGCAATGAATTGCATGCTGGCCTCGTCAAATGTTGTTTCGTTACCAATTACTGACACTGTTGACAGCAATGGCTGCCAGTTGATCAATGTCAATGCAGGTCCCGGTGTGGTGGGTCTGTATAGCTGTGCAGTGTTGTACTGCTGACCTTGGGTGACTCTCAAGAATTCATTGGGATAAGTTTGTTGTAACAGATTCAAAGTCACAATATTGTTGTCCACACCACCAATGCTTACTTCCCAGATGCCCATACGGTAATTGCCCCAGTTGGCAATCATGTCGCCAGTGTCATTGCTGAGTGCCAGCGGAGATGCAGCATCTGTTGTTTCTGCAATTCTAAACTGGGTGCCATTGGGAATGTCGTAAACATAATAGATTTGATTGTTGTTGCTGAAAGCAGTGACATCACCAAATGCAGTACCAGTGAACCAAACAATATCGCCCACAGTCATGTCGGCTGTGCTGGTGCAGGTAATTCTATCACTGCTTGCTGTGGTTATTGTGCATGACACAGTGAAACCGCCAGGAACGGTATAGCTTTCGTCAAACAACTCCACAGCGTAAGGAGTATCCTGACTGTATCTTCCAGAATCATATTGCACCAAATATTCTTGCCAGGCATCGTCTATGCTGCTGTAGTTGCCGTAGTTTTCTTGATTGACAAATATGAGTTTTGTGCCGTTTGTTATTACAACTTTGGTGTCAACTGGCGGTTGTTGTCCCTCAGTGTAGATCCAAGTTGCACCGTCAATTCCGCCCAGGGCATTGATTTCATCAATGGTTCTGTAATTGATATCGTCGTATGCCAGATTTGTAGCACACTCCACGGTGCCAAGGTCAACATAGCCTGTGGTGTTGTAGAAGTCAAACGTTGTGAGACTGCCTTTGGGAGTCCATTGTTGTGTTTCGGTATCCCAGTTCTCGCTCAGTGTGCGATCCAGCACATATCTGTCCACTCCAAAATCAATGATGTTGAGTGGTTGACCAAAATACTGTTGTATGTAGTAAGCAATCTGATTGCTTCTTCCAGGATTGGTATAACATATTACCCAAGCAGGTGTGAATCCCAACACGCTGCCATTGGATTGTTTGGAAGTCATCCACAGCGGCAATTTGGTAGATATCTGTCCCACAACATCAATCACTTGATTGCGCATGTCTACCAAGCTGTTGGGATAAACTTGTGTGATCACAGTGCTGCCATCCGCAGGATCGATAATAGCATATGGCAAGTTCACAATCTTGCTCACACTGTCTCCAGCAGCATTGACCAAGTTATCAATGATCTTGCTGTATACAACTTCATAAACAACATTGCCATTGGCATCCAGGGCCTGTGCTGTTTCAATTGACCCTAGTATGAGATTTTTCCAGTAGTGATTGAGATACAAACTGCTGACATAGGTGTCAATGGTTTCGGGCGCAAGTCCATATGCATGTTCATATTTGACCTGAGTGCTGACTCCAAAATTGGGGTCATCGGATCTGTAGATGTATTCAGGAACAAAAATTTCTGTGTTGGTCAACAGTTCATTCAACGTCACACGATCTTCCGGCGGCGGCATGGCCAAGCAGAACAAGTTTTGATATGGATAGTTGTAGGCTCTTATCACTCGCAGAGTAAATGTTTTGAACACTGAAATAACATCGCGAACACCTGTGGCCAGCATGACAGATTCTAGCACTGCCCCAGAGCCGCCAAACCCTTGGGTAATGGTTATGGTAGCAGGGGAGGTGTATCCAGCGCCACTGTCTACCAGTGGAACACTGGTAATTGCACCGCCAACTACTGTTGCGGTGCCAGCCACTGCTTGCACTGCTGTAGCGCCAATTGGTGAACTGAATTCAATGGTGGGAGGAGTCACACTGCTGTAGCCAGTGCCACCATTGACAACATTGATGGCACTTACTTCATACAGATTTTGTGTGGCATCACTGGCATAAGCGTTGACTGTAAAGGTAAATGTGCTGTCAAATGTGGTCTCAGAGATACCAGTTATGTTGCTTTGTGTTGCATCAAATGTGGTAAACCCAAGATCCACTGCAAAAGTATTGAATGTTGTGCGACCAGCAATCTCTCCAGACTCCAACAAGGTCAACCCCTGTGGCAATTGATTGTAGGCACCGCTTTTGAGTCTGTAACTCAGTGCTCGGCCGCCAATGTTTTCTGCTTCAACTTTGAGTATGCTGGTAGAGCCATTTTCAATCGCACCAAGGTCTGACTCAGTCAGCCACACAACCTCATTGTTTGATACACCCGTCACTGTCAGTGTGAATGGATACAGTTGACTTGTTGCTGTGGGTGTGTCTGTTTGACTGACCTGTATGTTAAAACTGTAAGTGACTTCAGTCAGACCCTGGTCAGGAATATATCCATAATACCAACCTGTTGTGGGATCCAGCACCAGTCCAGGAGGCAGTCCAATACCTTCGTTGACTGATATTGCATAGGTCAAATCTGCAGTGTCATAGTCATCGCCACGGAACTGATATGCAAAATAGTTGTCAGCGCGAACTGTTCCCAGTGACGAAGGCAATGCATTAACCAAGAATGGATTGCGATCGGTGCCTTCGTCGGCAGTGACAAATGTATTGTCCGCAGTGATTGTGGTGGTATCGGCAGTGTTGTCTGCACGGTTGTAAACGTATACAGTGAACGTTCTTAATGTGCTGCTTTTACCATCACTGGCTTCCAAAGTGAACTGATAGTTTTTACTAATAGCAGATACTATAAAGTCAAACGGCAATGTGCTGATGGGAGTTTCGTCATAGCCTGGAGTATTGGTAACATTGCCAGCCGGTTCAATATAACCAAACAACAATCCTGATGGGCTTAGGGTTAGTCCTGGAGGAATCTGACCACTGACCACACTTATTACCACATCTTCGTTGGGGTCCATGTTGGTGTAGCCAAATTGCAAGTCCACTTTGTCACCGTCATAATACACGCCGATCCAACCGGTCATGTCTACCGCGCCAGCCGATTGACTGATGTCCACAGTGTATGTGCCCGTGCCGCCGGTGCCTGTGCCAAATCCACTGATAGTTGTGCCTTGTGCAACTCCGGTGCCACGTATGACCATGCCCAGATACAAGGTGCCCGAAGTTACAGATGACACAGTGAGTTGGTAGCCTGAAATTGAGCCCACAAATGTGGCTGAATTGTTGCTGGCAAAACTTCCCGGCGGCGCTGTAAACTCGGGTATGTTGTTGCCGGTCACGGTGAGTTCGAATGTGCGATCTCTAATTTGATCAAGCACCACAATGCCATTCACTAGATTTTGTGTGTATGCTCTAATGGTAAACTTGCTGGTGACGTTGCGATTGACCTGAAATGGCACGCCTTGCAAACTGGCCACAGCTTGTGGCACTCCAATTATCAGGCCATTGTCAGAACATTGAATACCGCTTGGCAGTGTGCCTGCTATCAGTCTGTAGTATACGTGTTGAGTGACTTCTCCAGACATGGAACCAGTGGCAGTGGTCAATGACACAGGTGTGTTACTGAATTCAGTTTGAGTGATAGTAAATTCAGTGCTGCTGATCACTGCCAGCACAAAATACCTGACACCTGTTTGAACACCACCAAACACTGTGCCTGTAAATTGCACATTGAGATCTGTATACATTCCTGCGGTGCTGTTGCAAGTGATGATGTTGGTGGTAGCTGAGGTTGCTGTGCAATTTACTGTGAGCAAGGTGCCAGATGTGGCCAACAATGTCTGTTGATAAAATATTCCTTCAGGAATAACTCCCAAAGAACCAGCTGACGTGATCCATACAGGTTGTGTCATATTAGATTATGCATTTCTCCAGGCGCCGCTGGCATAAACTCTCCAGACCAAATTAAAGGTATTGTAATACATAGCACCTGTGATGGCCACAGCCGGGTCGCTTGTGCCAGTTGGCACTACCATGTAAGATCCTGTGAATGTGCCAATACCGCCTGAAGTAATATTGCCGCCAGTGACGTTGCCACTGGCACTCATAGTTGTGCCTGTGAACGATGTAGCGTTGACAAGGGCACCACTCAAAATATTACCACCTGTGATATTGCCGGTTACACTTACTGTGGTTCCTGTGTGTGTGGTAGCATTGACATTGGCGCCACCTAAAACATTGCCACCAGTGATGTTGCCTGTGGCACTGATCAATCCAGGTGTGGTGACGTTGCCACCAGTGATATTGCTGGTGACATTGAGATCAGACACTACATTACTGGTCAAACTTAATCTAGCAGCATTCAAGTTATTGGTGGTGCTGATATTACCAATAGCAGTGATCAATCCCGGTGTGGTGATATTGCCACCAGCAATATTTGATGTGACATTGAGTGCTGAGACTACGTTTGAACTCAAACTCAATCCAGCTGCATTCAAGTTGCCTCCGGTCACATTGCCTGTTGAACTGATCAAGCCGCTTGTTAGATAATTTGCTGCTGTGCTATTACCGGTGCTTGAAATCAATCCACTGTTTAAAATGTTGCCACCAGTGATGTTACCAGTGACTGATACTGTGGCACCTGTATGCGTGGTAGCATTGACATTGGCACCACCTAGTATGTTGCCACCTGTGACGTTGCCGCTGGCTGAAACAGATGCTGCTGAGACAACCCCTGTGGTAATCAAATTACCACCAGTAACGTTGCCCACTGCTGAAATTGTGGTGCCGGCTGCCAAACTTGATGTCAAACTCAGCGCAGAAATCACATTGCTGCTTAGACTCAGTCCAGCAGCATTTAGATTACCACCAGTGATATTACCTGTGCTGGAGATCAGTCCAGCAGTGACCAAATTGCCGCCTGTGACATTTCCTGTGCTGGAGATCAATCCAGCTGTGGTGATATTGCCGCCAATCACATTGCCTGTGACTGACACAGTGGTTCCTTCCAAGGTGCCCACAACCAATGTGCCATAACTGTTGACTGTGACCACTTCACTGCTAATTGTGGCCTGCACTGCGGCAATCAATTTGCCCGAACTGGCTTGATAACCAATAAACGAACTCTTTTCTGACGTGGCAAAATAGAACAGTTGTGTTCCGCGGTCCTTGCTGTCGGTAGACAGCAAGGGTTGGTTGTTGGCATTGCGTCCAAAACTCACAATGGGATCTACTGCGTAAAGATTGGCAGCGTTGAGATAGTTGTTGGTGCCACCTGCAGTCAAATTACCTGCTATGATAGCATCCCCAGTGGCGCTTATAATACCACCAGTGCTGATGTTGCCACCAGTGATGTTGCCTGTTACTACAAATGCATTTGATGTTTTGTTAAATGTCATGCCTGCAGTGGCATTGGCTGTGGCAGAATCATTGAATACCACTTGTGTGTTTGCGCCAGGTGCAGACAAATTACCAGTGATATTACCAACCACATTGCCAATAAAGTATGGTGCTGTGACATTGCCCACAGCAGTGGCCGTGCCGTATGTTAATATGCTGCCAGCTTCAACTCGACCTGCCACGTTTGCTAGGCCAGCTGTGATCAAGTTACCACCAATGATGTTGCCAACAGCACTGGCAGTGGTAGTCACACGTAATGAATTAACATTGGCTGTGCCGGCAGTGGTCAAGTTTCCGCCAACCACGTTGGCAGTGGTAGTGACAGCTCCAGCAGTCACTAGATTGCCACCGGTGATGTTGCCTGTGACTGACACTATGCCAGCAGAAGTAATAGCGGTGCCAATGTCAATATTGCCACCTATGATGTTGCCAGCCACACTCAAATTGCCACCGCCTATGTTGCCGGTGCCAGTGACAATATTGCCCACAGCACTGACTGCGGCGGTGGCATTGACATTGCCACCAGTGACATTGCCAGTGGCTGATATTGTGCTGCCAGTGGTGATGCCACCATTGACCACCATGGTGCCGTTGCCTAGTGTATTACTCACCACAAGATAGCTGAGATTGCCCACTTGTTGCAAACTGCTGATTGTCACGTTGCTGCTCAAGGTAGTTCCCACCAACAATGCAGCATTGGAACTTACTGCAAGACCTGACAGTTGTGATCCGTTACCAATAAAATAATTGCCAGTGACGTTGCCCGCGGCGCTGACCGCGCCGCCTGCCAGAACATTTGTGGCTATAACAGCATTTCCGCCAGTTAAGTTACCGGTGGCATTTATGTTTAATCCAGCGTTGAAATTAGACCCGGCTATGTCTCCTGTGGCACTGACTGCACCAGGAGTGTTGACATTACCACTGCGCACATTGCCCGTAACACTGAGCGTGCCTAGTGTGCCCACTGTGGTCAAACTGCTGGTTACCACGTTGGAACTCAATGTGTTGCCAGTGATAAGAGCAGCGGCAGCAACTGAAGTTACACCTGTTAGCAAACTGCCGTTGCCAATGAAAAAGTTGCCAGCCAACACATTGCCTGTGGCTGAAATATTAGGGCTGCCAATCAAGGTGCCTGTTACTGTGGCACCTGTTGTGGTCACAGTTACCACGTTAGCGGTGCCTGTGGGGCTCATTAGTATTGCACCACTGTTTAAAATGTTTATATTACTAGTGCCATTTGAAATACCGCTAACACCGCCTGCCGCAAACAACTGGCTAAAGTTATTGTTGGTTTTGGTAAAAGCAGTGCGTAACGGGTCGCCTTGCCCGTCGTTTGCCGCAGTTCCTACATTGATGATTTCTTGTGCCATGTTTTGATTCGTCCCAGTATGGTATTTACCAAAACCCTGCGCACCGCTAAATACTGAGAATTGGAGTGATCAATGTCATACATCATCAATAACAGTCGTGGACAAATTGTAGCCGTTGTGGGAGACGGCACAGTCAACACCACGGCCACCGATCTTTCCCTGGTGGGAAGAGCTGTCACCAACTACGGCGAATACCAAAACGAAAACTACGTATATTTGTTGGAAAACTTTGCTAACAGCACTGCGCCCACACAACCTATTTTGGGGCAACTTTGGTATAACTCCAGCACTGATGTAATCAGTGCATACAGCACTGCCAATACCTGGGCTGCACTGGCATCACAGCAATATGTGGAAGATGCCAAAATATCTCCGTCATTTACTGGTGTTCCCACAGCACCCACCGCTGCTTCGGGCACTGCTACGCAACAGCTGGCTACCACTGCTTTTGTTACCAACAGCCCACAATTTGCCGGTGTTCCCACAGCACCCACTGCTGCCTCAGGCACCACAACTACACAGCTGGCCACCACTGCTTTTGTCACTGCCAGTCCAACATTCACTGGTGTTCCTGTGGCACCCACAGCGGTAGCAGGAACCGCAACCACACAACTTGCTACCACAGCATTTGTGCAAGGTGAAAAAGTCAGTCCAGCATTCAGTGGTATTCCCACAGCCCCTACTGCTGTGGCAGGCACTGCAACCACACAACTTGCCACCACAGAGTTTGTTACCAGTAGCCCAGTGTTTACAGGAACTCCAACTGCGCCCACAGCAGGGTCAGGCACTGCAACCACACAACTGGCTACCACAGCTTTTGTTACCAGCAGTCCAACATTCACTGGTGTTCCTGTAGCACCTACTGCTGTGGCAGGCACTGCAACCACACAACTTGCCACCACTGCGTTTGTCACAGTCAGTCCGGTGTTTATTGGCGCACCCACTGCGCCTACAGCAGGGTCAGGCACTGCAAACACACAACTGGCTACCACTGCTTTTGTCACAGTTAGTCCACAGTTTACAGGAACTCCAACTGCGCCTACCCCAGTCACCGGAGCAAACAACACTTATCTTGCCACTACTGCTTTTGTGCAAGGAGAAAAAGTCAACCCAGCATTTACTGGTGTTCCTACTGCACCCACTGCACCATTTGGAACGGCAAACACCCAACTGGCTACCACTGCTTTTGTCAGTGTCAGTCCACAGTTTACTGGTGTTCCCACAGCACCCACAGCACCATCAGGAACATCAAACACACAGCTGGCTACCACTGCTTTTGTCAGCGTCAGTCCACAGTTTACTGGTGCACCAACTGCGCCCACTGCCGCAGTAAGTGTGGCCAACACCCAACTGGCCACCACAGGCTTTGTGGCCGCAGCATTGACTTATCCTGGTGGGTTGTTGGGCTCAATGGCACAGCAAAATCAAGAATCTGTAAGCATAACTGGAGGCACTATAAGTGGACTAAGCAGTCCAATTCCCATAGCCAGTGGAGGCACAGGAGGCAATACACAGGCATCGGCCAGAACTGCATTAGGCCTGCAATCAGGTGCTACCACAACAGTGGGCACCATGGCTGTGCAAGATGCCACTTCAGTCACAATTGGCGGTGGAATCATAAGTGGACTAAGCAGTCCTCTTCCCATAGCCAGCGGAGGCACAGGAGGCAACACAGCGGCCAATGCCAGAGTCAGTTTGGGTCTGGGAACCATAGCCACACAAGATTCTTCTGCTGTCAACCTAACAGGATCAATAACTGTCACTGGCGGACAAATTTCCGCACTTGATGCACCAGTGCCTATCACTGCCGGAGGAACCGGTGCAACCACAGCCGCTGGTGCTAGAACCAATCTTGGAATTACTCCCATACTCAACGCACTGGGCACAATGTCATCACAAAATGCCAACTCAGTTGCCATAACTGGTGGAACCATCACAGGTATTGTGCCACTTTTGGTAACAGCAGGTGGCACAGGTGGCAACACAGCAGCCAATGCAAGAGCAAATCTACAAGCAGTTTGGACCAGCACATCAGTTAATGCTGGCGCAGGGCTAACCGGTGGTGGCACATTAGCAGCCAATGTGACACTGGCTATTGCCAGCAACTCCAATGGATATGGCACAAGATATGTTTCTAATGCTACTCCTACCGGTGGGGTAGGGGTCAACGGAGATATTTGGTATCAAATATAAATGAGCACAATAATTAGAGCAACAGGATTTACCAATTCCATTCAACAATTGGTCATGCCAGACGGCTTTTCGGCCAATGTTACTGCATACCTTTGGGGCGGGGGTGGCGGGGGCGGCGGCAACGACAGTCATCGTGGGGGCAACGGCTGCGGTGCCATGTGTGCTGTGCAAACATTCAGCGTGGTGCCTGGCGATATAATTGAAGTAGCTGTGGGACAAGCTGGACAGCGGGGGCTTTCAGGACAAAGCGGTGGTGGCGCAGGACTGCCGGGTGCCGCCTACACTCTGGATGTTGAAATATTCAATACTTTGGACATTGTGAACGAACCCAACATATACAAGGTGAGCAGCACTCCAACCTGGCCAACTTTTTTAAACACCTATAGCATATGGCGCACATCCCAGCCAAATACACCAGTTACCAATTTTGACTACACTGTAAACGTTGCGTTTCCCACCACAAATTACTACACATTCACAGGCACAGGCAACGAGTCCATGACTGTGACCATTAACGACAATCTGATCCTAACTGCCCAAACTCCTAAAACTGTATATGATGCAAGAGCCCCTATTCCAGCAGGCACATATCCAGTGAGAATACGTGCCACAGCAACTGGCAGCAATATTGGAGCAGTTTCATTGCAAATTACCAACAATGCCGGCGGGCTAGATGCATCACTGTCCTACAGCGGAGGTTATGGTGGCGCCGCTGGCCCGGGCGGCAGTTCAGGTGCAGGTGGTGGTGGTGGTGGTGCTACATTGCTGTTTAAAAACTCCACACTGCTGGCTGTGGCCGGCGGTGGCGCTGGAGGCGGGGGTGGCGGCAATAATGACCCAGTTGGACAAGATGCCCCAGGTGATCGTGGACAAGAACCAGGCACCACTGCTGGACAAAATGGAACCAACAGGTCCGGGGATGGTGGTGGTGGTGGAGGTGGAGGTGGCGGTTATCCGTCGGGCAACGGTGGCACTACACCTGGTGGGGATACTGGTGGATATTCCGGTATGTATGGCGGTTCACTGGGCACAGTCACTTACAATCCCACTGATCTCATTCCCGGCGGTGCTTCATTAGCAGTGTATAACGGCACCGGCGGACGTGGAGGTGTATACACCACATCCGGCAGTAATGGATATGCAGTTTTGCAATTTGAACCTGTGAGTGTCCAAGTGAATGTGCTGGGCACTTGGAATCCAGTACAAAAAACATATATCAAAATCAGCGATACATGGACACCGGCCAAGGCAACTTTTATCAAAGCCAATGGAGTATGGACACCTTTGATTGGCACCAGTAACGACTATGCACCGAACCCAATCTCTGTGTTTGGCGAATATGGAATAAATCCCAGACCAGGTGTGGGTGGCGAACCGGGTGGCGGGGGTGGCGGATGTTGTGTGGTGAGCACTGCTTTTGCTGAAAAAGGTATTTGGAGTTCACAACAAAAAGATGAACTCATAGCCTGGTGCGAAGACAAATTACATAACAACACACTTGGAGAATGTTTCCGCAGAGGATATCAAGTGCTTGGTAGCAAGGCACTGACTATAATAAAAACGTCCTGGGGCAAAAAATATGCCAAATGGGCGTTTGACAATGGCACCCGCATGGTGCGTGGCAAATCGTTTGCCTGGTGGTCTGTGCCCAACAGTCTGTTGTGGATCACAGCATTCATGCTGGTGGGCAGTGTGGTAACTACAAAATATGCCAATCGTTGCTGGAAAAATGCATATCAAAAGGGAAGATAATGGGAATCACTGTTGAAGAATATTTGAAAGATCGCGAAGCTTGTGCTGTGTGTGGAGGCACAGAACACGAGGAACATTGTGTGACCACTATGTTGAGTCGCGCTGATAATTGTTTGATATACAATGCAATAAATTACAATGGTATGCCAAAAAATCTGTCAGACATACAACTGCTGCAAGGCCTACGAGCCACTGCAGGTCAGGAACAAAAAGTGCTGGATTACTATGTGCGGTCCGAACCCTTGGTGCAAAAAATAAAGCGTTTGCACCATGAAGATCCAGCTATTTGGAACATTTATTACACCAAGTATATTGAAGAAATTCTACGTTCATTGCGCAATGGTCAAGATCAACAAACGCACCAGCTTATTGATGCCATGCTGACCAAGTTAGAATCACAAAAACTTTGATCAAACGCTAAAACTACTGCCACATCCACAGGTTGATACTGCTTGCGGATTATTGATCACAAAGCTGGCGCCCATGGCATCTTCCTTGTAGTCAATCTCTGAGCCTGTGAGATATTGCATGCTCATGGCATCCACAACAACTTGCACTGAATCGTAGACAAAATCAAAGTCATCTTCATTCTTGGCTTCGTCAAATGTAAAGCCATAACTGAATCCCGAGCATCCCCCGCCTTGCACAAACACACGTAGCATGAGATTGGGATTGCCTTCTTCGGCCACAAGTTCTTTTAATTTGTCAATGGCTGCTGGTTGTAAGTTCATTTTGTTTCTTCCTTTGTTGGTGGTCGGGGTGTTTGGTATGCGGCTTCTCTTTGCTTGGCAATTACCATTCGCATGCATTGTGTTCTCAATTCGTAACTGCTGATCTTGTCGCAAAAAGCAGCACTTCCAGCATAACTGGCCATGCAATAGTTTTTCTTATCCTGGCTGACTTCTCTTACGCATTGATTCATGTCTGCGTGAGAGGTGCTGGGTATTAAAACCCACAGCAATATCCACATCATTGATTCCTAATGACTTGTAAAAATTTATTTGCTAATTTTTCATGGGCGCTGGGGCCAGAATGCAACAAATCTCTAGCTACTGCTCCGTCACCAAAATGTTCCAACAAATCATAATAAAATGGCACACTGTGTTTGTCGCAAATGTGTTGCATGGCCTGTAAATTTTTGCGTCTATTCAATTCACCGTTTTGATCATAACTTATGTAATTTTGTTGATATCCAGTTAACCAGTGCATGTTGGGCCAAAATTGCTCAGATGGTAAAATGGTTGACCAGTTGTTGTTGGCAAAAAGTTCATAGCGAGAAACCCCAGGCACAGCACAAACCACAAATTCAACATTGAGATGTTCGATCCAATACTCAAGCAGTCGATAACAAGTATCCAACGCCGCACCACCAACTCCAAGATTCCAAATTTTTTGTCCCAACAAGTTTTGCAGTTGTCTAGGCCAGGCATGCTCAGCATGTATTCCTACTCCTTCGGTATGACTGCACCCCAAGGCTATCCCGGCTGGCTGTTGATCAAACTCACTATCCCTAAAACCTTCACTGTTGTATTGATAAGTCAGTGCTTGGTTATCAAGCCAACCTAATTCTTTGAGTTTTTCGTAATGTTTTTCTATTTTGCAATTTTCTTCAAAACGTTCTTGGGAGTCAGACCCAGTCCAGAATTGTGTTGTTGATGCAAAATGTCGATTAAAATGTCTGGGTGTCATCACAGCCGTTCGTTGCAAACGTCCCAGTCAATGATTTTCCAAATATTGTCTAGGTATTTTTCTTTGTCACTTTGATAGTCCAGGGCCCAAGCATGTTCCCACCAATCTATCAGCACACAGATATCTGTGCGCACAGCATGGTTGGCAATGGTTTTAATTTCGCCGCCGGTGCTCAAGTAAACCCAACCTGACCCCTGTATCTTCATGGCTTTTTCTTTCACAGCCTCTTTGAAATCTTCGTAAGTTTTAAAATGCTCTTCAATCAGCGCAAGTACAGCACCACGGGGTCTGTTGGCACCTTTGACAGGACGAAGCTGAGGGAAAAACTTGTTGTGTAAAAAACTGCCAGCACGATTAAAATCCGCATTGCCTTCTCCAGCGTTGTAGCGTTTGGCATAGCCTTTGGCCAAATGTTCAAAGTGATAGTCGATTGTTTCAGCACTCATCACGGGTGCCAGGTCTTTGTGCCCGTAAGGCAAGGGAGTGGTTTCTAACTTGGCCGGTCTTGTGCTGGCTTCTACTAGGTCAATGTGTTCACGCATATGGATATTTATCTGCGGCGAGTGATACGACCACGGGTTAGGTCATAGGGTGAAAATTCCATTGCAACTCGGTCGCCCAACAACACCTTGATGTTGTGAGTGCGCATTTTGCCTGACAGGTATCCAATTACTTCTGTGTTGACGTCATCCAGCAATACCCTAAACATGGTGTTGGGCAGAATTTCTTGCACCTTGCCCTCCATGTTGATTGTTTCTTCTTTGGCCATGCGTTACTTATTCAAAACCAATGGTAGCAGTGACCTTTTTGAGCCGATCATAACGGAAACTGCGCCAGGCGCTTGCATCCAAATCAAACACTTTTTGGGTGTGATTTTCTTCAGGTTTTGTGACTTCTTTTTGCACAGCTTCTCCCAAGAATCCATTTTGCCTTAGGCCATCCACTGACAGTTCTTTAGCAGGCTTTTCTGGCTTGGGCGGCTGGGGAGGGATCCGGTCCTGATCCAGGGTGCATCGCATGTCACGCAGGGTGCCATCTGCTTTGACAAACGTCACTGTAATTTCGCTCACATTCAGCAGGCCTCGCACCCAATCACGTATAACGTGGCGTTCAGTTTCGTCAGCTTCTTGATATATTGTTCCCGGATGCGATTTCAACAGTCGAAATACTTCTTGCTGTTCCCAGGTCATTTTGTTTTCAAACATAAGTTCTCCTCGATCGGTTAGTAAACGTTTCTTTTTCACGATTGTCTTGCATCACTAACTGCGGTGTAGTTATCATCACGCCAGATAAATTGTCCCACGCCAAAATTTGTGTTTGTGTTGTTGATCACATGCCCACGTCGTTGCAAATCTTCTTGATCAATGCCCGATTCCACAGCAATCTCCAGGCCTCGATCAAATCTCCAACGTGGTGCGGCACAGGCAGCATGAAGGCTTTGTTTGTATTTTAACACACGAACCAAAAATTGTATATGGGCTTGTGGTTGCATATTGCCACCTATCACTCCAAAACTCATCACAGGTTGCCCATTCTCTAGCACAAATGCCGGAATGATAGTGTGAAATGGACGCTGGCCAGGCCCAACATCTTCGACCCTAAATGAGTGTCCACGATTCTGCAAACTGATGCCGTATGTGGGCTCCACACAGCCAGATCCAAATTCCATGTAGTTGCTTTGAATCAAACTGATCATGCGCCCTTGGGCATCTGCGGCGGTGATCATGACTGTGCCGCCACGCACAGGATTCTCAGCACCAAAGTCTTGTGCATGTTCAGGGTCGATCAAGCCAGCACGTTGTTGCAAATACACAGGATCCAACAGTTGTTCCGCAGTCATTGTGGAAGGCCTAGCCACGTGTTGATAAACATCAACAAAAGCCAGTTTGATGGCTTCTATCTGCAGATGTGTGCTGACGGCATTGTCTTGAAGATCAAAGTGTTCTAACATGCCCAGAGCCATCAAAGCCGCGATGCCTTGTCCACGTGGTGGCAGTTCATGCACAGTGTAGCCATTGTAGTGTTGTAGGATAGGTTCGACCCACTCAGGATGATAGTTTTTCAAATCTTCTAGACTCAATGCACCGCCATGCTGTTGGGAAAACGCTGCCAATGCTTCGGCAATCTTTCCTGTGTAAAATGCTTGACCGTGTGTGGCAGCAATGGCTTGCAGTCCACGTGCAATCGAGGGCAGTTGAAACGTTTCACCCGGTTGTGGGACTCTACCACGTCGTGAAAATACTTCAACAAATCCTGGTTGCTTGTAGTAGTCTCGAATATCCCAACTGCGCCGAATCTCATGCCCATTTTGTGCAAGGTCAATTGCTGGTTGCATCAAGTCAGCAAATGGCAGTTGACCAAATTTGGCACTCAACACAGACCAAGCACCCACTGCGCCGGGCACTGTGACACTGTCTATGCCGCGTTGTGGCACACGATCAATTGGGCCATACTTGTTGAAAAAGTAATCAGGCGACCAGGCAGCAGGCGCGGGACCACTGGCATCTAGTCCGTGTAGTTTGTTGCCATCCCAGACTTGTGCAAATGCATCTGACCCTAGTCCACAGCCTGTGGGCTCTACCACAGTTAACACAGCAGCCGCGGCAATGGCAGCATCCACAGCGGATCCACCTTGAGCAAACATCTGCTCACCGGCCTGAATTGCCAAGGGATGGGATGTGGCAATCGCATTTTTCATGCCCAGCGCATCTTAAACCAAAAAGCATCTGCACTATCACTGAAATGATAATCTGCTTCTGACCTACCTTCATCTTCAACGTCCCAATGCCAAGTTGCACTAAGATAACTCTTACAGTGTTCTCTAGCCCACTGTGCTGGAGTTTCTTTATTATGAGATCTAAGTGGCAGCGTTATAGTATATCTCATAACCACCTCAATTTAAACCATATACGATGTTTGGGTTCGTCAATAGCCCAAATATCCATGCCCGCCATTATGCCTTCTAGTGCCGCAATGATACCTTGCGACCAGCACCAATCATATACTTCTGCTCGCAGTGTGGCTGGCAGATAAATGTCTGTGCTGTCAACTGTGCGCACATAACCTTTGTCAGTCATTTTCCATTCTTCTAGATTGATCATGACCACCTCAACAAGAACCAAGTTCTATCTGCTTCTTCGCGGAACCAAAACTTGCTGTTGTTGGCATACCAACGTTCGCCGGGTTCCTGCCAGGCTGACCAAATACTACCAGTGCTGGAACCAAATGTCTCAGTGCACCAGGACGACATATCACGCCATGACACACCTGCCATGGGAGGGGCTACGGTATAATACTGTGCGCCATACACTGTGCCATGTCCAAGAAGCATCATGATTACCTCCGAGACAATGCGTCCCAAGTTTTCTGTCTCTCCAGCAGATACACTTCGTGCAGGGCCATGATCCAATGATACACATAGAATAGAGGCACTGACAGAGCTAAAACTATAAGAATGTATTCTGCTGTGGCCGCTTGATCAATAAAGTGTATGCATATCCATCCTACAGGTGCCAACCAGCAGAACACGCCAACCACTGCGGTTGTCACCATGCTGAGGAAAGTTTCCTCTAGGATCAAACGGCGATAACCGTGTACCCAATCTGATCGGTAGTTTTTAATTCGTCTAAAAATCCACGTTATAAAGTTCATAATTGATTCAACTTTCTTGCTTTTAATTTTACCCACAAAAATTGTTTCATTTTTTCTGAATCTCTGCGTAGATAGGTGGCCCAGTAGTCCCAGTAATCACCTTTGATCAACTGCACACCACCTCTAGGACCCTGCACCCAGACCTGATCACTTTCACGCATGAGCCCGGGCAGGTGCTGGGAATTGGTGTTTTTGTGTGGCAGCCATGGGTTGTGCCAGTCCAGTTGCCATGCCGAGTCACCTTTGACACCGTAGTAATGATATGTCATCACATCTCCAAGGGCCGTGCTCGCAGTTTGATCCAGGCAAACTCTTTCATGGCTTTTTCGTTGTTTGTGACGTATCTTCCATACATACCGCCGTACCAGTTTATTCTATCTTTTATAATCTTAACACCACCGCGTGGTCCTTGCATCCATACCCTGTCACAGTTATGTGACAGTCTACTTTGCCCGCCATAATATGCACCCACATAACCTGCGGCTGAGTATGCACCGGCTTTCCAAGAATTGATACCATCACTACGGTTTTTCAGCAGTTCAAAATAATAAGTGCAACGATTAATTTTAGCCACGGCGCATCCTTGAAATTTCTACTGCCTCCTCGTCCGAGAACACCGGCACAGCATTTGACTTGTGCATGGTAGCAATGCCCTTGACCTTGGTGCCTGTATACACTTTGGGCGCGGCCAAGGTAGCGTTGCCACCTGTGTCACGGCTGGGAATATGTGTGCTGGTTGTGCGACCAGGAGGGGCACTCAACCGGTAATCCAAGGCAGGTGCCTTCATGGCTCTAGCACGTTTCTTTTCTTCTGCTTCAACGCCTTGACGTTTCAACAAGTCCTTCCACGACTGTTCAAGTTCGCGGGCACGTTTGGCCTCTTCAGCGTTGCGAAACTTCACTTTGCCACGGCGTTTGCCGCCCATGCTGAGCCAAGGACCTTCAAGATGCATGGTCATTGCAATACTCCAAAGTTGCTAATCATGCTGTATTATAGCAGGATTGCAATTATTGGTCAATACTACTGAAGTATTACCTAAATAGGATTAGAGCCATGAGTCCTGCCTGCACTATAAACCCCAGACCAATGGTGATGATGTTCAGGGTGTCTTTCAGCACAATGGCTCGCAGGAACAACAACACAAGTCCTGCCCAAAGAAACGCCACCACATCTAGACTGGGCACCCGATCACTCAGTCCAGTCATCAAGGCCAGCAGACTGGGAATTGTAGCACAGTGCAACACAATGGCTGCCAACCAACCCAAGGTGTCTGCTGATATTCGATGCAGGTGATTGTTTAGGAAGTCTCGAACAATTTGTAAGTTAAAGGGCCAGGCGTTCATGATTTTTCTCCATAAAAGATGTGGTTGCCAATTTGTTCAATTCGTGGCTTGCGCCAGTTGGGATTTACATAAGTTGCGTGATAGTATAACGCATTTTTCATACTGGGCAATCGGAAGTTTTCTAATAATACTTTTTTGGCCACTAGTTCGCTTTCTTGCCACATGGGCTGATACACTGCTCGGACCTTGTGATTGCCTTCGCAGAACCACGAGAATTGGCAAACTACTTTTTCATAGAACACGTTCTTTTGATAGACCACACCGCACACAGTGTTGGCAAATCTGCCACTCTCTACTCTATTTAACGTGACCTGCGCCACTGCCACTTTGCCTTCAAATGGCTCTGAGGCTGCTTCCCAGTAGATGTTGCGGGTCAAGCAATCCAGTTGTTTCAATCGGTCTTCTGCTGACACATAGCCTGCCATGCCGGCTGCCCGGTCGCTGCGTAATGATGCCAGTCTTGATTGGCACACATTCCAAACCACCAGCATGACCAAAAACAGTCCCAGCAGTTTGATAACTTTTGATGACCACGATGCCAAAGCATTGGGCCGATTTGCATTTAATTTCATTTGATTTCCTTTAGAAAGCCAATACGTGGCTATACGCGGATGCCCGAGTAAATCACGTTGACAGGTTAGGGGTTGAGATGAGCATAGATAGACCTCGGGCCTCCTTGGCATACTCGTTTAAGACAAGCTCGCGTCCTGAGAAATGAGCCTGTCCAATTCTAGTTGTCAACGAAGAGACTTTCCGAGAGTCTCTTTCGAACACCAATTTGGCTTGGACAAACCTCTGTTGGTGCTACGGGTACTTGTTTTGTTCAATTGGACAAGATACCAATCAGCAGCAGAAGATCCTATTAGATTGCAATGTGTTGTTCTACCACCACTTTTACTTATTTGATTTGGCTGTAGGGCTGTCAAAAAACTGTCAAAATGGTGTGTTTTTGTCATTAACTACGTACTTTCCCAGCGGAACTTGCACACAGGAATAGGTTCCATTTTGTGCAGATTTTTTGCACGTATCTCACGATATCTTTTTAACAATCGTTTTTCAGGCGCAGTGGCATAGTCACGCAGTTGCGAATATGTATCTTGATCCATGGCTTTTTCCAGTTCAGGATAAGTCATGCCCAGTTGATCTTCGTCGTTGCGACCGTCGGCCCACAGCCCGTCTGTGGGCGGGGCATCAATGATTTCTTTCAGCAAGCCCAATTCCCGTCCCATGTCCCACACTTCGGTTTTCATGCAGTCGCCAATGGGGCTGATATCCACGCCACCGTCACCGTATTTGGTAAAGAATCCCACGCCAAAATCTTCCACTTTGTTGCCGGTGCCCACCACAATGCCACCATGACTCTGTGCAATTTGATACAGGGTCATCATTCTCAATCTGGCACGTGAATTAGCAAATGCCAGTTCGCTATCACCAAACGGTATGAGTTTTTTCTCAAATGCTGTGAATACTGACGTCAAGTCCATGCTCATGTGTGTGACGGTGTTGGGGTGGTGCTCCAGCAACCAGCCTGCTTGCGCCGAACTCAAATTGTCCAACTTTTTGTTTTGACGAATGGGCATTTGGACCACAATGGTTTTTAGTCCAGTTTGGGCGCACAAGGCGCTTACAACTGAACTATCAATCCCGCCCGAAATGCCCACTACCAAGGTATCTACACCAGCCTTGCGGGCATAGTCTTGGATCCATTTGACAATGAGTTTGGTGCGTTGTTTGGGTGTTTTAGGTATCATAGTTGTCGAGGTTGTACTTTTTTTAGAGCCGCCCACATCTGGGCTTTTTCCTTGCACTTCTTTTCCAAGGCTCTGTAGCGTTCGCCCAGTCTGCGCAGATCGTCCCAATCTTTTTCCAGTTCAGGATTTGGTGTAAGAATGTTTAATCGTTCTTCTACTGCTTCCATCCAGGTCACCATGCTTTTGCCATTGATCTTGATGTCAGCGTCTTCGCCTTTGATTTCTATGCTGGCACTGGGGTTGATTGACCCAGTGCCACCATTGCTAACGCTAATCCAAGGGCTAGTGGTATTGGTTGCGTAGGTGTAAGCATTTTGACCACCAATGGCAGCACCATAGCTTGGTGCCACTGTTCCTGTTGTGGTCCAGTTTATAGTATCATTTGTGACACTGCTGGTTATACCAAGATCATCTATGGTTATGGTAGGAATTTGATCAGTTGTGATTGCCATGATTTTGTGGATTTTTAGCACTGCGGATTTTTTCCTGCGCCTGCCAGTAATGCTGGGCTCGACGCATTTTATCATCCAACAGTTTCTGCCGCAAGTCGGCAGTGAGGTGCAGAGGCCACGAATGTAACTCCTGCATCTCAGGTTGAGCGTTACTTGGGTGCTGCCGCAAGTGCTTCTTTCTCTGCTGTGATTTCTTTACGGCGTTCTTTAATGCCTTTGCTCATTTCTTGCAAGGCTTTTCTAGCACGTGCCGCGGCTGCTTTCACACCCTTGGCTGTGAATTTTTCATTTTCCGCAATGTATGTGTCGTAAGCGGCTACGATTTGTTCATGATTGGTCATTATGACTCCTTTGTTGTGAATAGTAATTATACATGCCTTTCATCAGCATGTCAAGAAAAACACAGGATTTTGGCACTGCTGCCTAGTCCATGTAGATGTGTCTGCGGTTCCAAGTATCCCATACCATGATGGTTGCCCACTCATGTGCCCAGGTCACTAGAAAACGATCAAATGCCTGCTGGTGGTGAAGCTTCATTTGATTGCCGGCAACTGTGGCATGCTCAATTTGATGTTTACGTATCCAAGTCTTGAACATGGGCTCTGCTTGGGTGTTGTTACGCAACGTTATAATGTACAGCGGTTCCACTGCACGATACGTAGGAATAGACATTAATGGATAATAGTTCCTTGGGGGATTTGAGCAGACACAAGCTCATGCATATTTAATTCAGCTGCCATCCTGGCAAAATTTTCATCCAGTTCGATGCGCTCGTCATCGTGCAGTCTAGCATGATCTTCGTCCACACCCAACAGTCGCATGATGGCACCCACATGTGCTTCCTTGCGACCGTTCATGTATAGCACTGTCATGATTTGAAACATCACAGTTTTTGCGTATTCGTAAATGGGATCATCTTCAAAATCGTGCATACAGTAATTATCTCTTTTGAGAGGCCAATAAAAAGCGCCGTATTAAACGGCGCTGTTGGAGCCTGGTAGATTAGGCGTTGGTGCTCTCAACTGCATCTGATTTCACAGTTGCAGGGGCACTCTTGGCCTTGGCACCCTTGGCCTTGGCGGAGACCTTGACTTCGCCTTTCTTGGCCACCTTGCTCTTCTCAGCCAGTTTGTTGGCTACAGCAAAGCCTTCATCACCTGTGGTGATGCCTTGTGCCTGCAGGTATTGCAGGGCTTCCAACTTGGTCATTGCCTGGGGCAATTCGATCAAGTTGATGTTGTTGCAACCTGCTTTGTTCAGGATCTTGATACGAGCCACAAGATCGTTTGCAAAGCGGACCTTGACGGTGCCATCTTTGTTGGTTGCGGTGCCTGCTACGGTAAAAGTTTTGTCATTTGACATGGTGTTGCCTTTCTGAGTTGCCTAAAGTTAAGTTACGAAACATGCTGTTTGTCAGCATATCCAAATTATACAATAAAACGGTATTTGTGTCAACCACTTTTTGCACAATCTAGATTTGATTTGCCCAAATTACTGGGCCAATTCCTTGCTCTGTGTTTGGATGGTTTGGACGCCTCGGTCAGCAATTCGAGCAATGCCCGAGAAGCCCACTGAAGCCACAACCAGGCCCAACACAAATCCGATAAAAATGTTTTTCATTGTGATTTCTCCTTGATGTAAAGTCTAGCAAATTCTGTCTGCACGCCAGTGATGTCCTTTCGGAGTTCATCACGGGCATCGTGAAATACCGAGCAGCCGGTTAACACAAACGCAATCACCACAGCCCTCATGCCGCCGCCACCCGGTTGAGTTGAGTCTGTCCGTCCCGGTGTGCTTTCACAGTGCCACGGAAGGTCAACAGTGTGCCGGTGTTGAGCGGCTCACGGATGGAAAAGAACACTGTTTCATTGTTGGCTGTGATACCAGTGGCATAGTAGGTGTTCCACTTTTGACTGAAAACACAACGAACAATGTCCAACGTCACTGTGACTTTGTCACCTACTGTGCCTATGTAGCCAGCAGTTTGGTTCAGTCTGTCCTGTTCCGCAATGCGTTTCAGCGCACGTTGGTGACTGTTGGGCAAACATGCCACAGTGGCCAATTCTAGTCTGTGCATCTGCGGAAAGAACCTGTCGGCCACAGCAGTGATCTTCATCACACTGCGGTCAAAGTCTGTGAGCTTGTTTTGCAGTGCGCGGAATGTCATGTCATTGGAAATGAATTTCAGGCACTCGGCACCTGCGGTGCGATCTTCGTCGGTGATCATGAAAGGATTTTCCAAGGCTTCCATCATGATGTTGCGATTGCTCTTGCGTTTGAGTTGCACAGCAGTGGCCGACTCTGAGGGCAGTTCCCATTCATCTTGTTTGATGTAGGCACCATTCATGCGTTGTGCATGACATGCCGCACCCCACACATCACTCACTGAGTAGCCACGATGTCCACCACCGGCGGTAGTACGTGGTTGCCACTTGCGTTGCACAGGACCCTCGTCGTCCTCGTGGCCCAGTCGTTGCACTTCGCGGGCTGTCATGTTAGAAACATCTACAAACATATCAGTCTTTCCGAATAAAACTGCCACGGAACATGCCGCCAACCAACATCACAGCCAACCATGTTTCCATGGTGTAGGGAATAGCCAACACAGGAAACAATGTGTTCAAGGCCCAAATGCTCAACAGCGGACCAACAATGATGATGGCCACAATTAACACAAGCCACAAATATTCGTTGTGTATTTTCATTTCCGACTCCTTAGATGTAAAAAGGGCCATCAGCACCGATTGCGTCATACACCATCTCACGCACCATGGTGTCCAGGGCCTCAGCATAATCTGAAACCATTGCCAATTGTGACAACAGTTTGTAAGTCTGTGCCCAAGTAAGTTGTTTTGCCTTGGCGTGTTCCACAATAGCGGCAACTTCTTTATTGCCAGCATCTGTAAACATGCCGTAATTGATCTTTTGTGTGTCTTGCATTGTCATGTCCTTTTTGCTTTGTATGTTCGTATTATAGCACTTTGGGAATTATTGGGCAACCGTTTCAGCTTCTAAAGCTTCAGCCAACGCTGTTAACTTTGTGCTCAATGGGGTAGAGCCATAAGTGTCACCACAATACCAAACATCATCCTTCATGATGTAGTAGTATTCGGCGCCCGAGTTGTAGCATTGGCCCAAGAACTCATCAAACGTGTGGGCCACTTGCCACTCGGTGTCCTTCTCGCCACGATCACGTCCGTAAAAGGTGCACCAATCTTCGTT
>Ga0114967_10000250_pt1 | contig 44577 bp, 34 predicted proteins | sample M_130628_MF_Meta_FD_92639 | JGI IMG/M metagenome (GOLD analysis project Ga0114967, IMG submission 92639) | Freshwater microbial communities from Lake Montjoie, Canada to study carbon cycling - M_130628_MF_MetaG | ecosystem: Environmental > Aquatic > Freshwater > Lake | place: Lake Montjoie... | reverse complement strand
TGCGCTTGGTCCCGCGCTCGCGGGCGATATCCATAGCGTTCCGAGGAGACAGAAAGGACCGGCGGACAGACTTTCATCGACGTCGTGGAATCTTACTTGTGGTCCTTACTGGAGGGTAGTACAGTGCAGGTGTGATCGCCACAATTACCAGCAAAGGTCAAATCACCATCCCACTCGCTATTCGGCAACGTCTCCATCTTCAGGCGGGAGATCAATTAGAGTTCGATGAAAAAGCTCCCATTCTCGTAGCGCGTCGTGTGGTGAATCGAGCGGCGTGGGAATCCACCATAAACGAGTGGCGCCTTGCTGCTCAATCCGCTCTTCAGAATCATCCTTGGGAAGCGCAAACAGCCGCCTCTGTTGTAGATGACCTCCGGGGCGGCCCTGCAGACTCAACGGAAGCGTTGACATGACTACCGCCATTGATTCGTCAGTGATCTGGGCCATTCTTAAAAAAGAGAAAGGATGCGAAGGCTGGTTGAACGTGTTGTTTAAGGCAGCAGAAGAAGGCCCGCTTCTACTTTGTTCTGTGAGTTTTGCGGAGCTCGCACCGTCGACTTCAAACGCTGCAGAGCTGTGCCATTTTCTCGATACCCTTACGGTGACGTATAGTCCTTTGGTGCCAGACGCAGCACACCTCGCAGGAACCATGTTTAAGCGTTACAGGCAAGCCGGTGGCCCACGGGAGCATTTGGTGCCGGACTTTTTAATTGCAGCTCACGCAAGCATCCAAGCAGATCGTCTCGCTGCAATTGACCGGGGTTATCTGCGCCGGTGGTTCCCGGAACTCACGCTTTTAACTCCCTGACCGCTTAATCAGGAGTTCGGCAGCAACGGACCAGGCAAATAGGGGTCAGTGTTCATTTTCTTTCATGGCCAACCCACGGGGATGACGCGGTAAGGTAAAAGTGTCTGTCCCTAAGCTCGTTCACAGGGATGACGCGGTAAGATGAAAGTGGTAAAATGAAAGTGTCTGTCCCTGCGCTCGGACCCCTCACACATTAGGGCTGTGAACCACAAACCAGCCCGCAGCGTTGGCGAAATGGCAAAATTTGGCAGATATCCCATATCGTGAGTCAGGCGCTCGACTTCGCGCAGGCTTATCGCTCGCCTATCGATTGGGCGTTCATTATCCTGAAAATCCTGCGAACGCGCCGAACGCCGGCAGCAGGGCAATCCAAAACTTTCCAATCCTTCGAAAATCTAAAATGACACCAGACCTTTTCACCCCGCTTCAACTCGGAGCCGTTCACACTCCGAACCGTATTTATCTCGCCCCACTCACTCGTTGTCGGGCCGAGGCGGGAAATGTCCCTTGCGAATTAAACGCTGAATACTACCGGCAACGAGCTTCTGGCGGCCTTTTGATCGCCGAAGCGACCTCGGTTTCACCGCTTGGTTATGGCTACCCAAACACCCCCGGCATCTTTAACGACGCTCACGTGGCCGGTTGGAAAAAAGTCACCGATGCAGTTCATGAGGCAGGTGGTCTCATTTTCCTACAGTTGTGGCATGTAGGTCGTATCTCTCACCCCATTTTCCAGCCCTCTGGTGCAACGCCGATTGCGCCTTCCGCCGTTAAACCCAAGGGGCAAGTTTTCACCGGCACCGAGATGGCCGACTACGTGACACCGCGCGCGCTTGAAAGGGAGGAGATCCCCGGAATTATCGCTGAATACGCTCATGGCGCGGCTGCTGCAAAGGCGGCCGGCTTCGATGGGGTGGAAATTCACAACGCCAATGGGTACCTGCTCGACCAGTTTTTGCGGGACTCAACCAACCTGCGTACCGACGAATATGGCGGCTCGGTGGAAAACCGCGCCCGTCTCACCATGGAAGTTACAGAGGCCGTGGTTCATGTTTGGGGTGCGGACCGAGTTGGTATTCGGTTTTCTCCGGGTGGCGTCTTTAACGATATGCACGATTCTAACCCGCTTCACACTTTTGGCTACGTGCTCCAGCAGCTCAGCCCGCTCCAACTCGCCTACGCTCATATTACGGGAGTAACTGCGCAGGATGTTGCGCACGGAGCGGTCGAGGGAATCGGACCGCGCGAATTACGTCCCAAGTACAAGGGCAACATTATCGCAAACGGCGGGTTTACGCTGGAAAGCGGCAATCAAGCGCTGAAGGAAGGCTGGGCGGATGCTGTGGCTTTCGGCGTGCCGTTTCTCGCGAATCCAGACCTTCCCGAAAGATTGCGTACCGGGGCCCCGCTCAACGAGGCCGACCCCTCGACTTTCTACGCTCCAGGAGCCAAGGGTTACACCGACTACCCGTTTCTTCAGAAGTAGCCGCCAATTCGGTACAAGGCTTCGGGGCACGGCAAGAGACGTCAGGTTTCGGCCGTGCCCACAGCGAAGTTCCCTTACTGGCTCTTGGCTAGATCATAGCAATTCACGCCTTGACGGTGGCGTATGAAAATCTTGCCGTCCGCCACCGTCGGGGAGGGCACCCACAGCGCGCGCACGATGGCTTTGCCCAACTCAACGCGGTCCTCTGGGGTCGCTTTGATCATGAGCAGGTTATTGCCGTTCCCTGCGAGGACGAAAATTTTGCCGTCTGCGAGGATGGGGGATGTTATCGAGGAAGTGATTTTTTGGGTCCACGCAACTTTGCCCGACTCAAGGTTTACACAACGATGTTCTCCATCCTCAAAAAGATAAGCGTGGCCCTCATAGATGATCGGACTGGACTGTGAGCGCCTCGCGTCTGTGGGATGGTTCCAGAGTTTTTCGGCGCCCGTCGCGGAGAGGCGGTAACCGGCAAAGCCGATGTTTTCCTTGCCCGAAAGCACTGCGGCCAGATCACCCTTGATGGTCGGCGTAGAGTCTCCGCCTCCGGGAGTAGTCCATAGAATTTCTCCCGTTTTGGGTTGAATGCCCGAGAGCTCATTCCGGCCGTTGCACACAAGGACACTTCCGGCGCCTTGCCCCCAAATCGCTGGGGATGCGTTGCTTCCTGCCACATTGGGCTGCTCCCAAAGTTGCTTGCCGGTGACGCGATCGTAGGCGCAGAGTTTGCCTGCTTGGATGAAAACTGCATTCTCGGCAACGAGCGGAGAGGAACCCGGCGCCTTTGTGGGAAGGGGTTGCGTCCAATCAAGTTTTCCCGTCTGGGCATCCACCGAATAAAGGTGCGTGCTGCCGATTGCGAAAACGTGCCCGTTTGAAACACAAGGCGTGCTCGAACAATTGCGGCCCTTCGGTTCCCCAGGGGCTTTCGTTATCCAAAGCGTCTTTCCCGACTTGGCGTCCAAGCAGACCACGGTGTCTTCGGCGACCCGTTTGGAGGCTGGAACGGCTTCGAGAACCGCCTGTTTGACGTGATCCGCAAACCCCTGCGCATTCACCCATTCCTCAAACTCCACCTGCGAAGCGAACGGCTTTTCCACTCGGGTTCGTAACGTTTCGTAATCTTGCAGCGGAATGGCGAGCTTGCCCTTTTTGAAACGGCTGCTGACGTAGCCTCCAAAAAGCTCGCGCTTCTTGCGATCCAGATTTTCCTCATTAAAAGCCTCGATGAATGCGTCGAGTTTCGCGCCTCGTAAGCTGGGCGATAAGGATTCTCGGGTGGACTCAATTTTTTCAATCAGCTCCTTTCCGAGTGCTGCCGCATTTTGGTAATTTAGCCGCACCCGCAGGATCAGTTCTGTGATGGTGCGCGTTTCGCTGGGCTCATCTCGGTGCCACACCACAGAGAGATACACCCGTCCATTTGCCACGACGACACTGCCGTGGCCTCCGTCATCGTCGCTGGGGATATTTTCGCTTTCCCAAAGTTTGCGAGGACCGTCTGCGCCCCAGTTCTCAGCAAGGACGATGTTATCTGAAAGGGCACCATTGCGTTCGGGCCCTCGCCATTGCGGCCAGTCGGCGGCTGCGCCCAGGGTATTGACGAGGCTTAAGGCGACAAAGCAGGCAGTGAAGGAATTTGGTAAAGACATAAAGGGGGAGGGGATGCGCTGTGAAAACCTGAAAATAAGAAGTAGGTGCTGCCGCGCCTGCTTGCAAGTGAGCGAAGTAGCGGACCGTTGCGATCCTTACTGGGGCCCACGATTTATTGCATAATCTCGTGGGGTGACCCGTGCGGCATTGTGGAAAAGCGAAACTCGGTTAACTCCCATTTTGTAGGTTCAGAATACCGGCTTATGAGGGGGGAAATCTCTACGGACAACATGAATATCGATGAATTGATTTACAAAACCAAGTCAGCTTCCGAGGCGCAGATTTTAGGTCATTTAAACGAATGCAGCGCCCTTTTTGTGCCTGATTTAAATGCAGCGGTGAATATCCGGGAGTATTCCGCAAAAATCTTTCAAAAATCCGTAACTTTTGAAGCTTGGAATGACGGGCGCCTGGCTGGCCTCGTTGCCGTTTATTGCAATGACTCAGAAACCCGCGCGGCGTATATTACGAGCGTGAGCGTTGTTAGGGAATTTCTTGGAGCAGGAGTAGGCTCCAAGTTGTTGGGAATGTGCATTTCGTATGTGAAGCTTAATCGCTTTTTAGAAATAGTTCTGGAAGTGAACGTAATGAACGCTCCAGCGGTGAAATTGTATCAGAAGTATGGATTTGCCATTTCTGAACACAAGGGGAGTTCCGCTCTAATGAAGCTTACGTTTCCAGTTCTCAGCGAATCGTTATTTTTCTGAATCGGCGGCGCTGAGGAAGTCGCCGAAAATACGGATGACTTCCGCTTCCGTTGCGACGACTTCAGGGTCTTGGCTCGCGAGGGGATCTGTTTCCGAGACGCGCAGTTGTTTACTTTTGAGGTCGTCCAAAAGAACGCGGCAGAAGCGCACGCCAGCCGATGGAGTGTCGATGCCGATGCGCGACTCGCGTTCAGCATGAGAGCGTCGCGCATTTTCAAGGGCGTCGCGACGGACTTTTTCTTCGAGACTCAACTGGTTTTGGAGGCGTTCGTTGCGGGTTTGTTCGCGTTCCGCTGCGATGCTTTTGAAGGCAGGTGAACCCTCGACGCGCTCTTTGGAGCGAGCCTGCAACGGCCGGATGATTTTTGCCGAAAGTGGGGCGGCGTTAATGCCTGCAAGCGGCACGACCGAGTCATGCGGCAGCGGATCGGTCAGCGCGCCTTCTCCTTCGTTGGGGAGATCCAGCGTGGAAGGCAGTACGATGTCGGGGTGCACGCCGACAAGCTGCGTGGACTGGCCGTTGACACGGTAAAATTTCCCGATCGAAATCGCCATGCCGCCCAAGGGTTGCCGGGCCTTTGTTTTAAGGAATTCCTTAAGCGGGAGTGTCGTTTGGACCGAGCCCTTTCCGAACGTCTGTTCTCCTCCAACGATCAAAGCGCGTCCATAGTCCTGTAGCGCACCAGCAACCAACTCGCTCGCCGAGGCGCTCCCACGGTCCGTCACCACGATCAGGGGCCCGTTGTAAATGGGCTTTGCCGAACGTAAACGCTCTGGAAGCAGAACCTCCGTTTCCGCGTCCGAAGCATTCACTTGTGCGATGGGGACCCGACCGCAAAACAGCCCGCCTATCTCGATTGCCTCGTCGAGAAGCCCCCCAAGATTCCCGCGAAAATCCAGTACCACACCTGCCACATTTTCTGCCTGTAAACGCTTGAGTAAAAGTCCCACATCTTTCGACACGCTGCTAGACCGCTTTCCCAAAGGGCCGGCTTCATCGCCATAAAAACCGGGAACAACCAACCATCCAAAGCGCTGCGTGGTTTTTCCATCGGGCGCCTTCGCTTCTACGATTTTTGCGAAAGCTTCTCCGTCGCGGCTCCTCATTTCCTCTCGATGCATTCCCAGAACCACGCGTTGGGCGCGGTCGGGCGCGCGCGAGGGCGAAATTTTGAGTCGTACGAGCGTCCCCTTTTTTCCCCTTAACAAAGACACGGCCTGGGCGAAGGGCAAACCTTCCAAATCTTGAAAGCCTTTGCCCTCTTCCGCCACCGCCACAATATGATCGTTGACCCGCAAGCGACCGTCCTTTTGTGCCGGGCCGCCGGGCAGTAGCGCCACGACGCGCAGTCCCTGAGAGTCCTGCTCCAAGGTGACGCCGATGCCGATTCGGGAAAGGCGCAGCTCGCTTTCGGTGTCCTCGAGCTCCTCTTGCGTGAGGTAGTCTGAATGAGCGTCTCCGGCACGGGCAAGCGCGAGCAGGGCAGGAGCAAGTTGCTCTTTTGGAGATTTTTGCTGTAGCGTCTTCTCAAGCTGCTCGAGACGCTTACGCACCTGAGCTTGCGCCGCCGCTGGAGCCGAGCCTGAGAGACGATACTCGAGCAATTCCGCTCCGATTTGTGCGATCCAGAGTTGTTGTGCTTCGGTTTCGTTGGCGGGCCACGGGGCGCGATCTCGAGTGATTTCAACATTCCACGGCGTTGAAAAATCCCATTCCCCTCCAGCCAATCCAAATGCGGTGCTCGTGTAAACTTTGAGTCGCTGCTCATGGCGCTTCGTCACAGCGTATACGGCCGTCAGATCGCCATTTTTGAGGCGACTGGCGAAGGAGTCCGAGAATTGGCTGCGGAATTCCACCAGATCGGGTTCGAGGAAAATAAGGTGCTCTGGATCGAGCAGTTCGAAGAAGCGCTCCAGCGCTCTTTTGGAGAAACGAGCGTCCAAGGGTTGCCGGAGATAATGCTGGTTTTCCAGAAGAGCTGCCGCTGTAGCCGCCACTTTGGGCCAGAGTTCGACATCCGCGCGCTCTGTGGATGAAGACTTCGCTGGTTTCGCGGCTGCATCACGTGCGGGCTCCTTCCCGGCCCACGCGGCGTGGGGAGTCGCGAGGCTAAGTAGCGTCAGGCAAAACAACGCGGTGCGGGAGAGGAAAAGGGGCAGGGGAGTGGTTGGCATGATGGCCGAAGGGGTGATGTCGCCGAGAAGTCTCCGAAATGGAGCCGATGCTGTTGGGATAAGTCGGCAATGGGGCAGAACCGGGAGCGAGTGCCAAGGGGCGGCCTTTTTGGCCTAATCGCGCAAGAGTTGAGCGAGGGGCGAATGCACAATGTGTTCCTTAAGCAACGTTTTGACGGGCTTATTTAAAATTTCTACACGAGTGCCAATATCCACCATCTCGAAAAGTTTCACCACATCCTTGGACCGCATCCTCACGCAACCCCAACTGACGGGCGTACCGAGCAGTCGCTCTTCTGGTGTGCCATGAATATAGATGAAACGAGGGAAAGCGTTGGCGTTTTTGGGCTCCAAACCGCGCAGCCAGAGAATCCGAGTGACGATAGGGTCGCGACCTGGGGCGTTGGGGCGCAACACTTCCCCTGTGGGCTGGCGCTGTTTGAAAACCGTTCCTTCCTTTGCGCTATCCCCAATTTTGTCGGCGATCTCCATTGCGCCAAGCGGCGTGGCGTAACTGCCCCAACGATCTCCTGTGCCGAAACGGGAAGTGGAAATGGTAAACCGCTCTTTCTCTTCGCCATCTTGAAAAACGAGAAGCTTTTGGTCTGCAACACTCACCAGAATGTTCAAATCAGAAGCGAGGCAACTCCCTGACCCCGCCATCAAGCTGAGGATGAGTACGACTATCCAAATGACTTTGCTCCCGATCAGTCGGACGCCCATGGCGACGTTTACAGCCAAGCCCTTATAAGCGTCTTTATAGAGACCCTCGTACAGACAACGTAAAGATCGCGCCTGAAGAAAAATCAGCTTGCGACTCAGATTACGGCAACGCTGGAAGCCTTGTGTGGGCATATCGGGCAGATCAAAGTAGACAGCAGTGGATACGTGACGGATTGTGTTTTCAGGGTGCCACAGGTGGGGACTTAAATAAAGGCGGAATTCCCCGATCACTTCTAATTTCCTGCAGAAACGCGACTCAGAATTTTTGCAGTGATAAGAAAATCAAACGTGCTCGAGTCGCTTTGAACTGCGCTTGGAACAGGGCGCCGGTTGTTCCGGAGAGAGTCGCCTCTTTGAGCGACCTGCGCCTCTGCGAAGGTTTGCGGTAGAAAACGCGCCGCCCTTTGCTAAGTTAGAGTTTCAATGGGGCACACCACGCAAAATCAGACTCAACCGCTGGTCATCGCAGGCAGGACTTTCCAGTCCCGCCTCATGCTTGGCACCGGCAAATTCGCCTCCAACGCCGTAATGGCCGCCGCTTTGGAATCCAGCGGGACGCAAATCGTCACGGTGGCTCTACGTAGGGCAGACTTGAGCGGCTCAAACGACCCTTTCGCTAACATCCTGGAGTTCATTGACCCGAAGCGTTACCTCCTGCTCCCGAACACCAGCGGCGCGATGAATGCCGAGGAGGCCGTCCGCTTGGCACGACTTGCCCGTGCAGCAGGTATTTCAGATTGGGTGAAGCTTGAGATCCACCCGGACCCGCGTTATCTTTTGCCGGACCCCATCGAAACTTTGAAAGCTGCTGAAATTCTTGTGCGCGAAGGTTTTGTGGTTTTGCCTTATATTAACGCCGATCCAGTGCTCGCCCGCCGCCTCGAGGACGTGGGAACCGCCGCCGTCATGCCCTTGGGCGCCCCTATCGGGAGTAACCGCGGGTTGCGTACCAGAGATCAGCTCGAAATTATTTTGGAACAATGCAGCGTGCCTGTCGTTATCGACGCGGGGATTGGGGCCCCGAGTCAGGCCGCCGAGGCGCTCGAAATGGGGGCGGCGGCTGTTTTGGTGAATACCGCCATCGCCATTGCGCCGGACCCCTCCCGAATGGCGCACGCTTTCAAAATCGCGGTGGACGCCGGCCGGATCGCCTTCGAAACGGGCCTCCCTCACTCGTATTCCCAGCATTCGTTCGCTTCCGCGACCAGTCCGCTCACTGGCTTTCTGCGCGCCGGAGAGTAAATCCTGCGCTCTCACGCCCAACTTTTTCCTCCTATGAGCCTCTTGGAAGTCCGTAATCTAAAAACCTACTTCCCTGTGCATTCCAGCATCTTGCGCAGGCACATCGACGATATTAAGGCGGTTGACGACGTGAGCTTTTCCATCGAGGCGGGAACCACCGTCGGTCTTGTGGGAGAAAGCGGTTCGGGTAAGTCGACCATCGGAAAGACGCTGCTTAAACTGATCCCTGCCACCTCTGGGCAAGTGCTGTTTGACGGAGTCGACATTCTTCCCATGAAGGAGAGCGCCTTTCGACCGTTGCGTCGGCAAATGCAGCTCATTTTCCAAGATCCATTCGGTTCGCTCAACCCGAGACATTCCATCGGTCAAATCGTCGGGGAGGCTCTGGAAATTCATTTTCCGCAGCTCAACCGCTCACAGCGTCAGGACCGCGTGGCGGAGTTGCTTCGCCTAGTTGGGCTTCAGGCGGAAATGGCGTCTCGATTCCCTCACGAGTTTTCTGGAGGGCAGCGGCAACGCATCGGGATCGCGCGGGCCTTGGCAGTGGAACCTCGCTTCATCGTGTGCGACGAGCCCGTCAGCGCCTTGGACGTGAGTGTGCAGGCGCAGATCGTTAACCTGTTGCAGGATCTTCAAGAGCAACTTGGGCTCACGTACTTATTTATCGCTCATGATCTTGCTGTGGTGGAACACATCAGCAACCACGTTTTAGTGATGTATCGCGGGCACATCGTAGAGTCTGCCTCAGCCGCTCAAATTTACTCTGATCCGCAACACGACTACACTCGCAAACTTTTGGCAGCGGTGCCCAAGTTTGCTTAGGGCATCACGGGCTTCGCAATCCACCTAAACGGCATGACGCCTCTTTTACGCAAACTTCTTGGGATGAACTGGCTGCTGGTTGGCCTGACCATCCTGTTGTCTTTTTTCGGCGTCGTAGCCATCTACAGTGCCACGTATTTCCGCACCAGCGAGTACTGGGAAAAGCAGGCCATTTGGGTCGCCGGAGGACTCGGCGTCTTTTTTACGGTGAGCATCATGCACTACCGCTGGGTCAAATGGGCCGCCTTGCCCCTCTACCTAACCGGCACCATCCTCACCGCGCTGACTTACACTTCTCTTGGACAGGAGCACGGCGGTGCGAAATGCTGGCTACGCCTTCCCGGCATCGGCACGTTTCAACCCTCCCAACTCGCTTTGATAGCTGGGGTGCTCACCGTCGCGCTTTTTCTTAGCCAGTTCGCCCGCCTGCATCCGGTGCCAAAATTACTAGCCGTCGGAGCGATCATCGCCGCGCCGATGCTGCTCACCCTCAAGCAGCCTGATTTCGGAATGACCCTCGTGTGGATTCCCGTGATGCTGACCACTGCATTCGCAGCCGGATTGCCCAAACGGTATTTACTCGCGATTTTGTTGAGCGGGATGGCGTTGATGCCGCTCGTCATTAACTTCGGATTGAAGCCGTATCAGCGGCAGCGGCTGGTGACTTTTGTGGATCCGCAAATCGATCCGCAGGGCGCCAGCTACGCGATTAATCAGGCGCTCATTGCGATTGGCTCGGGGGGCTTTGCGGGTAAGGGATTCAAGGCCACGGGAACTCAAGTCGAGCAGGGGTTCATCCCGGGGACGACAGTGCACACCGATTACATTTTCACCGCCATCGGCGAGCAATGGGGCTTTTTGGGGAACGTTATTCTCATCAGCGCGTTCGGTGGGTTGCTCATTGCGTGTCTGTATTCCGCCCACAAATCAGCGGATGTTTACGGGCTCGTAATTTCCACAGGGTTCGCGATGCAGATCTTTTTTCATGTTTATCAAAACATCGGCATGACGATTGCAATCATGCCCATCACCGGGTTGCCCCTGCCGCTGATATCCTACGGGGGCACGTTTCTACTCATGAACATGTTCGCTTTGGGCTTGGTGAATTCCGTGTGGATTCACCGGCGCGAAGTGGTATAGGGAGGCGCGTTAGACGTGCCGTTTCTGGCGTGAGGCGACGTTCGCAGTGCGGTTTTTCGGAATGTCCTCAACCGCTTCGCCAGTCTCTAGAAATGGCAGGCGCTCCCGCTTAATTCCTCCACGGAACCAGTCGCCTCGAAGCACTTCTGCCACACCGATCTGATTTAGTTGCGTTGTGAGATAAAGGAACAAATGTTCCGCCAGCGAAACGAGTGCGATGGAATGCTGGCGGCCAACTCGCTCGCCGAGCCAGTCGCTGAACTTCAAAAACCGATCAAAAGGGGAGGCGTTTTCGCTCCAAAGCAAAGGGAGCGTTTCAGAAAATCGGCCGCTGTTTGCTAGCAAATCCCAGAACCTCGCGAAGCGGCGCAACCTTTGGAGCGTTTCAAAACTCAGCAGCCGATTTTGCAAAATTTCGTACGGCGGATGCGGGCTGTACACCATGCCCCATTCCCGATCGTGACGTATGATCGGTGTTCCTCGCAACCGTTTGAGCATCCCGACTTGGATCTCCTGCGGCGCCATGCTTACCAGCCGGTCGAAGCCGCGGCCGAAACTCTCCAACGTTTCCCCCGGCAACCCCACGATGAGATCTGCGTGAATATGGACGCCTGTGTGCGCACGCAAATACCGAATGTTTTGCTCCAACTTCGCGTAATTTTGCCGTCGGCTGATGTTCTTCGCCGTCTCCTCGTCGAAAGTCTGAATGCCCACTTCCAACTGCACTGCGCCCTTCGGAAACTTTCCCAGCAAAGCGAGCAACGGCTCCGGCATGCGGTCGGGCACCATTTCAAAATGGACGAACATGCCGTCCACCCAGCGATCGAGGAAGAACTGCAAAATCGCGCGACTGGTGTTGATGTTTAAGTTGAAGGTGCGGTCGATAAATTTGAACACCCGCGCACCGCGCGCCATCAGAGCCTCCAGCTCCCCTAAAAAACGCTCCAGGACAAACCCGCGCACCGGTACGTCCAACGACGAAAGGCAAAATTCGCACGTGAAAGGGCAACCTCGCGACGCCTCCACATACAACACGCGATGCGCTAAATCCTCCTCCGTATACTCAGCGTAAGGAAACTGTACCCGTTCCATAGCAGGTAGTTCCGCAACGATAATTTTGGGCAGTTTTGGCCCGCCCGCGAGGATGTCCCGGCAAACTTCCGCGAACTTCAAGTCTGCCTCTCCGGTGATCACGTGATCCACCCAATCCAGCAGAGGCTGGGTATCGAGTTCATAGCTCACCTCGGGGCCGCCCACGATGACGACCGTTTCGGGACTCACACGCTTGAGAATCGCCACCACTTCGGCCGTCAGCGCCGTGTTCCAAATGTAGACGCCCAGCCCGATAATGCGTGGTTTGTGGCGCAACAATTCCGAAGCGATCTCCAGTGGCTTTTGTTTGATTTCAAACTCCAAAATCCGAGCTCGCTCCCGCATCTCGCCCAAGTTGGCTAGCAAATAGCGCAACCCGACCGACGCATGGATGTAGCGGGCATTGATTGTCGCCAGCAGAATATCCGTGCGCCCATCTGTACCCACGTCGTTGGTAGACACCTCCATGGCGTGGTGTTCCTGAGCAGTACCAAGCGCGTCCATCTACCGCGCAAAGTGATGCAGGGCATCAGTTTGTTGTCCACTGCGTTCCCAGCGCAAGTGCCTAGAAACTGCTCGACTCACGAATTGTTTGGCCACCCCGACCGCCTCCACAAGTCCCGCACCTTTGCCGAGCTCCGCAGCGACTGCTGCCGAATACGTACAACCCGTTCCATGGGTTGATACTCCATACACAAAAGGTGCTTCAAAAAGATGCTCCTCACCGCTCGGTTGAATGAGCAGATCGCTCGCCGTGGCCTCTTTTAAGTGACCGCCTTTCATCAGGAAAGCGGTGGCAAACTTTTTGACGAGAACATGGCCCGCCTCGCGCAAGGCGTCCCGTCCGGTAATGGGCTCGCCCAAAAGCACGGCAGCCTCGTCAAGATTTGGCGTAATGAGGGTTGCCAGCGGAAAAAGGCCTTCACAATAAACAGCCACCGCCTCGTTCTCCAAGAGGCTGTCTCCTGAAGTTGCAACCATCACCGGATCAACCACAAGAGGAGGAAGTGCACGTCTCACGGCGACCTCCCCTAAAGTTCTAATTACGGAGCGAAGAATTTCCGTGGAATACAGCATCCCAGTTTTGAGCGCAGCGATGGGAAACGCTTCAAACAGTAAACGAATCTGTTCGGCGACAAGCGAGGGCGGGACGCCGTAAATTGCACTCACTTTTCCCGGAACTTCAGCTACAACGCAAGTCACAGCGGTTAACCCATATACTTCAAGTGCGCTCATGGTCTTGAGATCGGCCTGGATGCCGGCTCCCGCACTATTGTCGGAACCTGCAATGGAGAGAACTGTTGGGAGACTGTGCATTGCATCCACGTAACGGGCAAAGGGGCGCATGGCGCAAGCGGAGACTTCGAGATTCGCCGTAGTAGCCGCTTTCAAACCGGCGCAGTTTGGAAGCCGCAGACCTCTCTCACGAAAACGCCGTAAAAAGAAAGGGGCCGCCGGTGAGTGATCTCACGCGACGGCCCCAGTGTTCCCCCCAGAACAATAATCACTATCTCGCAGGCGAACGTTTCTTAGAAAAGTGAATGAGTTTTTTTGGAAATGAATCGGAGGCGCCCCGCGATACCGAATGTTTGTCTTCGCCTCCTATTTAATTTTGTGAAGATAACCCATCCCGATGCCGACCGAAGACCAACCGGTGGGGCCGATCTTAAACTCAGTGTCGTATTCGAGGTCGACGGGAGACTTTTCGCTGAGGATTACCGGGCTACCTAGTTGCGTGCCCACGGGGGCCGGAACCAACTGGTAACGGTTGAGAAGCGAACTATCGACGGAGTCTGGAAAGTGGGAACGCAACTGATCCAGCGAAAGGGGCGGTTGTCCTCCTGAGGCTTTCATGAAGTCGCCAAAAGCCTGCATGGCGATGGTTGCAAAACGGTCCTTGGCTTGCTTGCGGATTTCCGCAAGAGCTTTGCGCACACCGATATCTGAATCAAGATCTGCTTCCTTTGCAAAGTGTAGCCAGTCGCCCTCATCTAAGTATTGCAATTCGGGAATGTCCAATTCTGTTTGCCGCTGAAGCTGAGCATTGAGGCGGCCCGCCTTGAGCGCCAGCGCCAAGACGGCCTTGGTGAAGGGAAGTTCACTCTCAGAATCTGCTTTTTGTGCCGAGGACTGGACTGCAATGGGAGCCGCTTTCCCAGAAGGGTTGGAGCCACTTCTTACGTGCTCGGCTAGCTGCTCCTTGAGTTGCTTAGTCTCGGCTTCCAAGGAGACAATTTTTGTCAAAGCCTCCCGCTTTTCTGTCTGTAAAGATTCTAACTGAAGCGTCAGCTGTGACTGTTCATTGTGGGGAAGTTCGCTGACATTTGCTCGGGGAGCCGGCACAGCCGCCGGACGACTGAGTTCCATCGCCAGTGCTGCAATTGCGCAAAGAAGCAGGCTCCACAGCAGCCATAATTTCTTAAATGAATTCACCGTGAGTGTGTTTGTTCTAACTTTGAAGCGCACGGGCCGGTTAGGCGATTCTATTCAAGCAGACTTCACTTATAGAAATCAGTCACTGCATTCGCATCAAAGCACAAAAAAGAGTGCCCCGTGAGAGGCACTCTTTCTGTTTAACCTAATGATGACGCTGCTTTGTCAGTCAGTTTTACCTCGGCCTTAAGACCCTACGATTTTGTAATCGCGGGAATTAGGAAGCGTGTAGCCACCCTCAGCATTGGGTTTGACTGGCGGCGCCGTGGTGGGATCGAGCGACGCAGGTAAGATGGAGTCGTTCAGGGCGAGCACCTGGTCGAACTTGAGTTCCTTGCCGGTGTAGGCAGCGTAACGGGCTAGCGTGGCAGTGAAGGTACTGGTGGCACCGTAGTGCGCGTCATTGTGCGCGGTATTGGTGCGAATGAATTTGTGCAACTCATTGTGCTCCACTTGGTAAGGGTTCTCAGATTTGCCTTCGAACTTCCACACGATGTTTCCTTTGTAATCCGTGATCTTGCCGACTTCACACATCCCCTTGGTCCCGCGGAAGTCTTCGCTTACGCGCCCTTGGCCGGGGTACTGCCGGCACTGGCTCGCGACGGAAACGCCGCTCGGGTAGATGAGGTTGACCGCGAAATGGTCGAAGATTTCGCTGGGTTGGTCCGGTGTGATCACGCGACGGCCTCCGACGCCGAATGCGCTGACAGGCGTCTGACCGAGGAACCAGTTGGCCACGTCAATGTTGTGTACGTGCTGTTCGCAAATATGGTCACCGGAGAGGTACGCGAAGTGATACCAGTTGTGTACCTGCGCCATGTACGGAGTCATGCTTTCGTCAGGCTTGCGCCACCAGATGCCACTGCCATTCCAGTAGACGTTGGCTTGGATGATCTCGCCGATTGCTCCATCCATGACTCGCTTGTGTGTCTCACGATATTTTTCGTCGTAATGGCGCTGCAAACCCACCACCACTTTCAGCCCTTTTTTGTCGGCTTCCTTGGCGGCTTCCAGCACGCGGCGAGTGCCTTCGGCGTCAACGCTCACGGGCTTCTCCATGAAAACGTGTTTACCGGCGGCAACGGCTGCTGCGAAGTGCGCGGGGCGGAAGCCGGGAGGCGTCGCGAGAATCACCATATCGCACAACGGCAAAACTTTGAGAAATGCGTCCAAGCCGGAGAACGTAGTTTCCGGAGTTACTTCGACCTTATCGCCATGTTTGGTTTTGAGGTTGCGCGCCGTACCTTCTGCCTTGTTCGCAAAAGCGTCTGCAACAGCCACTAACTTCACGTTGGAACCGGGCACGCTGAGCGTCTGGTCGGCTGCGCCTGAACCGCGGCCACCGCAACCAATGAGGCCGACGCGAATGAGTGTGTTATCGCCGCCCGTCTGGCCGCGCATGACGTAAGGGAAAGTCATGATGCCTGCGCTGAGAACGCCTGCTGTTTTAATTACATCACGACGGGAGAGACCTGAAGATTGGATTTCTGACATAGATAGGGAAGGGAACTAATGTTTGGGGTGAGGCAAAGTTTTTAACTGAGCTTTGAGTGTTGATCCAGACAAGTGTTAAAAATTAGGGCCGCCCCTTTGGAAAGGAGCGGCCCGTACTCGTTTTAGAGATTCAATCTGCGCGAATTAGTGCGAATGCGTTTCCGCAGGGGCTCCACCAGCAGCCTCGTCGCGGTCTTTCATCGCGGCGCGACGGGACAGCTTCACGCGGCCCTTGTCGTCGATCCCAATGCACTTGACCCAAACTAATTCGCCCACCTTGACGACGTCGTCGGTCTTAGCCACTCGGAAATCTGCGAGCTCCGAGATGTGGCACAGACCGTCTTTGCCGGGGAGCACTTCGATGAAGGCTCCGAATTCTTTGAGCGAAACCACGCGACCTTGATAGGTCTGGCCAACTTCAATCTCCGCGGTCATCCCGGTAATGATCTGACGCGCGCGCGCCATCCCTTCAGGATTATTGGAATAGATATGAACCTTGCCGTCGTCGTCGATGTTGATCTCACAACCCGTCTCGGCGACGATGCTCTTGATGTTCTTGCCTCCTGGCCCGATCAGTTGACCGATCTTGTCCACTGGGATTTTGACCGTCTCAATGCGGGGCGCGTACTTGGAAAGATCCGAGCGGTGCCCTGGAATGACCGTGTGCATGAACGCGAGGATCTCTGTGCGCAAGCGCTTCGCTTCGTGAATGGCGGCGACCATGATGTCATGCCGTAATCCCGTGAGCTTGAGATCTAACTGGAAGCCGGTGATGCCGTTTTCGGTCCCGCAGATCTTGAAATCCATGTCGCCATAGTGATCTTCGCTGCCGATGATGTCTGACAAAATGGCGTGACGACGCAGCGTCTCGCCCTCGAACTCGGTGACGAGTCCGACAGAAATTCCTGCAACCGGCGTCTTGATGGGCACCCCGGCGTCCATCAAAGCGAGGCAGCCGCCGCACACGCTGGCCATTGAGGAGGAACCGTTGGATTCCATGATTTCAGAGGAAACTCGGATCGCGTAGGGGAAGTCTTCCACTGAAGGAATCACCGGCGCGAGCGAACGCTCGGCGAGAGCACCGTGGCCGATTTCGCGACGTCCTGGGCTGCCTGTGCGGCCGGTTTCGCCGACGGAAAACGGAGGGAAGTTGTAATGCAGAATAAAGCGCTTAGAAGTGGAGCCACCGGTGTAGCCGTCTAGCTCCTGAGCTTCGCCGGTAGTTGCAAGGGTCGCGAGGGCAACTGCTTGAGTTTCACCGCGAGTGAATACGGAAGAACCGTGGGAGCGCGGTAGCAAGCCGACTTCGCCCGAGAGGGGACGCAACTCGTTGAGCTGACGGCCATCACAGCGCACCGACTTGTCCAACACCGAAATCCGGAACGCCTTCTTCTGCAAGTAATCAAAAGCTTGGCTGACTTCAAATGGCGTTGCCAGAGGAAATTGCGCCTTCACCGCTGCGGCAACTTCGTCGCGGAGTGCTCCCACCGCTTTCCCGCGCGCCACTTTGCTCGGCAGGTAGATTGCTGCTTCGATGCGATCGCCTGCCACGTTGTAGGCGATTTCCAAAATGTCGTCCCGCACGACCATCAGCGGAACTTCGCGCTTGGGCTTACCCGCCAAGGCTGCGAGCTGAATCTGTGCTTCGACTAGGGCCCGAGCGTGGATCTGGGCGAATTCGAGAGCCGCAATAAATTCAGCTTCAGGCAGTTCGCTCGCTTCACCTTCGATCATGACGCACTCGTCCTTAGAGCCCACATAGACTAGGTCCATGTCGCTGAGCGCCTGCTGGGCGTGAGTGGGGTTGGCCACAAAATGACCATCGACGCGTCCGATACGCACGGCCCCGACGGGTCCCGCGAAAGGAATGTCAGACACCATCAGCGCGGCGGAGGCGCCGTTGATGGAAAGCATGTCCGGATCGTTCTCTCCGTCAGCGCTGAGCATGACAGTGATGATCTGTGTGTCGTAAAGGTAGCCCTTTGGAAACAAAGGCCGCAGAGGACGATCCGTCATGCGAGAGGTTAGGATTTCCTTTTCGCTCGGGCGACCTTCGCGGCGGAAATACCCACCGGGGAACTTGCCCACAGCAGCCGCTTTTTCGCGGTAGTCAACGGTGAGAGGGAAGAAGTCTTGGCCGTCCTTGATTTTGGTCGCGGACACGGCGGACACGAGGATGATGGTTTCGCCGCACTGCACGGTGACCGCGCCGTCGGCGAGTTTTGCGAGTTTACCCGTTTCGAAACGGATGGTGGTGGAGCCGATCTGGCTCGATACATTATGGATCATAGTTAGTTATCAAAAACCCGAGTTTTTCCTGATCCCTGGCTCGTAGCCCAGCAACCTCTCGCGAGAGAGTGTTGATTTTCGGCTTTTTGGCGTGCTGTAAGCGGTGAGGCTAAGCGCGGTGAAACCAAAAGAGCCGAGCGGGTCGCAATGCACTGAGTTCAACGCGGTGAATGCGCTGGCGTGAGGCGGCTGGGCTGCGTCCAAGGGTGACAGGTTCCCCGCCCCGGGTAAGTTTTGCGGGGTATTTGGGGAGACGAATGAGAAAAGAAGAGGGGAGGTAAGTGGAGAGAGAAGTCGTCTGCCAGATTTGTTGAGAATTTGGCGAGTCATCTATCTTCTGCGAAAAACAACGCCCCCGAAAATTGGGGGCGTTGTGTCGCTAAGATTTGCCAACTATCGGCGTAGGTTAAGTTTGTCGAGAATCGCTTTGTAGCGCTCGTTAGCAGTGCGCTTTAGGTAATCGAGCAACTTGCGGCGGCGCGCCACCATCATCAGGAGGCCGCGACGTGAAGCGTGGTCCTTGGTGTGAGCCTTAAAGTGTTCTGTGAGTTGGGAGATACGTTGCGTGAGCAATGCGATCTGCACGTCGGCGCTGCCCGTGTCTTTGTCGTGAAGGCGAAGCGCCTGAGATTCCGTTGTTTCTGACATAAATCCTGTTTTCGTGAATCGCTGAGTATGAGGTGCCTCAAAATAAAATCAAGTAATTCTTAAGCATCCCTGATTTTGCAGACTCGGTGCTTGCACTCCGACTTAGACTAATTAATATCCCAATCTCGTAGATTTGCCGCGGGTATAGCTTAGTGGTAAAGCTCCAGCCTTCCAAGCTGGCTAGGAGGGTTCGATTCCCTCTACCCGCTCCACTTCCTCTCCGACAGTGATTTAGAACGGAAGCCCGTTCTGGAAAGTGTGAATCTTCAACAAAAGCTTCAACACGTCCTGCGATGTTTACTGCGTTCCAAGATGTTTTAGGGGGCGGTCAAAGGGTCTACGACAGGGTCTACGACAAAGTTTGGGGAGGGGTGTGTTGTAAGTTGAAGGTTGGTGCAGGTTGTTGATTCAGGGGGGAACGGAGTGTTTAACCGCAAGCAGCGAAGGCGGGGTCTGCGGGTGATTGAGCTGTTCAAAAAATGCACCCACTGCTTTGGAGTGAGGAGTAAACTTCCAAACACCCCACGCCGATTTGTTAGTATGAAAAACAATTCCCCCAAGATCACCTCACCAACTGACACTGGCTCAGGGCCCCACGAGATTCGCACTACGCCCAAAATAGAGGTGAATTCTCCCCAAACAGAGCTCTCTGGACGAAATTCAGCCACCGAGGACCGTGTGTGGGAGGAGCGATTAAAGAGGCGAGAGAATTTCAGAAACTTTGACCATTTGATAGCCGGTCAGATAGCGGCATTAAGGGGCCAAAATCCCGACATTGAACTCTTCGAAATTGTTATATTTTACTTTCGGGAACGCAACAAAGCAGAGGAGCAACTTCGGCTGCTAGATCACGCTGAGATGCAAAAAATGGTGGAACACGAACTCAAGGATCTGCCGCCAATTAGCGATAGTTCAATGCCCAAAATCTCCCTTCGCATGATGGTCTCGACGACCCTATCAATTTTTCCACATGTTTTGGGCCAAGGAGAAACACCGGAGGAAGTTAGCAAGGTTGCAGCGAAGACTGCATGGAGTATCATTAACGACAGCTGGCAGCTATTGGCTTCCGCTGAGAAACGCCAGCGGACATTGCAGGTGTGGGCAGACCAAGACCGCACGCGTTTGGACTATTTTAGGCAGGAGCGTACTGTAAGCTGGAAAGAGGGCCACATGGTTGTAACGACCTACAACCCCACTGATTCACCGTGGCGCTTTAGAGAGTTTTTGTCTGCTTACTACGGACAAGTGCTTTGGAACGAGAAGAATGCGGTTTTTTCATCCGTTCAACACCGCGAATCGGCCGTGGCTATGGATTGTGGGCAGTGGGTATCGTTGATGGATGAATTCTTTCGCACTCACCACTTTACGTCCGAGGAGGTCGACTTTTTTCGAAAAACCTTTGAGCATTACGTCAGTCTAGGAATTTTGTCAGAAAAAGGGCGCAAGGACGAAAATACGACAACGCGACCAGGAAATCGGACATCCAAGGCAAAGCCCAAGACATCTAAGCAAACCGCTAAGACAAGTCGGTAGAAAGTTCCGACAACGGTTCCCTTTGTCGTTACAACGCGACAAAAAGTTGTCGTCACTAAATGCGGAACCATCTATCCATAAGTCTTTTACAATTGAAATGAGCCCTTCGTTTTGTCACTTTTGAAGCGTCACGGACAACCCCGTGGCCTTTCAAAAGAGAACTATGAAGCAGACAGCCAAGACAAACCGCCCCACCCCGGTAATGGGTGGAAAATCGACAATAACGCCTCCAGTAATTGCTGCGGGCAACCTCTATCCGGAGTTCGCGGGACACGCAAAAATGCGTGAGCTCTACGATCTTTCAAGGTCCCACCTGTATCGGTTGGCCTCGGAAGGTAAAATCAGATCCGTATCTCTCCGCGAGCGAGGTAAAGCACGAGGAAGAAGGCTCTACGACGTTCAGTCCGTGAGAGACTACTTCGCAGCCAACATGGAAACGGAGGTGGCTAATGACTAGCCCTGCCACTGCCACCACCACCGTGTCGCATCCAGAAGCACCTTGCTCGACCAGCGAGCAACCACCGAAGGGACAAGCCCCATTCCCGGGCATCCTTCAAAACCCACAAAAAACTTGCACGCTCCAGACAGGTTCCAAATCTGGAGCAAGCAAAGAATGCATTATTGTGGAAACGCAAGAACTAAATGCCCCCGACCAATCCCCAGCACCCACTGCTGGAGAAAGCCAAACGCATGACGCTGAGACACGCACGCATCAGGCGTTCCCTCCAAAAGAAGAAAGCGCAGCCATTGCAGTGGCCACGCTCTCGTTAGCAAATTCTGTGGTTCAGACGTCAGCTACTAACTGTCTCGTACAAACACCGGCGACCGAGAGCAACTCCTTAGATGAACCCGCCCCTTCTAGTTATGAGGCGCTCTCCCTCATCAGCATTCACCAAGAAGAGGATGCGCAGGATCCGGAACAGCGAGAAACAAGTGCTCCGTGCAATTCCACACCAGCAAGCCAGCCGATCGGTTCTTATCCCATTCTGGATGAACTGCAAGCGCTACTCGGGGGAAAGGTAGTTTTGGTGCCGATACCACGTGGTCAGAAACGCCCCGTGGCTAAGGGATGGCAAAACACAAATTCCACGAAAATGCAGAACGTCGATTACAAGCGGGCCCTTAGCCAAGGTAACATTGGCGTCTTGCTGGGAGCCCCCTCCGATGGACTGTGTGCGGTAGATATTGATTCCGACGAGGAACTGGAAGGCTTTCTCGCACTCAATCCTACGCTCCGAGAGACCCTTATCACGAAAGGGGCACGTGGGGCACAGATCTGGTGCAAAGTTGAAGGCGACTATCCTCCCTTAACCAAACTCAAAACCCAGTCGGGTCAAGAATATGGAGAATGGCGCGCAGAGGGCGGGCAATCTGTTGTCCACGGAACTCACCCCAGCGGAGTCCACTACCAGCGCCTCAAGGACGCTCCCCCCGTCACTATCAGCTTCAAACAGATCGTCTGGCCGGGGCACCTGAAATTGCCCTGGGCTAAAGACGCAGCAGACCTGCTGGCTGAGCAGTACGGCCCAGCCTACAAATTCGAGTCTGGGCTCAAGATCAACGAATTCCATTTCGCCGCAAAATTCAAGACTGAGTGGCGGGTGCTATGGGAGCCGCTTGAACGCGAGTTTTACTCATATGACGCTGCCACTGGCCTGTGGAAAAGTGTTTCAACAGAGACGCTGAAATTCCAGCTAGGCCTCGACCTTAAACGGGTGAGCGACCAGACCGGCGTCGATGATTTTAACTTCATCAGAACCGACGGGCGAATGGGCGGTTTAATCAACACACTGAAAGGCATGGTGGAAGAAAAAGACGCCTTCAAAAAAAACGCCAACAAGGTGATCCACTGTAGCAATGGAATGCTGGCGCTGGACTCTTCCCCGCCCGAACTCAGGACATTTCACCCTGACTACCGCTCACGTAACGCATCACCTTTCGCCTTCGCCCCAGAGGCAGAGTGTCCCGAGTTTATCAACGGTTTACTCAGGCCTGCCTTATCAGAGGAAGACATTGAATTGCTCCAACTTTGGGCGGGCAGCGTGCTGTTGGGGCAAAACCCGGCTCAACGCCTCATGATCATCATGGGTACCCCTGGCGGCGGTAAGTCCACCGTTATCGAGGTTATTGAAAAGGTTATCGGAGAGCAGAATGTGGCACAGATACGTACAGAGCATCTTGGTAAGCAGTTCGAAATGTTCAAGTTCCTAGGTAAGACACTACTCACAGGGAAAGATGTGGACCCCGACTTCCTCAACGAACGGCATGCCTCCATCATCAAGGCACTGGTGGGAGGCGACCTCTTGGACGCTGAGAAAAAGAATGGGAACGAGCAGTTTCAGCTGCGGGGCTGTTTCAATGTTGCCATCACCTGCAATGCCCGACTGACGGTTCGACTCAAAGGGGACGTAGGGGCGTGGGAACGACGGATATTGCTACTGCAATATGATCGTCCAAAACCAGAAAAACGCATCGCAGATTACGCCTCAAAGCTTATCCGAGAGGAAGGATCAGGGATTCTTAACTGGCTAATAGAGGGCGCCTTAAAATACCTTGTCGAGGTGGAGGAGTTTGGTGACATCCGATTGACACCTTCCCAGAGTGAGCGAGTGGACCGCCTCCTTAAGGAAAGCGACAGCCTGAGGGAGTTTGTGGAAACACGGGTCGTGAAAGCAACCCTTGATGACCTTACCGGCGAAGAACTCAGAGCTGGCTACCTCGACTTCTGCGAAGAGATGGGCTGGCGATCGTTCGACCAGCGTGAAGTTAATGCGGCCATGGGGGACCTCATGATGCAGGTTCACAAGGTACGCCAGCGACACGACATCTCCCGTGGAATGGAGACCAAGCGCGGCTTCAAAGGCGTCAAACTGGTGGAAGGAGGTACGCACTAATATGAGCCTCGACATCAAGAAATTAGAAAATGTGTCAGAGAAGCCTGATGGCAAAATTACCGCACGTTGCTCGGCATGTGCCAAAGATGGACGGGATCGTAAAGGCGATCACTTGATCATCTTTCCTGACAAAAAATTCGGCTGTGTGAAGTACGAGAAGGACGCAGAGCATCGCAAGTTGATTCAAGCGCTTGCGGGCGATGGAAAGCGTCAGGCGCATGTTCCGTCGAAGCTAACGGTACACGCATTTAAGGTCCAAGAGTCCTCTACCGTGATGAACCTCGGGAGTTACCCCCGTTTTTCAAAAACAGTGAGGCGTCAATGGCCTCCAGTGGGGCAACAGGCGAATAAGCCGATCGAAGTTCCGATTGAAGAGGTTCCAACGATCAAAGGACTACTAGCTGAGGATGTTTCTAACTGCATCGGGCTCGAGTCCGGACGCTTCACCAACGACATCAGCAAGTTCAATGTACCGCAAAAACAGGCGGTTATGAATTACCCAGCCCTACCACCTAATCCCATGAGGGATAGCGTTTAAAGAATGCCGGATCAGGATGGAAACGGGGTGGTGGACCATTTTGGTCTGCCACCCACTGTGGGGGGCTCGCATGCCATTTTAAACAGGTCAGCCTAGCTCAAACGGGCACCCCGAGCCATCCAGCCACTGCAAAGAAAATATAAACAAAACAACGTTAAAACTTAAACTAACAAGTAAAATTATGGCAATTATCAAACCCTCGCTCGTCTTTGAAGGCAGTCACTTAGGCGATCGCAATGACCCTGAACCCGGAAACTACACGGCCAAGTTGCACTCAGTTCAGACGACTCCCAATTCCAATAAATCTTACCAGTTGGAGTGGATCCTCACCGATCACCAATCCACAAATTGCCGATGGATTGTGAAGCAATGGCTCCCACGCAAAAATACCGGTCTCTTGAGGCAAGTGCTCTGGTCATGGAAACGCAAAAAATGGGGTGACCTTGGCAAAAATGATGATGAGCGTCTCGAAGCAGTGCGGAGGCTGATCGGAGAAGAAGCCACGATATACGTCGAGGCCAGGATTCAAGGAAATTCCAACTCAGTCAAGGTCACCGAGGTCAGGCCCTTACGCAAGCCGAGGCCACGATACTGCGCTGATGGGGAAGTCGAGGTGGACTAGAAATAGGAACTGAGGGTGCAAGCCTCAGGAACGGTGTCGGAAGACTCACATTCTACGGCACCGTTCAAATGGCTCGGACGTTCCGGACGCTATGTCGCAACTTCATTCAGCCCACGGAAAGCCAAAGCACCAAAGGGCGGGTTCTTACGCCCCACCATTATTATTAGACTCTATCCCGTTAGACTTAGAAAATAGCGTCCGAGACGTCCACTCGCCTACCGCCTGATGAGATGATGTCCAAACGAAGTCTTCTGCGCTTCTCCCCCGGCACGATTTCTTCAGCGTGGACGCGGGAGCGTTAATTCCGTATTGCAGGAGTGGAAAATGCCGCCATGCAACGCCAACAATAAACTCCACTCGCGCCGGAGACTGGCAACAAAACAATAATATGCAAATTCACATTTCAAGAGATGGACAGCAATTTGGCCCATATTCCGAAGAGGAGATTAAGCAACACATCGAGGCTGGCAAATTCTCCCAAGATGACTTGGCGTGGACAGAAGGCCAAGCCGATTGGACGCCCTTGTCGAACGTCCTACATACAACTCCAATCCCTCCACCTCCGCCCCAGAAACAAGCATTCTCCACGAATGAACCTTCTTCTGCAAAGCCCTCTGAGTCATCGACAAAGACATTCTCCGAATCAATTGTTGAGAAAGCAACATTTGCCGCTCGCTTGACCCAGAAGCAGGCACACAAGAAGAAGCTAGAGATGGTCGATTTGAAGCAAGCGGATTATCAAATCGGCAAGAAGGCATACGAGAGCAACATAGCTCCTGAACATTATCCCGAGATTCGTTCACAGATAGCCGAAGCACGACAACAAATCGAAGCGCACAGAAACGCACCAGAAGCTGCAACAGTCTCGCTGACTGACAAAGCCAAGGCAGCTGCCAACGCCGCTGGCAGAACAGCCAAAGTTGAGGCGCTCACCATGAAGCAAAAGGGGCTTTTAACTGACCTTGGAACAAAGCTCCGAGAGAATTCCACAGACGATCCGGCTTTGGCAGCAGAGATTGCAAACGCACGCAAGACCGCTGAGACGATTCATAACCTTGATTCCGAGATACAGTCGCTATCTTCCAAGACTTTCACTTGGGCACGGCGCCCATTGCTAATCGTTTCGATCCTCATCGGCCTCGTAGTGGCATCCATCGCTTATGGCTGGGGCAAGGGAATATATCAGAGATGGAGCATCCAGCGCCAAACGCAACATATCCAACAACAGGCTCAAGCTCAGACCGCACAAATCGCCGCGGAAATGGCAGAGTTACAACGCAAGGATGCGGAGGACAGAAAGAAGGAGAAAAAGGACAGAGAGGTTCGGCTTGCCCAAGAAAGATTGGACCAACAGAAGCGCGAACTCGAACGCCAGCAAGAAGCCAGAGCAAGGCAGACTCAGACCGAGACCGAACAGCGGCAACGCGAAGCGGAACGTGAGGAACAGCAACGCCAAAAGATACAAACAGACGCGGAGCGCGCGCAGAAAGATGAGGTTGCCAAGAAACAGGAGCAAGAGCAGCGCGCTGCATTTGCAGCGGATCGGTTTTCTCGCCTTTCCGTTTCGCCCCGCGCGGCCTTGTCGGCCACGCTCAAGCGTCTCGGCGTTAGCGTTGAGTTGCGCGGAAAGGACACAGATACGCTTCAATCGCTCCTACAACAACGTGATTATTTGAAGCTTATCAGTTATCTTCGCGACCGCCCTTACACGGAGTATCCGCCTGTCGGCGAGATCGAGAATGCCATACGAACACTGGCGCGGAAGGACTTTAGTATTCTGCTCAAGACCACGTTGTCAGAGAGCCGAGACAATGAACTGTATTTGATTTCATTCCCCGACAATGACTACAGGATTGTGGAGTCATCCAGTTCCTGGGAGCGTCACCCAGACGGGATTGGCTATCTACATAAGTGGTCGCTTTCCGATGGACCGGTTATTCTACTCACCGGCAATTACAAGACCGTCCAGGACCCGATTCACTCGTTCAACGACTCCGCCCGGAAACAATGTGAAGCACTCAAACAGAAGAAAGAACTTGGCGAGATCGATGAGGGTGCATACCAAGCACGAGTAGCGGAAGTGCGAAAAGCGACTTACGACGGCATTCTTCAATGGGCATTGAGTAGGTGACTCTCCGTAACGGCGGTCATCGCCGACCTTTGCGGATACTCGATAGATCACGCCGCCACATCTATTCAACCACTCGACCAACCACCCCGCCTTTCGCGGCCAAATACCCCACACCTCGCCTTTCCTGCCCTCCAAATATGCTGCTGCGGATCAAAAATAAAGCGCCTTGCAGAGCCGATTCCAGCCCAAGAAACAGCATAGCGTTAACGCTGCGTAAACTTGCGTAAGGAATCTCTTCTCAACCCGACACGCCACCGGGACGATCCGACGACCGTTCAGTTTCCGTGACAACTTTTTTTTGCGACTTCCCACATAACGGAGGGGGTCCAACAGAGTAAATGGCCGAAAAAGAGTGGGAAATGTGGGAAGTGAACCGAGGATTCGAACCTCATCGCAAAGGGTCAATACGATCTTCGATAGTTGCGAAGGCTGCGAGTGAATTCGCAGCACGAATCAGGTTTCGTCTCACGGAGTCATTCTGCCGCGAACGGTCCAAAGATTCAATCGCATCGAGGATTATCCCTCGAACAGTTTCGGCCCAAATGGTGTACCGCGACAAGGTTGCAGGATCGCCACAAAGCTGATCGGTCGCCGCGCGCGCCAGCCGTCCGAAAAGTCCCAGCGATAATTCGAGGGGCAATGCGTGGCTCACTTCACGACCGGTGAATGGAACAACACGCTCCTCGGTGGAAAAGTTTTCCACGATTTGGAGCATTGATTCCTCGGTGAGTCTGGCTTTGCGTTTCATGGATTCAGATTCATAACAAATGGGACGGACAATGACAGTCTCATCCTTTGACACTCCGCCGTCAGCATGGCGGCGTCCAAGCTCGAATCGAAGTTCCTGTTCCTCTGGCGATGTCTCAACGGCCCGCCGTTGGAGCGCGAATACCGGTTTCATTCCGAGCGGAAATGGCGGGCGGACTTCGCGCACCTGCCGTCCCGGACGTTGATCGAGATCGAAGGTGGCGCGTGGATCGGTGGCCGGCACAACCGGGGCAGCGGGTTCGTCGCTGATTGCGAAAAAAGGATAAGAAATTGCTTTTCACCCCCCGGCACGATTTCTTCAGCCTGGACGCGGGAGCGTTAATACCCTCCCCCTTTTCTCGTTTTTAGGAAGTTGATCCCCCCTTCAGACATTTTTGGGGTGAAAATTTAGTGTGGCCCGCGGCTAAACTGTAAACGCGGTGCTATCGCTTCCTCCAAACGAAGCCAAGTGCATCTAGCCGCCTTACGCGGTCTTCTGAGATCTTCGCCCTACGCACGCGCAGGTTGGCTACCCATGAGCCTAAATTTAAGTCGTTCTCTATGTGGTTTTTTGTAACAAGGCAATGGCCCTCGCGTTTGCGGTACTTGTCCAACGCCGCAAACGCTTCCTCCCACTGTTCTGACAAAAGGTCCCAGCAAAAGCCGAGAGAATCAAGGCGTCTAATCTGGTCTGCTGAGCGCTGGGCCTTTCTCAGTCGTTGACCGGCTACCCAGAAGCCTAGTTTAAAGCCGTTTTCAACTGCGGCATGCGAAACTCGACAGTGGCCGTTTCTCTCATGGAATTCCTTTAGCGCGGAAAAACCTATTTCCCAGTTCTCACTGTGTGGGTCCCAGCTGAAATGTAGTTCGTCCAACCTTCTGATCTGCTCAACCGTGAGTTGATCTTTTTTTTCGCGTTGGCGGCTTACCCAGAGACCTAAGTTAAATTTTTTCGTAACAAAGGTTTCGGCAACACTGCAATGACCCTCTTGTTTGTGAAAATCCTCTAACGCCGCAAACGCCTCTTCCCATTGATCCGAACGAGGGTCCCAATTAAAGCCGAGAGAATCAAGGCGTCTAATCTGGTCTGCTGAGCGCTGGGTCTTTTTCAGTCGTTGACCGGCTACCCAGAAGCCGAGGTTAAACCCATTTTCAACTGTGGCATGCGAAACTCGACAGTGGCCTTCTCGGTTGTAGAAATGCTGCAGTATTGCAAAAGCTTTTTCCCATCGCTCGGTATTAGGGGCCCAGCCAAAGCCTATTGCGTCCAACCGCTGAATCTGGTTTGGCGTCAGCAGATCTTTGTTTTGGCGTTGGCGTACTGCCCAAATTTTTAATCGAACACCGTTTTCTATAAGGTTGTCTGGCAGCGTGAGGTGCCCTTCGCGTTTATGAAATGATTGCAACGCTGCGAAGGCTTTTTCCCAGGCCTCTGCAAGAGGGTCCCAGCTGTAGCCTATGGAGTCGAGGCGTTGAATCTGGTCTGGCGTGAGAGTCCGCCCTTTTCTTTTGCGTTGTTGGGTCGCCCAGACGCCTATTTGGACGCCGTCTTCTACTTGGGCTTCCGACACTCTTAGGTGGCCCTCACGGTCACGAAACTTCAAAAGTGCATTGAAGGCTTTTTCCCATTGTTGAGCCAAAGGATCCCAGCAGAAACCCATGGAGTCCAGTCGCCTGATTTGGTCTGGCTTCAGTCGCTCTTTATTGCTCCGTGTGTTGTTCACCCAATTGCCTAACTTAAATTCATTTTCTTTATGATCTTTTGGCACCAAAAAGTGTCCCTCGCGACTATGGAATGAATTTAAAGATGCGATGGCTTCTTCCCATCGATCGGTTAGCGGGTCCCAGCTAAACCCTATAGACTCTAGTTTCGTGAGTTGTTCTCGTGTGAGCTGGTTCTTTATGAGTCTTTGTCTACTTACCCAGACACCTAACTTGAGCCCCTCGAAAAGAAGTGCTCGGGGAACACGAGAATGCCCCTCGCGGGCATGAAATCTCTGCAGTGCAGCAAAGTTGGTCTCCCATGCTTCAGCCAGCGGATCCCAGATAAATCCGAGTTGGTTTAGGCGCTGAACTTGCTCGGGCAACAGTTGTTCCCGTCTTCCCCTCTGATTCGAAACCCACGTGCCCAAGTTGAGTTGGGTCTCCAGATGGTTATTTGAAACACGAGAATGCCTCTCGCGGGCATGAAATCTCTGCAATGCAGCAAAGTTGGTCTCCCATGCTTCAGCCAACGGATCCCAACTAAATCCGAGTTGGTTTAAACTTTCAATTTGTCTAGGGGACAGTGTTTTAACCTTAGATCTCTGATGCCCTGCCCATCTCCCCAAGTTTAGCCCGTTTTCCTTATGGATTTGCGTAACGCGACAATGCCCCTCTCTGGTATGAAACCGCTCAAGCAAACCAAACCAAAAATCCCAACCCATTCCCAGCCGAGCAACAATCTCAACGTCAATACTCCGCTTCAGCTCCTCCAGATTTATAGCCGGGCCAAGCACTTCAACTTTCTCATGGAGCCGCCTAGGATTGAACTGATCCCCTCGACCTTTGGCCTCTTGGAGTTCGCGGATGATGTCCACAAGGTCGTCGTCGTTTTCGAGCATGGCCCCTAAGACCATCGCCACTTCCTCGAAACCTGTTCGAGCCAATGCTTGAGCCTCTGTTTCTCCATTCTGCTGCTCAATGAAAAGAGGCACCACGATGTAGCCCTGCTGCTTGTTCGTGGCTTTCGACTGGCGCATCGCCCGACCGGTCGCCTGGGCGATATCGATCTTGGACTTCCTCGGGTCAACGAAGGCCACCATGTCTACGGACGGAACGTCGACTCCTTCAGTCAGGCATCGGGCGTTGGTGATTAGGCCCTTTTGGGCAGCTTTAAAGCCTTCCAGCAGTGCTTTCCGGTCCGCGGCGTTCTGGCTGCCGTTCACGTGGAAGACATCGAAGCCTTTGACATGCTCCTTGAAGCCTCGGGCATTGTCCCCGGCGAAGTCTTTGGCCAAGTTAACTTGGGAATGGAAGGTGATGATCTTAGTCGCCCCGGTCTTTTCAATGGCACGCTTGAGCGCTATCTGATTGGCAACCCATTTGGCCTGGAGTTCATCGCGGCGAACTATTGTGCTACCTCGTTTTAACAGCTCGGCGTCCACTTCCTTGTTCACCGAGACCGAGATGATGACCTTGTAGGGCACGATTATATCGGCGGCGACCGCAGCAGAGAAGGACAAGCGATAGGAGACATTGCCGTAAATCGTCTCGTCGCTCATCGAGACGGTCTGGAAGTCCCCGTCCTTGTCTCGCTTGTTCAGGTTATAGTGCCGAGGCGTGGCGGTCAGGAACAGGCGCTTCTTGATCCGGATATTCTTGTCGTTGAGGCCGAAGGCGAAGATCCCGTCCGTGGGCCCTGTGGTCTTATGGGCTTCGTCGAAGATTCCTAGGTCGACGGTCTGTCCATTGAGGCCGTCCGCGACCACTTCGGCCGACTGGTAGGTCGAGAAGATGACGTTAACGCCGGCCTTCTTACCAGCCAGGAAGCCCTTAACCACCTTTGGGTCGGTTGTGACCGAGAATTCGAGATCCGTCTGCTGGAGCGTGTAAGCATCTAGGTCCTTGGCTGGACGATCGACGCTGGCGTCCGAACACACGCACAGGTAACGGAAGCGTTCGCCCCAGCTGTTCTGCTTACACCAGTCGGGTAGGGTCTGGGAGAGCAGGGCAAGGGAGGGGACAAGGACTAGGACCGTTTTTGGCTCCTGGGCTTCGGCGGCCCACAGCGCGACCAGGGTCTTGCCGGTTCCGCAAGCCATGACCGCCGTCGTCCGGTCCGCCTGCCTGAGCCCTGCCGTGATCTTCTCGATTGCTTCCTTCTGGTGGGGCAGGGGGTCCCAGCGCTTGAAGGGCTCCACCCTTTTGTCGGTCAGCCAGGCATGGATGCGATTGAAGTCCGCTTCGGTTAGATCGTGGAACTTATCGGCCCGAACACTGCGAATTCCCGTCCGGTTGGCGACGTCTGCTGACAGCTTCCGGGCATTCGTGAAGATCACTCGGTCCTGCAACGATTTTTCGGTGATTCCCAGGAACGCACTGATTTCGCCGTAGGGCAGGGTGTCCATGTCCGTCCGGTATTTCACCTGATAGGGAATGTAATTCCCGGCCGCGTCCTCGTAGACCCCATCGATGCCCTTGGAGTCGTTGGGCAGGTTGAGCGCTTTACGGATGCCCGGAGGTATAGACCCGACTACCCAGACGTCTTTCGCATCCATGACCTGGTCAAGGTAAAGGTAGGCTTCAACCAAGATCTCGAACGCATCACCCAATTCCACGGTATTGGCGAGTTTCTCGGTACGGATTTCGAAATCCCGGAACGACTTCATTCCTTTGAAGAATCCACTTTGGAGGAACTTATGGGCTGATTTGTGCTTGGATGCCATGCTAGAGAGGAAGATTGGCGAGGAGGGATCTATGAATGTCTGATCAACGCCCCACGCATGTGATTGCCTAGGGGTATTCCAACGGATAGGCATTCGCTTTTCACCCCCCAGCACGAATTCTTCAGCCTCGACGCGAGAGCGTTAAGGGAGAATTGCTTTTGCCCGATTCCTTGCGTGGTGTACAGCGAAATCCGGCCATTATGTGCGACTTTGGCTCTGGTTTCCGCGAAAAGACCGGCTTTGCTTCAAAGCTCGTATCGTTCATTTTGCGCACCAGTTCCGAGCCGCAGTTTTATCGTCAATTTGGGCAATGGAGCATTCTCGCTCGGTGTGGCGACTCTGGCACCTGAGGAAGGTGCTCGGACTAAACGTGACGAGTAAAGATTCCGGTTTTCCGTATTTCCAGATTTCCGGCGGTGGAATGGAAACAGTGGGATAGACCAAGTTCTGGCTGAGATCGTTTCCGATGAGGGCACTCGATCGGTTTCCTCGGAATCGCGGAAAACCGGAAAATGGAAATGCTTGGATCGCCGACGGGTGTTCCAAATTCACTCCCTAGCATTGATGCGACTGATGCAGAGCCCATTCGGAGGCCTGAAATGCCATTTCTCTCTTTATGGTGAACCCTGCGAGCTTGACCGCTCCCACAGGATGGCACTTCCTCCGTGGATTATGTTTGAGGCTAGGTGTCATGTCACACATTTGACTCGTGAATTCCGATCTCGCGGATGATAAGCTCCAGCAATGCCCGAACTTTCCCGATTTTACGGCATCATTATCCGCATGTTCTCAGAGCCTTCTGAGCGGCATAGCACGCCTCATTTTCATGCCTACCATGGCGAAAATGTAGCTGTGTTTTCAATCTCTCCGGTGGCCCTTATCATCGGCTTTCTTCCGGTTCGCCAACAACGATTGGTTGAAGCTTGGGCGGAACTTCATCAAGAGGAATTGCTGGCCGACTGGCAGCTTCTCGAGGCTGGACGCAAACCCGCTCCGATTAAACCCCTGCAGTAACTTCCGGCTTATGAACCATCCAATTTACCGCATCACGTCCGTTCAGAATTGCGCTCCGTACACGCTGAGCCTCAGCTTCGATGATGGCTTAACTCGGACCATTAATTTCGAACCGATTTTAGAAGGTGAACTGTTCGGTCCACTTCGTGATTCTGCGCTCTTTGCCCAAGTTTGTATCGACCCCGAAATTCACACGGTCGTCTGGCCATCCGGCGCGGACTTTGATCCAGCCACGCTGCATGACTGGCCACAACACGAGGCTGGGTTCCATGCCGCTGCGAAGCGATGGAAGCAAGCGATGGAACCGCCCTTTCAAAAAAGGGCCTGATCAAAGTCGCAGAAGGCGCTTGAAAAGTGCAGCGGGTGTAATTCGGAGAGCATACATCCCGAGCTTATAGCTGCGACCAATTCGAAGGTGCCAAATTTGGCACCTCACCAAACGCTTTACACTGCACCGTTGTTGTCCCCTCCAGAAAGCCCTGAACGCTTCCACCTGCAAACGCCAAACACGGACACCGGATGGGATGACCAAGACAGAAAATTGCTTATCACCCCACGGCACGATTTCTTCAACTTGGACGCGGGAGCGTTAAAAGGGCTCGATCAAAGTTGCCCGAAGGAAAACTGTACAGGTTACAAGCTAAAACCAATCCGTAGGATGTTCACAATTAATTCATACTCTGAAAGCTTGGCTCGCCAAGTTCAATCACCTGCTATCTAATGCCACGCTCTCCGTGAATTAATGCCATGCGCTTGCTCGAAGACGGCCAAATCATCCGCGACACCTACGAGGTGGAACGTTTCCTTGGGGAGGGGGCGTTCGCTGAAGTTTATCGAGTGCGGCATCGCTTTCTTGGCCGGCAAGCAATGAAGGTCTTCAAGCGTGTCGGAATGAGCCTAGACGACATTAACGAAATGCTTGGCGAGGCCATTCTGCTGTCTCGGATCGGTCACCCAAATATCGTCCGGGTTTTCGATGCGAACATAATCGACTCCAAGCAAGGTGTCTGTGGCTACTTTACTATGGAAAATGTCCCCGGGGGCAGTTTGGAAAAGTTTTGGCAGTCCCACGGTGCCAGTCTTGTACCGATTGAAACGACTGTCGATTTGATGAAGCAGGTGTGCCGCGGCATTGCTCAAGCGCACCGCGAAAGTCCGCCGATTGTGCACAGGGACATCAAACCTCAAAACATTCTTGTCGGATACGAGCCGGATGGCCTTCGTGCACGGGTGAGTGACTTCGGCCTTGCGAAGGCGGTGAATCCACTCACGCTCCTTGCCAGCGCAGCAGGCACTCTTTCGTTCAAACCGCCTGAAGTCTTCGCTCAGCGAGCTAGCGACTCAAGCGCCGGTGATGTGTGGGCTATCGGTACGACTCTGTATTTATTGCTCACCGATAAGTTGCCATTCCCGATGCCGGAGAATGCGGCGTGGGATGCGCCAGATTTGTTTGATCGCTCATTTTTGCCACCGTCGGAAATAAACCCCGATGCAAACAAGGCGCTGGACCAGATCGTGCAGAAGGCCCTCGAGAAGCGGGCAGAAGATCGCTACCCAACGGCGAAAGATCTCCTCAATGCACTGGAACACTGGAAGGTGGGAATACCGGAGCACACAAGTGCGGCGAAGTTTCTCTCCAGCGAAGCATCGAAAGCCGTTTTGGGAGCGAACCCACAGGTAAGTGAGAAGAGTGCAGATTTACTCGTCGAGCGTGCGTTCAAGGCAAGGCTAGCTGGTCGACTTGCCGATGCAGCGGATTTGATGGAGGAAGCTTTCAACAAGTCACAGGATTTGAGAACCAAGTACGCCCATCAGGTGAAACTCTGGCGTTGCGGCATCAGTATGTGAGCCATGTCAGAAATTGACGAAAATTCGCGCCTTAGTCCCACTGGGCCAATTGATGCACTAAATTGCAAACCGCTGCTCGATAGCTCGACGCCGGAGCTGTTTCTCACAAACGCGTTTCGTATTACAGGCCTCCGTGCGGATGCGACTGCTCGCGAGATCATAAAACACGCTGACAAGCTCAAGATCATGGAGGAGCTTGGGCAGGGCAAAACCGTCCATTCTGGAGCTTTTGCGCTGAAGACGCCTCCGACCGTTGACCAAATTCGTGAAGCGGTGCAGCGACTAAAAGATCCAGAACTGAGAATCGTTGATGAATTCTTTTGGTTCTGGCCAAAACAGTTCGGACACAGCGCATCTGACCCCGCTCTAAAAGCACTCGAGGGAGGAGATGCAAGCGAGGCGTTAGAAAGATGGAGGGCGACTGAAATAATTCCTAATGAGGGCCTTGTCGCAATGCACAATATTGCAGTGCTGTACCTACTTAAGGCGCTTGAGCAGGAGGATCACTACGCCAAAACAGAGTTTACTGCGGAAAGGAGGATGGAAACCGATAGTCTCTGGCGAAACGCATTTAAGAGGTGGAATCTCCTTGCAGTGGACGATCTCTTTTGGAGGGGCGTGAACGCTCGGATTGAACAACTGGATGATGTCCGCTTGTCGAGTGGATTTTCTCGAAGAATGCAGTCAGTTCTTCCGTGTGCTCTAGGTAAAATAAACGGGGAGATCGCCTTGCGTTACGCAGAGAATGGGCGGATGGACTTGGCTCAGGTTCATGTCCAATTCATGAGGGAAACATGCTCGAGTCTCGCCAACATCAACAAGACGACAAGTTTGATTCTCGCCCCCACAACTGCTCGCCTCAAGCAGCAGATTGCACTTGCGCAAAAACAAGCCAACCGAGACCCCGCTGATTTGATTTCGGCTGCTCTCGGTTTGATCGTCCACGCAAAGCGTCACCTACCTCTGCTTGAGCTCATCCTAGGCCAAGACAGCGAGGCGGGTGATGAGCTGTCCGATGAAGTTGCAACCGTATGCAATCGTCTCCAATTAGAGTACCACAAGGCTACCGGGGATGATCAATCATGTCTCGCAACGCTTAAAGATATTTTCCCTTTCGCAAAATCGACTGAGGTCAGGAAGCTAATCGATGAAAATATTAACGTAACGCAAACGAATGTCGTACTCGCGCCGATCCGCGAAGTGTGTTCAAGCGCTGCGAGGACCGTTGACTCCGATCCTGCGGCTGGAGAAAAGGAGGGCCAACGAATCCTTTCAGATACAAAGCCGCTTTTAGCTAACCTTTCATACAGCGGAGTTTCACTAGAGATTGTCAATCAAGCAAAAGATGAGATTGCGTTTTCCGTAATGAATTGTGCCGTAAAGTTTGGAAACAAAACTGAGAAATGGAGTTATTGTATTCCCCTCCTCGAGTCCAGCTTGCGACTTGCGGTTTGTTCGGACCTGAAAAAGCGCCTGACCGAAAATCTCGATACAGTTAGGGGGAACCACGCAAATTACGGCAGTTTATCTCCAATAAAATCAGCTCCATCTCTCGGGACAATTGGTATGGGAATTGGTTTGACGCTATTAGGTTGCACTGACAAAGATCAGTCATCCGGCTCCTATTTAACGACTTACTACTTCATATTCTTTGGCATTCCTATCTTCCCTATCTGTCGCTACCGAGTGGCTTTGGTTGAAGCCGGGCGAGTAACTAGATACAGATTTTTCGGGAAAGCCCCATTGCGAACTTTCGACAGTTGGCACCTCGCGATTTCGGTCTGCTTAATTATTTGGTTGGCGATCAATCAAAGAGCTAATTCTCCAAGGCAGGGGTCATACACGTCTCCGAGTAGAACCGAATCTACTTACGTTTCACCTTCGCACGGGCCTAGTCCTACCACCTTGCCATCAACAAGCGCTGAAAAAGAAAAGAACGTTTACCGAGTGCCAAGTTACGTCCGTTCAGAACTGGAAAGAGACAGCCAAGCAATCGACAGCGAAAAATCGAAGATGGCCCTAATAGAAAGCCGATTGGATGAAGCTAAGCTGATAGTCGATAACGAGCGCGCCAGAACAGAAGACCTCAATGCGCAACTCAGTATCCTTAAAACGCAAACAGATGCAGCGCAGAAATTTGTCGACCGAACCAGTCAAGCTAGTGTGGATGAGTTCAACCGCAAGGTGAACCGTTACAATGCGGCTCTGGCGACGGTACGTGCACAAAACAAAAAAATGAATCAGTCAGTGGATGCCTACAATGCAATCCTAGACGAGGCGCGTTCCCAGAACCGCTCGGTGAATCACTTGGTAGACGAATACAATGAAAAGCTGCGCCGAAGCGGTCGATAACTCAGTAAATTCGCCCGGTGACGGATTTTGGAACATCGTAAATCCCTGAATGGTTTGCTTACATATTCTCGATGCTGTAAGATGCTGCGTGAAAAATAGCTATGCGTGACAATTTTGAAATTCCTACACCTCAGTGGCCGGATGAACATAAATTTATCCAGTCAGTGACAACAAGTGTCAAAGCGTTGCTAGTCGCCAGAGATTGCACCTCTGAAATTGGACCTGCCGTGCCGACAAACATCCTTAGAGGCATGGCAGAAATCGCCACTAACGCATGGAAGGCAAAGAGCAAGATGCTTGATGCTTCAGGTGGAGTGCTCGATGAAATGAAGCGCGTTTACAGACATATCGAAACCATTCTGGAAACCCTTCAGGAAATCGGCGTGGAGGTGAAGGACCACACCGGCGACGATTTCGACTACGGACTGCCGCTGAAGGTAGTTGCAACGCAACCAACACAGGGGATCACTCGAGAAAGGGTCGTCGAAACGATCAAACCTACGATTTATTGTCAGAAGCAAATTATCCAAATGGGCGAAGTCGTCATTGCTACTCCATCTTCAGAGGAAACCAAGGCATGAATAGAACAACCATAGATTTCGGAATTGATCTGGGCACTACAAACAGCGCAATTGCCCACCTGAAAGGAGTCGGCACTGAGATCATTAAAAACAATGCGGATGCGGACATCACACCCTCTGCAGTCAGTATCGATAAGAAGGGCGCTGTTCTGGTAGGTCAGCGTGCCAGGAACAAGATTTATGATTACCCTGACGACGCCTATATAGAGTTTAAGCGCCGTATGGGAACGGATCACACCTATGCCTTCAAGAGCAGCGGACAGGCTAAAAAGCCCGAAGAACTCTCTGCTGAAGTGCTGAAATCGCTTCGTGCAGACGTGCAGCAGCGACTGGGAGAGGTTCTGGAAGCCTGCGTCGTCACTGTTCCTGCAGCTTTTGAATTGCACCAGTGCGATGCCACCCGCAAAGCTGCACAAGCTGCGGGTTTCACTGAAAGCCCGCTACTTCAAGAGCCAGTGGCGGCAGCATTGGCCTATGGATTTCAGGCTGACCAGGAAAAAGCCTACTGGCTTGTCTATGATTTCGGAGGCGGAACGTTCGACGCAGCAATAATCAAGGCGGAGGAAGGCACTATTCACGTTGTGAATCACGGCGGCGACAATTTTCTCGGTGGCTCAGATATGGATTGGGCCATTGTCGAGCAGTTGCTGGTTCCACGTTTGCTCTCCGAGTTCAGCCTCAAAGATTTTACGCGTGGAAACAAACAATGGCGGCAAGCTTTCGCCAAATTGAAGCGTTCAGCGGAAATCGCTAAAATCGATCTATCACGCAGCGAGCGGGCCACCCTAGAGGCCTGTAAATTTAGGGACGACAGCGGTGAGGAGATTGAATTCGAGTGCGAGTTGAGTCGCAACGAATTGATTAGAGTTGCCGAGCCTATCATTGTTCGGTCGGCGGACATCTGTAAGCGCGTTTTGAAGGAGAAGAACCTTAGCAAGGCTGCGGTGCAAAGAGTTATTCTTGTGGGAGGGCCCACGTTGGCTCCGTATTTCCGTGATCTGCTCGGAAGCACTCTTGGCATCCCGCTGGACTATAGCGTCGATCCGCTCACTGTTGTTGCACGAGGGGCAGCCGTTTTTGCGGGGACGCAAAGGCTAGGCGTCAGATCGTCTCCTTTGGCGACCGCTGGGGAGTATTCAATCGACCTAAGGCACAAGCCCGTTGGAGTGGATAGTGATCCGATGGCTGGCGGCAAAGTATCTGGATCATCAACCACGGATTTCACGGGCTTCACCTTGGAGTTTGTGAACACGAAGACGCAATGGCGTAGCGGTAAGATTTCGTTGCGTGAGGACGGCGTATTTTTTGCGAATTTGCACGCGGAGCGGGGTGAACGGAATATATTTGCAATTGAACTTTTCGATCCAAGCGGAAGGAAACAAAAGACAACACCCGATACGCTGACATACACGATCGGTGCTGTTGTTGAAGAACAGCCTCTTATCAATTCGATGGGAATCGCCTTAGCGAACAACGAATATGACAAACTTTGTGAGAAGGGGCGTGGACTTCCTCAGAAGGCAACGCGCGACTACCGAACCACCCACGCTATTCGGCAAGGACAGAGCGCGGACGTTTTCAAAATACCTGTAATCGAGGGCGAACAGGAACGAGCCGACCGGAACCGCTTGGTTGGAATGTTAGAAATCAGGGGAGAGCACATCCGACGAGATTTGCCTGCTCACACTGAGGTTGAAGTCACGCTGCGGATTGATGATTCCCGGATCATAACCGTTACTGCATATGTGCCGCTGCTGGACGAGGAGTTCGTAACAAAGCTCGATATGAAACGGCACGACCCCAATCCCGAGATTCTCCAAAGCGAATACGAGGCTGAGTTGGTGCGTTTTACTGAAGTAAAGCGGAAGGCGGCCGATGCAGATGCGGGTGGCGGGGACGATTTGGTTCAACGTGTAGAGGCCTCTTCGCTGATGCAGGAGGTGAAAGACGCTATCGCCTCGGCGAAGGGCGACCCTGATGCTGCTGCGAAGTGTGAGAAACGACTGCTGGAGTTGAAGCTCAAGCTAGATGAAGCCGCAGACGCTCTGGAGTGGCCTGCACTCGTGGCCGAAACTCGGCAATATCTTGCAGAGCTCGACGCAACGGTTAAGAGCAACGGCTCACAGTCTCAACGTGGCAAGGCGGCCGAATTGGCAGTCCAGGTGGAAGATACCATTACCGAGGGCAAAATGGACCGTCTTCGCAAGAAACTTGACCAAGTCAAACGGCTTTACTGGGAGGTTCTATTCGCTCAGCCAGGTTTCTGGGTTCATCAGTTTCAACAGTTGGAAAATCAGATTGAACAGATGAGCGACCCGACCCGGGCGGCTCGCTTGATAGAGCAAGGCCGCCAATGTATCGCAAAAAACAATCCTACCGGTCTTCAAAATATTGTGCGGCAATTCTGGGATCTGCTACCCCGTGAGATCATAGATGCAGCGCAGCGTGGATATCAGTCCGGCTTGGTTCGGTAGTCTTGCTGCCTCGCTATGGATTCTCGAGCTCGAGCGACACAACAACTGCGCGATACGCTGAAAGAGCACTTCGAGCAGATTCGTTTTGCCCGAGCCGCCGAATTAGCCCGGTTAGGCCGGTACTTGGAAGCGGAGCTGCTATTTTTTTCAATCGGTCGAGAATCCTTGGGCCTCAGAGAAATCGATTTGTTGGCCCGCATCTCAGCTCAACAGCGGCAATATGAACGCGCTCGCGGTCTGTGGGAGGACGCGCTCCAGCGGGCACCTGAAAATGCAGATTACAAGCGTGCCATCCAAAACACTCGGCAGGCTGAGCGCTTCAATGTGATTTTCCGAAGAGTAGTGATGATAGGATTAGTTCTCGTCGCATCTGTTCTACTCGCCTCATGGTTGTATCTGCACCTACTAGCGAGTTCACCGGCGCGAAGTGAGGACAAAGGGCCAAGTGTTCATGGTAATCCAGCTGTCCCAACAGAGTCCCTGCGCCCATCTAATAACGATAGGTGAAAATGAGGTTGTCCGGCGGCGCGAGATTCCTGCGATCTTGAAAGCGAGAACAACGCCAATACCACTTTGGACTGGATGGTGGTGGTCAAAATTCAGGTTTCCCAGATTCCCTGCGGTGGCGATGAAATTATTAATCGTGCAGCAATAAAAATACGATTTTTGAATGCTGTATATATTCTGTCTAAGATCATTTGATGCTAAAGCAATGGCTTAGAAGAAACAGTGCACCTAGAAGTAAGGCAATGCTGGCTATAGAAGCAATTAGTTTATCCGATATGGTTGGCTCTACACTTGGCTTATCTAATCTCCATCGAGCTATAAAATCAGCGCCAAACGTAGTCGCAGAAATTATCGTCGCAGGAATCATAAAACTCAAACATGTGAAGCCAAAGCCATTAAAGTCTCCATTGGGGCACACGCCAATGTGCGGAATTGATTTTTTAAGATCGAATTCAAGTACGAGTGAATTTGATTTTTCATCTTTTATGTAATATCGATTAATATGCCCATTCACTAGAGCGTACGCCTTAATGAGTGAAAATCCTTTCGTTCTATAATCATTTAGAACCGCGAATATTCTAAGGCAAACCTCTTCATCGTTGCAAAGGTTAATTTCTTCTTTAATAATCTCCGTAATCGACGAATCCATATTATCTAATGAATTTTCGGTAAGGCGGTTATCAGATTGATGCCAGTTAACCATTTCAAAATTGACGTGAATTGTAGCTTTTTCTGAAAAATTCAATGTTTCCGGAGCGTAATAAACAGCTCCCTGCCTGGAGGCATACTCAATTTCGTCATTGCAAACGCCAGCCTTCACGAGAGATTCTCTAAGTTGATCTTTATTGTGTAGATGAATGATGATGTTTTGATTCGGAGTTTTATTCGAGTACATTATCGCTTCAAGGAAAGCGAGTTGTACGTTTTGCGTCCAATCGTCACCCGGGGCTGGCTTTCTATTGTGCATTTTATTTACTGTTTTGATTACCTTTAAATGGAATAGAATGGATAAGAATTCGCTTTCCCCCCCCCGTCACGATTTCTTCAGACCAGACGCAGGAGCGTTAATTAATTAAGCGTTTTGAATCCTACGCAAGTCGGACACCATGAGCCACGTGTGACATTAGAGCCCGTGGCTTTCCATGTGTGGTGATTTTTACATTCCCAGTTGTACTTTTTACAGACACCTACATATACAGAATCCAAAAGGCGTCCTCCCTTTTGAATCGCGACATCCTTCATTTTTTGAAAAACCGTTAGATCTAATTTTCGTCGAGGAGGTGTATAAAATCCATTCTTAATTCTTTCCGAACTAGCAATAGCACTGCATTTACGGCACCAAGATTTTCGATGCACAATACTGGCTCCCGTTGCAGTCCACGAATGTCCTCGTCCACATTCCCATGTGTAATACTCACTTAAGCCGATATACTCCCCGGAAATGCACCTCCCCCCACGTTCCTTTGCAACCTGATGTAGCTTTGCCATCAAGTTGTGATCCCATGCACCTCGCAGATCCACTTTTTTAGTCTCGAAATTTACCGGTAAAGGTATGTTCTTCTCCTCGCACTGCGCCCTAATCACCTCTTTAACTTTATCAATTGGTGTGATATTAGGGATTTCTGGAATTCGAAAAAGAGTAACCCCATGCTCTTTGCAGATTTTTAGCTTATGCTCGTCTTCCTCTATCTGCTGTTGGATAGGCACTCGATTAAATTTAGATCCGTTGAGCTGCTCGTAATGCTGACGTCCTTGATGCTCAAATGCAATTTGGAGACACTCATTGTAGCCATCGAGTTGCCTTCTATGGCCATCTCGCTTCAACCAGTCAGGCCAACTTGATGGGAATGATCTATCCCAGAGAGCTTCAAAAAATATTCGGCAAATTCTTTCACCTGTACCGCTTGAGCAGGTTGGACACCACCTGCCCTTACGAACATTGTTTGGGGTGGCAGACCATTGATGGCCATTTGAACATTCCCAGATTAAGTTCTCCATTGAATTCCGTGGTTCGTGAGTAGAGATTAAACGGCCACCTTTATTCTCGGCTAATTGGCGACACCATACAATAGCATCTTTTTTTCTAAACTTTTTAGAAAGATTTTCTTTGGCACACATCGAACACCAAGTGCCGCTCTTTATACTAGTAGGTGCTGCTTTCCATTGATGCCCTTCGCTACACTCCCATTCTAAACGAGAATGGGCACCTTTGTAATTTTCTGAAATACATTTCCCTCCTTTTTCGACCGCTAATGATTGCATTTCTTGAATTGTTATACGCTTTTTTTCCTGTACGACTATTAGTTTACAGCGTTTACACCAATGTTTTTCATTAACTACATTATAACAGCTGGATTTCCATTGATGACCTACCGAACACACAAGTAGGATTTGGGTTGCACGCGAATTGCTAAAATTTTCCCGAGGTGTTAATATACTGCCTTGTTTCTGACTCGCAACAACTAACATTAAGTCATACCATTGATCAAGGGTTTTAAATCCTACGCAAGTCGGACACCATGAACCACGTTTGACATTTGAACCCGTAGCCTTCCATTGATGCTTATCGCTGCACTCCCAAAGGTATTTTGTTCTGCCTGTTTTATATGAATTTGAACGAAATATCCCTCCTTTCGATTTTGCTAAATCAATAAGATCCTGCAATGGATTAGCAATTTTATTCCCGGAGCAATAGGGACACCACTTTCCCGCAAATATATTAGACGGCGCGGCAAACCACTGATGAGCATTTTTGCATTCAAATTGGAGAGGTCTATTGTTTCCCCTATAAGTGATAGAAATGCAACGCCCGCCCTTTATCTTAGCTGCTGTGTTGCAGCGTTCTAAGCCGCTCTTGTCTAGCTGATTGATCTTCCGTGATTCGGTTGCACATGCAGGGCACCACACACCTTTCCTAATGCTCATCGGGACCGCTATCCATTGATGTCCCTTTGCGCACTCCCACTCAAGATGAGTAACATTGTTTTTGTATATTTCAGATAAACATTTACCACCTTTTTGGGCAGCGATTGCACGCATATCTTCGATGGTAAGTTTCAATGCCATGAAAGGATAGTAATTTACTTTCTGCCGAGGACGATCTTCAGCCTAGCCGAGAGAGGCACTAGGTAAAGGGAAATAAAGGATAGAAATTCGCTTTTCATCCCCCCGGACGATTTCTTCAGCTGGACGCGGGATCGTTAAAAATTAAACTACAATTTCGGCACGGGTTGTGTATGACGAAGAGGATTTTTCTTCTTCCAATGAAATGCGTCGCATTAAATCCTTCTCAAGAAAAGAGAAACACTCTTCAACTCGCCCTTGAGACTTTAAAAACAAAATCAAATTATTCATGCTTTTCAGAGCGTAGTAATGATTGGGCCCGAGTGTATCAGAAAAACCTTTGCAAGCACGACGCAGCGCCGCTTCAGATTCGGGGTTTCGCCCGAGGTCCCATAAAATATTTCCCAAATTGGCAACGCTTTTGAGAGTGTCTTCATGGTATATTCCAAGTTGCTTTTCTCTTCCGTCTATCGCCATCTGAGTAACCTCAAGTGCTTCAGTTAGATTTTTTCTTTCGTGAAGTATATCACCCAAGCGATGAATGAGTGTCAGTGTCTCTGGAGCATCAAGGCCAAGATGGGATTCAAACAGTTTGATATGAAAAATGCACTTGGCTTCAGCATCTTCTATCTCATTCATTTGTCTAAACCTAGAGATGTCTTCCTCGACCGATTCAACAGTAATGTATCTTTGATTCATGCACTATTCTGAGTTATGGTTTATCCGAAATTTCGGTTTAAATGCACTTGCTTGCTTCTATGTAGAAAAAAAGGAAAGGATAAGAATTCGCTTTTCACACCCCGGCACGAATTCTTCAGCCTAGGCGCGGGAACGTTAAACAACAACAACACAACCGTTCCAATAGCTACTCGGCCAATTAGTTTTTTTTGACTCTTAGTCATGTTAGTTTCCTTTACTTTGTATGATGTTCAGGCCACGGTTTAAATAGCTGAGCTAGGTCTTTAAGGTCTTTAAATAACGCTCGCATTAAAGTAACTCTGCTTTCAAAGTGTTAAACTCTTCTTCAGTAATAGCGCCAGAAGCTTTAAGATCGCCTAGCTTTTTAAGCTCATCCAACTTGTTAGTAGGAGTTGCTGCTGCTGCACGAACTTCACCAGCAGTATGACCAACATT
>Ga0114967_10000247_pt1 | contig 44762 bp, 35 predicted proteins | sample M_130628_MF_Meta_FD_92639 | JGI IMG/M metagenome (GOLD analysis project Ga0114967, IMG submission 92639) | Freshwater microbial communities from Lake Montjoie, Canada to study carbon cycling - M_130628_MF_MetaG | ecosystem: Environmental > Aquatic > Freshwater > Lake | place: Lake Montjoie... | reverse complement strand
CGTTCCGATACCCGATTTCAAGATCCGCAGGTGTGCAGGTATGAAACTCCCCCTCTCGGTCCACGTAACGCAGACTCACCACTTGGGAAAACGTTTCGGCTCCCATGGCTCCGGCGTTCATGCGCAACGCACCGCCGACGTTTCCAGGGATCCCCTCAAACCATTCAAAGCCCCCAATCCCAGCATCACGTGCCGCAAGTGCCAGCTCCTTTTGGCGCACCCCAACGCCCGCCGTGATGTGGTGCTCACGCACTTCTAAACGACGAAATTCTCCGCGCCCCAAATACGCGACCACTCCGCGCAACCCGCCGTCACGGACCAGTAAATTCGAGCCTCTTCCGATCACAAACAGAGGCAGTTCCTTCTCAAAACACAGCTGCACGATCCTTGCAAAACCCTCTTCTGTATCGGGTTCTAGCCAGTATTGCGCCGGACCTCCGATCCTTAAAGTCGTGTGCTTCGAGAGCGGCTCATACAAACGCGCCTCTCCAGTCCCCATTGCAGCCTGCAACAATTCCAGCACCCCCAAGTCGTGCGACAACGTGGTGGCAACTTCGTGAATGTTTCCCGCTCCCAATGTGATAACGCAATCTCCAGGGCGCAAACTGCGTCCCACTTCCAAAAGCATCAACCCGCGATCCGGTTGGAAATGAGCCGCCGGATGCCCTTCGCGTTGCATCTCTTCCACCAACAACGCACCGGTAACGCCCTCGATAGGAGGTTCACTTGCCGCATAAATTGCGCTTACCCAGACTTCATCGGAATCCGAAAACGCACGACCAAACTCTTCTTTGAGCGCCAACGTCCGGCTAAAACGATGCGGCTGAAACAACACCAAGACCCGTCCTGAACCCGTGTTGCGCAGCGCAGCGAGCGTCGCACGAACCTCCGTGGGATGATGACCATAGTCATCCACAACCATGTAACGGCTCGAGCGATATCTGATTTCAAAGCGCCGCCGCGCCCCCCTAAAACTCTCCAGCGCCTTTGCGATAAGCGCAAATGGTACGCCGACTTCCATCGCGATGGCGACAACCCCAACCGCGTTGCTAGCGTTGTGCCGACCCGGGATATTTAGCGTAACTGCACCTAGCGAAACCCCATCGCACAACACACGAAAATGCGATTGAAAGGGCTTCAAATGGAGATCGTCGAACCGATATTTTGCGCTGGAACGTTCTCCGTAGGAAATGGCCTGGGGATGCGCTGCGCACAGCCGAGCGGCATTCAGATCATCCGCGCAGAAAAAAACAGAACCCTTGGTTTGGTCTATGAGTTGTTGAAAAACAGCCTCGATCGCTGCGAGATCTGCGTAATGGTCGAGGTGCTCTTCCTCGATGTTTAAAATGAGTGAATGCTGCGGCCGGTATAGAACCAAGCTGCCATCGCTCTCATCACCCTCCGCGACAAACCACTCGCCTTGCGTATCCCAATGCGCATTGACGCCTAGTAACGGAATCTCCGCACCCACATAGTGCGACGGGCACAGCCCTCCCTCGCGCAAGACGTGCGCCGCCATGGCGGACGTCGTAGTTTTACCATGCATTCCAGCAATCAAAATTCCCCTGCGTGACGCAAGCAATGCCGCCAAAACTTCCGCCCTACGCACTATTGGATTTTGCGTCTTTACCGCCTCCAAATAATCAGGATGCGCCGATTTAATCGCGGATGAGTAGACGATAATATCTGCGCCACTGACTCTCTCCGGATACACCGGCGTACAAAAGTCCAACCCCTCAGAACGCAAACGATCCACCTCCATAGTGGTCACCTTATCTGAACCACTTACCCTATGGCCGAGGTTCAACAGAAGCGCCGCAATACCACTCATGCCAGAGCCGGCCACGCCAATAAGGTGTATGTGCAATCCGCCCGCCTCGAGAAGACGCGTAAGCTGCGACTGACTTTCAACCCTTAACCTATTCTCGCTCATAACAATCCTCCGACCTCCACGGCATCTAGTAAAACTTGAGCGACCCGCTGCGCGGCGTCTTCCACCGACAATCCCGCGTTGGCTTCGCGCATTTCCTTCCAACGCGTCGGTTCATCGAGAATCCCACGGATCTCTCCAGCCAACCGACTAGGGTTCGCATCGCGTTCTTGCAATAAAACCGCCGCTCCAGCCTCGCTGAAAATCGTGGCATTGAACGTCTGATGATCTTCCGCGGCGTGAGGGTACGGAATTAAAATGGAAGGTAGTTCAAAGTGCGCGAGCTCCGTGAGACTAGCCGCGCCGGAACGCGCCACAGCCAGATCCGCCGCGCCGTAAGCTTCCTGCATCGCGTGATGGAATGCGCCGACCCACGCCGGAATATTTGCTCGCAAATAAAAGGCACGAACAGCCTCCTCATCCGCGGCTCCAGTGAGGTGGATAAACTGAAAGCCAGCCCCGAGCGAAAGCGATGCCTCCATCATTGCGACGTTTACTCCGGCGGCGCCCTGGCTGCCTCCCATCACCAAAACGGTCTTTCTATCCGGACTCAGACCAAAGCGCTGCAACGCCTCGGTTTTAGGTAATTTATTTTTTTGCAGCGCATTACGCACGGGCGTCCCAGTGTAAGTGCACGTCAGTTTGGGCAGACGTCTCGCGCAGTCTTGAAATCCGACAAGCAAGCCGCCTGCGAGTTTCGCATTGAGTCTGTTGGCTTTGCCAGGGATTGCGTTGGATTCGTGAACGAAAACAGGCAAGCCTCGCAAACGTCCCGCGAGTATCGGCGCAGTGGAAGTGAACCCACCCATTCCTAGCACCGCTGCAGGACGGAAGTCGGCAAGAAGGCGGTTGCAATGGAGAATTCCTGAGGCAAACCGCAAAAAGAAACGAGCCGTGCCGAGCGAGAGACCCCTTGGCAAACCGATGCCCGGAAGTCTTTCAATTCGGAACTCCGTTCGACCTTCGGTAGCCACGGCGTCGATGTGCTTTTCAGAAGTCAACACCATCACCTCATGCCCGCGCGCGTGCAGCACCTCTGCGACAGCCAAACCAGGAAAGAGGTGGCCACCCGTTCCGCCCGCAGCTATGGCAAAGCGTTTCATATTAGAGCCTCACCACCCGCTTTTCAGCCTGTAGAGCCATTTCGAGTTGTTCCATCTGCTCCTCCTCCTGCTCGCTCACGCCCTGTCTGTAGATGTTCAATAGAACTCCCACCGCGCACATACAGAACATCAAATTTGATCCGCCATAAGAAATAAACGGGAGTGGAAGACCCTTGTTCGGAAGTAATTCCGTGGTCACTCCAAGATTAACAGCAGCCTGCAAAGCCAAAATGAGCACCAGGCCCATGCCCAGCAAAAGACCTGCCCGATCCCGTGCTTTCACCGCGATGGATACGCCCCCTAGTATGAAAATAATATAGGCGAGAACCAACCCTAACGTGCCCACCAACCCCAGTTCCTCGCCAATCACGGGGAAGATAAAATCCGTGTGGGCAAAGGGAAGGTAGAGAAGTTTTTGGCGGCCATTGCCCAAACCTAGTCCAGTGATGCCACCGCTCCCCAAGGCAATGAGCCCCTGCTGGGTTTGATACGCATCGGCCACGTGCAGTTCGGGATGAAGGAACGCCATGAAACGTCCCATCCGTTCTGGCATGGAAATGATGGCACCCGCGATCACTCCCACGCCGATCATTATCAAGGTGATAATGTAGCGCCACTGCGAACCCGCTACAAACATCATCGCGATGGTTGTGGCACCGATCAGCGCAGTGGATCCGACGTCCACCTCGATGACGATCATTCCCATCAAGAGACCGATTCCGGCCAAGGGCACGAGAAAGCCCCGCAGAAACTCACGCTCCACACGATCCTCCTGCGAGTACCACCAAGACAGGGCGCAAATTGCCGCAAACTTCGCCATCTCCGAGGGCTGGAAAGTGCCCACGCCCAAACGAATCCATCGCGATGAACCGTTAATTCTCGCTCCCACATGCGGCACGAAACACAGCGCCAGCAGCACCAGTGCAATACAGTACAGCCACAGCCATTTCTTGACCCAAAAATGGTAATCCACCCGCGACGTAATCACGCACCCAATCACCGACACCCCCAACCATGCGAGTTGGTGATACAGAAAAAAATGAGGGCGCCCGTGCGCGTCCTGAGCGAATTCACCGGTGCTCGCCAGCATGACCACGCCCAGCGCCAATAACGCGCCGACGGCTACCAACAGCAAAAATACACTGCGGCGGTGCATATAGAGACAGTGAAGAAGCGGAGGACGCTGAAATTACGGAACCGATCGCCCTAATGGCCTAGTGCGCTGCTGGCTCAGTGCTCTTTTTGACAGGCAATTTTAGCACCTGACCGATCTGGAGTTTTTTGGGGTCCTCCACGCCGTTTAGCTTCAATAATTCCTCGTAACTCACCCCGCACTTCTTTGCAATGGCGACGGGATTATCCCCCTTTTGCACGGTGTACACTTTCGTGGACGGATCTGCCGCTGACGATTGAGTGGTTGCCAGAGGTACCACCGCAGGAGGCTTCGCTGCCGTCGAATTTGAAGCGACCACCTGCGCCACAGGAACCACTTTTGGCACCACATTCGCAGCCGGTTGCGCTGTTGGCGTTGCAGCGTGAGGCGTCCCCTTTTCATTGGCTGCCGATGCGACAGGCACTTTGGACGGGCTTTGCGGAGTCTGCGGCACGACTTGCGGCGCTGGGGCGTTCCCCGGAGGAGCGGCGGCGGGACGCGGAGCAGGTGCAGCAGCAGGAGCAGGCATCGTGGACACAGCAACCGTCGTAGGCGCTTTTTCCTTTGTGGGGGCCACCATAGCGGCAGTGCCATCCGCTTCTCGACGCTTGGCCTTAATGCCGTGGAATGCCCAGATGCCGCCCACTGCGACCAAATGCAAAACTAACACCACCACGAAGGCGGTAGAGAGCTTGGTGGTGGGTTCCTCGTCATAATCTTCATACGCCGAGGGCGTCAAACGCCTCGCGTGAGCAGCCAATCTAGTCGGTGCTTTACGTGCTTTAGGTTGGGGTGCCAGGGAACTGAGCCTTGGCAGTCTCGGGATTTTCATGGGATGGCTTGGGTGGACTTTAATGTGGTGAAATGCGTGTGGAATGCGGGTGTGGCGTTGTCCTAAGGGGAAAGCTGCTTTACCAAAGCGCGGAATTGGTTGCCACGGTCGGCGTAGTTTTGAAACATATCGAAAGAAGAGGTGCCCGGACTGAAAAGCACGACGTCCCCAGGCTGGGCCGCTGCCCGCGCCAATGCGACCGCCTCCCCCAAACTGCCAGCACGCTGACAGGGCAGCGCCCCGGACCAATTCTCCGATATACGCCCCGCCATTTCGCCAATGAGCACAGTGCTACGGCAGCGCTGCGCCACGAGCTCGGTGAGCGAATCAAATTCAAAGCCCTTGTCCTTCCCTCCAGCGATGAGGACGACTTTTCGCGTCTCGGAGGCAAGCGCCTTTTCGACTGCATCAAGATTAGTCGCCTTGGAATCGTTCACGTACTCCACGCCGAAACTTGTTCCCACGACTTCGCAACGATGCGGCAAAGCGCGGTAAGCACATAAAGCCGGACGCATCGCTGACCAGTCCAGTCCCCATGCAAAACCCGTCGCTAGCGCGGCCATCAAGTTTTCCGCGTTGTGCAAGCCGTAGAGCTGGGTGTCGGCCATTCGCAGGACTGGTTCACCCAAAAAACAGATCATTCCATTGACCAGACTGAAGTCCGCTCCGGGAGCCTGAGCGTTAAAGCGAAGCGTTCTCGCATTCAATTTCGGAAGCTCATCACGCGCATTGACCACCGCCCAATCGTCATGTAATTGCCGCTCAAAGATACGCAGCTTCGCCGCGTAATACTCGCTCATCGAGGGATATCGATCTAGGTGATCCGGCGCGAAGTTGAGCCAGATCGCGACGCGCGGGTGAAAGCTGCTAATGGTCTCCAACTGGAATGAGGAAACTTCCACCGTCATCAACGAGAGCTCCTCGCTCTGACCCACCTTGGCAGAAAATGCCGGTCCAATATTTCCACATGCCTGAGTGGGAACATTCGCGCCGTTGAACATCGCCTCAATGAGCTGAGTGGTGGTCGTCTTCCCGTTAGTTCCAGTCACAGCGACGACCGGACATTTACAGCGTGTAAACGCCAACTCCAATTCGCCCACAAGCGGCACCGCTGCACTTTGAAATGCCGCAACCAAAGGCGTTCCCGGCTCGATGCCCGGACTCAAGACAGCAAACTCAGTTGCGTCGGGAACCTGAAGCGCTACCTCCTCGGCCTGCAGAACAATCCCAGCCGCGCTCAATTTTAAAGCGCGCTCGGCGAGCCGCTGCGCAGGCGCTGTGTCATGGACTGTGACCTTGCACCCTTCCGCAGCGAGCAGCAGTGCGGCTGAAATGCCGCTTTCACCGGCACCCAGAACGCTCACCCGTTTAAGATGTTGAGGAATGGCGCTCATCTGAGTTTTAACGTTGCTAACCCCAGCAGAGCAAAGAGGATGCTCAAGATCCAGAAGCGGACGATGACCACATTTTCGGGCCAACCCTTCAATTCGAAATGATGGTGGATCGGTGCCATTTTGAATACCCGCCGCCCCTCTCCGTAAAGGCGCTTGGTCACTTTGAACACGATTCGCTGAATGAGCACCGAGGTTGCCTCAATCACAAACACCCCACCCACCAGCACCAACAACAGTTCCTGTTTGCAGCATATTGCTACCACACCCAACAGCCCGCCAATCGCGAGCGAGCCGGTGTCTCCCATAAACATCTGCGCGGGATGCGCGTTAAACCACAGGAAACCGACAGCCGCTCCCGCCAGAGCGAGACACACAATCGAGAGCTCACCGGCAAACGGATAGTAGGGAATTTGAAGGTATTGCGCGATTTTGACGTTCCCCGAAGCGTAAGAAAGCACTCCGAATGCGAGCGCACTAGTCGCAGTACACCCCGCAGCCAATCCGTCCAGGCCATCCGTGAGATTCACCGCATTGGATGTCCCCACAATCACCAACCCAAAAAAGACAACGCTCCACCAACCGAGATTTTCGATCACCGGCGCTTTATAAAACGGCACGTATAATGCTCGCGCCTGAATTTCAGTAGCTGGGTTCAACAAGAAAAAAGCGGCTACCACTCCCGCCACGGCAATTTGTCCGAACAATTTCGTGCGCTCACTGATGCCGCCGGAATTCTTTTTGGAGACCTTTAGCCAGTCATCCCAAAAGCCAAGAGCCCCGCAAGCCACAATCGTGAAAATCAAAAGCCAAACGGCCATGTTGTCGGGCCGAGCCCACAACAGCGCGGATACAATCACCGCGCCGTGGATGAGAACGCCCCCCATAGTCGGCGTGCCCGCCTTTTTGCCGTGGAGTTCAAACAGCTTGTGAACTTCGTCCGCAGTGCGGATGGGTTGTCCGAGCTTAAGAGAAATAAGACGGCGTATCACCCAATGCCCCAGTAGGATGCAAAGCAGAAATGAAGTCATCGCCGCAGCCATCGCTCGGAAAGTGATGTACTGGAAAACGTTAAATCCGTGCAACCACTCAGGGCCGGTCTCCGACAATTTGTAGAGGTAATACATCATGGCCGAGTCACCTCCTCAATAAACAGTTCCATGCGCGCTGAGCGACTTCCTTTGACCAGCACAACGTCTCCTTCTCGCAGTACGCTCCGCAGCGAATCCGCAGCAGTCGCTGTATCGGGGAAATGGATTACCTCGGCAAAGCCGTTTCGACGGGCTTCCTCGGAAATCCAATCCGCCTCGCTGCCAACCGTATAAAGAGCATCAATACCGGCGGCCGCTGCCTCTCCCACCGCACGATGCCCCGCCTCAGCGTGACTTCCCAACTCGCCCATGCGACCAAGAATCGCGATGCGACGACCGGTTGCAGGCCACTGCGCCAGCGTCGAAAGCGCGGCTTTCATAGAGTCGGGATTTGCGTTGTAGGTGTCGTCGAAAAACTGAATGCCGCCCAGCAAACGGCTTTCCATGCGCCCTTTACTCAACTGAATACTACTTAATCCCTCAGCCGCAGCTGACAACGTCATCCCCATAGCGACTCCCGCCGCAACCGCCAAAGCCGCGTTGCGCACCATGTGATGCCCCGGCACACCGAGCATCACCTCAACCCGCTCACCCTCGTGAACCAGCCCAAACCGACTTCCGCCTTCCAGCGGCAACACATCGACCGCCTGAATCTCACCACACGCAATTCCCGCTGTCATAATCCGAGCTTTTGTCAGCGACGCAATCAGCGGGGTGTATTCGTCTTCAGCGCTCAACACAACCGTTCCCTGCTCTCCCACCCGCGCGGCCAAGCTGCCTTTTTCCCGCGCAATCGCCTCCCGACTTCCCAGAAATTCAATGTGTGCCACGCCCACGTTCGTAATAATCGCGACCTCCGGTGACGCCAGATCCGCCAACGGCGCAATTTCACCCGCGTGATTCATCCCCATCTCCACCACCGCAAAAGCATGTTCGCGCCTGCCGCTCAAGAGCGTCAAAGGCACACCGATATGGTTGTTAAGATTCCCCTGCGTGCACCAACCGCTCGATTGCGCGGAGAGAACCGCAAACGTAAAATCCTTAGTCGTCGTTTTTCCACTAGAGCCTGTGACACCGACCACACGAACCGGCAAGGTCTGACGATAGGTCCCAGCGAGGCGCTGTAGTCCTGTCAAAACATCCCCGACTTCCACCACGTTCAGACCATTTGGACGCTCCCCGTTTCCTCCCTGCACCAGCGCCCCAGACACGCCTTGCTCGGCGACCTGGCCCAGAAAATCGTGCCCGTCAAAACGTTCGCCCTTCAGCGCCACAAACAGGTCGCCCGCCATCGCTTTCCGAGAATCCGTCACGACACGGCGCACCTCCGCAGAGCCGTCTCCGACCAGCACACCGCCGCTCCACTGCGCGATTTGAGTGAGGGAAGTCGCGTCCATATTATCTTCCAAAGTCCGATGGACGATCCTCCACAGCGGACGCCGCAACTGCGATGTCATCGAAGGGTTCAATTTTTCCAGCGCACTCCTGCGTGGTCTCGTGTCCCTTCCCAGCAATGAGCACGATATCCCGTGGACCAGCCGAGGCAATCGCCCTCGCAATCGCAGTCTTGCGGTCCAAAATGACTTCGTGATTCACCAACCGCATTCCTCGGGTGATGTCGGCGGCGATGGCCTCGGGACTCTCGCTGCGCGGGTTGTCCGAAGTCACAATGACCCAGTCCGACATTTCCTCAGCCGCCTGCCCCATGAGCGGTCGCTTGCCTGTGTCGCGATCGCCGCCGCAGCCGAAAACCGTGACGATGTGGCTGGGATCAAGGTCGCGCAAAGTCCGCAGCACGTTGCGGAGCGCGTCGTCGGTGTGAGCGTAATCGACGTACACACGGAAGGAACGTTTGCCAGGGACGGGCTGGAGGCGTCCGGGGACGGGAGGGGCAGTGGAAAGCGCTTGGACAGCGGTGCGCACGTCGACCCCCATGGCATGTGCGGCGGCGATGGCACCAAGCGCGTTAAGGATGTTGAAAGTGCCGATTAGCGGCAGACGAACGAGCCATGAGCGACCTACTGCGTCGAGCTGGAAATTACTACCATTGAGATCACTCCGGCAATTACTCGCACGAAAATCTGCGCGCGAGCCCAACCCAAATCCGATCGTCGGAATGTCCAGTTTCTGAGCACGCCCCTGAAGTAGAGCACCGTGGCGGTCGTCCACATTAAGCACGGCGACGCCCTGCTTGAAACGCTGAGAGCCGAGCCCAGTAATCAAGCCTGCTTTGGCCTCAAAATACGCCTCCATGCTCCCGTGATAATCGAGGTGATCTTGGGTTAGATTCGTGAACACCACCGCGTCGAAATCCACTCCTTCGACACGCCGCTGCGAAACAGCATGCGAACTCACCTCTAGCGCCACGCTTTTGCAACCCGCGTCCCGCATCTGCGCCAGCAACTCCTGCATCTCCAGCGCATCCGGCGTGGTACGAGATGCCGGCAGCGTTCGTTCACCGATCTGGTAACGCACCGTTCCGACCAAACCACAGCGTAACTGAGCGACGTCGCAAATGTGCTGAAGCAAAAATGAGGTAGTCGTTTTGCCATTCGTCCCCGTCACTCCGGCGACCTTCATTCCGGCCGAGGGACGATCGAAAAACGCGCAGGCCAGCTCAGCCAAGGCCCGTCGTGCGTCCTTCACCACAATACTCGTGTACGGGCCGCCCTCGACTTCCTCCTCGGCGACCACCGCCACCGCTCCCCGCATCACAGCGTCCTTCACGAAATCAGTCCCCTTGGCTCGAGCTCCAGTGACCGCAACAAAAACGCACGCGGGTTTCGCCTTGCGAGAATCCACACAAAGCCCCGAGACATCCATCTCCACACCACCATAAACCCCAACCGTGCTGACTTTTGCCAAAAGCTGTCCTAAATTCATTGCCCATTCCCCCTTTTGTTCTCCACCAACGAACCTCCTACCTTTAAAAATTCGGCCTTCGGCACCAAATTAAGGTGTCGCGCCGCTCGTTGTGCAATTTTCGAAAAAATCGGCGCAGCAATGTAACCTCCATAGTAGGGGGTGTTCCCCGGAATCGGCTCATCCAAGATGACCAGTGCGCACAACTCCGGCTTGTCCGCCGGTAAAAAGCCCGCAAACGAAACCAAGTACTTACCGTGCTCATAACCTCCTCCAGGCGACGTTTTTTGCGCGGTGCCGGTCTTCCCGGCGACCTCAAATCCTGGCACATGAGCCAGTGGCGCAGTGCCCTTTTTACTGACAACCTCCTTCAACGCACTCACAAGTGGCTCAGCAACTTCCGGCGGCACGACCTGCCGTACCTCGACCGGAGGATAGCTTGCAAGCACCGCTCCAGAGGAATCACTGATGGATGAAATGATCTGCGGGGTCACCATTTTGCCACGATTAGCAATGGTGCACATGGCACTGATGACCTGCATGGGCGTCGCTCCCACTTCGTGGCCCATCGGAATATGAGTGATGGAGATTTTACTCCAACTGCGAGGCGGATGGACAATTCCGCCGATCTCACCCGGCAATTGGATTCCGGTGCGATCCCCAAATCCGAAGCGCTTGATGTATTCGTACAACCGCTGGTCCCCTAACATGATTCCCAGTTTCGCCACACCGATGTTGCTGGACTTCACCACAATATCATTCACCGTCAAATCTCCATAACCATGGTGACTATCGTGTAACGTGGTGCCCCCGTACATGAAGCGACCATGTTCGCAATAAATACTTGTCTCCGGACGCACCAGTTTGCAGTCCAGTGCAGCAGCTGAGGTCACCACCTTAAAAGTCGAACCGGGCTCGATCATGTCCATGATCGCTCGATTTTTGCGCGACTCATCCGCCACGCCTTCTCTCTGGTTGAGGTCGTAATGTGGGCGGTTTGCCATTGCGAGTACTTCGCCAGTCCCAGGGCGCATCACAATGCATGTGATCATTTTAGGCCGGAACTGTTTTACCGCAGCGTCCAACTCCGCCTCCACAATGTCCTGCAAAACCATGTCCACCGTCAGCCTAATGTTCGCCCCATCACGTGCAGGGCGCTCCATACGGCGAAACGCGACCATCTCTTTCCCCGTACGATCGTGTTCGCTGTAACGAAAACCATCATTTCCCTTAAGCCACTCCTCCATAGAGCGTTCCACGCCTTCCACCCCCTTGTTTTCCCGATTCACAAACCCCACCACGTGACAGAGCATATTCCCGTTTGGATAAACCCGAACCGAGTCCTGCTCAAAAACCAGTCCCCTCAAATTTTTGCTCGCGGCCTCGGTGCGTAACGCTTCAGCCACCTGCTCAGGAACCTCCCTCTTGATCACAATGTAAGGGGCGGGCCGCATCTTATTCTCCGTCGCATCCCATTTCTGGCGGGTTAGCTTTTCCTGGAGTTGCCCCAAGGGGATCTGTAAATGCTTAGAAAGTAGCTCTAAGAGGATCTCCGGCCGTTTCACAACACTCGCATCCACCACCACCGTTTTCACAGGTTCATTCGACGCCAGAGGAACCCCGTTAACGTCCATCACAGCGCCGCGCCGCGAGTAAATCGTCTGCCTCGCACAATGCTTCTCCGTCGCAATCGCCTTATAGTAATCCGCACGATTAACTTGCAAATCGAGCAACCTCCATGAAAACACAGTAAACCCGAGGGCCATCAAGCCCCCGAGCCACAACGCGCGTTTTCTGGATGAAACTCCCATTTAGCGATTTGGTTGCAAGTTGGATACCGTCCGAACCTGCGTCTCCCGAGGTGCCCCCGCCGGCTCTTGCATGCGCACCACTAGGGTGTCCCCCACCGGAGTCAATCGTGCAAACGCCTCTTTATCAATAACCTGACGTTTCCGTAGGGAATCGAAAGACGACATCTTGGCAATCCGCGAAGTCACCACCTCATCTCGAGTACTGATCGCCAGCAATTCCCGTTCGAGTTCCTTTTTGCGCTGCCCGCATCGGTGCAGCTCGTTTTTGGCGTCCACATAGTAGAGGGAGCCACCCCCGATAGTCACCAACACGACAATGGCCGTGAAGATTTTAGCGACGGGCAGTAGATTTGCGTTTTTGCGCCGATTGGGAGACATCATGGGGTGGGTGTGGAGTAACAAATTAGGGCGCATCGTCTCTCAACAACGCGCCAGTCTGTGGGGCAGTCCGAGTCGCTCCACCACCCGCAGCTTTGCACTGCGGGAGCGGGGATTAATTCGCTGCTCTAACTCTTTAGCAATGAGTGGTTTCGCGGTAATTTTTTTGAAGATACACTCTGGATTCTCACGCGGCCCAGTCCATTCGGGGCGATCCAAAGTCGGAGTGGAGCGTTTCAAAAAAGCCTGCTTCACGATGCGATCTTCCAGAGAATGAAAGGTGATCACCGCCAAACGTCCCCCGGGGTTCAGTAACCCGCCCAGATGCTCCAAAACCTGCGCCAACACCTCGAGCTCTCGGTTCACTGCAATGCGGAGCGCCTGAAACACTTTAGTCGCTGGATGAGTCCGCCCCCGCCGTGGAGAAACCGCTTCCACCGCCGCCGCAAGTTCCAATGTGGTGCGAAACGGACGCACCAAACGATCCTTCACCAATCGAGCTGCGATCCTCCGCGCTTGCGGCTCCTCCCCGTATTCCTTGAAAATTCGCTCCAACTGACTGGCGCCCGCCGTGTTCACTAAGTCTGCCGCGGTCACCAGACCCTGCGGATTCATGCGCATATCCAGAGGCCCATCCGCTTGAAAAGAAAATCCACGGGCCGCCGTGTCCAGTTGATGCGAGGAGACCCCCAAGTCCAACAGAAAGCCGTCCACCGCCTCAATTCCAAGACCAGCCAAAACCGCGCGAACCTCCCCGAAATTCGAACGGACCGCACGGAATTGCTCGGCGAATACACTCAATCTGGCCGAGGCATACTCCACAGCGTTAGGATCTTGATCCAGTCCAACCACGGACGCACCGGCATTTAAGAGCAACTCCGAATGGCCGCCTCCGCCCAATGTGCAATCCACAAACTGCTTGCCCTCCACGGGCAAAAGCGCCTCCAGCACCTCCTGTGAAAGCACGGGGGCATGGTACTCATAACCAGCAGATTGCGTCGTGGAGTGAGGGGGTTCCATAGTCGCGATCATAACCCGATCAAATCAGCCACTCTCTCGAAGGTGGACAGCTCCGCCTCCCGAGTGGCACTCCAGAGCGCCGGCGTCCACAGCTCAAAAGTGTCGTACGCCCCAACCAACATCACATCTCCCTGCAAACGAGCGTTTTTCGCCAACTCTTTAATCAATTCCTCTGGCACCACCATCCGCCCTTGCTTGTCTAAAACCACGTGCATCGCCTTCGAGAAGAAAAGATGCACAAACATTTTACGATCCTTGGGCGTAATCGCCGGGTTGCTCGCCAGCTTGTCTCCCACCGCCCTAAACTGCTCCGGCGGCATGACTTTCACGAATTGACCTGATCGGTCGGCAATGAGGTGAAACTCATCCGCGTCTGAAACGCGCCACCTTGCGGGAATGGTCAAACGATTCTTTACGTCCAACGCATGACAGAACTCTCCCGAGAAAACGGGGGTGGAATTCTGTGTAGGTGTCATAAAGGAAGGATTTTAAGAGCGTTAAAAAATAATTTTACAAATGGATGAAGCTGGCAGAGGTTTGCGGACCTTTTCTAGGAATTTCACACCACCACGCCCCACTTCTCCCCACTTTTTGCCACTCTTTCCCATTTCGGTCAATCTTCACCCAAAGAGAAGTGCGTCTTTTTTTGCGGAAATGCGTCCGCCCATCCCGCCCCCAACGATTCCCACTTTTGCCCAAGGCACAAAACGGCATTCCGTCCGCTTCTTTTACCCGTTCTCCAGGTCCCCCAGTGACGCGAACCGCCACCACCCCCAAGCCGCCTAGCCCTCTAGCACCCCGTCAACTCAACCTACCCGCCGTGCCGCCGACGCCATTCCACGCGCACTTCGCCCATCATCCCCACAATCCCCCCGCGCACCGCAAAAAGCCGCTCACGCAACTGCCGGTCACGTATCCGGCCGAAAGCCTTTTCCCGATGTAACTCGGCGTAAGCGTTGAGCGCCAAAGTCGCAGCTCTCAGCGCCCGCTTCAAATACGCCAGCGTCATTCCCAACTCCGCCCCCTCCAAATCGCTCAAAGCAGCCGCTAACTTTCCGCCTAGGATGCAAATCTGCTTGGAAAGCTCCACCGCGGCAGGGTGAGTGGCCACCGCTGGCCCCCTCGCCGAAAGCGCCTCATCCAACCACAAAGTCAGCTCAAATGACGCCTGATATAGCGGATGAACCTCTAAATCATCATGCCCGCCAGCGTCTTCCATCACCTGCGCCAACGCTTCTTCGTCCCATTCCTCTTCCCCAACCACTTCCATCTCCAAGCCGCTTTGCTCACACAAAGCCTCTTCCTCCGTCTCAAAGTCCGTCCAACCCATCGCTCTGGCAATCAAGCTCTCTCGATCAGGGTGATCTCCATACCGATCCAAGAGCTCCAAGTACAACTCCGTGCGCTTATCTTGTTTACGAAGAAAACGCTCCCAATCGTACTCATCCCACACCCGCTCCGGCTGCTTTGGATCATCGGACATGACCCCCTTTCTCCCCAGACCCCGCCCCTGTGTAAACCGCTTTTTTCAACAAGCACCAAAGAATTTCACTTTCCAAGCACCTCCACAGAGGCGGGAGTCGGCGAGAGAGTCTGGCGCCGCAGCTGACCGCAAGCCGCCGCGATGTCGTGCCCCTTCTCCCGACGGATCGTCGCCGTCACCCCACCGCGCCGAAGCACCGCCATAAAGGCATCCTGACGAGCCTCCTCAGGACGCCTCCACTCGAGCCCATCCACGACGTTGTACGGAATACAATTCACCTTAGCATCAACCCGCCGAGCAACTTGTACCAAAGCTTCAGCGTCTTCCTCTCGGTCGTTCACCTCCCGAATTAAGATGTACTCAAACGTAATCCTCTGCTTTCTACGCGCTGCAAAGTACTCGCACGCTTCCAGTAACACCTCCAGTGGATATTTGCGATTCACAGGCATGATTTGCTCACGCACCGCATCCCGAGCTCCATGCAACGATACCGCAAGGCGCACCTGCAAAGGCAATTCCGCCAACAACTTGATCTGAGGTGCCAACCCGCTGGTTGATATCGTGATATGCCGGGCTCCAATTCCCACACCCCATGGCGCGTTCAGAATCTCCAACGCCGCCTGCAAATTCTTGAAGTTCGCCAACGGCTCCCCCATTCCCATAAAAACCAAATTGCTAACACGCTCACCACACAGCTTCTCCACACATACAATTTGTTCCACAATCTCTCCCGCTGACAAATTACGAGCCCATCCGTCCAATCCGCTTGCACAAAACTTACACCCGTATGCGCACCCGACTTGGGTCGAGACGCACAGAGTACGGCGATCTGAAGATTCTCCATAAAGCGCTGGAGATGCCGGAATAAGAACTGATTCTATCAATGCATTGTCCCCCAACTTAAACAGATATTTGCGAGTCGTATCCTCCGATCCCAACGTTCGTACCGGCTCCAAGGCGTGCATTATAAAATCCTGCGCCAGAGTCGTCCTCAGCCCCGCAGGCAGGTTGGTCATAGACTCAAAACTCTGCGCCCGCTTGATATACACCCACTCCAGAACCTGCTCCGCTCGGTAACTGGGGTGTCCACCCTCCTTCAACCGCTCTCCAAGCGCTTGCAGCGTCACCCCAAAAATCGATTCGTGTTTCTCAACTCTACTCATCCCGACACTCTCCCCGAAACGCCGCGCCCCGTCAAAAGACCTTCGTAAAACACCCCACCACCAATTTCCGCTTCCGGTTTTGAATCGGCCCCATACCCTCACTTTTTCTTATGTTGAAGCCCTTCGAGATCTTCGCCAAAATTCCCAACGACACCGCCTCAGGCATCTTCGGGTTCCTCCACGAACACCAGAAGCCGCTCTATAAGTCTGCGTTAGAGACCCTGACAAAATCCAGAAACCTGCGCCCAGTGTTTCTTGAAAAAAAGCCCCGTGTCGAACAATTCGCCTGGCTTACTGAGCAAGTGCGCCGCCGCCAAAATGACTCGATGGCCGCCCACGTCCTCCAAATATGGCTCGTCGGTGCTCATAAGAACCTTCTCTGCGACTTCCTCGACGGGTTCAATATTCCCCACGACGAAAATGGCACCGTGGAATCCCTCCCGGAATCCCCGGCTCGCGAGAAGTTGTTAGAAGTGATTAATGGGCTTAGAACGAGATACGACGGCACGTTGCTCGCCATTTACATGAATACATTCCAATCGCTGGATCCTTCTGCTTGGCCCACCCTCTCCGCTCTCATTGAAGAAGATCCCACCCTTCAACTGCACTAACCGTAAGCCCTAGAATAGCCTTTAAGGCGCCAAACGCACCGACTCTACTTCCACCGATTCGCCCGCCTTCAAAGCCTCGAAACGTAGAGAAAGCCGCTGCAGCCCCCCCTTATATCCCGGCAAGCCCTTCAGGCTGAAGCTTGACTCCCGAATCATCCCGCCCACAGGCATTTCGAAAACCGTGCTCCCCTCTGGCTCCTCCGGGCTGATGCTCTTCCATGCCACCCGCAAGCGCCCCTGTTGCGCCTTAACTAACGCGCTGATTTTAAGCGTCGAAGCCCCTTCCGCGCGCCAAAAAGTGAAAGGCCCATCGAGGACGATCACGGGCGATTGAGCCTGCACACGCCAAGCCCCTTGCAACGGCAGGCCCGCATCTACGCCCCCCCTCAAAGTCCACCCGAGACGTGTTCCCTCAAACTTATACTGAGGCAATCCACGCCCCTTTTCCCAAAGCTGCACTTGTGAGCGGATTTCTTTTACCGTACCGGGCACAAGCCGGAACTCGTACTCATACTGAATGTTGTGATCGATATGCTCTAGGGTAATAGGCGCAAGGTAGCCTGTTGAATTGTCTCGCGGCCCCTGTTTGGCCGGTTCTCCCGGCACTCCACCCTGTTTCCAAAGTGTCGATGCAGGCTGCCAAACCCCAAGTCCCCAGCCTTTTACATCAACCATTGCGGCCCAGTGCTCCGTGGCTGAAAACGTTTTCCATGGCGGCCCCGGATCCACCCACTCGCTCAGCGCCCCTCCTGTGAAGGGCTTATCCCCAGCGTAAGTTACCGCCCTAGCAAATCCTCCATTTACATAAACCGCAGGAAGCTCCTGATGTCGAGCTTGATAAAACACCTTATCTTCTCTGCGGTTGGTCAGCTTGCACCGTACATGAACGGACTTAGCCTCCAGTTGAATCCAACTCTCTAACTCACAATCCCCCTCCACTCCATCGAGAGGCCACTGCATCGGAACTAGTCGCGTGTACATTTCCGACCCACTGTTGCGATGCTCCAAAACCCGAGCAGCATTGCCAGCCCAATCCCCGGATTGCACCGGGTTCCAGCCCAGCCCCTTCCACGCTGGATGCGGCTGTTTCCCGTTAAAAACAAATGGAATAGGGCCACTGTAAAATGACATTTGCACCTGCCGACCGTGATCAAAATTATTGATCAATTCACGCCCGTCCGGCTTTCCCACCAAGGAGGTTATCGAGCCACCCATTCGTAAATCTACCCCCACCTTGATCTTATCGTTTTCCAAAAAGCTCATCTCCGGTTCGAGCCTCGGTGGCGCGCCACAACTTCTCTCTGCCGACAAATCGGCCAAAATCATCCCCACGGCCGTCCAAATCCCCAGCGCGCCGAGTCGAAAACCTCGGGGAACAAAACTTTTAGATGAAAAAAAGGAGTAGCGGGAATTCACAGGGCGACAACTTACGCTAGTTCGTTGCCCGCTGACAAATCCGGGCGCATCGCTCAACGAAAGAATAGGAATCTGGCTCCTCAAAAAAAGCAGTCACCAGCGCCGATTGTTCAAACATTCTGCCCCCTCAACTCCGTAGCCAATCATGCGAGGTGGCGCTGACGTAGTCCTCCCGTTTCGCGCGTTCAACGAGGATCAGCTTCACCAAACCCCAAGCACCAAGCACCAAGCACCAAGCACCCAGAACCCAGAACCCAGAACCCAGAACCAAGCACGAACAACAATTTATGCACCTGCCACACTTCATAGTTGTCACCGACCGCGGCGTTTTCCGCGCCGGCTGGATTGAGCACATCACCCAGTCCACCCGTCCTCTTTTGCTTCCCACCCAGAAGCGACTAAACGTCCGATGGGTGGAAGAACTCGCGTTTATTCTACCACGACAACATCTCGTGGAACAAGTTACAGACATGTCTGGTGCCTTCGCCCCAACGGATTCCACGGGCAGCACCCTTCACCACAGGCAATCCTCAGCGGCGGAAGTCCACTGGAAAATCGAGGCCGACCGATGCGCCATAGAAAACCTCAGCCACGCCATTACCTCAGTGCTTTTTCGTGAAAAGCCCGAGGCTTGGAGTCTGGCCGCCCCAGTGGACATTCACCTCACACTGAAAGCAGCCCTGCCGCAAATCTGCACGGATCGTCTGGTGCAGTTGCTGCCCAAAAATCTGGCCAGCGCGTCTTTCCAATCTCTACTAGAGCACTTCATCCCTCCCACCGAGTTTCAATCGGGATTTATCGCGCACGCCGGATAACCTGGGCGCCACCCCGACCTCAGCCCACGCGCAACGGAAGCCGCAGTGGTACTCGGGTTTGACTCGCCATCCCCGCTCGAGTTGGCTACTTCACAGAGGAATTGCGATTCTGGGCTTCTACCCGAAGCCCTCTCGCACAATAAGTATCACGCAAATTACGCTCCCCTCCCCGAACCATCCCACTTACTTCCCAAAAATCAACTGTATGATGCCAACGTACCGCAGCCTTCCTCTCCTCCCCCATTTCCGCGCCGCATTACTCACTTTAGCCGGCCTTTTTACGGTTTTCGCCACCGCGCTTCCTTTGGCGGCGGAGCCCGCCCCAGAGAGTTTTCAAGTGGGAGGCTTGAACTTCAAACGGCCATCGGAGTGGGCTTGGGTCCCCGTACAATCCTCCATGCGCAAGGCCCAGTTAGCTGTACCCGGACTAGATCCAACCAAAGCGGCTGATATCACATTTTTCCACTTCGGGCCCTCCGGGGGAGGCGATCTGGAATCCAACGTACAACGCTGGCTACGGCAGTTTCAAAGCGTCCCTGGCGCAGAAAAGGTCGAAACCAAAACTGTTGGCGGCCGCAAGGCCACATTGGTATCCACCGAGGGGACTTTCTCCTCTGGTATGCCCGGTCAGCCAGCCGCGCCGATGGAAAACTACGCGCTCTTGGGCGCAATCATCGAAGATCCTGAGGGCAGTGTGTTTGTTAAAATGACAGGACCAAAAACTACCGTTCAAGCGGCACGCACGCGCTTCATGGAGTTTATTGAAGGAGCCAAAAAGTAAACTGGATCCAGACTACCCGCATTCTACCAATTAGATTCACGATTTTTTCAGTCTCTCTGCTCGGCACGAAGCGTTCCTTCTCCGGCGCTATCGCAACGAAAGCCAAGCAGGGCGGCGTCTCGGTGCAAAACCATCCTCTAATTCTCAAAATTACCGCGCCGCAAGGAGCCGACCGATTTCACTCATATTCTCCGTTTTATAAGCACTCACCACCCTGAATGAGCAACTACTACACTTCCTCTCTGATCGAAATCCTCCACTACCTCAGCGACTCCCTTTTGCAATGCGATTCAAGCACACGCATCGCCGAGCTTTTTGGAGAGGAGTTTGATGATGTTGATTTTGAAATGGCGCTTTGTTGCTTTGAAGCCACCCACAAACTCGCCTTCAAGCAAACCCTAGTTGACGTTCCTGTGGAGGAATACGAGGACTTGTCCTTGGAGGAATTCGTGGAAACCTATCTGGATTTAACAGAGCAAAAGACACCTCTTTTTGTTGCTCAGCGCTTCCGCATATTTGAAGAAGCACTCACCCGCGCCATCGCTGAGGAACACCACGGGCCAGAGGAATTTTAATTTCGACAGCCCACGGTTCCCCCTTCTGTGACCTCGAAATCTTGGTGCATTGGTGAGATGCACTTTTACGGTTTGACGTAATAAGTTGGCGAAATGATACGCCGAAGCCCTTGCCGAAAAACAAACATCCCCTCAACGAGCGCCCAAGGGATACCCGCGATCACGAGGAGGAGCTTGACCAACAAGTCTCAATTCATTTTCTCATTTCTCACCACCGAAGAATTATTCCGATAACACTCGCGATGAAACACTAGCAAGCCAAAATCTGCTGAAAGCCCTGCGTCGTCACGATGCAAGCAGGAGGTGTCGAAAAACATCGCAAGACTACGGGCACCAATTCCCCACCACAACGTCCACACTTCCGGCAAAGGAATCAGATGCGTTTACTCCAAACGCCTCCTTACCGATGCCCTAAAATACTCCGTGATTAGTTCGGTTAGTGCTTCACGCCATTCTGCAGTATACTCCCTCACCCATGCTCCCTAAAATCCTCAACAACGCTTTAATCCTAGTAGAGGTGCTTCTCATCTTTAACCTCTTGATCGTGGTGCACGAGTTGGGGCACTTCTTAGCGGCCCGCTGGAGAGGATTAGTCATCGATGAATTTGGGATTTGGTTTGGGAAACCCATCTGGCGCAAAAAGATCGGCGGCGTATGGTTTTCGCTCGGGAGCATCCCGGCTGGCGGCTTTGTCAAACTGCCGCAGCTCGCTCCCATGGAGGCAATTGAAGGGGAAACAGAAGAACGAGAGGCCCCTCTGCCGCCCATCTATCCCTTGGATAAAATCCTTGTCGCCTTGGCCGGGCCGGTCTTTTCCTTCCTGCTCGCCTTCGTCATGGCCTGCGTGGTTTTCCAAGTGGGCAAACCCATCTCTGAATTCGACAAAACCACGGTGATCGGTTTCGTCAAACCTGGCGGCCCCGCCGACCGAGCCGGCCTCAAGCCCGGGGACCGCATTCTGGAAGTGGACTCCCATCCAGTAGACCGCTTCGCCGGACCTTTACATTCCGTCACTTGGCGCGTCGTGCGCTCCGAGGGCGAGACCATCGACTTCAAAATAGAGCGGGCGGGTGAGACGCTTCATATTGCATCGGGCTGGGAGCGGGAAGAGACTCCCGGTTGGAAACGCAAAAGTCTGCGCAAAGTTTACATCGGCCAAAGGTTTACACCCTCTGTCGGGAAAGTCGCTCCAAACTCCTTGGGTGAGCGAGCCGGCCTTAAAGCCGGCGATCTCATCACTCAAGCAGGCACGATTCCCGTAGATGATCTTAACAAGCTTTACGAGGTGTTGGAAAAGGCGGGGGGCGAAGCAGTCGCTTTGACTGTCCGGCGCGGCGAGGAAAATGTGGCACTCACCTTGAGCACAAAAGACCCCGCACCTGCTGAAAAGGGATTGCAGCTCGGGATCAGTTGGGGGCGTATGACGCTCGTCCATCCCTCACCCACGGAGCAAATCCAAGAGGCGGTTCTGACTATTGGCAATATGTTAGACGCTTTATTTTCTCCCAAGAGCGACCTTCGCGCCCAACATTTCAGTGGTCCAGTAGGGATTCTTCGCGCCTACTATAACTTGTTTGATTCCGAAGAGGGCTGGCGCCTCGCGTTGGCTTTCTCAGTCTTCTTCAATGTAAATTTGGGACTGTTTAACCTGCTTCCCTTCCCCGTTCTCGATGGAGGCCACGTCACGCTCGCCCTGCTAGAAGCCATACGGCGCAAGCCCATCGGGGGACGGTTTCTGGAAGGCATTCAAACCGCCTGTGCGCTCCTTGTGATGACATTCCTCGCTTACGTGACTTTTTTTGATGTCAGTGATTTCTTTACCTCAAAAAAAATCACCCCTCCCGCCGCACCCGCCGCACCCGCTACGCCGCCCGCGAAGTAAGCCTCTCGCTCCGAGACTTCTTGCATCCCGCCATGAAGCATTGCCCATCGCTATACTCCGCCAGTCGCCGCCCCACCCGCACCGTGGAGGTGGGCTCTTTGGGAATCGGAGGCCCCCATCCCATCCGTGTCCAATCCATGCTCACCTGCGATACGATGGACACCGCGGCCTGTGTCCAACAGACCTTGGATTTGGTGGAGGCCGGCTGTGAGCTAGTTCGCATTACCGCCCCCACGGTAAAGGACGCCGCTAACTTGGAGCACATTGCAGCCAAATTACGCTCCGAAGGTTGCCGGGTTCCGCTAGTCGCAGACATCCACTTCAAACCCGAAGCCGCTCTCGAAGCCGCCAAGTGGGTGGAGAAAGTCCGCATCAACCCTGGAAATTACGCCGACAAAAAGCGCTTCGACATCCGCGAGTACACTGAGGAGCAGTACAGCGCCGAATTGGAACGCATCAGGGAACGCTTTCTCCCGCTTGTAAAGCTAAGCAAGACCAATGGGATTGCGATGCGTATCGGGACCAATCACGGATCCTTATCTGATCGGATCATGAATCGGTACGGCGATTCCCCACTGGGTATGGTCGAGAGCGCCTTGGAATTTGCACGCATCGCACGCGACTGTGGTTACCACGCCTTTGTGTTTTCAATGAAGGCCAGCAATCCCAAGGTGATGATTGCTGCCTACCGCCTTCTGGTAGCCCGCCTCACTGAGCTTGGGCCGGACTGGAATTACCCACTCCACTTGGGTGTCACCGAGGCGGGCGACGGAGAGGATGGCCGCATCAAAAGCGCCATTGGCATCGGCAGTCTGCTCTCCGATGGCATCGGGGATACCATTCGCGTTTCCCTCACGGAAGATTCGGTTCACGAGATTCCTGTGGCGAGAGCCTTGGTGGAACGCATCGCGCTTTCCAGCGAGACGGGTCGTCCTCCTTTTTGCCAAGTGAATGAGCCTAATGAGCCCAATCCATTTGACCTTTTTCAATATAAACGGCGTGAAGCGGGACCTCTCGATGCCCAGGGTTTTTCTCTCGGAGGTACTGCATTGATACGCGTCGCGCTGGCACAAACACTGCATGAATCCTTAATCAAAAGACGCGACGACGGCGCAGCTTTGGGAGAATACCAACCGGAGTTGCTCGCCGAGACGCTCCCACTCCACTCTGTAGACCCTCAGGACGAAGAAGCCGTTGCGGCCATCAACCGTGCGCCGCACCCGCAATTGGTCACCGTTGCCGATCATCGGGAAGACACACCGCATGAAACTGGCATGTCTCCCATCCATGCTTTCCGCCTACTCGCCACACGACTTGATTCGCGGCATCCCATTTTACTGAAAGATTCGCTTCAACCTTTGCAAAAACCGGACTCCGCACTGGACGCCTTACTTGTTTCTAGTGTCGTACTCGGGAGTTTAATCTGTGACGGGATAGGAGACGCGGTATTTCTAAGAAACGAAACGGCTCCCGGGGCGGCCCTTCGTTTAGGCTATAATATCTTACAAGCGGCGGGAGCTCGAATATTCAAAACAGACTATGTGGCCTGTCCGAGTTGCGGCAGGACTCTGTTTAATCTTCAGGAGACTACCGGAAGGATCAAAGCAGCGACAGCGCATCTCAAGGGGGTAAAAATTGCGATCATGGGATGCATCGTCAATGGGCCTGGGGAGATGGCTGATGCAGACTTTGGGTACGTAGGAGGAGCGCCCAACAAGATTAATTTGTATGTGGGTAAGAAAGCGGTGAAGTTTAACATTCCAGAAACCGAAGCGGTGGAACGACTTCGAGAACTGATCATCGAACACGGGAAATGGGTAGATCCGTAAGACCGATAAGGGCGCGAAGGATTGGAGGCGAATCAACTTCGGCTTCTGCCCGCGATGAGAATGACAACTATCTGAACGGATGCTCGGATCGCTGATTTTTGTTCGCTTTACTTTATTCGTGTTTAACGAGGAACGTTAACTGCAAAGGGAAGCTTTGTGTTTTAGGAATTGCCCATAAGAGTCGACAAAGAGAAGAGGACGACCTTGTCAGTGAAGGTTTAATCAGGATGCGGACTTGCATTCAGGGCAAACTCTGATATGATAAACGGTCAGGAGTTGGAAAGGTGTGTAAGTGATTCTTCAAGAGCGCCCGCACCCGCTAGGCCATTGTCAGTCGCCTGCCTACAATTCTGCGGTATTAAATCATCATTTGTAATTATTTCCGAAACTGTTCGGCTGATTGGGAGAAATCCGCAGCTTTGGATCGTTTTCGTAGAAAAAGTCCTCTAGGCCTCGAAAAAGTTCTTAGGATTTAGAAAGATCCCGTCGGACGAGGAAAAGACCGTCGGACGTCGAAAAATGAAGGTTCAACCCGCAGTCTTGGGGGTGGGTCACAGGTTTCGGTCCCCTTGAATGCGAGCAGGGGACGGCGGGGAAGTGGAGGCGGGAGGGAGGAGCGCACACCAACCGCTCCCGGTGGGGGAACATCCCGTTGCGCCCCGGATTGTAGCCGCTGCTCAAACAGCAGGCTCCCGGAAAAGCGTGGCCTGTTGTTGAGCGGCATGCGTGTGTGCGTGTGCCTGTGCACCAGCCCCTCTGCCGGATTGTAACCAAGAAAAAACGAGCAATGAACATGCAAGACAGCAAGTCGTCCGGCCGCCGTCGTGGGCCGCGCCGTCGTCGTAATCAAGACAACGGTCACTATAACCATCCGTCTTCTGAGCAAAGACAGCACAGCGCACCTGCACAAAAGCCCACTTTTCTGCAAAAGATCTTGGGCTTCTTCGGGTTTGGTCCGAAAAAGAAAACCTACCCCGCTTACGAAGGTGGCTCCAAACCCACTAAACAAGCTGGGTCCACGTCCAACTCGGACCGTTATGAAAAAACGGATTCGAGTTCAAGAAACTCTCCCCGATCGGAGCCTCGCGCGGAAGCCACCCCAAACCGTCCAGTGCGCAAGCCTGAAGCGGTGGAAGTCAGCTCACCAAAACTGTATGTCGGAAATCTATCTTTCGACGCCACTGAAAGCGACCTCACCGAGTTGTTTAACGGAGTGGGTGCCGTTCGGACCGTGGAAATTGTGACCTATCGAGATACCGAAAAATCCAAAGGCTTCGGCTTTATCATGATGGCTGCTGTAGATGAAGCTAAACGAGCCGTTGCCGAACTCCATGACAAGGAATTCATGGGCCGCCGTCTAGTGGTTAGCGGAGCTAAGACCAACGATCGCGCCGCGTAAAAATCCCTAGCTCAAAAAACAAAGCACGGGAAGGGTTTAAAAAACCTTCCCGCAAACAAAAAGGGCACCTGCAAGTCGGGTGCCCTTTTTTGATTACTAATTTATAATCACTCAATCCTTCACCGAAAAGCGGCGTGCTGATCAGGTGCCAACGACACCCGGGCCGCTATACCGCTTTCGGTGAATGTGAAAAAGGTGGCCCCGCCTTTGCCGTCTAGCCGGATTTCCCGTTCCCCAGTTAGGTTAACGGCGGAGACTTGAGGCGAGCGTCTGACGTCCAATGAAGGCATGTCATCAACTAGCCCACCCTAGCCCCCTGAATGGATATATCGGATCGGGATTGCCAGCGTATACTCGAACAACGCAGGGCCATTTTACTAAAAATATAAGAGAGCAAACGAGGAACTCGGCTTAAAGCAATCTGGAAGTACGATGTTTGCCAAAGAACTGCCGACAAACACGCTACTCACACATTACTCTCTGGCCTGCACACCCAATTCAGTGGTCACCCGCTGTTTCAGTTTGGTGTGCGCCGCGTTCACTTCGTTGGCAGTTAGAGTCCTCTGTGAACAACGATATGTCAATGAATAGCCGAGCGACTTTGATCCCAAAGGAACCCGTTCTCCCGTTGGGTCGGTGAACACATCAAACAGTTCTACCGCCTGTAAAAGCGGCTCCTGCGCAGCGTTGAGCACGTCTAAAATCTGTTGATGCGTCAACCCCGAGGGTGCCAACAACGCCATGTCCCGCGTCACAGCCGGAAACCGGTCCACTTCAACGTAAAGCGCCGCGCGCTTGGGGACGCTCAAAAGCGAATCCAACGCGATTTCCGCAACGACCACCGCCCCACTCAAGTCCCTAGCCCGCGCTTCAGAAGGACGAATTTGTCCCGCGACACCCACCGCTTTTCCCTCAACTAAAACCCGCACCGCCAACCCCAAAAGTGCTGAAGCAGGCAGCGGTTCAAACTCCACAGCGACGTTCAAAATTCCGGTTAATACGCCCTTTAAGTCGAACAAGTCCACGTCCGCCACCGTCGCAGAGCGCCAGTTCGGCGTCCGCGCAGGGCCCGCGAGCACCACGCCTAAATGGGTGCGTTCCTCCACTTGCTCATGGGCAAAAGTGCGTCCCACTTCAAAAAGTCGAATCCGCTTCACCCCAGCCCGAGCGTTGCGCGTAGCCGCATCAAGTAACCCCGACAACACTTCCGGCCGCAAAATAACCTGATCTTCATTTAACGGATTCTTCACCCGCAAAACGTTTTCCGAACCCAATGCCGCCTGCGCCATACGCTCGGATACCAACGTCAAATTCCGAGCCTCAAAAAGTCCCTGCGCAACAGCCGCCCTGCGTAATTGCATCAGATGATCATAAAGCCGGTCAGCCTCTGAACTCGGGCTAAAATGAGCGCGGGTTCCCGCCGGAAAATGTTCAATCCCAACAACACGAGCAATTTCTTCAATCAAATCCACCTCCCTCGTGAGATCCGCGCGGTGCGAAGGCACTTCCCACCCATCCTGCGCCCGACTCAACCCCAACGCGGTCAGAATCTGCTCCACGCGCGCCTCTCCCACAGGAGCGCCCAGTAGTGAAGTGACTCGTTCTAAACGTAATCCGACGTGGCGCACCGGGGTCATGCCCATCAGCAAAGCACCGACGTCCACCCGTTCGCCACCAGAACCTGCCACCAAACCAGACGCAACGCCCTGCGCGAGTTCCTTCAAAAGCGCAGCGGCGCGTTGCGAGCCCCGAAACACCCCAGCTACATCGACGCCGCGCTCGAAGCGATGACTGCTCTCGCTGGACAGCCCCAGCCGTCGTGACGTCCGCCGAATATGCGCTGAATCGAAGACCGCGCTTTCCAAGGACACACGAATCGTCGCCTCATCCACAGCCGTCGACGCCCCGCCCATGATGCCGGCTAGCGCCACCGGACCAGAATCGTCCGCAATGACAAGATCCTCTGCTAAAAGCAAATAGGTTTTCCCGTCAAGCGCTAGAAAAGACTCACCTTCGCTGGCAAATCGCACCTGTAAGTCACCACTCAACTTCGCGGAATCAAAAGCATGCAGAGGCTGTCCGGTCTCCAACATCACCCAATTTGTAATGTCTACGACGTTGTTAATGGAGCGCACCCCGAGCGCTTCAAGGCGCTGACGCAGCCAAGTTGGAGAGGGCGAAATCCTCACGCCTTCAAAATGACGTACCGAATACAAGGGACATTCAGCCGCGTGAATCGCTGCGGCACCGATCGTCGCAGTCTCGGAAACAAATCCGTGGGCCGATTTCCAAAGCCTCCCCGTAAGAGCCGAAACTTCCCTCGCAATTCCCTCATGTGAAAGTAGATCTGGGCGGTTCGGCGTAACCTCCAAATCGAGCACAGTATCTGTGGGAAACAAGTCGCCGAGCGGCGTGCCTACGGGGGTCGTGGGGTCCAGGAGGAGCAAACCCTCGGAGTTTTCAGCAAGACCGAGTTCATCCGCGCCACAAAGCATGCCTTCAGAATCCACCCCGCGCAGTTTCCCGACGCGAATTTCGAAGTTGCCTGGAAGCACCGCGCCGGAACGCGCGAGCAGCACCTTGTCGCCAACTTTGTAGTTTTTCGCTCCGCAAACAATCTGCAACGGGCTGCCGGAACCATCATCAACGCGGCACACAGAAAGCCGGTCGGCGTTGGGATGCTGCTCCGATGAGAGCACCTGCGCGGCCACAACGTGAGGAATCGACGCTCCCTTGGATTCAATCCCCTCCACCTCGACGCCAGCTTTCGTGAGCAACTCCGCCAAAGCGGCGGCGTCCTGCTCAAAATCAACGATCTCCCTTAACCAATTCAGAGAAGCCTTCATAAAATAAGATGAAAATCACGCTTAAAACTGCGACAAAAATCGCTGATCACCATCGGTAAATAAGCGTATATCTGGCACTTGAGACATAATCATCGCGAGCCGATCCAAGCCAAACCCGAAGGCAAACCCCGTGTAACGCTCCGGATCCAGCGCCGAATCACCCCGCCTGAGGTTGACCGCTTCGAACACCGCCGGATCGACCATGCCGCAGCCCGCAATCTCCAACCAGCGCCCGCCTCCCAAAGCGGCCGCCTTGATGTCCACCTCGAAACTGGGCTCCGTGAACGGGAAGAAATGCGGCCTAAAACGAAACTCCGCATCTTCACCAAACAGTTCCCGAAAGAAAAATTCCAACGTCCCTCGAAGATCACCAAGCGTGACATCTTCATCGACGTAAAGTCCCTCCATTTGAGTAAACTGGGCCAAATGCGTCGCATCCACTTCATCCCGTCGGTAGGCCGCCCCGGGAGCAATGATCCGCACCGGCGGCGCCATGTGTTCCAAAGTGCGAATCTGAATACTGGAAGTGTGCGTGCGCAAAAGACGGCCATCGGGCATGTAAAACGTGTCGGCCTCGTTGCGGGCAGGATGATCAGCGGGCGTATTCAGTGCGTCGAAACAATGCCATTCCGTCTCAATATCCGGACCGTCAGCCAGCGCGAATCCCATCCGGCGGAAGATTTGGACCGCGCGATCCATCAACTGAGTAATCGGGTGCAGTGCTCCTTGCGAAAAGCCGGTACTGGGTAGGGAAACGTCGACGCCCTCAAAGGCCCGCGCCTCTTGGGCGACCGTCAACGCGGCGTTACGCGCTTCCATAGCGGCGTTTACCGACGCACGAGTTTCGTTTAACACCTTCCCGATACGTGGTTTGTCTTCCTTGGAAAGCTCCCGCATCCGATCGGAGAGCGCGGTCAGTTCTCCGCCTTTTCCGAGCAGGCGCACGCGCAACGCTTCAAGTTGGGATTCGTCTGCACAGGCGGCGATCTCCGCTAATGCTTGAATGGCGAGGGATTGAATTTGAGCTTCCATCAGGATGTGCGGCTAGAACAAAGAAAGTGGGCTGACAAGGATGCCCGTGTAGAGTTCAGGTGCAAGCTTCTGCTGCTGCCATTAGCGGTTTGCGGCTTTGAGTTCAGCCGTGGCGAATCACTGAAAATCAGTTGGCGCAAAAGAGTGACGCGCGCAGAGCGGGAACTAATTCTTAGAATTGCAAAATGAAATTCCCCAATCTATAAGACTTGTTAGGTATAGATCCGTATCTACTACCCGCTTTGAATTGCTTGTAAACTGTTCTCTCCAAGGAAGTTTACCCTCCATTTTTCGCTTCTCTTTATATTCGTTCTCTATTCTCTCCCTCTCACAGCGACCCCACTCTTATGAGTTTTGGATTTCAAGAATTTCTACCGCAAGACCTTTGGGAGATACAATCTCAGTGGCCGGTGCTGGCTTCGCTGGCGATTATTGAAATCCTGCTCTCAGCGGACAACTTAATTGAGGTTTCCTCCATTGCGGCACATCTTCCGCTGCATCAGAGACTCACGGCGATTCGACTGGGAGTTCTCGGGGCTTTTGTAGCGCGCGGCGTGATGCTCGTATTCGCCGCGCCTTACATCGCTCAATATCCAGTGATTCGATTTATTGGAGCACTCTACCTAATCTATCTTTCCACCGCTCACTTCACAGGAAACCGAGAGCGCGAACCCCGGGGCCCAAAAGAACATTGGAGCTTCACCAAAACTTTGCTGAGTGTTCTGTGCTTAGATTTGGCACTCAGTATCGATAATATCGTGGCGGCTGTTTCGTTAAGCAAAACACCTTGGGTGGTCTGGTCCAGCATCCTTTTCGGGTTCATTTTTATCGGTTTATTCGGCCGTTTCACCGTACATCTCATCAAGCGCTCGAGGGCTCTGCTCGAAACCGTTTATGTTTTGGTAGGGTGCCTAGGGGTCCTGCTACTCGTTGAGATCATCACCCACACGGCGAATCTCACGCACATCCAAGATGAGGAGCGTTTTTGGGGACTGATCTCCGTCGTGGTGATCACACTCATTTACGATGCCCAGCGCGGCATCCAGCGCGCAGTGGAACCGATACTCAAAATGTTTGTGATGCCAGTGCTCCGCTTGGTGCATTTCCCCCTAAGCTTGCTTTTCCTACCGGTGCGCAAACTGGTGGGCCTCATCGGCAAATAGCCCACGCATTCGGACGCTGATGGCTAACTCGGTGCCCTAGGCCGCGTTCTTTGGCAAGAGCAGCGGCGAACCTCACGGTCGCATTGCGCGCATGCTCCCTATTCTCCACACGCAGTTGACGGAGTGCGCTTCGGTGAACGCGCGCCAAACGGTTTGACTCTCTGTAACGATCAGCAGAGTGGAAAGGCGACTTTTACTTCTCCCTGCAGAACTAGAAACCGTCAAGCTGAGCCGAGGCTAAGCCTGTTGGCGGGCGGTTTTAAACAAATTCATTGAGACCACCACGCGGCGTCCGGGAGTTTCAGGAACCTCATGATTCAAGATTCCAGGAAAGAGCACCAGCAAGTCGTTGACTGGTTGCACGCTGATGTTTCCGTCGAACACAATCGGAGCGCAGTTGTCATCGGCCTCCAGATAAATGGCGCAGCTCAGTTCGGCTGGGTAATGATTATGCTTCAAGGTGTGATCGGAGGCCTCGTAGATCATTCCCCAGCAATCTTTGACAAAATAATCCATGTTGAGGGCCTGGATGTCCGCCGTGAGGAACATTTTGGAGACGAAACGCGAGACAGTCACGACCGCCTCGCAAAGTGGAGCAAACTTGGGATTACGCATGTGGCTATCCCAAGGACTTACGTACCGCGACTTTACATTTGAGACAATGGAGGTGGGATCCAGAGCGCGCAACTCATCGATGGCTTCCCGCGCAAGCTGCAGAGCCTCCCTACGCGGAGCGAGGCTGCAGGTGAAAACGGGCAGCTGCGCGGGGACCATCGTTTGACTGACTAAAAGTTGGCCAGATGTGGGCATATGATGGGTGATTTTTAGTGTAATTAAGACAGGGACTACCACTGATCAAACTCAAAAAATCAGAAGCGCCCCAAAATGCCGCAGGCAGTCAAAGCGGCGGGAAATTAAGGCACCCTAAGTCACCCAACGCAATGTCGCTGGGGCTATCGGATTACTAAAAGGTGTGTTGGCTTCTTGGGCATGGGACCAATGCCGCTTGAGCTCATAATACCAGCGAGCCTGTGCATCAGGATCTCCCATGAGCATGAGCTTTGGATCGCTTTCCAGTCCTCTCTGTAATTTTCTGAACACTTTGACGTCCTGACAGATAAATGTTCTCCCCAGATGCACCAACGGCCACCAAATGTACTTCATCCATCCAAGAGAACTGTAAAAAACGTGGTTGAGTTCCGTGGTTTTTTCGTCAATCGGCGTAAGCAGTGTGAGTGAGGCGATGAAGTCCCGTTCTCCAATCTGAATGTGTTCAAGCCGGTGGCCGGGCAGCTGAAAAGTGATCTCAGTGGAAATGGCACCGCCCAATAGTCGGTAGCCCTTGCCACTAGCAGCAGAACTGGGTTGATGACGTTTCATCCGGAAACCGATCCCAACTGGCTCGAAATTTTTCTCCTTCAACTTTGCAGAATTCCTCGAACGCCAAAACCAAGACTGATGGACAAATGTCACGTGCGCCGGATCGATGAGCCCGATGGTTGCGTGGTCTATGTTTCCGTCCAAACGAGACTGTTCCACATGCAAAAATTCCTTGTTTGCAGGAATTAAAAGATCAGGCGGAGGAGGCACCACCCCCAGTGGTTTCTCCGGATTCTGCGGCATATAAACCCAAATGGTGCCGCTGACTTCCTCGCACGGATATGCAAAGACCCTGATTTTATGAAGCTGCGCCATTGCGTCAGCCAAGGCTGGGATTTTCTGACAAACACCTGAACAATTAAACTGCCAACCGTGGTAGCAGCACGCGATAATCTCCCCATCAAAGACCCCTTCGGACAAAGGTACACCTCTGTGGGGGCAATTGTCCCGAAGTGCGAATGGCTTCCCTGCGCGGTCTCGGCCAAGTACGATCTTTTCCCCGAGGATCGTGCGTTGCAAAAGTTTCCCCTTCTTTAATTTGTTCCCGTGCAGGGCAAAATACCAAAGGTTGCGTAAAAATAAGGACGATTCCATAGACACGCTGGATCCATCACTGTTTCGTCAAGAGAACCAACGCAGACCACTAACGCTTAAAATTCAGGGAAAGACCACCGCCGAATCTCATTCCTCGCCGACATCTCATCTGACAGGCTAAACCAAGAAAACGATTCTGATTAGATTTACAGATTTTTTCTCGATCATCTGCCACCGCCAAAAACAAGCTTCCCCTCCACTCCCCATGCATTCCCGTCGCTCTTTTTTCCAAAGCGCCGCAGCCCTTCTGGCGACCACGGCCCTCCCTCACCCAAGTTCATTTGCAGCGCAGACAACAGCCCAAGAGCGGGATTTTTCTATTTTTACCAAGCATCTCCAAGGCATTCCAGCCGACCAACTCGGAGCCATTTTAGCCGAACTCGGCGTGAGCGGCATTGAGGCGGCTATCCGCCCCGGCGGCCACATTGAGCCCGCTGCGGTGGAAGACGAATTACCAAAGTTTGTCGAAACCTTGGGCAAATACGGAGTGCGCATCACGATGCTAACTTCGGGCATCAATTCCGTGAGTGCGCAAACCCGCACAGAAGCGGTCCTGCGCACGGCCAAGACTCTGAGCATCCCAAAATATCGCCTCAACTGGTACACCTACAACAACCAGTCTCCGATATGGCCGCAATTGGACGAGGTGCGCCCCAAGCTCAAAGATCTCGTCGCCTTGAGTAAGGAGATCGGAATTCAACCCTGTTACCAGAACCATTCCGGGGCGAAAATGATGGGTGCAGGAATATGGGACATGGCGCTATTGATGCGAGATTACACTCCGGCAGAGCTTTCCTGGAGCTTTGACATTATGCACGCAACCATTGAGGGCAGCACCTCCTGGCCTACGGAAGTGATGCTCGTAAGCGACCGAATTGGGATGGCACTATTCAAAAACTTCATGTGGGAGGGAAAAGGCCACAAACCAGCGCCACTCGGAGAAGGCGTGGTGGGCAAGCCGTACGTGGATCAACTCAAAAAGCTGGGGTATAACGGCCCAGTCTGCTTGCACGTGGAATATTTGAAGGGAAAAGCCAGCGACCCTGCATACCTCAAGTCGGCTATCGAGGCGACCAAGCGGGACATCGCTATCCTACGGGAATGGTGGGCATAAACGGTGCGCGTTGGCTGGTTGGGCAGGAGAAAGGAGGAGCTATTGGACGCTTCCGCCGGTCGGATCGGCAATCAAATCGTCGGACGTGAACATTTTGCGGTCGGGACCCGAAGAACGGATTTCGAATGAACCCGGAGCAAGCGGATGCACGAAGTAAGGCGTTCCCCAACGATCACGGAGACGGCCATCGGGGGCAAAGGCAGGATGATTGGCTGGCAAGGTGACGTACTTCATCGGATTTTGGCCGCCAAGCACCTTCGCCAGGTCGCTGTCGTTGCCTATGGGGAGGGCCTCGCGACGCCCAAGTCTGCGCAGATACTGACGAAGGAGGGTATGAAGGACATCGACGTCGTGTTGAGCGGGAAAGCGGTCCGAGTTAAGCTCGGGAGCGAGAGGCGAGACGTCCTCTTTGGGCGCATCGACTGGATCGTCTTGGGCGGCTTTGGGCGTCAAGGAGGGTGCGCTTGACGGCGCGTTTTGGGGCGCTGTCAGTGACTGTGCCGCGTGAGAATCGACTCGGGAAGCAGAAGACGAAGTTACTCCGCCGCGAAGGGACGCGAAGAGTAGCCATATTAGCGCGGCGCCCAAGCCAAGCGCGGTGACGACTAAGGCAAGACGAAGGGGCAGTTTCATTCTGGGGAGTGAGAATTCTCAACCAACCCTCGCGATTTCACGAAGCCCAAAACCCCTCCCAAACTAGAGGAGGAATCCCAAAGGAGAGGAAGGGCTGTTGGCGGCGTAGAACGTACCAATATTTGGCAGAAGCAACTTCAAATCGGCACGAGAAACCCCAAGCCAAAGAGCCATTTCAGCAAAATAACTGTCGACGGCGATTTGCGGGATAATTCTCCCGCGCCCGACATCCAAAGCGCCCCCTACAGCAAGACTTGGATAATTACCGTAGACCTTGCGGCCTTTAACAGCACCACCAACTACAAAATGGTTGCCGCCCCAAGCATGATCGGTTCCCGAGGAATCCGTGGTGAGGGTGCGCGCGAAGTCGGAGGCCGTGAAAAGGGTAACATTGTTAAACAGGCTCAACGCAGTGAGACTGTCGACGAAGGCTTTAATGGCGGCATCGACCTCTGGAATCATGCGCGCTTGGCTGCTGATGAGGTTATCGTGATGATCCCAACCGCCGTACTCGATAAAGAAGGTCTGCCGGTTGTGTCCCAGCGTGCCTCGACCGGCGATGGTCTTGGCGACACGCATCAACTGCCTACCAAGATTAGTGCTAGGATAAGCAGCCTCATTCGGAAGCGTCTGAGCGGTAGCGGTATTAAATAAGGCAAAGGCCTCCATCGCTTTGCCCTTGCTGTGATTAAAACCTTGAGCAATCAGGTTTTGATAATTTAAAGCGAGTTGTGAATCAACCGCCTTGGTCCGAAGCGTGACCGGATTCGTCGCGCTGGTGCTTGCCGAGTTGTAGCCGTCCAAGGCCACTGCGCCGCCTGTATTTACCGTGTACGCAAAGGCATTCGTCCCAGACTGCCAAATATTTTGGCCGGAAAGAGAGACGTTCATGGAAACTTTATTCTGAGAATTCATTCCCGCCAACAGGTCTGCCGCCTTCCCCGCCCATCCTTTCGAAGAACGAGCGTTAGGAGTGCTGGTTTGCCACTGTTCCTGCTGATCCGAGTGAGAATAAAGTCCCAGAGGCAAATGCCTTGCAGTCCCGTTATATTGAACCTTCGTGAGAGGCTCTGTGAGGGTGCCTACGTTGGTGACAAACACAGCTTTGCCCGCTTCAAACAAGGATTGCACATTGGCAAATCCAGGATGCACTCCCAACTGCATCCCCGACAAACCTATCGGCGAAATCGGCAGCAAGTTCGCCTGAGGCAGCGCGACCGCACCCCGAGCGCCAGCGTACTCGGCGTACTCAGATTTTCCGCGAGGCACCAACACGTTGTACGTATCCATCCCGCCACCCATAAAAAGGCAGACTAAGGCCTTGTAATCTTGGGTTCCTGAGGTGGCGGCAGCAACGTCGCCAGCGAGCTTTAAGTTCAGAAGGGTACTGAGAATCGGAAGCGAACTGATCGCAGCACAGTTCACCTGACCGAGGAAACGACGGCGGGAAATATCCTGAGGCATCATACGGAGGGAATGGTGAATTTTGAGGGGAGTTCTGGAGAAAGTTTTGAGCGATATGGCGAAGTGCTGGGACTAGCGGAGCACCGCGTAATCGGGGGAGGCTACGATGAGATAAATGGCCATCCGGATGCGTTCATCTTGCCAGCGGGCAAGCGTGGTGGGTATCCCCTGAACTGCTTCTCTGATGAGTTGGTGTTGTGCATTAGGCAGGCTGCCGCCCATGAGAAGGAGGTCGAGCCTGCGGAGCAAGGCGGGCACATCGGAAGCCAGGGCGAGTTCAGTATTCAGTTGTGGCATGACCAAGTCGGCCGGGTCTTTGGGATTGGAACGGTTAAACCCGTACTGCAGCGCTCGAAGGTGGTAATTGGGAATGAAGAGGGCCGTCACATCGTTGAGAATCTGAAACTCAGGAGCAACAAGGCCTGCTGCTCCGATGGGCCCCTCAGGCACGTAGCCCGGCTTGAAGAAGTTGAACACACTGGGTGCAGACATCGGCTGCTGAAAGTGGATGTCCGCGAGGTTAGAGAGCGGGAAGTTCTGACTCGACGAAACCGCACCTAGAGCGTGCGCCAAGTTGACAGAGCGTAGATAAGGCTCCTTCATTTTTCCGAAGCTGCTGTTCGCCATCATCTTTGGATCACGCGCTTCTGGATCGAGCAGAATCGCCTTCACAACCGCCTTCAAATCGCCACGAACTTTGCTTCCATTGTCCGCGAACTTGTCCGCCACGCGCTTGACGTACTGAGGCGAAGGATTCGAAGTCACAAGCTTTTGAATGAGCTGCTTACAGAAGAAAGGCGCGGTGTTGGGATGTTGAACCAACGCATCAATTGCAGCGTTATAATCCGCCAACCCAGCCGTCCCCACATCGGGTTTGCTTGCCACACGCGCTGGGAGCGTGATCCCGTTTGAAGCAGGGCCAGAGATAATCACCTTCGCATCCAAATCATGGTAGGCGTCCCACATCCGCATCGGCTCCATATAATTTTCCGGTGCCGAGTAAAAGCCGGTCGCCTTGGGGCCTGAGAAACTGAACCCCGTCATGACTCGGGCCATAGCACCCACCGTTTTGTTATCATAAGTCGGAATGGGCTGCCCCGCGGCATCAAGCGCGCGAGTTCCGTCTGCATTGAGCTGCCAAAGTCCGATAGAGAACAACTGCATGATCTCACGCGCGAAATTCTCGTCTGCAAAGGTTCCCGCCGAGGTTGATGTGGCGGGTCTACCCTTCGCATTTTGCAGGTGGCTCAAATAATTCCCCATGCATGGGTGAGTTCCTACTGAGTAGAGTAAATCTCGGTAGTTCCCAAAAGCTCCTTTGAGCAACATATCATAGTAATTCGCCATGGCCACGGGCCGAGCGGCTAGAGGCGCAAATTGGTCAGAGATCACGAAAATTTCACTCAGAGCAAACCCCACCCGCTGCCGTAAAGAGTCAGCGGTCTCGGAGCGGTTCATCACTTGATTCCACCACGCCGTGGTTTTATGCGTACTGGCAACCGCAGTTCCAAGCGACACCAAGTATGGCTGGAGAGTCCCCACTGGCCGCGTCATCTGCGCGTCAATCCACCCTTCAAAACCCAGCGCACTCACCGAGTCTACATTTATTAAATCTCCATCCGGCCCGAAAGCCGCCTGGTTCAAAAAACGAACTGCAGCCTTCCTTCCAGGCTTACCCGACGCAGGAACCAAGTTGAGCGTCACGCTCGAGGTTGTGGTCGTCACTTTGCCCCACGCGATGCTGCTCACCAGCATGGAAACCATGATTGTCTTGGGCGAAGGAGTGCCTGACGCGTTTAATGTCGAGGAGGTGACCGTTGAGGATGGCAAAAACTCCATCCACACCTCCCGTTTGCCATCTGGAATAATGAAAAAATTGCTTGATAGGACCGTATTGGATGCGCTTACGGATCCCGCTGATAGCAGTCCTCCTGAGGCGGTGCCCGCCGAAACTGTGTAATCTACATTGCGCACCGCGGTGCCACTGAGCGTGAAATTGACGACAACGGCGCCCCTAGTGTTCTCACGGCGAAACGCGACCACTCCGGGGTCGGGCCAGTCCGAGCGCATGTCGCCATCCACAAGGATCATGGAAACGGGGTCCTGAGCTGAGGTTGCAACAGGCGGCAACACCGCGGGCGTTAAATTCGAAATCACGTTCCCCGCGGCAAGCACGCTTGCTGCCCGAAGCGAGGAGGCAGGCGACACTGTAAAGCACGCAAATAAAACCGAAGACAATGCCAAAATTGGAGCAGCGTGGGAGAACGGAGAGCCACGTCTAGCAAAACCAGAACGAGAGAGAACGGGGGAATTTCTCATAAGACCAAGAGCGGGGGTAATTTTTGTAAGGCTCGAAGAACCGAAGAATCGATGAGTGAACCGAGACTCCACTGAGGAAACATACAGCAAGATTGCTGTTGAGTAAAGAAAGGTTTCGCACCTTTGTGCACTCAACCCCACGCAACCGAACCATCTCCGCTACTGTTCGCGCCTTTAAGCTCTCAAAGCCGCCAGCAACCGCCGTTGCAGGGGTGCTTGACGCGAATTTGAATCTACTCATTCGTCTTGGAATATTTCGAAAAAAACCCGACTCAGGAAATTGTCTTCCTTGCACAGGCGGGCAAGTGACGTAGTGTGACCGACGGCATGTCTAACACTTGGTAGTATGCTGAATTTGTCCTAGCGCTCACTTCAGATCTGCTGGATCTGTGATGGTCCAGGCCCAAACCTATTTTCTCAACCTCCCCTTCTGATGTCTTCTCCTTCCCAATCCAATCCCATCAGCGCGCCCGAAAGCTCTGGTGCGGCCCCGATTTCCAGCAAACCCATCCCACCCCACCCGAAACACTCGGGAGAACGTTCCCCGTTTTATTTATTCGTCGAAACCGTCCGAGCAAACCCTGGCAGAATTCTCGCCCTTGCTCTCTTTCTCTTGGTGGTCGCCGTCTTCGGCCGCGCCAGTCAGTACGGCTTCCTGAGCTTTGACGACAACCAGTACATTTTGGACATCCCCGCCGTGCGCGAAGGCCTAAGCCTATCCAGTATTTGGTGGGCGGTTACCCATAGTCACGTCGGTCAATGGCATCCGCTCACCAGTTGGTCCTTTATTTTCGATTCCTCCTTCGCCGGACTTCCAGCGCAACTTACTGGAAATAAGCCGCTTGATGCCGCAGGCTGGTTTCACCTTCACAACGTACTGCTACACGCCCTCGCCGCAGCACTACTCTTTCTTGCTCTGCGCAAGTTGACCGGCTCAGTGTGGAGAAGTCTTTTCGCCGCAGCACTTTTTGCTGTCCATCCACTGCGAGCCGAATCAGTGGCTTGGGTGACGGAGCGCAAGGACGTTCTCAGCGGTGTATTCTTAATGGCAACCCTGTGGGCGTACGGGTTTTATGTAAAGAAAACGAGCTCAACCCAGCGCTATATTCTTCTGTGCGTTCTCTTCGCATTGGGGCTTCTATCTAAACCAATGTTGGTGACGCTTCCGTTCGTTTTCCTGATGCTCGATGTTTGGCCACTGAACCGCCTTAGCCTAGAACCCACCGAAACTGGCGGCTGGGGCGCGGTGATCAAGCGTTCCATCCCATTTATTACCGAGAAGATTCCGTTGTTTATTATGGCATTCGCCTCGGCAGTGGGCGCGGTCTACGCGGTGGGAAAACCATTTCGCCCCATCCCTATTCTGCCAACTCTTACCCGTTTGGAGTACGTTCCAGTTTCTTACACGCTCTACATCCGCCAGTTCCTACTGCCCTTCGACCTTTCTGCGCACTACCCCTTCGTTGTGGACGGCCCGCCAGCGTGGAAGATCATTTTTTCTTTGGGCGTCATGGCCGCCCTTAGTGCGGTGGCTTGGGTGTGGAGAAAGAAGCATCCCTCCCTCATGCTAGGCTGGTTGTGGTTTTTGGGCACATTGCTTCCGGTAATTGGCTTAGTGCCCGGAGGTATTCAAATCGTCGCAGATCGTTACACCTATTTACCGCAAATCGGGCTCGGCGTTGCGGTAGCGTGGATTCTCGGCTCTTGGGCAAGCAATCCTGCGCGGGTCAAAATTGCCGCATTAGGAGCGAGCGTATTCATTGCATTCCTCTCTGTGCTGGCGTGGAACCAGACCGGAACGTGGAAAGACGACGAATCCCTCTGGACGCACTCGCTGAAAGCGACAAAGGACAACGATTACGCGAGTGAAAAACTGGCCTCCGCCTACCAGGCTAGAGCTTTGCGCGAGTCCCCAGAGAAAGCAGCGGAACTTCGCAAAGAGGCAGAGCGCCTGTTTCGTGAAGCCGTGCGCCTCAACCCGCATTTGGTCGGTTCGCTCAACAATCTGAGCGTACTGCTGCGTAGCAAAGGCGAGTTACCGGAGGCAATCGAGCTCCAGCAACGGGCAGTCAACGAGCATCCCACTTGGGGGCTCATGCACCGCAATCTAGCGAGTGTTCTCACTCAAAACCGCAACTACAAAGAAGCGGCGGTCAGTTTCGAGAAGGCGCTGGAACTGGATCCCAACGATGTGGAGTCTCACTACAATCTCGGGCTTATTTTAAGCGAAACTCAACCGGATCCTGCCAACCTTCAAAAGGCGCTGGATCATTTCGTACGGGCCATCCAACTGCAACCACGCTTCGCCGAAGCGCATTTCAGCATTGGAAACGTGCTGTATCGTGCCGGCAAAGTGGACGATGCCATCGTTTATTTCCGCAACGCCGTGGCCTGCGATCCACGCCATGCAAGGGCATGCAACAATCTTGCGAGTTTGTTGGGAACCAAGGGCGAAAAAGAGGAGCCCATCAAGTTGTATCAGCAGGCCATCAGTATCGATCCAAACTACATCGAGGCATACCGCAACCTGGCCGAGGCTCTTCTACGCAATGGAAACGCTCCCGACGCCACCAACGTCTGGCGCGCCGCGTTGCAGAAAAACCCCAACGACCTCCCAAGCATGTACCGTCTGGCTTGGATCCTCGCAACACACCCAGATGCCTCGGTGCGTAAAGTTCTTGAGCCTATTGACCTTGCCAAAAAGGGCGTGGAAATGACCCAGAGCAAGGAGCCGGCCTTCCTCGACGCCTTGGCAGCAGCGCTGGCGCAGGTGGAGCGATATCCGGAAGCCATCCAACTCGTGGAGCAGGCCCTCACGGCGCTCCCAGGAGGCGGGAATCCGCAGCAAAGCGACGCCTTGAAGACTCGTTTGGAATTGTACAAAAAAGGCCAGCCCTATCGCGAAGCGCTCCCCAACGCAGCGCCAAACGCAGGCTCCTAAGTCCTCAGCGGCCCTGTTCTCAGTCTCATGCGCGTTCTCATTACCGGTATATGCGGTTTTGCAGGTGCCGCCATAGCCCGCACGCTTCTAGAACATCGCGACGGCCTCCAAATCATCGGCATCGACAACCTCTCCAGACGTGGGGCACAGATCAACCTCGAACCCCTGCGCGCACTGGGGTGCGAGGTGCTAATTGAGGATCTAAGGGATCCAACGGTTCTGGAGCTCCAGCCAAAAGCGGACTGGCTCATCGACGCGGCAGCAGACCCCTCGGTGCTCGCTGGGCTTTCAGGCAGCTCCCCTGCCACAGAGTTACTGCGCACCAACCTCTTTAGCACAGTTCCGATGCTCGAGTTTTGCCGAAAACACGGCGCCGCCTTCACTCTGCTGTCCACGAGCCGAGTTTACAGTATCAGAGCGCTGCTGGAGATCCCCCTCACCTTGCACGAAACCGCGCTGAGGCCCGCCGTAGGTTCACCGTTTGAGGCGGGTGTTGCCGAATCTTTCTCCTGCCAGCCGCCTCTATCACTTTACGGCGCATCCAAATTTTGCGCCGAAACCCTCGCATTAGAATACGGGAGCGCGTTTGACTTTCCCGTGTGGATAAACCGCTGCGGCGTATTGGCTGGTGCCGGACAATTCGGGAAGGCGGACCAAGGAATCTTTTCCTTTTGGATTCATCGGTGGGCAGCAAAACGCTCCCTCAAATACATTGGGTTCGGCGGCCTGGGCCACCAAGTGCGGGACTGCTTGCACCCCGCCGATCTCGTCTCTGTACTGTTACAACAATTCGACGCAGGCTTGGCGGCGGACAAACCAAAGGTCGTCAACCTCTCCGGCGGGATAGAAAGCGCGACTTCCCTGCGCCAACTCAGCGACTGGTGCGCCTCTCGACTCGGGCAGCACTCTGTAGCAACAGACGGTGAAAGCCGCCCCTTCGACCTGCCATGGATGGTCTTGGACTCTCGCCTCGCCCAAGCCGAATGGAGTTGGTGCCCAAAGAGACCGGTCGCAGCCATTTTTGAGGAAATCGCTACTCACGCCGAAACGCATCCCGGTTGGTTGGACTTGTGTGGAGCCTGATTCACACCGATAGTCCCCGCTCCCATTGGATTCCGAGTTTTAACGAGACCGCCCCTCTCTGTGAACGCCCAGTCGCTTTCCCTGCTTTCCATAGTCATCCCCGCTCGCAACGAGGAAGGCGCGATCCCCTCGACGCTGCGCCATCTGCACTTGGAGCTCTCATTGCGTAAAATTCCGCATGAAATTATCGTCGTGGACGATGGGTCCACCGACACGACTTGGGAGGTGCTTCAAGCCGCGGCCAGCGAAATTCCGGAAGTGCGCCCCGTACAAAACACAGGACAAAACGGGTTCGGCCGCGCCATCCAGTTTGGCCTCGACTGCATGAAAGGCGATGCCGTGGTGATTATGATGGCCGACGAATCCGACGATTGTCGCGACGTCGTACGCTACTGGGACACGCTTAATGAGGGATATGACTGCGTATTTGGTAGCCGGTTTATGCGCGGCGGGGGCGTGATTGATTATCCGCCCATAAAGCTGTTTCTGAACCGAATCTTTAACCTCTTCATCCGGCTCCTTTTTGGGATCAAACTCAATGACACCACCAACGCCTTTAAGGCGTACCGCCGCTCAGTAATCACTGGGATTCAACCCATTCTTTCACAACACTTTAACTTAACCGTCGAGCTTCCTCTCAAGGCCATTGTCCGCGGGTACAGCTGGACGGTTATTCCCATCACTTGGCGCAACCGCCGGTTTGGAGTTGCCAAACTTAAAATCGCGGAAATGGGGAGCCGCTACCTGTTCATTTGCCTGTACGTGTGGCTAGAAAAAACGCTTTCGCGCGGCGATTATAAGAAATCCGTCTCCAGCACGCCCCTCGCACTGCCTGAAGCCGAGACCGCGTCCTCCGCTAAAACACCCTAATTTGATTCATGTCCAACAAGCGCGTCCTCATTACTGGCTCCTCCGGGCTCATCGGTTCAGAGATTTGTCTCTACTTTCACCAGCAGGGATTCGAACTGCACGGCATCGACAACAACCAGCGCGCCGTCTTTTTCGGCCCCCAAGGAGACACGACGTGGAACCAAAACCGGATCCAGGCGCTTATCCCCAAGTTCACGATCCACACTCTGGACATTCGCGATAAGAACGCAGTGCTCCAGTGCGTGGATACTCTACGCCCAGCGGCCATTGTCCACACAGCCGCACAGCCTTCCCACGATCTCGCGGCCTCCATTCCCTTCGACGATTTTGAAACCAACGCCAACGGTACCCTTCACTTACTCGAAGCTGCGCGCCGCTTTTGTCCGGAATCCCCGTTCATCCACTTCTCGACTAATAAAGTGTACGGAGATCGACCCAACTTTATTTCATTAAACGAACTAGATACACGCTGGGACTTTGCGGATCCCGCCTATGCTCACGGTATTTCCGAGGAATTCTCCATCGATCAATCCAAACACTCCTTATTCGGCGCCTCGAAACTCGCCTCCGATATTCTAGTCCAAGAATACGGACGCTACTTTAACATGCCCACCTGCTGCCTGCGCGGAGGTTGCCTCACAGGGCCAAACCACTCTGGCGTCCAACTGCACGGCTTCCTGAGCTATCTAGTACGCTGCAATCTCGAACGCCGCCATTACACGGTCTTCGGATATAAGGGAAAACAAGTGCGGGACAATATCCACAGCACCGACGTCGCCAGTTTTGTTTGGGAATTTTTTCAAGCGCCCCGCGTCGCTGAAGTGTATAATTTAGGGGGCGGGAAGACAAATTCCTGCTCGATACTTGAAGCCTTTCAAAAAGTGGAGGCCATCTCGGGAATCCCTCAAGTTTATAGCTATGAAGATGCAGCACGCATAGGGGACCACATTTGTTACTACAGCGACTTACGCAAAATACAGTCACATTATCCTCGTTGGAATCTCAGCGTTTCCTTGGATCGTTGTCTGAGTGAAATGGTGGAAAGCTGGCATCACAGATTATCTTCGTGATCTTCATCTAGGGCGGGCGAGCCTGCGAACTTGACCCCTCAGGAAGCTAGGCATTATCTTAAAAAACTTAACGGAGGCACTCATCTTGGAACTTAAAGACATCAAGGAGCTAATCACGCTCATCCGCAGAAACGACCTCTCAGAGTTTTCTCTAGAGCAGGAAGGCTTCAAAATCACCCTCAAACGTGGTGGAGAATTTCAATCATTCACCCAAGTCGCCTCGCAGCCCCAGTTCCAGCAGGTTCCGACTTACGCGCTGCCCGGGGTCTCGGCGCCCGCTTCTCTCGCCCCGACTGCCGCTGAACCAGATCCTTCACGGGATATCACCTCCCCCATGGTCGGCACTTTCTATTCCGCTGCCTCCCCAGAATCTCCCTCCTTTGTCTCCGTCGGACAAACCATCACCACTGACACTGTCATCTGCATCATCGAGGCCATGAAGGTCATGAATGAAATCAAGGCGGAGGTCTCGGGGGTCGTCGTCGAAATTCTGGCTGAAAACGGTAAGCCCGTACAATACGGCCAGCCTTTGTTTCGGCTGCGCTAACCTCTCACGAGCTGTGCCGTGGCTTACAAAGCGCGGCCCAGCATTCGTTCCAGTTTCGCGTTCCCGCAGGAAACCCCTCCCCTTCGGCTTCGCTCTTTCCCGCAGATCCACGCTTTTTCCGCCATGTTTAACAAAGTCTTGATCGCCAACCGCGGCGAAATTGCCCTCCGAGTCATCCGCG
>Ga0114967_10000246_pt1 | contig 44779 bp, 46 predicted proteins | sample M_130628_MF_Meta_FD_92639 | JGI IMG/M metagenome (GOLD analysis project Ga0114967, IMG submission 92639) | Freshwater microbial communities from Lake Montjoie, Canada to study carbon cycling - M_130628_MF_MetaG | ecosystem: Environmental > Aquatic > Freshwater > Lake | place: Lake Montjoie... | reverse complement strand
TTGTTGGGCGCACAATCACTTCAGGGTCTACCAATCCTGTTGGGCGCACAATTTGTTCAACGACTTGCTGACTCGTTGCAATTTCGAATTTTGCTGGTGTCGCAGAAAGAAAAATGCACTGATTAATTCTTTGCATTGCTTCTTCAAATTGCAGTGGTCGATTATCTGCTGCTGATGGCAATCGGAATCCGTGCTCAACAAGATTCGCCTTTCGGCTGCGATCTCCGGCAAACTGCCCGTGTAATTGGGGAATGGTTACGTGGCTCTCGTCAATTACAAGCAAGTAATCGTCGGGGAAATAATCGAGCAACGTAAATGGCGGCTCCCCTGGTGAACGTCCGTCGATATGCATGGAATAGTTCTCGATGCCGTTACAAAATCCAACTTCCGCAATCATTTCAAGGTCATACTGGGTACGCATTCTTAAGCGCTGAGCCTCTAACAATTTGCCTTCTGTTTCGAATTGTTTTAGCCGTAGCTGCAGCTCATGCTCAATTCCGATCACAGCCTTGCGCATGCGCTCATCGCCAGCAACATAGTGAGTTGCGGGAAATATCAACACTTCACTCATGTCGTTTACCGTCTCGCCAGTGAGCGCGTCAACGATGGTGATTCTTTCCACCGTGTCACCGAACATCTCTATACGCGTAACCGTCTCGTCGTAAGCCGGCTGCACTTCAATAGTGTCGCCACGGACACGGAAATTTCCGCGTCCAAGTGTCATGTCGTTGCGATCGTATTGCAAGTCCACAAGTCGACGAAGCAAACTCCGCTGGTCGTAATCGACTCCAGCATGGAGCTCCAACAAGTTTCCTCGGTATTCCTCCGGGTTACCCATTCCGTAGATACAACTCACCGATGCCACAACGATGGTGTCACGACGAGTGAGCAATGCCGCAGTTGCCGAATGGCGCAATCGATCAATTTCATCGTTAACCGAAGAATCTTTCTCAATAAACGTGTCGCTTGATGCGATGTATGCCTCTGGTTGGTAATAGTCGTAGTAACTAACGAAATATTCAACACGGTTCTTTGGGAAGAACTCTTTCATTTCTTGAGCTAACTGCGCAGCAAGACTTTTGTTCGGCGCAAGAATGAGCGTTGGACGCTGAACTTGTTCAATCGTCCACGCAACGGTTGCCGACTTTCCCGAACCCGTAATTCCCAACAGAGTTTGAAACCTGTCACCCCGATTGATCCCCTCTGTCAATTGAGCAATTGCTTTGGGTTGATCTCCTGCGGGTTGGTAATCCGAAACAACTTTAAAGAGCTGGTTATCTACGGTCACTATTTACTCTTTTGCGTGAGAGTGCCAGCACCCTGTTGCGCATTCGGCAACGTGGCAAACCAATCCCACACGTCGTCAACTTGTGCTGTCAGATCTTCAGGCTTTCCGCTGTTGTCGATGACACGATCGGCAACTTTCAAACGATCTTCGCGACTTGCCTGATTTGCCATCCGACGTCGAGCGTCTTCTTCGTTCATGTTTCGAAACTGCACCAACCGTGATATTGCAACTTCAGGATCAACGTCGACAACCACAAGACCCGACATACCGTCCCGCGGGTTCTCCACCAGCAATGGCATGTCCAACACCACCACATTGTCGGTAGCCATGTTCAACTCGATCTGTCGCAGAATTTCGACACCGATAGCAGGATGCATGATTGCGTTCAGGCGCTTCAACATGTCGGCATCGCCAAACACCATTTGCGCAACTTTCGCCCGATCCAATTCTCCGGATTCAAGCAAAATGTCACCGAATTCATCGACCAAATTCTGCAGCGTTGGCGAACCTTTTTGTTGCAGTTGTTTAGCGATGCCATCACCATCGATGATGATTGCTCCCTTGCGCGCAAACAGCGCAGACACCGAAGACTTTCCCGATCCAATTGCGCCAGTTAGCCCAATTAATTTCATACGTCTCCAATGAACCTCTGAGTTGCGCTCGCCCCCTGACGAGCGCAACTACAGAAAACTATGCGCTTGGAGCTTCTGGTTCTACAGCAGGAACTTCTGCTGCTACTTCGGCTGAAGCGTCAGCTGGAGTCTCAGTCGTTGCTGCGGTGTCGAAGTACTCAGACCACGCTGCTTCGCGCGCGCTGTCATCGCCACCAACCCAGTTGCCCTGATCGTCAACTTGGAACTGACCGCGGTATTCCTCGGCGAGTTCTCCACCTTCAGCAGCCTGCTTAATTGACAGGCTGATTCGACGACGTGCGAGATCGAGATCGATGATCTTGACCCACAACTCTTCGCCTGGAGTGACAACTTGTTCTGGTGCTTCAACGTGGTGTGCCGACATTTCGGAAATGTGCACGAGGCCTTCGATTCCGTCGCCAACTTGCACGAATCCACCGAATGGAACCAACTTGGTGACACGACCGTAAACAAGCTGCCCAACCTGGTGACCGTTAGCAAATTCTTGCCAAGGATCTTGTTGAGTGGCCTTCAACGAAAGGCTGATGCGCTCGCGGTCCATATCGACTTCGAGCACTTTCACGGTTACTTCGTCACCAATGTTGACAACTGCTGTTGGGTTGTCAACATGCTTCCATGACAACTCTGAAACGTGGATGAGTCCATCCATGCCACCCAAGTCAACGAATGCACCGAATGCGACAACACTGGAAATGCGACCGGTGCGCACTTCGCCAACCTTGAGGTGGGTCAAGAACTCGTCACGAGCTCCGCGCTGATTCTGCTCGAGCAAGGTTCGACGTGAAAGCACAACGTTGTTGCGATTGCGGTCGAGTTCAAGAATCTTTGCCGTGATGCGCTGGCCAATGTATGGAGCCAAGTCACGAACGCGACGCAACTCGACGAGTGATGCAGGAAGGAATCCGCGGAGTCCGATGTCCACGATGAGTCCACCCTTAACCACCTCGATGACCAAACCTTCAACGGTTCCATCGGCTGCCTTAACTTTTTCGATGTCGCCCCAAGCACGCTCGTACTGCGCACGCTTCTTCGAAAGCAATAAACGGCCTTCTTTGTCTTCAAGGGTAAGCACGAGTGTTTCGATCTTCTCGCCCAACTTCACAATCTCGTGTGGATCAATGTCGTTACGGATTGAGAGTTCGCGAGCAAGGATGACGCCTTCGGTCTTGTAACCGATTTCGACGAGTACTTCGTCACGGGTGATGCGTACAACTGTTCCGGTAACAAGTTGTCCGTCTTTGAGTTCAACAAGAGTTCCGCTAATCGCATCAGCAAATGACTGCGAGAGGTCACGCTCAGTAATTTGGCGCGGTGTGTAATTTCCTTCTGAGTCGAAGGTTCCCATTGGTGGGGATTGCATTGTTTGTAGATCTGACATAATACGTACTTTCGGTGGATAGGAGAGATGGTCCCTCTTGCGAGAGGCCCTACCGGCGGTAGGACAGGGTAATCACGCTATCAGCGACTGCCCTACCTGGACTTGGCGATAACCAGGAATTCGGGCAATTCGGTACTGCATTTTGCTAAGGAATACTGCCCTGGCTCAACACTGGAAACACTCACAATGTCGTACCCAGCCAAGTCGAACACCAGGCGCAATTCCCTCGGCGTATAGCAACCCGTCCACAGATCCACGCTTTTGACTTCACCTTGGTCATTGCGAATGTCTGTCGTTTCGTGGCTGACGCCAGCCAGTACATCAAAATCTGCACCCTCATGGTGCTTAACCGAGAAGTACGCGTTGAAGGCTGACAACACCAGCACACCATTGCGTTTCAAGCACTTACGTATTCCCTTCAAGATTTCTACATCTTGTCGATCATCAATCATTAAGCCAAAGGCACCCTGACATAAGCAGATGGCGAAGTCGAATTTCGAGTGCAGCGCAAATGCATTCTGCAACGCACGAGCATCAACCCTCGAAAATTCTGCATCAGTCAGCGATTCTTTATTGGCTTGATGCTGAGCGATATCAATGAAATCTTGACTTACATCTATTCCGTGAACACGCATATCTCTTCGTGCGAGTTCCAAACTGTGGCGTCCCGGCCCGCAACCCACATCGATGAATGAGTTTCCTGCAACCGCGCCAGTGGACTCGAGAATGAATTCAACCTCTTGAACAGTTCCCTTTGTAAAGGAATACCTCAAGTATGCGGCCTTCATATGACTGGCCAAATCTTCAAACCAATGTTCCCGACTAGTCATGTCGTTACGCCTTTGCCGACGCCCAACTGTCTCCCCAGGCAGCGTTAACTTCAAGTGGCACTTTCAACGCTGCAGCATTCTTCATCTCGTAAAGAACAAGATCATTCACTTTGTCTCGCTCCGCAACTGGGCATTCGACAATTACTTCGTCGTGCACTTGCAAAATGACTGTGCTTTGCAACTTCGCTTTATCAATTGCAGCATCGATGCGAACTAGTGCAATCTTGAAAATATCCGCAGCCAGACCTTGAATGCCCGCGTTCATCGCTTGCCGCTCGCCTGCTTGGCGAATTCGGAAATTCGGATTATTCAGCTCGGGTATTTGCCGACGTCGACCGAACAACGTTTCGGTATAACCCTTTGTTCGGGCTTCCTCAATAGTGTCATCCATGTATTGCTTCACATTCGGGAACGCTGCAAAATATGCATCAAGAATTTCACTTGCTTCACCTACTCCAACGCCAAGCCGTTGGCTCAGTCCAAATGCTTCCATTCCATATGCAAGACCATACGAAATCATCTTCGCTTGTGACCGCAAGTCCGAAGTGACACTTGCAGTCTCAACACCGAACACACGCGCTGCGGTAGCACTGTGGATGTCAACGCCGCGAGTAAACGCATCGATCAAGCCGGGGTCATTGGCTAGGTGAGCTATGCAACGGAGTTCAATTTGGTTGTAGTCCGCAACCATGAACAGGCAACCATCGCGCGGCACAAATGCGGTGCGAAACACTTTTCCCTCTTCGGAGCGAATTGGAATGTTGTGCAGGTTCGGCGCGTCGCTACTCAATCTTCCCGTGCGTGCGACCATTTGATTAAACGTTGCATGAATGCGACCGTCGGTCTGAATCGCATCCAACAATCCTTGACCATAGGTACCGCGAAGCTTCTCGAATTCGCGGTACTCCAATAACTGATCAATAAATTCAGGCCACTGATCTCGAATTTTCTCGAGCGTTGCGGCATCTGTACTGAAACCGGTCTTTGTTTTCTTTCCAGGAGAAAGCTTTTTATCCTCGTACAGAATCTGGCGAAGCTGCGTAGGCGAATTGAGATTGAACGACTTCCCCGCCAGTTCATGCAGCACAACAGTCAAACGCTTTGTCTCACGCACAAGATGATCGTTGATCGTGGTCAACTGATGTTTATCAACAAGCACGCCAACATGTTCCATCTTTGCCAGCACTCGAACGAGCGGCAGTTCGACATCGTTAAACAATTCGCCTACGCCCTGACTACCAATTTCTCGAGACAATGCTGGAATGACCCGTGCAACAGCAATTGCAACGTTGGATGCATCTGTTGAAGTATTCGACACCTGAGCGTCGAAACTTAATTGACCTTCGCTAGTTGAATCTTCCGAACTTGCTGCGATTCGATCTTCTGTATATCGAGCAAGGACTTCGTGCACTTCTAACTTTGACTGCGCAGGTTCAAGCAGGTATGCGGCAATTGCTGTGTCAAACCCTATTTTTGCAATGTCAACGTTGCGATCAAGAAACCACCGCAGCATCGGCTTTACATGATGACCTGAAATACATGAGGAGTGCGCAAATTTCGCAAGTATCGCCTTGTCCTCAACGATTGACGCCTGAATCCACACTGCACTGTTCTGAATTGGATCAACCACAATTGCGATGCCATCAAGCACTCGTTGGTCTTCATTAAGCCAACCAGGAGCAAGAACAATTCCGTAGTCTCCATCTGCAGCATCTAAAGCGACAACTGCTTCGCCCGCGTTTTTAGCAATAGCTGTGACAACCTCTAGAGCTGTTGAAGTTGGTTCAACTATCTGCCCAACTGAATGCCCTGAATCTTCAGTGATGAACCGACCGAATGCATCTTTGGTACGAGCGAGCATTGACTTGAATTCCAATGTCTCAAACCACTTTTGTAGAGCAGCCAAATTTGGCTTTGGAACTGATTCCAGCACATTGATGCCAATAGGTGCATCTCGCCTGAGCACCATGATTTTGGCGTTGCGTGTAACTCGCTCGCGACTGGCGTGAAGTGATTCCTTCAACTTGGGAGTTTGCGCATCTGCTGCGTCAAAGATCAATTCAAGTGAGCCGTACTGATTGATGAGTTTTGCGGCCGTCTTCTCGCCAACTCCAGGAACGCCCTCCAAGTTGTCACTTGGGTCTCCGCGCAAAGCCGCATAGTCGGGATACTGATTTGGCGTTACTCCGGTGCGTTCGAAAATTCCCGTCTCGTCGTACAACGCGTAATCACTAACGCCCCGCTTGTTGTACAACACGCGAATGAGAGGATCCTTCACGAGCTGATAGGCATCGCGATCACCGGTGACCACAATGAGTTCTGCGCCTTGATCTTCGGCCTGAGTAGCGATTGTGGCAATGAGATCATCGCCTTCGAAACCAGCTGCGTCGATAACTGGTATTCCGAACGACACAAGCAACTCTTTAATGATGTCTAACTGTTGATACAAAATGTCGGGCTGCTGTTCGCGTTGCGCCTTGTATTCAGGAACTGCTTCGTGACGAAACGTCTTCTCACGTCTGTCAAACACCACGATGACACCGTCAGGCTTATGGTCCTTCACCAATGTGTTCAACATGGTGCAAAAGCCATACACCGAATTCGTTACTTGGCCACTTGCTGTGGCCATGTCCGTTGGTAGCGCGAAAAAGGCGCGATAAGCCAAAGAGTTGCCGTCAAGCGCCATCAATTTCATAGCGTTATGAATATCACGAATTGGGAGTGAGTTCGCCGTCAATCACTCGTTGCGCGACATCTTTCATTCGTGACCGTGTAGACATGGCACCTTTTTGAAGGAAATCGAAGGCTGCCTGTTCGGTCATGGAGAAGGAGTCAATGAGTATTCCCTTTGCACGGTCAAGTACTTTTCGCAGTTGCAACTGTTCATCAAGGGCGTCTCGCTCACCACTCAGCAATTTCATTTCGGAAAACCGTCCGATAGCAAGTTCGATAGCAGGAACCAAATCAGTTTTCTGAAAGGGCTTCACGAGATAGGCCAATGCCCCGGCATCGCGCGCTTGCTCGATAACTTCGCGCTGGCTGAATGCTGTCAACATCACTACTGGACAAATCTTTTCAGCAGACACCACTCGAGCTGCTTCCAAACCATCAAGGCCGGGCATCTTGATATCGAATATTGCTACATCGGGCTTGTGTTCACGCACGAGATCGATAGCCGTGTCGCCGCGTCCGGTATCGGCTACGACGTTGTAGCCCTCTTCTTGCAATGTTTCAACAAGGTCTAAACGAATAATTGCTTCATCTTCGGCAACGACAATTCGAATGACGTTTGTCATTAGTTGCTCCCCAGTTTGTCCAAGAGGTCATCTTGGCTTTGCTTCTGCTCAGCTATTGCACGCACCAAAAAATTACGTTGATCTTGCAACGCATCAACGTGTTTTTGCGCATCTCGGAATTCGTGCAATGCCAGTGGCGTTTCAGACACCAAACTTCGCATCTCTTTATCGTTGGCATCATCACTCAAAGCAGCAAGCTGTTCATCCAATAACATGAGCTCGATTTGCAGTTGCTTCAAGTTCTCAGAATTTCGGCGAAGCCGCTTTTCAATGAGCCTCTGAGCAACTCCGCGAATGTTCACATCAGCGAGTGTAGGAGTGTCCATGTTGGTGCCCGAGGTGGGAGTTGAACCCACACACCCTTTCGAATAACGGATTTTGAGTCCGTCGCGTCTGCCGTTCCGCCACTCGGGCTTGAGTGAAGTGGGAAACAGCGTACCGAGCCCTTGGAAGTTCTACGCTTGTCCCCGAGATGCTTGCGTTCACCTTTCCAGGTCAGGGTTCACAGCGCCCCGGTATGGGCCAGCCATGGTTGGGCCATGACAGCTGGGAACTCGTGACAGAAGCCTCCGATATTTCAGGTCGCGACGTCGGTCGGCTCCTCTTAGATGCCGACGCAGAAGAATTAAAGGACACACGCAACGCTCAGCTCACCACCTTTGTGTCGTCGCTCATGGTGCTTGATGCCGTAGAGCGACTCGGCATCGAACCGAGCCTGTGCGCAGGTCACAGCCTTGGCGAATACACAGCGCTTGCAGCAACCGGCGCACTTGGTTTCGATGAAGGTATTCGTCTTGTTGTTGCTAGAGCAGACGCCATGCACGATGCAGGAAATGAATCACCTGGAACGATGGCAGCAGTTCTTGGACTCGATGATGATGAAGTAGAAACAGCCTGTCGACTCGCCGACAGCGATGTGTGGGTTGCCAACTTCAATGCTCCTGGTCAGATCGTTATTGCTGGTTCGGTAGAAGGTGTTGCAAAAGCGAGCGAACAGGCAAAGGCACTTGGTGCAAAACGCGTGATGGCACTTCCAGTTTCAGGTGCTTTTCATACGCCATATATGACGAGTGCACGAGAGCGATTGCGCGAAGCAATTGCACTTGCTAAACCTCGCAACATCGATGTTCCGGTTGTCAGCAACGTGGATGCGCGCGCCCATGACAATGGCGAGGAATGGTCGACGCTGTTGTCTGCCCAACTTTCCTCTCCAGTGCGCTGGAAGCACTGCCTTCTCACCATGGCCGAGGCAGGAATAGTTGGCTTCATCGAACTTGGACCTGGTGGCGTACTCACAGGTATGGCTAAGCGAACGATTGAAGGCTCTAAATCAATCAGCGTTGCGACTCCAGACGATCTCGACAAATTGATCGAATGGCTAGCCGCACTTCAACCAACCGCTGCCCTGCCTCCCGGATCTGTTCACGAAGGCGAACACCTCTTTGCAGTTGAGCGCATGGTGGTGTCGCCAGCAGCCGGTCTATTTACAAAAGATGCGTTTATTGCCAACAACACCAGAATCGTTGTTGGCCAGATCATCGGTCACGTCGGCGATTCAGAAGTTCGTTCGCCATTTTCAGGAATCTTGCAGAACTTCATTGCTGTAGACGGAGAACGCGTCACTGCTCATCAACCAATCGCTTGGTTGCGAACTCACTAAGGTTCATTCGCATGCCAACTATTCCCGCTCACGCCATTGGTGGCGTCATTACCGGCTGGGGAACGGCACTGCCATCCAAGGTTGTGACGAACGATGACTTATCGAAAACCATGGAGACTTCTGATGAGTGGATTCGTGAACGTACGGGCATCCATCGTCGACACATTGGCGGGAGCACTGCTGACCTTTCCGTCGAGAGCGGACGAATCGCAATGGAAATGGCTGGAGTTTCTGCCGATCAAATAGACGCGCTCGTGCTGTCCACGACAACACCCGACCGTCAAGTACCCGCCACATCTGCAACTGTCCAGCATCTACTTGGACTGAAGTGTGGAGCGTTCGACATCAATGCAGCGTGTTCTGGCTTTGTGTACGGACTGGTCGTTGCTCACGGACTGATCGCCATGGGATCAAAGAAAGTTCTGCTTATTGGAACCGACACCTTGTCGCGCATCACTGACTGGACCGACCGCAATACGGCAATTTTGTTCGCCGACGGTTCTGGTGCCGCAGTGATCGAAGCAACTACTGGCCCAACCCAATTGCTCGGTTGGGATTTAGATGCTGATGGTTCTGCAGAAGAATTGTTGTATGCCGAAATTGGCGGCAACATTCATATGGATGGCAAGGAAGTGTTTCGCCGTGCGGTGCGCATCATGGTCGATTCTGCTCAAAAGTCAATGCAGATTGCTGGAGTAACCGCAGATGACATTGCACTCATCGTTCCTCATCAGGCGAACACACGAATCATCAGTGCAGCGTGCGACAGACTCGGCATTCCAATGGAACGCACCAGTACGGTTCTGCACGAGACAGGAAACACTTCATCAGCTTCAATTCCACTTGCGCTTTTCGATGCCGCTAATGGTGGCCCAATGAGTGGACGCACTTTGCGCGAGGGTGACTTGGTGTTAGTAGTCGGATTTGGTGCGGGAATGACGGCAGCAAGTGCGGTATTGCGCTGGAACGGAAAGGGACTTCGAGCATGACAAACGCTCCTGTATCACCACGAGTTGTTCTCATAACTGGAGGATCTCGTGGAATTGGTCTGGCGTGCGCGCGCCATTTCGCTGCTCTCGGCGACCACGTTGCCGTCACCTACAACTCATCGCCACCACCTGGCGAATTCTTCGCAGTGAAGTGCGACGTAACGAACAATGACGATGTCGACAATGCGTTCAAAGCCATTGAAGAACAATTCGGACCTGTTCAAGTACTCGTTTCAAATGCAGGCATAACGCGTGATGGTCTGCTCTTGCGCATGGGTGAAGATGATTTCGCGTCAGTAATTGATGCCAACCTCACCGCCGCGTATCGAGTGTGCAAGCGCGCAACACAAGGCATGCTCCGCGCTCGTTCAGGACGCATCATCTTGATGTCAAGCGTTGTGGCTCTGCTGGGCTCTGCTGGTCAAGCGAATTATTCTGCAAGTAAAGCGGGTCTCGTTGGCCTCGCACGTTCACTGGCCCGCGAATTGGGTTCACGTTCCATCACCGTCAACGTTGTCGCACCTGGTCCGATCGATACCGATATGACTGCAACCTTGGGCGAAAAACGCCTTGAGGAACTTGCATCGGCAGTTCCGCTTGGTCGTACCGGAACCGTGGATGAGATTGCAGGCGTTGTGACATTTCTCGCAAGCCCTGCTGCTGCCTACATAACGGGTGCTGTAATACCCGTTGATGGCGGGCTTGGCATGGGCCATTAAGCCCTTTCACATTGTCCGCGTAGTACTCTGTTTGCGCAACGAAAACCAAGGAGAAAATCATGAGCCAGGAATTGTTTGTACGTTTCACCAAGTGTGCAGTAGAGGTGTTGTCAGTAGACGCTTCGAAGATCACTCCAGAAGCAAGTTTCGGCGATGACCTTGATGCAGACAGCCTCGACCTCGTCGAGTTGGTTATGGCACTTGAAGAAGAATTCGGCATCGAAGTACCTGAGTCCGATCTCGAAGGTGTTGACACTGTCGGCAAAGCCTTCGCGCTCGTCACTTCAAAAGTCAAATAAGCCCCGGCAACCTCGCAACGCATGCAAGGAGCAGGACACCGCATTGCCATTACCGGTTACGGAGTGGTCGCACCTTGCGGTATTGGTAAAGAAGCCTTCTGGGCAGGTCTACTTGGACCTGGATTCACCGGAGCCAAATCGATTGAAATCGAAAATTGGGATCCACTTCCCTATTTTGATAGTCCGAAAGATGCGCGTCGATCTGATCGTTGCGAACAGTTTGCGTTAGCCGCGGCTGGCGAAGCAATTGCACAGTCCGGCGATTTGCCGTACGACCACGCGCGGATAGGAACTATCTTTGGAACGGGCATCGGCGGTCTGCGCACGCTCGAAGAAAACGTCATCACGCGAGTAGAAAAGGGAGAGCGTCGCGTTTCGCCTTTCCTCGTTCCCATGATGATGTCGAACGCATCTGGCGCAGCAATTTCTATGCGCTACGGATTTCAAGGTCCTGCTGAAACCATTTGTACGGCGTGCGCTGCTGCCACGCACGCAATTGGCAATGCAGCACGACTGATTGCGTGGGGTCGTTGCGATGCGGTTGTAACGGGCGGCGCCGAAAGTGCGGCCACCATTACTGCCCTCGCGGGTTTTAGCAACATGACTGCATTGTCCAGCACGCTGGTCAGCAAGCCATTCGATGCAACGCGGGACGGATTCATCATGGGCGAAGGTGCAGCCGTGTTTGTGCTTGAACGCATGGACTTGGCCATTGCCCGTGGTGCAACCATCATCGCTGAAATTGTTGGTGCGGCAAGCAACGCTGACGCACATCACATCACTGCTCCATCACCTGGTGGCGTCGGGGCTTCTCGTTGCATGCAAATGGCGCTTGAAGATGCTGGCCTACAGCCCAGTGACATCAAACAAATCAATGCTCACGGCACCAGTACTCCACTCAATGATGCTGCCGAGGCTCAAGCGATTGAAACAGTGTTTGGAAAGAGCACTGTTCCGGTTGTGTCGATCAAGGGAATAACCGGACACCCGCTCGGTGCTGCTGGAGCCTTAGAAGCCGCTGCCGTGTTACTGAGCATGGAAAAGAAGTTGATTCCACCGACTGCAGGAACACAATCAATAAGTGAAGACATGAACATTGATGTTGTTACCGGATCGGCTCGCCCTTGGGAACCAGGACCAACTATTTCAAACAACTTCGGTTTCGGCGGCCACAACGGCTCCGTGATTATTTCGCCTTACAAATAGCTCACGCGTCAACTACAACGAATAACAATTCGCATTCACAGGCGATCTCACCATTCACTTTTGCAACTCCGGTGCCCTTGCCAGCACGCGCCGACATACGTCCGATGTTGGCAGAGATTTCAAGCGTGTCACCAGGAACCACTTGACGCCTAAATCGCGCTCCATCTAGGCCACCAAACAATGGAAGCTTGCCCGCGAACTTCGGATCACTCACTATTGCGAGTGCACCGGTTTGTGCAATGGCTTCACACATCAATACTCCTGGCAACGTAGGCCGTCCTGGAAAGTGCCCTGCAAAAAACCATTCGCTACCAGTCAATTTCCAAGTGGTTGAGGCTGAAACACCCGGTGTTAACTCCGTGATTTCGTCGACAAAAATAAATGGATCGCGATGAGCGATTAAATCTGTTGGCTTTGGAAACGTCATTACTTACCTAAGGCTTCCAGTAATTTTGCGGGCGTATCTTTCGGAGAGATCTTGTACCACGCATGCAAGATGACACCGTCAGCGCCAATGAGAAATGCTGAACGTTCGATGCCCATATATTCACGACCATACATCGACTTCTTCTTCCAAACTTTGTATGCCTTGGCGACTTTGTTGTCAGCGTCTGACAACAAAGGAAAACCCAATTCGTATTTCTCATCAAATTTCAATTGTTTTGCCGGTAAGTCCGGGCTTATTCCAATGATCGCCGTGCGACCAATCTGATCAGCAATATCTCTCAAGCCGCATGACTGTTGCGTACAACCCGGCGTGTCTGCTTTGGGGTAGAAATAGACCAGCACCTTGCGCTTTGCATATTTCTTGAGCGAGAGTTTTTTTCCGTTCTGATCCAGCAACTCGATAGCCGGAGCGACAGACCCTTCCTTCAACATGTGACGAACTTACTTCACTTGTGATGATGCGTCGAGAGCCTTGCGAACTTCCCCAACGTATTCGCCAACCGCGTCTGCATCATGCTCAATCAAACGGCGCATCACCGAGGCTCCCATTACCACTCCATCCGCAACCACGGATGCTTCCACCGCCTGTTCGGCATTAGAAACACCAACGCCAATAAGCACGGGAATGTCTGTTAAGGCCTTCAACCGAGCCGCAAGCTTTGTTGCTGTGCTCGCCAATTCATCTCGCTCGCCCGTTACGCCAAGCAGACCTACTGCATACACAAAGCCATTGCATCGCTGCAATATCCGCGGAAGTCTTTCTTCTGGAGCAGTTGGTGCTGCAAGCATGACCGTTTCAATTCCCGCTCCATCGGCCGCAATGCACCAATCTGTTGCTTCTTCCAGCGGAAGATCAGGAACGATTGCGGCGCACACTCCGGCCTCTGCCAACGAGTGAGCAAAACGTTCATTGCCAGCCGAGTGCACTGTGTTGTAGTAGCACATCACAGCAATTGGAATTTCAATATCGATCGTTCGTAATTCTTGCAAAATTGACAGTGGCGTGGCCCCTCGTTCGAGCGCCTGTTCCGAGGCCAGCTGAATCATCGGTCCGTCCATCACCGGGTCGGAAAATGGAATGCCAATTTCAATTGCATCTGCGCCATTTGCGGCAGCAGCACGAACTGCATCGGTCCAACCTAGATATCCACCGGTGATGTAGGGAACGAGCAATTTACGTCCTGCATCTCGGCGCGCACGTAAGTGACTCTCCAGTTTTCCCGTGTGCACAATGGTCATCAGTTAGCCCAGTATGTCCATCATTTGGGCAACATCTTTGTCGCCACGTCCAGACAAATTCATGAGCACTGTCTTACCCTGCATCTTTGGTGCTTCACGTGCGATCCACGCAACAACGTGAGCGCATTCAAGAGCTGGAATGATTCCTTCAGACTTTGCAAGCAATTGAAAACCTTCAATCACCTCGGCATCGGTGACACTTGGATATTCGGCGCGACCAATTGAAGCTAAATACGAATGCTCGGGTCCTACACCTGGGTAATCAAGGCCCGCACTAATTGATTGCGCTTCTTGTACCTGACCGTATTCATCTTGCATTAGATAGCTGCGCATGCCATGCACCACTCCGGGAACACCACGACCGACTGCGGCTCCGCCGGCTGGTTCTACACCGATCAAACGTGCGTGCGTGTCAACGAATCCTGAAAAAATGCCGATCGCATTCGATCCGCCGCCGACGCATGCAGCAACCACGTCTGGATCTGTACCAAGCAGGTCACGGCATTGCGCGTACGCTTCGCTTCCAATCACACTTTGAAATTGGCGAACCATGTACGGGTACGGATGCGGACCCATCACCGAACCAATTGCGTAATACGTGTCTTCTACCGTTGCCACCCAGTCACGCATTGCTTCGTTAACAGCGTCTTTCAACGTTCGACTGCCCGACTTTGCAGGAATGACTTGTGATCCGAGGAGGCGCATTCTGAACACATTGAGGGCTTGACGTTCAACGTCAACTTCACCCATGTACACCTTGCATTCAAGACCGAGTAACGCTGCTGCTGTTGCTGATGCAACCCCGTGCTGCCCGGCTCCAGTTTCTGCGACAATGCGCTTCTTACCCATGCGCTTGGCGAGTAGCGCTTGACCGAGCACGCTATTGATCTTGTGTGAGCCTGTGTGATTCAAGTCTTCGCGCTTCAGAATCAATCGGATTCCCAGCTTTCGACCGAGGTTATGGCATTCCGTCAATATCGATGGCCGACCTGCATAATCGCGTAGGAGATCGTTAAGTTCTGTTCGAAATGCTGGATCATTCCACGCATCATTGAATGCTTTCTCAAGTTCTTGACATGCAGGAACAAGAGTTTCAGGTACATAGCGTCCACCGAATTCGCCAAAACGACCATCAGCACCAGGCGTTGTCAACATGCTTCTAATGTACTTGCGAAGGCAGCTAGTCGGCCTAGCCGAGCACCGCATCTCGCGCATTTGTGATGAAGTGACGCATTTTTACTGCGTCCTTTTGACCCGGCGTTTTTTCAACACCACTACTTACGTCCACGCCCCATGGTCGAACTTGCAGAATTCCCGCTGCAACATTTTCTGGGGTCAGACCACCTGAAAGCATCAGCCGGATATCAGTCGGAATATCTTGCAGCAACTCCCAGTCATAGGCAGTTCCAGATCCCGGATGTAGACCGTCAACCAAGATTGCATCTGCTGCATAGTTCTTGGCGTTGGCTGCATCTTGCGATCCGGCTACGACAGCCTTGATCACAAAACGCACATTGGTTGCTACTTCTGCAGTCATTGCCGCAGTCTCGTGACCATGCAGTTGGGCACCTTGCAAGCGCGCTTCGTTAACTATTTCCACGATGCGCGATGGAGTCTCGTTCCGAAACACACCAACGGTCACCGTTTCCGCCGGTAGACGCTTCACGATTTCGCGAGCGAGTGCTGGCGAAATTTGTCGGGGACTTGGAGCAAAGACAAAGCCCAGTGCGTCGGCACCAAGCGCTACTGCAAGCAGCGCATCTTGCTCGTTGGTAATTCCGCAAATTTTCACGAACATATCTACACCACCAGCAAATCTCGAACAGCCGATACAGGATCGCCGGCAGTAACGATGGACTCGCCCACCAACACCGCGTCGTACCCGGCATCACGCAAGCGACGGGCATCGAGTGCGTCGCGTACACCAGACTCAGCTACACGCACCACAGTTGGAGGTATCAACGATGCCATCCGTTCGGCGCGCGCATGATCTACTTCAAACGTAATGAGATCTCGTTGATTGACGCCGACGATACTTGCACCAACGATGAGCGCACGTTCCAACTCATGCTCGTCATGTGTTTCAACAAGAACGTCTAATCCAATGTGTGTTGCAAGATCAAAAAACCGGGCAAGTTCATCATCGTCGAGAGCTGCTGCAATCAGCAGTACGCAGTCGGCACCCATCAAACGCGCGTCAACTACATCAAATTCCGAGACTGTGAAATCTTTACGAATCGTTGGAAGCGAGGTATTTGATCGAGCGACTTGGAGATCTTCTATCGAACCCCCAAAGAACTGCTCATCTGTCAATACAGATAGACACGACGCACCGCCTTGTTCGTACTTTGCTGCAATTACAGATGCATCGAGGCCCTCATGCAAGACACCTTTTGAGGGTGACTTGCGTTTGATTTCTGCAATTACACAGAGATGCTCTCGCGAGCCTCGAACGAGTTGTTCACCGAATCCTCGTACGTTTGGAAGCACACGGGCTTGTTCAACAAGATCATCCAAATTTCTATGCTCATGCGAAAGAGATTCGCGATGGCTGTGGATGATCTTGTCGAGGTACAAGGCTTAGAGTCCCTTGCCGCCAATCGGCGTTAAAAAGTTGAATTCAGGCGCACCTTCAACAAAATCACCTAACGACTTTGCAAATGCCTTAAAGGCATCGCTGCCCATATGTGCCTGAGAAGCTTCTTGATCTGCATACAGCTCGTATAGCCACACCACGTCAGCATCTAGGGCATCGTGATGCAAAATGTATGTAAGAGTTCCTACTTCGCCTTCTGAAACTGCCAAAAATGGCTTTATCACTTCGGTTGCGGCATCGCGCTGACCGGCTTTGATTCGTAATTTAACTGCCACTGCTACTTTGCTCATGATTCCTCCTATTAGAACCCTAATTTTTCACTGAGAACTTGTTCGAGTTGATCGATTGATACTCGTTCTTGCTTTGTTGTATCGCGCTCTCGAATGGTCACTTGACCATCTTCAAGCGAATCAAAATCGACTGTGATGCAGTACGGCGTGCCAATTTCGTCTTGACGGCGATAGCGACGACCAATTGCCTGAGTTTCGTCGTAGTCGCAGTAATACCGCTTGCTGAGCGTTGCGAAAATGCTGTCGGCCAAAGGCGTGAGCGAATCTTTCTTCGACAGCGGCAAAATGGCCACTTGGTATGGGGCCAGTCGCGGATGCAATCGCAAAACGGTGCGTGGCTCATCGTTCACCACGTCTTCGTCGTAAGCAGCCAACAAGAATGCGGCCATCGTGCGGTTGGCGCCAGCCGCCGGCTCAACTACAAAGGGGACGTAACGCTCATTCGTCGCCTGATCGAAATAGTCAAGCTTCTGCTTTGAAAACTCTGCATGTCGATTGAGATCGAAGTTCGTGCGTTGCGCAATTCCTTCAAGCTCTCCCCAACCCCATGGAAACTTGAATTCGATGTCGCTTGTGCCACTTGAATAATGCGACAGTTCGTCGGCATCGTGGGCGCGCAGGCGCAACATGTCGGCTGGTATGCCCAAATCGATATACCACTGCATGCGGGTCTCGCACCAGTACTCGTACCACTTGGCACTCTCTGCTGGCGGAACGAAAAATTCCATTTCCATTTGCTCAAACTCACGGGTTCGGAAAATGAAGTTTCCTGGAGTGATCTCGTTACGGAATGACTTTCCAACCTGGGCAATACCAAATGGTGGCTTCTTGCGCGAGGTCTGCAAAACGTTGGCAAAGTTCACAAACATTCCTTGCGCCGTTTCTGGACGCATATATACAGTCGCGCCTTCGCCCTCTACTGGGCCGGCATGCGTCTGAAACATCAAATTGAATGCACGCGCTTCGGTGAATGTGCAACCCTTCATTTTCTGCGGGCAATCACGGGCCTCAAGCTGATCTTCGCGGAATCGACGGTTGCAGACCGTGCAATCAACGAGCGGATCACTGAAGTTTGCCAAGTGGCCACTGGCTTCAAACACTTGGGGCGGTCCAAGGATGGCTGCGTCAATGAGCACAACATCGTCTCGTTGCTGAACCATGCTGCGCACCCAGGCGTCCTTGACATTGCGCAACATCAGCGAACCAAGCGGACCGTAGTCATACGACGAACGGAATCCGCCATAAATTTCGGCACTTGGATAGACAAAACCACGGCGCTTGCAGAGGTTGACTATTTGCTCTAAATCGCTCGCAGGCATGGCTACAGACTACAACCCGACTAGTGACGGGGACTGAACATTGCCACTGATCTCAATCGTCGTTCTATGTGATGTTCCATTGCCTGAGTTGCAAGTTGAGATATTTCGAAACTTGCTGCAGATTCGGGCTGAGATAGAGCGAATTTGAGTTGACCGCCAAGAACTTGCTGCAATAAATCAATTGCTGGCGGAGAGATACTGATTCCCGTGCGACAGGAGCGACATTGCACCCCTCCTTGAAAAATGTCGAATGCAACGAGATCTTCGGTACTTGCGCAACCAACGCACAATTGCACCTGTGGGCTCACTCCCTCGGCTGCCAGCAACTTCCAGTAAAAAGACGCCAGCATGACAGGAGACTCCTGTTCCATCAGTGCGTTCAACGCCCCCTGCAACATGCGGTACAAATGCGGCGATGGTTCTCTGTCCTCTGCAATTTGATCTACGGCTTCAAGCATCGACATGCCTTGAGTCAGTTTGTCGAGATTGTTGTGCAGTCGCGCAGACGAGTCGATCAACTCAACCTGAGAAACGGTGTCTAGTTCCCTTCCCTTATACAACTGCACGTCTACGTGACTCATTGGTTCTAGCCGAGCGCCGATCTTCGACTTCGTCTTACGGATTCCCTTGGCCACGGCACGAACTTTTCCGTGGTGCTCGGTCATCAGGACAACGATGCGATCAGATTCAGCAAGTTTGTAACTCCGCAGCACTATTCCCTTATCGCGATACAGCGTCATGAATCGACACCGCCAAATCGACGATCTCTCCGCTGAAAGTCGTTTATCGCTAACTCAATGTCATCACTGTTGCAATGCGGCCAAGGCGAGTTGAGATAGACCAGTTCGCTGTACGCAAGTTCCCACACCAGCGAAGGAGGCAACTGTGTTGGCTCTCCGAAAATCACGACTAGATCTGGCTCACTGGACGCTGGTTGCAAAATCGCGCTCGCCAAATTCTTTTCAGTGATCTTTTCTGTCGACATACCGTTAACCGCGCGAACAAACCGCAGTTGTCCATCTGCACAGATATCAATCACTACCGATGTGTTACCGCGAAGAAGCAGTTTCCCCTCGATGGATTCCGCTTCGCACGATTCTGCGATTTTTCGAGTGAGTTGGTCGTCATTTGCCGCGTCTGAGATACCAGAATATGGATACACCGTGAGCCACCGAGCGCCAACTTGCTCCACAGATGATCGCAACGTTGCGACATACTGCGTCCAATCGGAGGATGTCATTGTCTTCCACTGATCTAGAGATCCTCCGACAACAAGCACATGTTGCAATGATGAACCGTCAGCCACATCACTATTGTCGCACGCCATTGCGGTCCACATCAGTAAGGTGTTCGGAATGGACTTGGTGAAACACGAATCTCCCATCCATATCGCCTGCATCATGGACGGCAATGGACGTTGGGCGAAACGACGCGGACTCCCCCGCACCGAGGGCCACACAGCAGGCGAAGACAATTTGGCCGAGGTCGTACGAGTTTGCGCCACACGCAATGTGGGCTGGCTTACGGTTTTTGGATTTTCCACAGAAAACTGGGTCCGCCCACCCGCCGAGGTGAAACACATTCTTTCATTGCACAAGCGTCTCTTTGGTCGAATTGAAGAACTCAATGCCAATAACGTGCGCATCCAATGGATTGGTCGGCCATTCGACGAGCCTGGATCCAAAACACCTGCATTCATCCAACGAGCAATTTTGCAAGCCATTGACGACACCGCACACAACACAGGCATGGTGCTGACTGTTGCTTTCGACTATGGCAGTCGTGCCGAGTTGCTTCGAGCCGCTCAACGCGCGCGCACCAACCAGCAATCCGCTCATGACATTTCACCACAGGAAATTTCCAGCCAGTTGTACGCGCCAGAGCTACCTCCTGTTGACGTAGTTGTTCGTACCTCCGGAGAATCTCGAATTTCCAATTTCCTTTTGTGGCAAATCAAGGGAGCGAAGGTGTACTTCACCGAGCGCACCTGGCCAGACTTCGACGCACATGAAATAGATAACGCACTCAAGTTGGTCCATGTCGCCTAAAGCACCCAACGAACATGACGTCGTAGATCTTCTCCAGGCAGTCGTTGACACGCTTCCCAACGTGGAAGCCCGTTCAGGTCAGGTAACCATGGCCACTGCAATTGCAGACGCAATTGCAAATGAGCGCCACTTAATTGTTCAAGCAGGAACCGGAACGGGAAAAACCCTGGGATACCTCGTGCCTGCGATTGCGTCTGGCAAACGCATCGTCGTTTCTACGTACACCAAGGCATTGCAAGATCAACTCGCTAAACACGATCTTCCCGTGTTGTCTCAAGCGCTCACTCCAATTATCGGTCGCGATATCACGTGGGCGGTTCTTAAAGGACGCAATAACTATCTCTGCGCACAACGCATCGCTGAAATTCGCGAGCCGAAACAGCACAAGCTCGATCTTCAAGAGTTCAGCATTCAAGTGAAATCCGATATTGACAAACTTGTTGCTTGGTCCGAGACTACGAACACCGGCGATTCAGGCGATTTATCTTGGAGTCCTCGAGATGCAGCGTGGCGTCACGTCAGTATTGGTAGCGACGAATGCCCGGGAGCAAGTAGGTGTCCGTCCGGAGATACATGTTTTGCGGAACGTGCCAGAGATTTCGCTTCTGTTGCCGATGTCATTGTTGTTAATACACACATTTATGGGCTAGATGTCGCAACTGATGGCGCGCTTCTGCCCGAACACGATGTAGTCATTTTTGACGAGGCACATCAACTTGAAGATGTGATGAGCGCTTCGGTAAGCATGGCCATTAGCCCTGGAAGCATCCAGCACGTCATTAGCGCCCTCCGCTCAATCGTAAGAGATGACGCGTTGACAGGATCGTTACAACAACTAGCGACTGAATTTGGAAGCTACATAGCTGGAGACATTGACAAACGAGTACCTCTTCCGCTCCCCGACGATATTCAAGATGTACTCGCTCGGTTGCGGCTCAAAATTGATGAAGCTGTTTCAGGTCTGAAGGCAATTTCCAGTAACGACGAGTCTGCGAAACAGCGAATACTCCGTGGCCAAACGCTCAGTAATCGAATGATTGACGTCATCGACGGCTCACTGACAGCCGGATCACGAACGGTGGCTTTTGTTAGCGGAAGCAAAGATCGCCCTGTTCTTGAACTTGCTCCACTCCATGTCGGCCCTTCGTTGCACAGCGGCGTGTGGTCAAAGCGAACCGCAATCCTTACGAGTGCAACCATTCCACTAGCAATGCCGGCTCGGGTGGGTCTTGAGGAAGACGATGTTGATGCAATTGATGTCGGTAGCCCTTTCGATTATGAAAATTCTGCACTTTTGTATTGCGCGAAGCATCTGCCATTGCCGAATGATTCACGCAGAGATGACGCAGTGCACGATGAGTTAGAAAAATTGATCAATGCAGCCCAAGGTCGAACTCTTGCGTTATTCACCACATACCGCGCCATGCATGCGGCCGCAGACGAGATGACCAGGCGACTTGAATTCAAGATCTGGCGTCAAGATGACTTGCCGAAAATGGCCCTCGTTGATGCATTCGCCTCCGAGGAGTCATCTTGCCTGTTTGCGACTGCAGGGTTCTTTCAGGGTGTTGATGTCCCTGGACAAACCCTCAGCCTTGTTGTCATTGACAAGATCCCTTTCCCACGGCCAGACGACCCATTGCTCAGCGCACGACGCGACGAAATTGGGAAGGCATCGTTTAGCGAGATCGATATTCCACTTGCAGCGACACAACTTGCACAGGCTGCTGGTCGCCTCATCCGTTCACGCAAGGACTCAGGTGTCGTTGCAATTTTGGATCCACGACTTGCAACCAAGGGCTACGGTAAAAAACTCGTTTCCACGTTGCCGCCGATGAAGCGAACGATTGAGTTTGCAGAGGTTGTGCAATTTCTCAAATCCATCTAGCGGGTTAGTTCAACAGTCGGTACCCCATACCGCGAACAGTCACGATCATGGTTGGTTCTTCAGGTTGTGTTTCAACCTTCACTCGAAGTCGTCGAACGTGCGCGTCGACAAGACGAGAATCGCCCAAATATTCATAGCCCCACACCCGTTCAAGCAGTTGATCGCGTGACAGCACCATTCCTGGATGATCAGCAAATTCAACGAGCAATCGATACTCAGTTTTCGTTAGTGCAACTTCACTGCCATTTTTTCGCACGACGCTCAAGTTGCGATCAATCTCAACATCACCGATCTTGTTGAGAGATTTTGCGTTCGAAATGGACGGCTCAATCGTCTGGGTCCTTCGTAACGCTGCACGAATTCGGGCAGAGAGTTCCTTTGGCACGACTGGCTTAGTTACGTAGTCATCTGCGCCAGCATCGAATCCATTCACCAAATCGGAAGTGTCGGTTTGTGCGGTCACCATGATGACTGGGGTAATGCTTGTTCGTCGGATTGATCTACACACTTCGAATCCTGAAATGTCTGGTAATCGCAGGTCAAGCAGGACGAGGTCCGGATCGATCTGGCTGAACATTTTGAGTCCGGTTTCGCCATCACCCGCAACAGCAACTTCATAACCTTCGTCTTCAAGTACGAGCCGCAACGCCGTTCGAATGGCTTCGTCATCCTCAATGAACAGCAGCGTAAACATCGCTATGCAGTCTGCCCGAACTCGGCAAATTGTTACAGAAAACGCACACAAATCATCAACATTTGTCATCTTCAGGGTGCAGAATTTCCCTATCGAACCGGCGGGAGTTCATGCTCCCCCTTGAGCCCCGCCGGTTCCGGTCTCACCGTTTTACTGCCATGCTGTAGCCATGAGTCGGCTGACCTTTCCCCCAAAGTTTGGGTTGAAACAGCGAATGGTGCTGTTCTTCGGAATAGCAGCCATGGCTGCAGCGATTGCCCTCAGTGTGGTGACCTACGCCAGTACCCGTTCATACCTGCTTGGCCAACGATCAGAGGTGGCGCAGCGCCAAGCTTTCAACAATGCCCAGCTGATGCGCAACATCGTTGAAACGGATGGTGCAAACATCGCAGACCTCATCACCCAAATTCGAACAGAGCAAAACGGATATGCAGTTGTCCAACTTGATGAGCGCCCAGGCAGAACGTCATTGTTCTACGCACAAGAGCCGCTTCGCTTCACACAATCAAACTTGCCATCAGAACTGGTTGAACTGACGCTGAAGAACAAGACCGGTCGTCAGCGTTTCCAGTTTGAAAATCGGCCGTACGAGGCAATCGGAGTTGCAATCCCCTCGGTTGGACTTCACTATTTTGAGGCATTCCCTGTCGCTGACGTTGAAAATACACTTCGCACGATTCAAATTACGTTGCTGATCGGAGTTGTGCTCATCACACTTTTAGCTGGTGTGCTGGGCTTCTACATGAGTCAAAACGTTCTTCAACCGCTCACTCGAGTAGCACTTGCTGCGAACAAAATCGCTACGGGAGGGCTTGATACGCGCCTTATGCATGAGGATGATTCAGACCTTGAACGTCTGGTTGTGTCGTTTAACGAGATGGCAAATGCCGTTCAGCAACGCATTGAACGGGAACAACGCTTTGCAAGCGACGTGAGCCATGAATTGCGCTCTCCCGTAACCGCGCTTTCTGCTGCAGCAGACGTGCTCGTGTCGCGTAAATCTGAATTTTCAGAACGCAATCAGCAAGCAATCGACATCATGCAAAAGCAGATTGAGCGATTTGATAGAACCGTTCTTGATTTGTTGGAACTTTCTCGACTTGACGCCCATGTTGTAGACCACGAGACCGAGAACGTTCAACTCAATGATCTCATCTACAGGATCATGCACAGATACGGCTTTGGAGAAGTTCCGTTTATTAGTTCTGTGCAATCTTCTGATGGCGAGACTCAAGCTGACGACGAAACCAAACTTGATCGTCGACGCATCGAACGTATTCTTGTTAATCTTTTGGAAAATGCCAGAGATCACGCAGATGGCGCCACGCAAGTTACTTTGGGTAGCGAAGGAAACAACTTCACGCTTGCAGTGCACGATGCTGGACCAGGTGTTGCCTCCAGCGAGAGAACACAAATCTTCGATCGATTTGCGCGCGGGACGGCTTCTCGCAATAGCAAAGGCAGTGGTCTTGGGTTAGCAATCGTGAGCGAACATGCTCACGCACTACATGGCGAGGCACACGTAGAGCAATCACCGGAAGGTGGCTCTATCTTTGTCATCTCATTTCCGAAGAACGAACATCAAATATGACGAATCAACTCCGGCCTTTCCGCTTTGGTGTTCTGTGCGTATTACTCGCTGCCTGCGCTGTCCCAAAATCAGGATCCTTCAACGAAGTAGACCCAAACGACATTCCGTTTGGATTGAATTCACCCGAAACGTCGGCCCCGACTACAACCATCCCCGTAGTGGTGCCAACCACAGTTGCTGGCACCACATATGAAACGGCAGATCTGTTTTTCGTTAAGTCGTCCTCACTAGTACGAGTCCGATTAGAGATCCCCTCTCCCACCGATCTGCAAGGGGTGTTCACTGCGTTAATCGTCGGGCTTCCAGATCCTGCTCACTCCAAGGTGAAGACTCTCCTTCCTTCGGCGTTTGCCGCTTCTATTGACGTGATCGGCGGAGTTGCAAATGTGAATTCGAAACGCGGGTATCTCGATTCGATCAAACCGAATGAACAGCGCTTAGCGATCGCACAAATCGTGTTGACTCTCACGAGTCAACCAGGAATCGGACAAGTCACATTTAGCGTTGGCGGGAAACCCATTGGCGTGCCTCGCGGTCGAGGAGACATCGCTGGAGCCGGAACTCCAGTTACGTTCGACGATTACAAAATGTTGATTACGAAGTAACTAGTACCCAAGTCGTTCAACACGGTCGGCGCGTTGCTGCCAGTTTTTATCAACCACAACGGCTAGTTCTAAATAGATGCCCTTTGGCAACTGTTTGCGTACAGCTATTCCCACTTCTTTCAGCAGTAAGCCGCCCTTGCCAATGACCATTCCTTTTTGGCTGTCACGTTCCACGACAATCTCGCAACGAACTTTGTCGTCTTCCCATTCGGTAACACGTGTTGCAATGGAATATGGCAACTCGTCAAACGTAAGTGCAAGCAACTGCTCTCTCACTAGTTCCGCAACCCACTCGCCTGGTGAAGTCTCTGTTGTCATCTCCGTTGGGTACAACTGTTCACCTTCCGGCAAGAGTTTTCCTAGATGCTCAGCAAGTTCAGCAACACCAGCTCCGGTTTGCGCGCTTACGGGAAAGTATTCAGACGCACCCAATTCACTCAGCTTCGTCAATTGCTTCAGAATTTGCTGTGGTGATGCTCGATCAATTTTGTTCAAAATGACAATCGCTTTTGCCATGTCAATGTGGCTAGCAACCCATTGATCGCCAGAACCAAACGGCTGCGTCGCATCAATTACTAAACACACCACGTCAACATCTTTTGTCGATTCGAGTGCTGTTGCGTTCACACGCTCACCCAAAGCACTTACCGCCTTATGCAATCCGGGAGTATCAACAAAAATGATTTGATAGTCATCTTTGGTAACTACGCCGCGAATTCGAGTACGAGTGGTTTGAGGCTTGTCGGAAACAATGCTGACCTTTGAGCCACAGAGAGCATTGACCAAAGTTGATTTTCCAACGTTTGGGCGTCCGACAAGTGAAACAAAGCCTGAACGCATAACTACAGACTAGTTCTGCAAGAATGAAACGGTGCAGAACATCAATTGGAAGAAATGGTTTGATCGAATGCAACCGCAAACGTTGCAGATTGCTACGTGGTTGCTATACATCAATGGTTTTTTTGCATTGGCAAATTTCATGGATAGCCAGATGGAAATCGGTTACATCCGTCAGGTGTACGCATTTGGCCCTGTGTACGGGCTTGTTGTGATAGCTGCTCACGTGCTTGGCGGTCTACTGATGGCCAATGATCTCAAGATTGGCTACAAAATCGCTCTCGTTGCTGCATTCTCGCCATTCGTCTCTAACTTGATCGTCTATCGATCCTTGATTGCCCATTCATTCCTCAACGCAGCATTCGACATTGCCTTGATTGCCCTGCTGCTACACACCCAAAGTCGCGCTCACCAAAAGGTGTGGTTCCACTAGCTCGAACACTTGAGTTCGCAGCATGGGTGGCTTTTCTGCCACACTGAAGACATGGCAACCATCATTAAAGATCAAGCAGACCTCATGGCTCATGTTGGCCAACATCTTGGATACAGCGAATACCTCACGGTTACTCAAGAGCAGGTACAACTGTTCGCAGATGCCACCGGAGACCACCAGTGGATTCACTTGGACACCGAGCGCGCCAAGTCTGGACCATTTGGTCAGACCATTGCACACGGTTACCTCACGCTCTCTTTGGCGCCGGTGTTGATCGGACAAATTTGGAAAGTTGAAGGCGTCAAGATGGGCGTCAATTACGGAACGAACAAAGTTCGCTTTATGGCACCGGTTCCGGTTGGCGCAAAAGTTCGTGCGGGAGTCAAACTTCTCGAGGCGACCGAGATCGCTGGCGGCGCTCAAGTAATTCTTGAAACGACGTTTGAGTGTGAAGGCGCTACAAAACCTTCATGTGTTGCTGAAATTATTTTCCGCCACTACTACTAAATAGTTAGCGGTACGTCTTCATAATTTTTGCAAACTCGGTAAGCGTTTGCTTATCCGGATAATCGACGCACCAAGGTATGAATCCGCTGCATCCTCGTTTAACGAAATCAGCAATTCGTTCAGCAACCTGATCTGGTGTGCCAATGAAGTTTGCGTTGCTCCATTGCTCAAACTGATCGCCACGACCACTGGCAATTTGGTATTCGCGGAGTTCCTTTTCGGTGTCGCGAATGAGGATCTCGCCTGATGTGGTCTTTTTAATCTCAGACTCGTCTCGCCCAACTTTCAAACAGTGACCTTTCAAGATTTCCACTTTGCGAGAGAAATCCTCCGCGGTGCCACCAAAGTTTGAGTAATCCGCATGCTGTGCAACAACTCGCAACGTGAGTTGCTCTCCACCGCCACCAATCCAAATTGGCGGACGTGGAGCTTGCAAAGGTTTAGGGTCACAATTTGCACGAACAAGTTGGTAGTACTTGCCGTCGTATGTGGTTTCTTCCTGTGACCACATCATCTTCACAATTTCTACGCACTCACGAAGCATGGAAATGCGATCTTTTGGAACAGGGAACTCATATCCATATCCGCGGCACTCGTTCTCATACCATCCTGCCCCAATACCCCAATCAAGTCGACCACCAGAAATAACGTCAAGCGTGCTGGTGATCTTTGCCAACAGAGCAGGCGGTCGATACAAGTTGCAGCCCACCATTTGGCCTAGACGAATGCGCGAAGTGAGCTGACTGATTGCAGCCATTACCGTCCAGCACTCAAACACGGTCTCGTGCGCTGGGCGTGGAACGTTGTGAAAGTGGTCGTACACCCAAATGGAGTCAAACCCGAGCTGTTCGGCTGTAACCGCAATGTCTACGGCTGCTTTCCACTTGTCGGTTGCACTGGGAATCCCTACCAATTCCATTTTCCAGCCCTGCGGCATGAATACACCAAACGTGATGTCTTGCTTACTCATAATGGGAGATCTCCTGTTGCTTTCTTGGTTGTTCCAAAATCCTTATATGCGGCAATGGTGCGCTGCGCAATCCGCATTTGGTGAATTTCATCGGCGCCATCTGCGAAGCGACTCCAGCGGGCTTGTTGCAACATTCCTGCCAGTGGTGTGTCTGTGCTGTACCCGAGCGCACCATGTACCTGGATAGCGCGATCGATGATTCTCCACAAGCTGTTCGCAACGAAGTGCTTGGTCATGCTGACTTCACTGGTGAAATCCATGCCATGTTCAATCTTGTACGCAGCATGCAGAATCATCAACTTTCCTTGGTACATCTCCATTGCCGAATCGGCAATCAGCCACTGAATTCCTTGCTTCTCTGCAAGCAAAGATCCGTGTGAATAACGTTCAAGTGCGCGAGCCACCATCATGTCTAGTGCTGTTTCGGCTTGTGCAATCCAGCGCATGCAATGTGCAAGGCGAGCAGGTCCGAGGCGATATTGACCAAGGAGATGTCCTTGTCCTCTACCACCAAGCATGTTCGAGTTCGAAACTCGCAAATCCTTGATTTCAATTTCGCAATGGTTATGCCCACCGGACATCGTTTCTACGTCACGAACAATGTTCCAGCCTTCGCTTGGTATGTCCACAATGAAACACGAGTTAGCCGCTTGCGGCAAATCCGGGTCTTCTTCAGTACGTGCAACAAGCAAAGCGAACTGAGCGCCGCGCGCACCAGAAATAAACCACTTATGACCGTTGATCACCCATTCATCGCCGTCCTTGTAAGCAAATGTTTTAATGAGGGTCGGATCGCTTCCCGCAACTTCAGGTTCGGTCATAGCAAAACATGAACGCACACGACCCTCGCATAATGGTCGAAGATATTTCTCTTTTTGTTCAGGTGTTCCCCAATGCAACAGTGTGTGCTGGTTGCCTTCATCTGGTGCTTGAGCATTCAACACATAAGGCCCAATACTGACCTTGGCTGCTTCAGCCGAAACCGCGGCCATCGCAGTTGGGCCGAGTCCCATTCCGCCCCACTCGGCTGGCATGTGCGGAAGCCACAGGTTCCAATCTTCGCGCGCCGATTTGCGAAGCGCGACAATTGCCTTCACCACTTGTGCGCGATCGTTTTGGTCGATTGCATCCCACTGCGGGCGAACTTGTTCGTCCATGAAAGCACGAACTTTCAGCCGCACTGCTTCAATCTCTGGCGTAAATGTGAAATCGATCATTGGTCCCCAAACCTTTCCCTGCCTACAAAGTAGCGAGGTCAACCATCAAGTATTGCCGAGAGTGTCGTAACCTGACGAGGTGAGCAATTCTGACAAAGTGGCTTGGGACACGCCGGAACTTCCTCAGGGCGATGCGAAGGCAAAAGTAGTACAGAACATGTTCGATGCGATAGCTCCGCGATACGACCTGGTGAACCGCATCATGACCTTCAGGCTTGATACACGTTGGCGCAAAATTGCAGTTCGCAAGCTTGCGCTCACTCGTGGCGCACGGGTACTCGACCTAGCAAGCGGCACTGGTGACTTGTGCATCAACCTCCGCAAGGCGGGGCTACACCCGCTTTCATTCGATATGTCGTTTGGCATGCTTGCCGCAGATCACAGCAATGCGCCACGAGTGCAGGCAGACATCCTTCGCCTTCCAATCGCCACGCAGTCCGTTGATGGAGTCACATGCGGTTTTGCTCTGCGTAATTTGGTTGATCTCAACGTGTTCTTTCACGAAATTGCTCGCGTGACAAAGTCAGGTGGGCGAATTGCCCTGCTCGATGTGAGCACTCCAACAAATCCAGTAATTCGTTGGGGAAACAGCGTGTACTTTGGAAAAGTTGTACCGCGCATTGGGGGGCTCCTTTCCAATCGTGCGGCCTATAACTATTTGCCGAAAAGCGTGGCGTACCTACCGGCCCCTGAACAGCTTGTACGCATGCTCCAAGATGCCGGGTTCGAGCATGTTCGGCAAGAACAACTTTCGGGTGGCTTGACCCAGTTGATGCACGCAACGAAGCGATAGCAGCCAGCATGAAGGCAACGTCTTTCCCGCTTGCACAGATCACAGATCGTGAAATCGATCTCAATGATGTTGCTGGCGCGACTGGCTTTCTGTTCGTTCGTGAAGGAATCGGATTTGCCGCCATCGGTGTTTCAGCTCGAGCAAACGCCCACCAAGCTCGAGAGCTGTTAAGCACCATTGATTACTCGGCACCCAATGCTCAGTTCGGCGTTGGTCCCATCATGTTCGGATCAATTCCGTTCGATACATCCCGGGATGCCGACTTCATCCTGCCAACCGTTACGTTTTGCAAAACACGAGAAGGCGAAACCTGGGTCACGGTTATTGATGATGCGCCAATCCCGGCAATCAACCAAGATGCCACACAATCAAGTCCTGCACATTTTGAAGTGCGCGATGGTGTCCCCGTTTCCACATATATCGCCGCCGTAGAGGCAGCCCGAAATTCGGTGCGGAGCGGTGAACTTACGAAGGCAGTAATTGCGCGAGATGTGTTCGTTGAGGCTGATGCATCAATTGACATTCATCAACTACTTCTCCGACTTCGATCATCCTTTGGCACCAGCTACCGCTACTCATTCGATGGATTCGTTGGAGCTTCACCGGAACTGCTCGTTGCTATCCATGGAGACGAAATCTCCAGCCACCCGCTTGCGGGCACGACACCGCGCACCGGAGATGCCCAAAAAGATGCGCTGTTGGCTAAACAATTATTGGAAAGCGCAAAGAATCAAATTGAACACCGTGTGGTAATCGACATGGTTCACGACACGCTGCTGCCACATTGTTCATATCTTGACTGGGAGGCTGAGCCTTCAGTGGTTCAAGTCGCAAACGTCCAACACCTCGGCACACAATTGATGGGCAAGCTCTCGGAGCCACACATTCATGTGCTCGATGCGGCACTTGCGCTTTCCCCTACTCCCGCACTCGGTGGATTCCCTCGCGACAAAGCGTTGCAACTCATTGCACAGTACGAAGGTATGGATCGCGATAAATATGGCGGCGCAATAGGTTGGTTTGATGCCCGTGGAAACGGAGTCTTTGCTGTGGCAATTCGCTGTGCACAGTTCAATGACTCGCGCACTCAAGCGCGCTTGTTTGCAGGTGGAGGCATAGTGGCAGACAGTGACCCGCAGGAAGAGTTTGCAGAAACTCAGGCCAAGTTGCAGGCCATGCTTGCAGCCATCACTCGCCCGTAACTAGCTACTTCAACAATGAATCGGCAACTGCCGAGTACAGAGCATTGTGATCATCAACATTTGTGTTGCGATCTGTTCGAACGCCAACTATTGACGTTGCGGTATTACTCATTTCGCGTTGCAAATCTTCTGCCGTTGCCACCCATGTGAATGGAATACCGTGAGTTTTTGCCAGCGCTTCGAAATCCACGCTGTGCGGGGTACCGAATAGCTGCTCAAATTGAGCACCTTCCATGGCTTGGGCTTGAGGAAGAAAGGAGAATATTCCTCCACCCTCGTTGTCAACAACAATGATTTTCAGCTGAACGTCTCGGCGAATCAAATTGAGCAGACCATTGCTGTCGTGCAGCAATGCAATATCACCGATGAGCAGAGCGGTTGGCTCCTTTGACGACAGAGCGACTCCAACAGCCGTCGACACCACGCCATCGATTCCATTTACTCCTCTATTGCTGAATACGCGAACTCCATCTCGCGCAGGGGCAAACCACTCAAGATCGCGCACCGGCATAGACGATGACACCACCAAATTTGATCCTGACACGAGAGAACTACTTACCGTCACAGCACAAGCCGGTTCGGTCAGTTGGTTCTGTTCAGACAATTTTTCATCGAGTGCGGTGCGTGCGCTTCGTTCGCAACGCTTCCAACTATTCATCCACTCTGTTTCAGTTCGAGAGTCGACACCACGTGTCATCTCCATGAATAGCTCATTGATCGAACCCACGATGTGAGTGGTGACAACCTTGTCGGGGTCAATGAGCGACGGTTGTTGTGTAACGGCAATTTGCTCGCCACCACACTGTGCAAGCCACTGATTTACCACTTTGCTCACTGGCGGATCGCCGATGCGAATGACCACGCTCGGTTTAAGTGATTCGGCTATTGGATGGTGCCGCAACATCACATCGGCACAGCTGACCACAGTTGCTCCATGGCTGCTTTCAGAAGCAACGCGGCAATTACTTCGTGGGTCTGCAATAACTGGCCACTTCAATTTTGCTGCAAGCTCCAGAATAAACCGCGGTTGGTCGATTCCGTTTCCCGCAATGACGACTCCTCGTTCAGCGCGTAGGGCTAAGGAAAGCTTTTTGCGTTCTGATGCTGTCGCGACATCGGCGCTTACGCGAACCGGTGAATGCGTGTCTAGTGCCGGCAGCACTCCGGCCACGCCAACAAGAGGTTCGCGGAACGGAAAGTTCACATGACATGGTCCGCGGTTCACTCCAACAGTTGCCGAAAACGCATCACGAGCACTGGATCGCCACTTAGAAACCTTCGTATCATCTGCAATTCCTGCGTCAATAAATTTGCGAACGAAAGTGCCGTACAGATTTGTTTGGTTAATGGTCTGCGGTGCACCAACGCCTTGCAATTCTGGAGGACGATCGGCTGTACATACGAGTAGCGGAACATGCGCGTAGTTCGCCTCGATCACCGCAGCAAAAAACTGCGCAGCAGCCGTTCCTGATGTGCACAACAACACCGCTGGAATCCCTGACTCGAGACCAATGCCCAAAGCAGCAAATGCCGCAGAACGCTCATCGTGGAATACATGGAGCGAGATTTTCGGATTACTTGCTAACGCGATTGCCATAGGCGTACTGCGGGACCCAGGCGACACCACAGCATGAGTGACCCCAAGTCGAACCCACTCGTCCACAAAGGTCGAGCAAAAGGTCGCCGTGGTTGCAGGAGAGGTAGCCATCCCCTCTATCGTGGCACCTATGCGCATAGAAATCTTCTCCGACGTCATATGTCCATGGTGTTTTATTGGAAAACGGCGTTTTGAGACGGCAATTTCCCGCCTACGTGAACGCGGAGTCGATGTTGATCTGGAATATGTATTCCGCCCATTCCAACTCGACCCAACCGCACCATCCGATTCCCCGACACCTGCAAAGGACGCTTACGCCAAGAAGTTTGGTGGGCAGGAAAAGGCCACCGAGATCCTCCAGCACGTCACCTCCGTCGCAGCGCAAGACAACATCACGTTCAACATGGATATCGCCGTTCGGGCAAATACATTTCTTGCCCATCGAATGCTTGGCTATGCGCTGAAGCAGCACGGTGCAGCCATTCAAATTGTCCTGAAGGAAAAGATTATGGATGCATATTTCACTAACGGATTAAACATTGGTGAAATTTCCGTACTTGCTGACTGTGCTGAAGCAGCAGGAATACCACGACCAGAGGCAATGACATTCCTTGAAAGCGATTCACTCGTAAATGAAATTCGCGCAGAGATTGCCGAAGCATCTGACTATGGCGTGACCGCCGTCCCAACATTTATTATTAATGGACAATGGTCTGTGCCCGGAGCACAAGATGTTGAAATGTTCGAACGCATCATTGAAAGGATTCTCGAACGAGCATGAGTTTGCATTACGAGTCCAGCGGCACAGGTTCACGAGATCTCTGCTTCGTCCATGGTTTCACCCAAACTGGAAATTCATGGAAGATCCCCGTGCAAACCATTCATGATTCAACCAACACATTCGTTGACGCTCCAGACCACGGAGAGTCCCAAGGAATTTCACTTTCATTAGAGGAGTCTGGTGAAGCCATCGCCGATATCGCTTTCGGCAAAGTACTGGTTGGTTACAGCATGGGAGCACGCATGGCGCTTCACGCGGTTGTGCAACACCCTCAAGCAATGACGGGTCTCGTTCTGGTGAGTGGAACTCCTGGCATCGAAGACGACTCCGAACGCGAATCCCGCGTGCAATCCGATGACGCTTTGGCTACACGAATTGAACAGATCGGAACTTCTGCATTCATCAATGAATGGATACAACAGCCACTATTCGCCAAATCAGCATTTAGCGATGCAGAAATTCGTGATCGGAACCGGAATACACCGGCTTCACTCGCAAGCAGTTTACGCACATGTGGAACCGGACAACAGCAACCATTGTGGTCACAACTTCACGAAATTCGAATCCCGGTACTCATCATTGCCGGTTCTCGCGATGAAAAATTTGTAGCGATTGCCAAACGAATGAAACAACTCATTCCAAAATCAACACTGAGCATCATTGACAAAGCGGGCCACAGCGCTCATCTCGATCAACCCACCGCATTTGGCGAGTCGGTCAACGCCTGGTTACAGAGCTAAACCAACCGCGAGAAGCAAACCGATTGCTAATTGCGCTTTACCGGTGGCTCCAAGCACAGGAATCAGGTCTCTGCCTAAGGCGCCAGATTTCACTGACTTCAACGCTGGATAAGCAGCAACAATGCCAACCAGTGCAATAAGTACTGTGCGATCTTGTGTTCCAATCAACACAATCAAGAGCACCACATACACATACATGGCGTAATACAACTTTCTCGTCATGGCATCTCCCATGCGCACCGCCAACGTCAATTTATTGGCATTGGTGTCGCCGGGTATATCGCGCAAATTATTCACCACCAGCAATGCGCACGCCAGCAAACCAACGACGCACGCGGCAAGCACAGTTTCTGCGTCAATCTTTTGCGTAATGGCATACACCGATCCACACGTTGCCACTAAACCAAAAAACACGAAAACGAACAACTCGCCAAATCCCATATAGCCATATGGTTTTGGTCCGCCCGTATACAACCAACCAGCAGCAATGCACAGTGCCCCAAGTGGCACGAGAAGAAGTGTTGTGGCGAGCGCAATAAACAGTCCGAACACTGCGGCAACACCAAACGCAATGAACGCTGCTGTCTTCACCGTTTTGGCCGGCACCAATCCCGAACCAACAAGTCGTAATGGCCCAACACGCTTGCTATCAGTGCCCTTAATTCCATCTGAGTAATCGTTTGCATAATTAACACCGACTTGCAAAGCCACACTGACGATGAGGGCGAATAAGCCGCACCACCACATTTTTGCGTGTGTGGTTTCCTGAGACAGCGCACGACCAAACGCCACGAAAACAGGAACGAACGCTGCAGGCAGCGTTCGCGGACGAGCCCCCAATATCCAGAGTTGCAGGCCGCGTGGTTGTGTTTCCATCCTTCTAGTGTCGCACTTTCAAGCGCCTACGCTGATGATCGTGAATCGCCTCATTGCGCTTGATATGCCGGCAAGCACCGAGTTCGCGATCCATGTGCGCAATGCCTGGGATGCAGGAGACGCAGTATTCCCCATCGACCAACGACTCCCCCAAGCCGCCAAGAATGCACTCGTCGCACAAATAAAGCCGTCACTCGTAATTGATGAAACTGGGAACATCGTCAAAAGTTCTGACAGCGAACCAACTGAAAATCACGATGCCCTAGTTATTGCAACCAGCGGTTCCACAGGAACGCCCAAAGGCGTTGTTCATACTCACGAGTCAATTCAAGCGTTGCTCAACTTGTCGCAAGCACGTCTGAACACCGATTCATCTACACACTGGCTTTTGTGTCTGCCTGTTTCGCATGTCGCCGGATTCAGTGTTCTTGCTCGGTCAATTTTGTTTGGCAATCCCATCAGCATTCTTCCCACGTTCGAAGAAGCCGACGTGCTAGCCAAAGTCAATGCAGGAGCAACTCACGTTTCACTTGTGCCTACGACGCTTCGCCGAGTTGACCCTGCCATTTTTGAGATGATTCTTCTTGGTGGAGCAGCGGCTCCCCCAGATCTGCCAAGCAATGTCATCACCACCTATGGCATGACAGAGACATTCGGTGGAATTGCGTACAACGGTGAACCTCTTGATGGTGTCGAGATCCGCATCAGACACGAACTCATTGAAGTTCATACACCATCGCTATTTCGCACGTACCGCTCTTCGGAACAACCAACGTTGGTTGATGGCTGGTACCCGACGGGAGATAGCGGAAGGTTCAACGACAACGTGTTACAGGTCTTTGGGCGCCTAGACGACATGATTATCTCTGGCGGCGAAAATGTTTGGCCGAATGCAGTCGAGAAAATCGTCTCCAGATTTCCGGGCATAGAACGAGTGGTGATCAGTGGAATTGACGATGAACAGTGGGGACAGCGTGTTGTCGCTTGGATCGTTTCTTCGCAGGCCGAGCCTCCGACTTTGGAAGCTGTTCGTCAGCACGTAAAGCAACAATTACCCTCGTACTGCGCACCGACCGAACTGAGAATTGTGCCAGCGATTCCAACCACATCTCTTGGCAAAGTTGACATCCAGACATTAAGGAATATGAAATAGATACCAGCGATCAGCGACTACCTGCAAACTATTGGCGCCAGTTTGTCGCCACCGGAGTTTCCAACATCGGCGACGGAATGGTGCATGCTGCTGCACCACTGCTCACGCTGTCGCTTACTAGCGACGAACGCCTTATTGCAGGAGTGAGCTTTTGCTCCATGATTCCATGGCTTGTTCTCTCGTTACCTGCAGGCGTATACATCGATCGATTTGACCGCCGAAAGATGATGGTGGTTGCAAACATTATTCGTGCAGCTCTTTTTGCGCTCATTGCGTTTTCTGCAGCAACGGGATCACTTTCCATCTGGATATTCATGGCAATTCTGATCGGCGTTGGCTGTTGTGAAGTCATTTTCGATATGTCGGCACAGGCCTTTTTGCCACAGATCGTCCCTGATCATCTTCTCGAAAAGGCAAACGGACGTCTTTCCAGTCTTGAACTCATCACTAATACCTTCATCGGGTTGCCGCTCGGTGCGTGGGCATTCGTTGTCGCTGTTGGTGTACCTTTCGGCGTGGATGCAGCGTCATTTGCTCTAGCTGCAGTACTGGTAGCAAGTATTCGAATTCCATCAAGTGCAGTGGTGGAAAGCGAATCTCTGGAGCAGCGCAAGAGTTTCAAAGCCGATCTCGTGGAGGGTCTCCGCTGGCTGTGGAGCAACAAGCTCATTCGCACGCTTGGCATCATGCTCGGCATCACCAATATGACCACTATGTTCGGCGATGCAATATTCGTGAAATACGCTGCAGAAGAGCTTGGAGTGACCGGTCGCGCTTACGGATTCTTGCTTGCTCTCACCGCCATCGGCTCAATTCTTGGTGGTTTGCTTGGAGACAAGATCGCAAAACGTCTTGGAATTGCTCAATCAATTGTCTATTCATATTTTGTGTTTGGTTTCGTTGGCATCATCTATTTCTTCATGCCTTACGTTTGGGCAGTGGCAATAGCCGCTTCTCTCATGGGTCTCGCTGGAACAACATGGAACGTAGTCACAGTTTCCCTGAGGCAGCGAGTTATCCCTGCTGAACTATTTGGCCGCGTGAATAGCGTGTACCGATTTATTGGCACAGGATCAATTGGCATTGGCGCACTGATCGGTGGGCAAATTGCTTACTCAACGAATTTGCGTATGCCGTTTCTTGCTGCCGCAGTTCTTGGTCTGCTGGCACTTGCTGTTGGTGGACCAACGCTCTTCACAGAAGTGCGCAATTACATCGCACCAGATGCCACTCCCGCACCGCCGTCAATTACATAGGTTTCCCCGGTAATCCAATTCGCAGCATCTGAAGCCAAGAACGTCGCAAGATTCGCAATGTCTTGAGGTTCACCAAGGCGTTTACGTGGAAGTCGCTTAGCGAGAGAATCGCCGTAGTTGTCGACCAACATTTGAGCAAAATCGGTTTTCACTAATCCTGGCGCAATGCCCACAACACGCGTGAGCCCTAACTCGCCTGCCAGTTGCCTGGTCAGATGAATGAGAGCTGCCTTGGTCAGGTTGTATACGCCAAGGTTCCCCTCTGCGCGAAGGCCACCAACTGATGCGATGTTGAGAATGACCCCAGGGTTATCTCTCATGTGTTGTGCCCATACCTGAGAACACCAAAACAACGGACCACGAAGGTTGACCTGAAAGGTTTTGTCAAATTGCGCTTCGCTTACCGCCAGCGTTGGACCCGCGTAAGGGTTTGTTGCTGCGTTGTTGACGAAGATATCGATCTTTCCAAATTGTTCAAGAGTTGCACTCACACACTTCTGGGCGAATTCAGTGTCGCCTGCATTACCTGCAAGGTATGAGGCTCCACCACCCACAAACTTTGCCGCAACGCGTAGCGAATCTTCTTTTCTGGAAGTGAGCATTACTTGCGCTCCAGAATCTGCATACGACTTGGCAATGGCTAAGCCAATTCCACGAGATCCACCGGTGATGAGTGCTACTTTTCCTTCAAGCGAAATGTCCATTCGCCCGACGATAGTCGTTACGACGTAATGGCGCTGATGCGTACTTGCTGAATACGGCGACCATCAAGTGTCTCAGTACTGATGCGCCATCCGTCGAAATCGACTGATTCGCCTTGCACGGGAACGTGCCCCAGCATTCCGAAAATGAAACCGCCGATGGTGTCGTATTCAGACTCTGGAACCTTTAATTCAAGCTCGTCGTTGAGTCGAGAAATGGGCATCGAGCCAACCACCAAGTAGTCGCCGTTTGCTAGGTGCTGCAACGAAAGATCTTCATCATCGTGTTCGTCGACAATTTCTCCAACCAGTTCTTCCAAGCAATCTTCAAGCGTTGCAAGACCAACAATGATTCCGTATTCATCGGCAACCATGACCATGTGGAATTTCTTGGCCTGCATGCTGCGCATCAGGTCGGCAACCAATTTATTTTCTGGAACGACTTCAACTTCGCGAATGAGTTCGGTAATCGGTGAAGCCCCATCGCCCTTGCGCTCGGCGATAACTAGATCCTTCACGTACACGATGCCGACAACATCGTCCACGTCGTCGTCATCTTTTCGCAACACGGGAAGACGACTGAAGCCGTCTTCCACCGCTTTATCAAGAGCCTGTGTGATGGTGAGATCACTATCAATAAACATGGCATCAGGTCGTGGGACCATAATTTCGCGCACCACAGTGTCGCCGAATTCAATAATTGATTCGATGAGCTCGCGCTCTTCGTGTTCAATCACACTTTCCTGCGCAGCAGCCTCGACTATTCCCAAGAACTCTTGCTCGCCAATGAACGGGCCTTGCTTTAGCCCCTCGCCCTTCACAATGACGTTGGTGAGTTTGATCAACACTGTTGACGCAGCGCGCAATGGCCAAAAGCGCACCAGCAAAGAAATTGGGCGTGCAGTTGTTGTCGCACCACGAACGGGGTTGAGCAGTGCGTATGTTTTTGGCACTGCTTCTGCAAGCACGAAGAACAACATCACGTTGATAATCACACCAACAGCAACACCAGCAGGTCCAAACAATCGGCCTGACACAATTCCCATCAGCGTTGCCTGCACGGTTTGACAGACGTTCACCGTAAGCAACAACGGGTTCACCCACATGGTTGGCTCTGCTGCAAGGCGAACCAACGCCTTGCCCGACTTGGCTCCCTTTTCCGCAAGTGCTGCCGCACGCGGTTTTGTCAACTGCGACAAACTCATTTCGGCAAGCGAAAGAAAAATGAGGACTACGAGAATGAGCCCGATGCTGGCAAGCATCCAATAGTCGATTGCCGTTGGCGTTTGGGCAAAGATCATTTTTCTTCTATCTCCTGAATATGTCGGAAATTCTCTGGTGCTGTGTGACCCCAATGAAATGCTTCGAGGTGTTTTCGCTCTAGCGCGTGCATTGCTGCTTCTGACTCTGGATTGTCGTGATCGTTACCGAGCACATGCAAAATTCCGTGCACCAGGAGCAAAGCAAGTTCATCATCGATGGTCCCTGCATGTCGCGGAGCCTGGGCAACGGCCACGCTCGGACAAATAACAACATCACCAAGCAGTAAGGGCAATTCGGATATATCCAATGGTGCAGGTTCAGGAGATTTCGACATTGCTCCTGGGCCTGGCGTGCGCGTTGCTTCAACGGCATCGAGCGGGAATGACAGCACATCGGTTGCATAAGCCTTACCCATGTACTGCGAATTCAACTCAGTCATGGTCGAAGCATCGATAAACATCACCGTCATCTCGGTCAATCCCTTTACACCTTCAGCACGCAAAACATCTAGGGCAAGGTTCTGCCATCGCGCAAGATCAATTTCTAGATCCTGTTGCTCGTCAGCCATAAACACCTCTGGCTCGCCGTCGCCGCCAACACGTCGTGGTTTAGATACGCCTGGTCGTGATTCAGCCATGGTTTGGTGTTTGTTTTTCGTATGCAGCGACAATGTCAGCAACGATGCGATGTCGAACAACATCGGTTGCATCGAGATGAACAAACGTTAAATCTTTAATTCCGGTGAGCACTCGCTCAACCCCGAGCAACCCGCTTCGCCCATCAGGTACGTCTACTTGGGTCGTATCGCCAGTAACTACAACTTTGGAGCCAAATCCAATGCGCGTCAGGAACATCTTCATTTGCTCAGGAGTGGTGTTCTGGGCTTCATCCAAAATGACAAAACTGTTGTTCAACGTTCGACCGCGCATGAACGCAAGCGGTGCAACTTCAACAACTTGCTTTTCTAGATACATCTTCGCCGTTTCAGCACCAACCATGTCGTGCAGCGCGTCATAGAGCGGGCGCAAATATGGATCGATCTTTGCGGTGAGGTCACCTGGCAAAAATCCCAAACGCTCGCCTGCTTCAACCGCTGGACGCGTCAAAATAATTCTCTGAACGCGTTTTGTGTTCAGCGCAAGCACCGCCATTGCCACAGCAAGCCAGCTTTTACCAGTTCCTGCAGGACCGATACCAAATGTGATGACATTGTCCCTGATCGCTTCAATATATTTTCGCTGGCCAGAAGTCTTTGCGCGCACGTTTTTACCACTACTTGTGCGCAAAATATCCTCGGTCAGAATCAAGCTTGGCTTCTCATTTGCTTGCACCATCACAATTGACCGAGACAAGACCGATCGATCTAGTGATTCGCCTCGTTGCAATAACGCGGTCAATTCCTCAAACAGGCGTGAGACAACATCGGATTGCGGTCCAGTAATCGAAACCTCATTACCGCGAACCCTGATGGCGACATCTTCAAATTCACCCTCAATGAACTTCAGGTGCTCATCGCGTTCGCCGAGGAGTCCGCTCATCAGATGTGCTCCGGGCACAACAAACGTGACTGCCATATTGACCCCAAATCTAGCGGGGATTACTGGCTAAAGAACTGAATCAGACAGCGAACTCGGTGTCTGCGCGCCAGTTTCCTGCTGTTCAACCAGCGCTGGAGAGAAATCGAGTGCGTAATACCTCTGGACAGTGAGCGGAACCAAATGAGCTCCACCAACTTGTCGCGCCATCCTGAACATCAACTCAGCAGCGCCACCCTGCTCATTGGGTTGATTCGACTCTGGCATGTCAAATACCAATAACGAGCCTTCTCGTGCCTCAACGGCCATTGCCTGACGTGCCATAAACATGCTGACACCCTTCGTGACATACGAAGGGTCGACAACTGCCCACACCACGTAATGCACTTTGTTCGTTGCAAATTGCTGTGGATAGTTTTTCTTGAAATAGTGCTCACTCAACCAGCGAGTTCGGCGAACATCCGTTGCAATCATGGTCATCGCAACCGGCATGTTGTCTTCCCACACCACCCAAGCACGATTAGTCGCGTCAGCAAGTTGATCGTTGAATTCAAGCCGATCGAGCATTTCATGAGTCACGGCTTCTTCTGCAGTTCGTGCGTACGAGCGGGTATACAGCGTCCACAACTGGTCCTTGAGCACCGCATCGGTGACTGGAGAGTGGCGGGTAACGAACATTTTTGGGGAACTCCAAACAGGCCGCAAACGCGGCTAAGGGTTCTCCGCCCTGCATCCAAAGTAACCCATCCTCAGTGCATGAAAAGGGATGCTGTACCGTTTGCCAAGTGAATTCTGCGCCTATTTCACGCCTTTCGTGGGGCTTAACTGGCGTTGGTTTGGCATTGTCAATTGCGGTCGCTACCAGCCATTCTCAGACATTCAGTAACACGGCTTACCTCATTGCCACGGTTCAAGTAATGGTGTTTCTTGGTATTTCTGCCAAGTTCAATAAGCCAGACAAATTGTTGTGGCCTGCACTCTTCGTGATCGCCGTAGCTTCGTCTACTGCTCAGGTGTTGGACAATCAGTTCTCGAATGTGACCTTGCAAGCAATTCCTGAATCATTGTTCTTGCTCGTCCAAATCACTTTGGCTCTTGGTCTCCTGCTCATCATTCGCCGTCGTATCGGCAATGATCCGATGAGCGTGCTCGGCGATGGCCTCATCGTTGCTTTAGGTGCATGGTTTCTCATCTGGGTGATTTTTCTGCAGCCATCTTTCGATGCGAGTACATCTGTCGTATTAGTTACTGGTATTCAGGGAGCAACTCTCGCAATTAGCGCAATAGTTCTCTTTTCTCTTGCAACGTTGCTGTTCGGCGATGCGGCACGCACACCAGCCGTGTGGTTAATTGCTGGCGCAATCACGTTCACGCTTGCCGGAGACTTTCTCTATGCAGCAAATGATTCTGGTCGCATTGACATAGCCAACCAGTACATCAACGCCTCTTACGTATTCTGCTTGTTCTTGTGCTCTGCAGCATTCGTCCATCAATCCATCTCCACCATTACCGAACACGGGCCAGTCCGCACACAACGACCGCTGCTTGGACGACTTATCGTCACTACGGCTGCACTCACCATTCCCGTTGTCGTTCTGGCACTTACCGAAGCCGCGGACCAAACCGATCGAATCGTTCGGGCGATTTCAGTATTCGTCTTATCTATTGCCGTTACATCTCGTGTTATTCACGCTGTGCGCGCCAATGCCAAGACACAACGATCGCTCATTCACTCAGCACAGACCGATGCACTTACTGGCTTGCCAAATAGAAGCCTCATGCTCTCGTATGTCCATGATGCACTTGAGTTTGCCGAAGAAGACAGCCGACACCCATCGGTGCTGTTCATTGACGTTGACAGATTTAAGAACATCAATGATTCCCTCGGGCATCAAGCTGGAGACAACGTACTTATTGCTGTCGCGCAACGATTGCGCAATGCGCTGCCCGAACGGTGCATCGTTGGAAGAATCTCTGGAGACGAATTCGTCATCTTGGACCCTGGTACTCGCGGAGCAAGCGATGCCATGATCGTTGCCGACAAAATTCTTGAAAGCTTCAACGAACCGCTTTCATTGCGCCAGGGTGATGTTTTTGTGTCCACCAGCATCGGTGTCGCAACCTTTCAAAAACATATTTCATCGGGCGCAGACGATCTTCTTCGCCATGCCGATACCGCGATGTACCGAGCAAAAGATGCCGGACGTAATTGTGTCGCAATTTTTGACGAATCAATGCTTGAGCGCGTAACACAACGACTCGCCGTTGAAACCGCGTTGTACCGAGCACTCGAGCGCAGAGAGTTGCGACTTGTTCATCAACCAATTGTCGATATTGAACTTGGCGATGTTGTTGGGTTTGAAGCGCTCATGCGTTGGACACGTGACGACGGCAGCATCATCTCGCCTGCAGAGTTCATTCCAATCGCCGAGGAAACCGGGACCATCGTTCCCATTGGGGCTTGGGCATTGCTGGAAGCTCTCACCCATTTGCGTGGCTGGATCAATGAAGGAATCTGCAGTCGTGAAGCAACGATGTCTGTAAACGTAAGCCCGCGCCAACTGCATGATCCAAATTTTGTTCCCGTTGTCCATGAAGCATTACAGCGTTCACATATAGCGCCCGATCAGCTGTGGCTCGAAATAACTGAAGGCGTAATGATCGCCCAACCAGAACAAGCGCTCGAAGCGCTGACCAAATTGTGTGCACTTGGCGTACGCGTGGCCATTGACGACTTCGGAACCGGATACTCATCGCTTTCGCTTCTGCAAAAGTTCCCGATTCAGCGATTGAAGATTGACCGTTCATTTGTCAACGGAGTTGCAGACGACCTCAGTGCGCGATCACTTGTGCGCACCATCATTGCGATGGGTGATTCACTCGGTCTCGACATGGTGGCCGAAGGTGTTGAAAGCGTTCGCCAACTGCAAACGCTTGCAGAACTTCGTTGCGCCAAGGCGCAGGGTTACCTCATCAGTCATCCGGTCGCGCCAGAGTCGATGGGCGCAACTGTTGCTTCACTCACGCAATTCGGTGAGTGGGCAAAACTTCGCGGCCGCACTCCTCGCGTGTAGCTATTTCTTTGGCGGACGTGGAACGAAACTGCTGGTGCGTCGTTTGTATTCGTCGTAGCCAGGTCGTCGCTTCGACATTGAACGCTCCAACATTGGAACTCCCGAAACACGAACCAAGAAAAAGTTCATCAGCAAACTTCCAACAAGCCCAATCCAACCGAAACTTGCGCTCAGGGCGACGATGCCAATGCCCCACCACACGCACGTGTCGCCAAAATAGTTTGGATGACGCGTGTACTTCCATAAACCAGTTTGCATAACTTGCCCAGCGTTCTGCGGGTTGCGCTTGAACTGAGCTAGCTGCCAGTCGCCTACGGTTTCAAAGAAAATCCCGAGTACGAAGAGTGCAATTCCCACATAACTCACAATTGATAGCGAGGCATTTGCATCGGATAAAGCGATCTGTACAGGCAGCGAAACCACCATCATGATTGCGCCCTGCAATAGAAACACAGTGAACAAACTGATCACAGGGAAACGTGCCCCATAATGCTTGCGCATTGCCACGTAGCGAAAGTCTTCTGGTTTGCCGTGATTACGAATGGCCAGATACAGCGATAGGCGCACACCCCACAGGGTGACCATCACAAGGACCACTTTGCCTAAGCCCGAAACATTGTCGGCGTTGATCGCACTCGCCCATCCAACGATGACGAATCCCAGTCCCCAAAAAATGTCAACAATTGAAGCGTTCTTCTTCGCCAGGCTCAAGATCCACAGCAACACCATGCTGGCGACTATGACCAATACCGAGTTAAGCAGCGTGTTTGAAATCATGAGCGCAGGCTAGTTCAGAGAAACCATTTGGT
>Ga0114967_10000242_pt1 | contig 45253 bp, 44 predicted proteins | sample M_130628_MF_Meta_FD_92639 | JGI IMG/M metagenome (GOLD analysis project Ga0114967, IMG submission 92639) | Freshwater microbial communities from Lake Montjoie, Canada to study carbon cycling - M_130628_MF_MetaG | ecosystem: Environmental > Aquatic > Freshwater > Lake | place: Lake Montjoie... | reverse complement strand
GTACGGCATCAATATTGATTGGGTCGGCCAAGTGGTTGCTGCCGTCAGCGGCATGCGTTTGGGCGAATACATTCAAAAGAACATTACCGAGCCACTAGGAATGACTAGTACGGGCTTCAGGATATCGCCTAGTATGCGTACGCGTTTAGCCACCGTGCACCAGCGCGATACGGTCACCGGCATGCTAAGCACCACCCCCTTTGAAGTTCCGCAAGACACCGAATTTGATCCGGGCGGTGGCGGGTTGTATTCAACCGCTGGCGACTATCTGCGCTTTACGCGCATGATCTTAAATCAAGGTCGCGGTAATGGGCATCAGCTTTTAAAACCTGAAACTGTCGCCCTGATGTCGAAAAACGCCATGGGGCCCCTGCGCGTGAGTTTGCTACGCACACAAAATCCGGCGGCTTCTCTCGATGCTGAGTTTTTTCCGGGTATCGAAAAATCATGGGGCTTAACTTTCATGATTAATGAACAACAAGCCCCCACCGGACGCTCGACTGGCAGCTTGGCGTGGGCCGGCCTACCGAATGCTTTTTTCTGGATTGACCCAAAAAAAGATTTGGCTGGAGTCATTCTGATGCAACTACTACCCTTCGTTGACCCACATGCTATCGGACTCTTCACCGCCTACGAAAAAGCCGTCTACGCGGCGAGCGAGTAGACAACTGGCTTAGCCCGTTGTCGATCGACAAATAAATCGGCAATGCGGCAAACGCTAAGAGGCGTATCGCCGCACAAGTCGAAACGCTTTACGATTATTTTTGAGGATACCAAGACGGCAGACGTTTTTCTAAAAACGAGGCCGTGCCCTCTGCAGCGTCGGCTTTTTGGCGCAGTTCAGAATGCTCTCGCACAAGATCCGCAAACAAAACATCATCGAGCAGCGAATCTGACACCGCGAGCGTGCGCATCTTGGTAGCAGAAACAGCACTTGGCGAGTTCATCAATAATCCATCAACGATGCGCGCGCCCGTTGCAACAAGTGCGTCGGCTTGACAGATTTCGTGTACCAAGCCGATATGCAAGGCGACCGCGGGGGTAAACCGCTCGCAGGTGAGTGCGTAGCGACGCACGTTGCGCACGCCGATTGCCTTACACAATTGCGGCAAAATAATCCCAGCAATCAACCCCCAGCGCGCCTCAGTAATTGCAAAGATCGCGTTGTCAGCAGCCACCACAATGTCGCAAACCGAGGCGATACCCGTGCCGCCCCCGAAGCAGCCACCTTGAATCAATGCGACTGTCGGAATGGGTAACGTATCTAAACGGCGAATCGCCTCGCCAGTTAGGCGCGACACACGCTCATTTTCTTCGGGGCTTTTTGGCGCAACACTCGATATCCAGGCAAGATCGGCCCCTGCCTGAAAATGTTTGCCATTACCCTGCACCACCACCACCCGAGCGTTAGGCAACGAGGGCAACAGATCCAAGGCCTGATGTAAACCTTGAATCATATCTTCGTTATAAGCGTTGTTCACATCGGGGCGATTCAGTGTCACGGTCACCACGCCACGCGAATCAACGTCACATAACACCGCAGCGTTACCAAGTTCTTTTGACATGTAGGTCTCCTGTTGAAAGGATCATACCTTGACTCTAAAGTTCACTGTGCCGTACATTAAACTAGTCGACAAATTAAAATAGAAAACTGAGACGCCATGAAACGACCTGCCCTGAATCTTCGCAGACGAACTGTATTAATCAAGGCGAGCCAAGGTGCCCTAGCGCTTGCCTTACCGACGCTGGCTACCAAGTTAGCCTACGCCCAGTCAGACTACCCCAATCGCTCAATTCGTGTGATCGTACCGTTTGCGCCAGGCTCTGCCACCGACATTTTGACGCGCCATCTTGAACAATCCATGTCGGCTACATTGGGACAAAAGATTATTGTTGAGAATCGTGCTGGCGCCAATGGTGTCTTGGGTGCTCAAGTTGTCAAATCCGCTTCGCCAGATGGTTACACCTTTTGCATGGGCTCGACTTCGTCACATTCGATTGTGGCAGCAATGCGCCCGAACTCAATGCCCTACGACATCGTGAAAGATTTTTCACCCATTGGGTTGGCCGCGATGTCTGCAAATATCATTGCCATACATCCCGCTGTCCCTGTTAAGAATATTCAAGAACTGATCGCTTACTCGAATACGCTGCCCAGCGGCTTAAGTTATGCCTCATCACCAGCAGGCTCGTCAAATAGCCTCGCAGGTGATATGTTACGCACGAAAGGTGCCAAGCTCGTCAATATCCCGTACAACAATATCAGTCAGGGCATCACCGATGTCCTTGCCGGTCATGTCCCAGTTCTCATTTATACGGTTGCCTTATTACCCTACATCCGCGATGGTCGCTTGCGAGGCATCGCGACGCTGTCTGAAAAACGTCTAACGCAGGCGCCCGACTTACCAACCGCAATCGAACAAGGCGTTCTGGACATGCTGGCCAGCGCATGGTTCGGAATGTTTGGGCCGGCACAACTACCTGCCAGCATTTCTCAAAAGGTCAGTGCGGCACTCGAGCAAGCAATTGCCGACAAAGCAATTTACGGCAAACTCATCGACGCCGGTCTAGAGCCTCAATACCTCAGCCCGAAATTAATGGCTGAGTTCGTCGCGCGAGACATCGCTCGCTGGAAAGAGGTGGTCGTGAAAGCGGGCGTTAAAACCGAGTAATAGCAATGCTAATCACTCCTCGATCAACTTCTATTGGCGCCACGGTCACACAGATTGACTTAGCTCAAGCGATATCGCACAAGGATTTCGCCCAACTGTTACTGGCCCTGACTACGCACAAGGTGCTGTGCTTTCCAAAACAAAGCATTGATGCGCCTGAACTGCGGGATTTTTCAGCTCGGTTTGGTAGCTTACAAACGCTCCGTTCAGGGCAAGACAAGACTGGCTTCCCAGAGGTGTCTGTATTGTCAAACGTGAAGCGCGAGGGCAAATTGATCGGCATTCCTGACGCGGGCCAAAACTGGCATACCGATATGACCTATAACCGCTCGGTTGGCTATGCCAACGCGCTATTGGCCTTTCAGGTTCCGATGCGTGATGGGCGGGTGTTAGGCGCAACAGAGTTCTGCGATACCGCTGCAGCGTATGCTGACTTACCAAGCAGCATTAAGCAAGAACTGGCAAACGCAACCGCCATCCACGACCTTAATTACTACTGGGAGTTTATGCGCCGTGAAAAAGCGAGCCCTCGCGCACCTCTCTCAGAGGTAGAACGTGCCGCACACCCTCCTTCGCGTCACCCCGTGTTCTTGAAGCATCCGGTGTCTGGCAAACAATCGATTTACGTCAATCCTAGCTTTACGACGCACATTGAGGGCATGTCAAAAGAACATAGCGACACTCGTTTAAAAACGCTTTTTGAGCACGTTCTAATGCCGACCTATCGTTATACCCATCAGTGGGCCGTCGGCGACCTTCTCATTTGGGATCACCTGTCAACCTGGCATAACGCCATCGCAGATTACAGGCCAGATGAGCCGCGCCTGATCAAACGCTGTCAAATCATGGCAGACCGAATTTTCACACCAGAATTTGTGACAGCGGCGCTTGCAGACTCTGCTTAGGCTGTCCGCGTTATGGGCCAATAGTATTCATCAAGCTGCCAATTTTGGAGATTCGCATTTCAACACGGTCGCCTGACTTTAAATGAACTCCCACCTCGTGGGCTGACCCGCCTGGGTAGCAACCACCACTGATCACTAGACCTGGCTGTACAGTTTGTCCAACTGAAAGATACGACAGCATTTCAGCGAAATCCCAGATCATATCCTTGGTGTCACAGGCAGACTGCTCGACCCCATTTACCAGCAAGGACATATGCAACTGCTTCGGGTCGCCTAGTTCATCAGCCGTCACGATCCAAGGTCCCAGCGGATAGCCGTTATCGAAATCCTTACCTTTTGAGGGACCACGACCAAACTTCATTTCGGCCGATTGGCGCTCGCGTGCGCTCACGTCATTCATGATTGAATAACCCACGATAGCGCGCTGTGCCGCGGCATGATCGAGATCGCGCCCGCCGGTTCCAACGATACACACCAACTCGCATTCGACATCAAGCACATCTGCATAGGGGGGACGGTACAACGTCGTTTCAGGACCAACGACAGCGTCTGGGTTACCCTTCCAATAGGGTTTGACGAGCGCTTGCGCAGTGTTTGCTGCGAGTTCAATGCCGAGCGAGGCGGCGCTCGCGCTATGCGCGGGCCAAACACTAAAGTTGACGATGCCGGGGGGACGTTTGACGGGGGCAAGCAATTGAATGTCCGAGAGCTGATAAATTGTGCGAACCCCAGCAGACGTTGCGCTCACGCCATGCGCAAATAGCGCATCGAGAGCTTCTTGCAACCAATCGAGCGTCAGTTGACCACTGCCGATCAAGGCAATCATTTCAGACGGCACTTGTGCGGCGCCCACTCGTTGCGCTGCCGCTAGAGGCATTCTGCGCTCTAACCATGCCTGCCGCGCCGCAGTCGCATCGACAACGCCCTGCTCTGTATAAACACCGACGCGTTCGATTAGACCGAGGGGCGTTTTAACTCCAAACGAACAAAGTTTCATCTTTAGTCCTTAAAGTGAAGCACGCAACTGACTTAGCACTCTGCGATATCCGCTCAAAACCGGATCTCAACAGGAACTGAACAATTTCTTGGTGTTCGGAGAGTGTATGCATTACGACACCTGAATCACGAACAAATAGCTTTTTACCTCGACCAGATGGTAAAACAAAAAACAACAACATCTGAGCACGTCGCCCAATAAATCCTTGTTGAGGTTGACGGCCACCCTGCACGGAGACAAACGTGAATTTTTTTTCATTGATGCTGCGTATGACGACGCTCTTGACCCTGACCTTAGTCAGCCCGTCACATGCGCAAACGACCGAGTCCTTTCCTAACCGCGCCATCAAGATGGTTGTACCGTTCGGCCCCGGTAGCGGCACGGACACAGTCGCCCGTGTGGTGGCCCAGCAAATGCAAACGTATCTTGGGCAACCCGTCACGGTCGAAAACCGCGCAGGCGCAAATGGCTTTATCGGCGCTGAGGCGGTCGCACGCTCAGCGCCCGATGGCTACACGGTGTTTGTGACTTCAGCCTCAATTCACTCGCTCAATCCGAGTCTGTTTAAAACCTTGCCCTACGACACCGAACGTGATTTCGCACACGTTGGGGGGGTCATGGAAGCCTACTACACACTGTTAGTCGGCGAGACCTTACCGGTCAACAGCGTGCAAGAGCTCATCGCATGGCTAAAAGCAAACCCAGGTAGCGCCTCGTTTGGCTGGGGTGCCACAGTAGGCCAGATCGCGGGCGCAACTTTTTTAAAGCAGACCAACACTAGTGCCACTGGGGTGCCCTACAAAAGCAGCCCTCAAGCAGTCACCGATTTAATCGGAGGGCAAATCAAATTTATGTTTAACGACGTGACCACGTCAAAGGCGCACTTGGGTAAACAACGCCTGAAGGCCCTCGCCGTCACATCACCCGAACGCATCGTTGGGCTTGAAGACATACCCACCATGGCGCAAGCCGGTGTCGCGGATTTTGAGATGACGACTTGGGTGGGCATGCTGGTGCCTAAGAACACGCCCTCAGCCATCATCAACACCTTGAGCGCCGCACTGCTCAAAGCCGTCGCGTTGCCCGAGGTCGCGGCAAAGATGCAGGCCTGTTGCTCGGCGCGCATGCTCATCAAAACACCCGAGGCATTTGCACAATTCATGCGAGACGATCAAAAGCGTTGGGCAAAAAAGATCAGTGAGGCGGGCGTTAAGCCCGAGTAACGCCCCGCCACCCATCTACACAGGAGAAAGAATATGAACGATCGACTCGAACTACGTGCCCTTGGCCAAAGCAAGCAACACGAACTCTTCGGAGATACCCCACCAGAAAGTGGCCACACAGCGTTCGATCAATTTGAGCAAGAATTCGTCTTTGGTCGGGTTTGGTCGAGACCGGGACTTGACTTAGTTTCGCGAATGATTGCGACCCTTTCGGCCCTTTGCGTTGGCCGCAGGCTCTCGTCGCTCGAGCACTATATCGATGCGGCGCTCGATGCTGGCTTAAGCGCTCAAACCATTAACGAAATATTTATGCAATGTGGCATCTATGCGGGATTTTCAACGACAACAAAAGAGTGTTTGACTCTGGCGCAACGGGTCTTTGACGCCAGAGGCGTATCGCTGCCAATGGCCGCAAGCCGAGACGATCCTTTGGCGCTCGTTGCCGCTCGTGGTCAAGAGGTCATGACAACCCTGCACGCCGAGCGTCGACATGTCGGTTATGCCAACCCCGAAAACTCGATCGCCTCAACGTTTTACCCCGATGTCGTTCAGTTTTGCTACGGCGAACTCTGGAAACGCCCAGGCATGGAAATGCGTGAGCGCGCCATCTGTGCGATTGCCTCATTTACCGCCTTAACGTTTTCAGGCTTGGTCACTAAGTTTTCGAAAGCAGGTTTGAACTGCGGTCTGACTCAAGCCGAAGTCGTTGAGGTCGTGATTCAAACGGGCCCGTATACAGGTCTTGCCCCCGTGCTGATGGGCTTAAATGCGCTTAGCGCCTAGGCACTCCTGAACCCTCAAACCCGACCCCAATGCCCACTGACGAAGGCATAGCACTGTCAGACTCCGCTTGGTGGCCGTCAGACGCTAGATGCGTCTCAAAACATTACGCCAACCTGACAAAACCACACCTCTAAACTTTCTAATGTTAGGGATTAACCCTAGGTCATTCAACAGTGCAGAGAACTATACTTTGTGGTCATATTTTTAAATGTCATCGGTTCATTTATTCCAGTGAGGAGACCTTCATGAGTGCAATCAAGCCAGCAGTTAATGCGGTAAAAGCTCGCCGTAAATTTCTAACCGGCGCCACCGCAGCCGGTGCAGGCATGGCTACCTTGGGTTTCCCCATGGTGTCAAATGCCCAGACCGTAAACTTTCGCTTCCAGTCAACCTGGCCCGCGAAAGATATTTTTCACGAGTACGCACTCGACTATGCAAACAAAGTGAATTCGATGTCTGGCGGACGTCTCAAAATCGACGTGCTGCCGAGCGGCTCTGTCGTGGGCGCCTTTAACTTGCTGGATGCAGTCTCGAGCGGCACGCTTGACGGCGGCCATGGCGTCTTGGCCTACTGGTATGGCAAGAGCCCAGCCTTGGCGCTATGGGGTTCAGGTCCCGCCTTTGGTATGGATCCAAACATGCTGATCGCTTGGCATCAATACGGTGGCGGCAAGCAGTTGCTTGAAAAAATCTATGCAAACTTAAAGATGGACGTTGTGTCTTTTGTTTACGGTCCAATGCCAACTCAGCCACTTGGCTGGTTTAAAAAGCCCGTCACCAAGACCGAAGACTTTAAAGGCCTTAAGTTCCGCACCGTTGGTCTTTCGATTGAAATCTTTAACGCCATGGGCGCATCGGTTCAGGCGTTACCTGGTGCAGATATCGTTCCGGCAATGGATCGCGGCGTGCTCGATGCAGCAGAATTTAATAACGCTTCGTCCGATCGCACCTTAGGCTTTGCTGACGTGTCAAAAGTCTGCATGTTGCAAAGTTTTCACCAATGCTCAGAGCAGTTTGAAATCTTATTTAACAAAAAGAAATACGACGCCTTACCCGCTGAATTGAGATCAATTATTGGAATTGCGTCTGAAGCTGCTTCTGCAGAGATGTCTTGGAAAGCCGTTGATCGTTACTCGGCTGACTTCGTGAAACTGCAAACTGAAGACAAAGTCCGTTTTTACCAGACTCCTAAGTCAATTCTCGAAGACCAGCTCAAGGCGTGGGATGTCATCATCGCCAAAAAATCAGCTGAAAATGCTGACTTCAAAACGGTGCTTGAATCACAACGCGAATTTGCGCGCCGTGCAGGTCGTTGGCAGAACTTCACCAACGTTGATTACAAAATGGCCTACGACCATTACTTTGCGCCCAAGAAGTCTTAAGCAAAATCGGTGTTAAACCATAATCCGGATAGTGTGATCTATCCGGATTATTTTTTGCCGCTAACTTGTAGGACCAAAGCAGATCATGGATTCAAAAAAAGATTTTAAAAAACTGATGCTCGTCGTCGATGAGATCAGTACGTTTGTTGGCAAGGGCTCTGGGTGGTTAATCATCCTGTTGATGGTGATGGTGTGTATTGACGTCTTTAGACGCTACGTACTTAATGCCCCCTCAGCGTGGATCGGTGAACTATCCGTGATGTCGTATGGTGCGGTCATTATGCTGTCGGGTGCATACACGCTTGCCCAAAATGGCCATGTCCGTGGCGATTTTTTATACGGATCCATGAAGCCGCGCACGCAAGCCACTTTTGATTTAATTTTGTATATCGTTTTTTTCCTCCCCGGTGTCACAGCGCTGTGCTATGCCGGTTACACGTTTGCGGCTGACTCATGGCGGATTGGCGAGCACACAACACAAATCGCGAACGGGCCGCCCGTCTATCACTTTAAGTCTTTGATTCCAATCGCCGGTGGCTTTTTGCTCTTGCAAGGCTTTATCGAGATGATTCGTTGCGTCATTTGCCTCAATACAGGCGAATGGCCAGCGCGCTTGAAAGACGCCGAAGAGATTGATGTGGTCGAACAGCAACTGCAAGCTTCAACCTACGTTGACGAAGAATCAAAAAACATGGCCATTGCTCGTGCCAAGACGATTGATGAAGAGGCCCACCATCGCATTGGTGGCCTGAAAGGAGAAAAGTCATGAGCGATCCGTATCTTGGCCTCTTAATGCTGTGTCTGATCGTTGTAGTGATTATGCTGGGCTTTCCCACTGCCTTTACTCTGATGGGTTTAGGTATGGCCTTCGGTTTTTTTGCCTTTTACGACCCAAGCGACGTTTGGACAAACAATAAAATTTTCACGCTCATGGTTCAGCGCACGTATGGGGGGATGACGAACGACACGTTATTGTCAATCCCACTCTTTGTACTGATGGGCTACGTCATGGAACGGGGCGCACTGGTCGACAAAATGTTTCATAGTGTGCAACTCGCGTTTCGGGGCATGCCGGCGTCTCTAGCGGTTGCGACCTTGGTGATTTGTACATTCTGGGGAATTGCTAGTGGCCTAGTGGGTGCAGTGGTGGTACTGATGGGCGTGATTGCGCTCAAGCCGATGCTCAACGCTGGCTATGATATTCGTCTTGCCAGCGGCGTGATTACTGCCGGCGGCACGCTTGGGATTTTGATCCCTCCCTCTGTGATGATTATTGTGTACGCAGCAGTCGCCGGCCAATCGGTCGTCAAACTCTACGCTGCAGCAATGCTGCCAGGGTTTTTTCTGGCGCTACTGTACTTAGTCTACGTGATTGGCTGGGCACTGATTGACCCAAAAATTGCGCCTAAGTTGCCTCCTGAAATGTTGAAGGTGCCTATCCCTGCTTCGGTAGCCTTTTTGCGCGACCGCTATTCAACGAACTTTTTTGTAGCAACAATCAAAGCAGCCTTTGCACCCAGCCCGTTATTGAACGCCCCGGAAGGCACGCGTGTTACCTACGGCCGCATTATCAAAAACTTAATTTCTGCGCTCTTCCCGTTGATCATGACTGTCGCGCTGATCGCCGGCACTTGGTGGTATGTCGTGATACATCCCAAGGCGCAGTTCGATGAAGCGCAAGCCGTACTTGTCTTAGCGAAGCCGTTACCTGGCCCCACCACCTCAGCCCCAGCCAAGCCGCAAGAAGAAACGTTGGTCGAAATCGGTGCTGAAACCACCTCAAGCTCACGATCTTCAAGCAACAGTGGCGGTGGACTAATAGCGTTGGATGCGGATCCCGATAACGCTGATAGCCAAAAACCAGATGTCTACACGCCGCCTTCGGACAGCTTCTACTGGTATTTTGGGATCACGAGCTTTCTAACGCTATTGCTACTGCTCAACTATTACCGCAAGTTGCGAGACGAGCAATTTGAAATTCTCAAGCTTCTCGTCGAGTCAGTCATGCCGTTGGGGATTTTGACAATCGTGGTGCTTGCAGTGATTTTGCTCGGTATCACGACGGCAACTGAATCAGCAGCCATCGGTGCGGCGGGTGCGTTCTTGCTTGCCTGGTCTTCTGGGTCGTTTACCTTTGAACGCATGAAGCAAGCCGTATTCTTGACCACAAAGACCACCTCAATGGTCTGCTGGTTGTTTGTTGGTTCAGCCTTGTTTTCAGCGGTCTTTGCGATTTTGGGTGGCCAACAGATCATCGAGAGCTGGGTGCTAGGGATGAACCTATCGCCGTTGCAATTTATGTTGCTCTCGCAGGCCTTGATCTTTGTTCTCGGTTGGCCGCTTGAGTGGACCGAAATCATTGTGATTTTTGTGCCAATCTTTTTGCCCATGCTGTCGCACTTTAATATCGATCCGATCCTCTGGGGCACACTTGTCTTTGTAAACTTGCAAGCTGCATTCTTGTCACCGCCGGTCGCGATGTCAGCGTTCTATCTCAAAGGCGTTGCGCCCCCGCATGTCACGTTGAATCAGATTTTTGCAGGCATGATGCCTTATATGTTTATCGTGATTATTTGCATGGCAATCATGTACGCGTGGCCCGGCATGGCGCTGTGGCTCCCTAAATATCTTTATGGTGGTGGTTAAAACCAATATGTCAGCAGAAGCCAAACTCAAAGAACTGGGGCTGCAATTGCCCACGCCCCCTGTGCCCGTCGCAAGTTATGTGCCCTGGCGCAGGGCCGGGCAATTGCTTTATCTCTCAGGCCAAGGGCCACGCGATGACGCTGGCAACATCAGCGTCGGGCGCTTAGGTCGCGACTGCTCAGTCGAACGCGGCTACGCCGATGCGCGGCGCGTAGGGTTGCAACTTTTATCCACAATACGCGCAGCAGTTGGTTCACTCGATCATGTCGAAGCAGTCATCAAACTGTTAGGCATGGTCAACGCCGAACCCGACTTTGGCGAGCAGCCCCAAGTGATTAACGGCTGCTCTGATGTGCTGATTCAGGTACTTGGTGAGCGCGGTAAACATGCCCGCTCAGCGGTTGGCATGGGCTCACTACCAAATGCAATGACCGTTGAGGTCGAGGCGATTATTCTGATTAAGGACGGGTTTTAAACTTTAATACCTTAGCTTTCGCGATTTAAAATCGCGGCGTCTACCAATGCTGCGGCTCCTGTGGTATTTTAAAGGTCTCACAAAACCTATACAGACAAGCCATGAACACATCAGCAACCATCCAAAAAGTTGACGCCATCATTATTGGGTCGGGCTTTGCGGGCATGTACCAGCTACACAGCCTGCGCGACAAACTTGGGCTCAATGCCAAAGTGATCGAACGCGGTGCGGGTGTGGGTGGCACTTGGTACTGGAATCGCTACCCAGGGGCGCGTTGCGACTCTGAAAGCCATACCTACATGTATTATTTTTCGCAAGAGCTCGTGCAAGAGTGGGAATGGTCAGAGCGCTATCCCCAACAGGCCGAAATTTTGCGCTACATGAATTTTGTAGCTGACAAGCTGAAGTTGCGTTCAGACATTAAATTGAACACCGCCATGACGCAGGCGCACTTCAACGAGACAACCAATCGCTGGTTAGTGACAACTGATACCGGCGAGCAATACGACGCACAGTTCTTGATTACTGCGGTCGGCTGCCTGTCTAACGCCAACGTTCCTAAAATCCCAGGCATCAGTGACTTCAAAGGCGACTGGTACCACACGGGTCAGTGGCCACACGAAGGCGTTGACTTCACTGGCAAACGAGTCGGCATTATTGGTACCGGGTCAACTGGCATTCAGGCCATCCCTGTGATCGCGGCACAAGCCAAGCATCTGACTGTGTTTCAACGCACGGCAAATTACAGTTTGCCCGCACGCCACCACCCTTTAAGCCCAGAATTTAAAAAATACGCTAAAGAGCACTCTGCAGATATTTATAAAATCATGACCTCCAATACCAACGGGCATGCGTTTTATATCGATGATCGCTCTGCAGTTGAAACGCCCGCTGACATTCGCCAAAAAACCTATGAAGAAAAGTGGGAAATGGGCGGCTTTCAGTTCAGGGCCTCGTATCGCGATCTGTTAACCGACGATGCGGCCAACAAAACTGCGGCAGACTTTATCCGCGAAAAGATTCGCGGAATTGTCAAAGACCCAAAAGTGGGCGAAATTCTCTCGGATATCGACCATCCGTTTGCTGGCAAACGGCCTCCGATTGATGATCACTACTTTGAGACCTATAACCGCGACAACGTCAAACTCGTTGACCTGCGCTCGGCTCCGATCGAGAAAATTACAGCGAAAGGGATTAAAACTACCGAGCAAGAGTACGAGCTTGACATCATTGTGTTTGCGACCGGCTTTGATGCCATGACGGGTTCACTTGTCAGGCTAGACATCGTGGGCCGAAATAAAAGAACACTAAAAGACTACTGGAGTGCGGGTCCTCGCACAAATCTGGGGCTTCAGGTGCCAGGCTTTCCGAATATGTTCACCATCACAGGCCCAGGTAGCCCCTCGGTGCTAAGTAATATGCCGCCCACCATTGAGCAGCACGTCGAGTGGATCAGCGACTGCATTAGCAACATGAAGGCAAAAGGCTTGAACTGCGTTGAAACCAGCGAAACTGCCAGTGAAGCCTGGCAAAAAGAGGTTGACCGTGCGGCTCAGGCAACCCTACTACCAAAGGTCAAGCACTCTTGGTATTTAGGTGCAAACGTGCCCGGCAAGCCACAGGTGTTTATGCCTTACGCGGGCGGCTTTGCCCACTACCGCAGCATTTGCGACAAGGTGGCCAAAGAGGGATACACAGGCTTTCAAATGAGCTAAACAGCTCACTTTACGTCGAACCTCTACTTTGGCTAAAGATAGTTTTATTTTTGTAAAAGTTAGTGTTCACTTCAGTGCGGGTTGGTCCACATCCCTAGTAGTGCGATAATCGCATCACTAGGGATTTCTACTTACCTTTCAACTTTTTCTCATCCACGACTAAGGTTCTGCGTTCATGGCACAAAATCTCGATCTGCTGAAAATCGCTCAAGAAGAGCAAAACGGCGACCTCTTCAAAATGCTTGATGGCATTTACAAGCGCTCGGCTATTAAACCGACCGATTGTCCCGATGCCATCATCTGGGAAGGCGGCAGCACCGCTGGCGGCGTCAAACCCGTTGCCCATGCCTTCACTGATATGTTTGCCCTAAACGGCACACTGATGGCGCTTGACGTCTTAGGCCTACCGTTTTTAGGCGTTCCGATGATGGCGCAGTTTCGTCACGACAGCAAACTCGCTTCACTTGAGTGGTTTGGCAAACTCGACTACACCGCCTTGAAGTGGTCAACTGCTGGTGACTTCATGGTCAACGAAGGCGGTAAAAAAGTTGTGGTGAATGGCAAATCAGCCAATGCACCGCTTCGTACGGCTGCTGGCGTGTATTGCAACGTGCGTCCTTATGGTGGCATCACCAGTATTCGCTTTATGCCAGGCCTGCCTTACTCACAAGATAAAAAGAAGTTTAAAGTTGACCCCGCCACCGGTGTGATTCACTCAGAAATGAACACTCCGGGCGTGCGTATGGCCTACGCAGCGCGTCTGTTTTTGAAGATGGTGCACGAAACCGGTCAGATCGGTCGCGTCGCCACCAAGCCCACACAGGCGCAAGAAGATGCGATCAACGCCGGCATCATGCGCTGGTTGCTACAAGGCACCAAATTCAAACTGAAGCGTCAGTACACCGTAGACGCCTATGAAGAACACCGGGCTAACATTGACGCCATTGTTGCCTGCCTGCCAAAAGACTTCAAAGACGGCATGGAAAACTGGGGCGGCGATATTTACGAACACATCTCAGATACAAACTTTGGTTTGTTGCTGCATGACATGATTCGTCAACGCCCATGCATCGTTTACGCAACCGATCTTGACGGCGACCGCCTGACAGACTTGATGGCTGATGCACCCGATGTGTTACGCGACTGGGGGCAAATCATCATCGATCGTGTTGGCGCTAAAGTTGACATGAAAAAACTGTGGGTCGACATGGGTTTCACCATGACCAATGGTAAAGACATGACCAGCGTGATGTACCGCGTGCACGGCGCTCCGATCTATGAACAGACGCTTGGCTCAGCCGACGCGATGTTATTGCGCTTGCTTGATGGCGACGAAACAGTCGGTGGCGAAAAGCAGCCTTACGATCCACGCATTCACTTTGTACTGATTAACGAAGCATATAAAGCAGCTAACCCAGGCAACAAACAGTTGTCTGACTGGCTCGATGCACAGCTTGCCACGTTTGACAAAATCTTTGGTGAGAAGCGTCCACGCTACTTAGATGGTTACACCCAACTGAAAGCCGCAATCAAACCTTGGGGCACTGCTTAAGTTTTAACTCAGTACGCATAGCAGTCGCATCGGCGGGCACTTGAAACAAGTGCCCGCTTTTTTTGGGCTCGACAACAGAAGCGCCTAACGACCGCTAAACGGTAGTTTGCCAAAAGGCGTACCGATCGTTGTCAAATCCTGCAATAGTGGATGGCTCTGCGCAACCCAACCAAAAAAAGCTAAGTAGTATTCAGCATTTATCGCTTTTTATTCTGTTTTGCATTTTGCTGAGTATACTTTCAAGCCGTTTAATTGATAGACCTTAAACCGTGCAGCTTATTTGGATCTCGGGCTCAACTTCGAGCGTTAGAAAAATTAATATTTCACGTCAGCGTCTTATTCGCTGGTCGATCTTGGCCGGCGTTTTGCTGATTATGGTTGGCGCAAGCATTCATTTTTTTGGCTTTAGGATTGCGCTACAGTTTCAGCCTAAATTAGCCCGCACCATGGGCGATGTGATTACGGCAGATGAACAACAGGCCGTGCTCGCGCAGCACCAGCAACAACTTGCACGCCTGACTCAACAACACCAGGCAGCATTAGACAAACGCACAAAAGAACTCGCCGAGGCCCAGTCTAACCGGACAAAAGAACTCGCCGAGACTGACGCGCAGTATCAAAAACAACTTGAACGCATCACCCAAACCCAACAAACGGCACTGGCGCAGCGTGAAAAAAAACAAAAAGACTTAGTCGCATCGTATGAACATCAACTCGCATTGATGCAAGTTGATTTCAAAGAAACCACCATGCAGTTCAGTCGCGAGAAAAAAGAAATTGATGCGCTGTACCGTAAAAAGCTAGACGCCTTGAATACGCAAATGACGGCTATGACAAATAAGATTGGCGAGCTGAACACACTAAAAGAGCGCTTTGCGACTCTCGCTGCACCAGCACCGATCAAAAATAAAATGTCAGACTCTTCGGGACGAGGGGGCCCCTTGCGTCCTGTTGTCTTTAAGTCTAGCCCCAACGCCTATCTTGAAGACGAACTTGACTACACGATCGCTAAGATCTCGTCACTCAACACAACGGCACTTGGTCTACAAGAGCTTTGGGCCACTCGCTATCAATTACTGACCCAACTTCCGCTTGGTGCTCCGCTACCCCTAGCCCTTGGTTTGAACAGTAACTTTGGGCCTCGGGTTGACCCGATCACTCGCACCGTCGCGCAACACTCAGGTATTGATTTCGTCGCGAAGGTCGGCACTGCGATTCTGGCGGCGGGCAACGGCACCGTGCTGCAGGCGGGTTGGGATGGCGCCTACGGCCTCACCGTGCAAATCAAACATGCAGAAGGCTATATATCAAAATATGCCCATGCAAGTAAGCTCAACGTCACCGTTGGGCAAACCGTCACGCGTGGACAGAAAATCGCCGAGGTGGGATTAACCGGACGCACAACCGGTGCACATCTTCATTTTGAAGTCTTGCGCCACGGCCAATTTGTTAATCCGATGCAGGTGCTGGTAGTGCCTGGTTCGAAGCGGACTGCAACAGAGTAGGTTGGCCTTCGGTGGTCAACTCGCCCTGTTGTGCATTGGCTTGCGTCACCATACGACCATTAATTTTTGCACCAGGCTCAATACTAATTTGGCCGTAGGTAATATCGCCATGAATGTCAGCGCTATCGTGTAACTCAACCGACTCTGACACAAACACATTGCCGTTGATACGCCCACCAACGATCAGGCGTTGTGCATGAATATCGCCCTGCACCATGCCCGTTAATCCGATCGCCAAACTGACATGAGCAGATTGCGATACTCGGATATCTCCTGTCACACTTCCATCAATGCGAAGACTTTGCGTGGCAATGATTTGGCCATGGATTTCAGTTGACTGCCCAATGATGGTCTCAAACGATTCATCGGTAGAGCGAACAATTTTGGGGGACTGTTTTTTACCAAACATAACGAGCAAGCTCCAACTTAAACCTGACGCAGGTGCTGCGTACAACGCGGACAGCCAGTATAAACAAGCCCGTTCAGCAAACCAAGTGTCTCAATCGACGATCATACGCAAGGTGCGAATACTGCACTTATCGCCCCTCCCTTGCGCGACTGCAGGTTGGTTTTAGCGAGTCGTCTTCGACGTAACTTGCTTTCTCAATCCAAGCTTAATCACAAGCCCGACTACGATGCACGCACCAACGATTTGTATCAAGGCAATTTTCTGATCCAAAATAAACCAGCCTAAGACCAACGCAAAAATGGGTTCAATACTCATGATCGACGAGTTGCCCACAACCCCCAAGCGTGGCAGCACAATGAACATCACTGTGAAGCCAGTGCCATAAAAAATCGTCAATAACGCCAAACCCCACCAACCTGCCGTCGCGGTCGGCCACTGAAAATCGCCCATCAACTGCGTACCAACGATCGCCAAGAGGCCCACCATCCACATCGTTGTCGCCGTACGTACCCGACCATCCAAGTCAGAAGCCTCGTTTTGCGTCAACGTCAACGCTAAGCCAAACGTCGCAGCGGCTGTGAGCGCAAAGGCGACCCCAACTCCGATCATGCCCCACTGCGCTTTGGCGCCTAAGCCCGAGGCTGCTCCAAAGACATCCAAGGCCAGCGCCAAGCCGATCAGCATAATCGGCATTGCCAACAGCACCTGTCGCTCAGGCCTCTGGCCATAAATGACACGAGACCAAAAGGCAGTCCAAAGTGGGTAGGTGTTAAATGCCAATAAGGCTAACGACACTGGCAGCAAGGCCACCGAGGAATAAATGCTTAAACTTTGAATCGTGACCAGCAGGCCAATCGCAGGCAATACTTTTTTATGTTTACCCGTGAGCCGAATCGGTACGCCTTGAAAGTAAACAATTAAGCTCACCACAACCGCAGTCACCAGGCTGCGCACCACCACCGCGGTAGCAACATTTAGACCGTGATCAAAAGCGATGCGCGCTGCCACATGATTGGCGCCCATGATCAGCCCAATAAACAAAAGCGTCGCAAACGCCAACCCTGAAATTGCACTCGTTTTGCTATTCACGGCCAATTAACATCCTTTCAAAAGGGTCGACGCGTCTAAAACACACTTGCTGTCGCGCTACGTTCAACCCAGAGAAGATGAACCTAGCAGCGGCTCAAAGCAAAAGTATGCCACTCTTTTGCCAATTGTCTTAAGATAGTGAAAAACTTGGGCAATTTACGCTTCGACTCATGCACCGCTCAGCACAACAATATTTCAGAGACCTCTTATGACGATCAGAACCGTAGCGCTCATCGGCGCTGGCAATATGGGCTCGCGTATGGCGCGCTGCATCAAACGTGGTGGCTTCGACTTAACCGTCTGCGATCAAGATCTAACTGTGCTCGAGGCGCTCAAAGAGGAAGGAATGACCGTCACGCAAGACCCTCGCGACTGTGCGCTGGCAGATGCCATCATCGTGCTTGTTGCGAATGACGAGCAAATTATCTCGGTCACCTGCGGCTCCGCTGGATTTATCACGGCGATCCCCCCCGAGCATCAACCTTTAGTCTGCATCATGAGCACTACCCTGCCCTCAACCCTGAAGCAGATAGAGGCGCAGCTTAAAAGCACCGGCGCGCACTTGATCGATGCTCCGGTCAGCGGCGGTTTAGTCAAGGCAGAGCTTGGCACCCTCACCATCATGATGAGTGGTAATGACCAAGACTTAAACAGAGCCGAGCCGCTGATGCGCTCGATGGGAACTGAAATTTTTCGATGTGGTGCGCTTGGCGCAGCAGAGGTGATCAAAGTGATCAACAACATGCTCGGCATTGCTAGCATCTATCTCGCAGCAGAGGCCTTTGAATTAGCAGCCAAACATGGCGTGAGCATTGAACAAATTGCACCGATTCTAGAAGTCAGTAGCGGCAGAAACTTTATGTCGCTTGACGGCGCGATGACACGTCAACACTATCAAGCCTGGGCACGCTCACCAGAGGCGTTTTTCTCGCTAGTCAATATCGTCAGCAAAGATTTGCACTTAGCCAAAGCGCTGGCCGACGAAGTCGAACTCGATTTGCCGCTGCTCAATGATGTGTCGCTTAACGTCGATGCCACCGATCAAACAGTCATGAAGCGCTGGATGCTCGCTGCAGGACAAAAGGTCACGTAAGATACACTGCAAGTACAGCCGTCGCTTTCGCCCGTTTTGCCCATGACATTAAGGTGCTTTTATCATGCTTACACGACAATTTATCAAGGCTTTGTGCCTGACACTGATTTTTCTGACGGGTTGCTCAGACGATAAGTCAGGTAAAGAAATCAAGGTCGCAGTTTCGCCCACATCCCCTCCGATGCTTTTTGAAGAAAACAAAAAGATACAAGGCGTTGATCTGGATATTTTTCAAGGCTACTGCAAAGCACGTGGCTGCACACTAAAAATTACACCTTACGATTGGCAAGGCATGCTGGGTGCTGTATCAAGCGGACAAGCCGACGTCGCGTTTTCGGGTATCTCCATCACCGACAAACGTAAAGAGGTGATGGATTTTTCGCAACCCTACTACGATAATGCGTGGCACTTGGTCAGCTTAAAGAGTCGCAACATAAAAATCAGTGATCTCTCTGAACTCAAAAAATACTCAATTGGCTATCCGCGTGGGATGGCCTACAGCGATTTGATTAAGAACGAATTCGAACCAAAGGGCTATTACTCTTTGAGTCAAGTCAAACTCTATCCCTCATACAGCGAAGCAATGACTGACTTGCAAAATGGCAATCTTGATTTGGCGTTCATTGAAGAGCCGGTCTTTGCAAACTATCTCTATAAACTTAAATTGCCAGTTGAAAGTGCTCGTGTGTTTACAGGTTTTGACAAGCTAGGTTTTGCCTTCGCCAAGGGCTCGACGCGTCGCGATGACTTTGATAAATACTTAAAAGAGATCGGGCCAGAAAAAATCAAAGCCATTGTCGATCAATGGTTGAAGTAGCCCGCTCAAAAACGTTGGCATGAACTTTCTCGATATCCTTGAACAATTAGCACAGGGGCTCGGGCACACGCTACTCGTCACGTTGACGTGTAGCGCAACGGCTCTGCTGGTCGGGCTTGTGATGGCGGGTCTGAGGCAACTTGGCACACAGCGTATCGGCTGGGTTCTCGATGTTTTAACCTATGTGTTTCGAGGTATCCCCGTTTTAGTGCTTTTGTTCATGGTGTATTTTGGGCTGCCCAGTATTGGCTTAAAAGTCAGCCCACTCGCCGCGATGGCGCTAAGTCTAGGGCTCATTGCGGCAGCCTACCTGTCTGAAGTCTTTCGAGGCGCCCTACAAGCGGTAAGCGCCTCTGAGATTTTGGCGGCTCAAGCAAGTGGCATGAGTCGCCTACAAATCTTTAGGTATATTGAAGCCCCTCAAATGCTACGCTTCGCAGTGCCAGGAATGATCAATGAGTTTACGTCGATACTCAAGTATTCTCCTTTCGCCTATACCGTAGGTATCCCCGAGATGACCAAGCAGGCCATGAACCTCACGGCGACCACGCTTCGCGGGATCGAGGTCTATTTGGCAGTCGGGGTGCTGTATTTTGGAATTTACTGGATCCTAATCCGTGGCGTGCTACGAATTGAAAAGCACTTTCGTGTGCCTGGCATAGGGGATGCGTAACATGGCACTGATTGAAGTTCGCAATCTTGTCAAAAAATTTGACGATCACACCGTGTTAAATGGTGTCAATCTTGAGCTGTTACAAGGCGAGCTTAAAGTCGTGATGGGCCCCTCTGGGTGTGGAAAATCGACCTTGCTTCGCTGTTTGAATCGCTTGGTAGAACCCACCTCTGGCACGATTAGTTTTCGTGGTACTGACATCACAAGCTCGAGCACTGACGTACTTGCACTCAGGCAAAGTATCGGATTTGTGTTTCAACAGTTCGCCCTTTACCGTCATTTGACGGTCGGTGATAACGTCACGCTCGCGTTGCGAAAATTAAAAAAGATGAGTCGCGCAGAAGCGAACGAAAAAGCCTCCTTTGAACTATCTCGCCTTGATATGCTCGCGCATCAGCACAAATATCCCGAGCAACTGTCTGGCGGCCAGAAGCAACGCGTGGCCATCGCACGCGCGTTGGCGATGGACCCAGCGGTTGTGGTTTTTGACGAACCGACTTCAGCGTTGGATCCAGTCATGGTGCGTGAAGTGGCAGAATTATTTAACCGACTCAATCGCGACAACATCACCATGATGTGTGTGACGCACGACTTGCTGTTCGCGAGACAGATTTCTGAAAAAGTCATTTTTCTTGATCAAGGCGTTGTCAGGGCTGAGGATACGATTGAGCGCCTGGCCACGAATCATCCAGACGCTAAAGTCAGAGAGTTTTTTGGGCGCGAGGGTCACGTCTCATGACTGGAATGGGAGCTTTCGAACGCGACTTACTTGAGCAACTGCCCTTGATCTTAGCGGGGCTAGAACAGACACTCAAACTTGCCGTTTTTGCTAGCGTCTCGGGCTTATTGTTTGGCATTATTGTTTTCTATTTCTCAATCAGTCAACGCAAAATCGTTCGTACAGTCGTCAAAGCTTATATTTCATTTTTTATTGGCATGCCGTTGATCGTCCTGTTGTTTTTAATGTATTACGGTCTGCCACAGTGGGGTATCAAGTGCTCGCCATTTACCGTCGCTTTGATAGGCTTCACAATGAACATCGCGGCCTATAACGCGGCGTATCTGAGCACGGCGTTCAACGGTTTAGATCGCGCAGAGCTAGAGGCGGCTCGGGCCCAAGGCTTTAGCACTTTTAAAATCTTTCAACACATTATTTTGCCTCAGGTATTGAGGCAATCCATCCCGGCGCTCACTAACCAATGCATCGGAAACTTGAAAGACAGTTCAGTTGCGTTTTTGATTCAATACACAGAATTTTTTGCCCGTGTACAAGAGTTAGCGTCGACAAATTTTCAGTTTTTTAAAGCGTACCTGTTTGCAGCTGTTGTCTATCTTTGCTTGGTCTCTGTGATTGTTCTAGTCGCTCGACAAATCGAAAGACGATTCTTGATTCCTAGCTAATTCTCTCTTTCACAATACTATTCACACTTGAACGATACGATCAAAACGAAAAGGATACAAAATGTTTAGAAGAAAAATTTTGTCTTTAGGCGTTGTCTCTGTCCTGTTAGGCATCCTCACACCATCTCATGCCCAAGATTTTCCGAGCAGGCCAATTCGCATGATCGTGCCGTTGGCCGCAGGGGGTGCCACCGATGTGGTTGCACGCTTGATCGCCGAGAAACTATCTGAGCAGGTCAAACAACCTGTCATTGTTGAAAATCGCCCTGGCGCCCAAGGGATGATTGGCGTCGAGGCCGCTGCCCGAGCAGCGCCAGATGGCTATACCCTCGTGTTTGGTTCAAGTACGACCATGGCTGCGATCGCGAGTCTGTATGCCAAACTGCCCTTCGACCCCATCCAAGACTTTGCGGCAGTCGCGAAAGCACTTGATAATGCGTATAACGTACTGCTCGTACCCACATCGTTGCCCGTCACTAACGTGGCAGAGCTCATCGCTTATTCAAAGGCTAATCCAACAACATTAAATTATGGTGCGGGCACTGCCAGCTCTAGAATTTGTATTGAGATGCTTAAAGTCATGTCGGGTGCAAGTATTACCTTTGTGCCCTACAAAACTTCAACACAGGCACTAAACGATTTAATGGGTAATCAGGTGCAACTCGTATGCGAGCCGACAGGGTCAGGTATGGCACAAGTCGCTACTGGCAAACTACGTGCAATCGCTGTCACAGGACCAAAGCGTATCGACGAGGCCCCTGGCGTTGCCGCAGTAGCCGAAACGCCAGGATTGAAAGACTACGGTCACTGGTCATGGCTAGCATTTTTTACCAGAGCGGGCACGCCACCGGCGATCATCGATAAATTAAGCGCCGAACTGCTCAAAGCCCTAGCTAACCCAGAGGTGGCAAGCAAGATTAAGAAGTTTGGGTTTGACATTGTGCCTTCTGGCCCCAAAGAACTTGCCGCTTTGCAAAAAGAGGCCGTGGCCAAATACGCAAAAATCATCAAGGATGCTGGAATCACACCCGAGTAACTGTCGGCATCTTTGCCCCAACATGAGCAGTGTCTCGCTTTTTAGCAAGCTCGCACTGGCGCTGCCGCTCGCGAGCCCCGTTTTTTTGTAACTCGGTGGTTTTGTTGATGCAGCGTGGGCAACTCACACCCTCTTCGTACAGCGGCGATTCGGTTGCACCATCAGGTAGAGGTTGGCGACAGCAACGGCACAAGGGGCGCGCGGTTTGCTGTAATCCATGGCCAACTGAGACGCGCTCATCAAACACAAAACACTCTCCCTCCCATAGGCTTTGCTCAGGAGGGATGGTCTCGAGGTATTTCAGAATGCCGCCCTCAAGGTGATAGACCTCGTCAAAGCCCTTTGTACGCATCAGTGCGGTAGACTTTTCACAACGAATCCCGCCGGTACAAAACATTGCAACTTTAGGTTTTTTACCCGTGCGGGCTTCGAGCGCCTTGGCCTGATCCACCCAAGAGGGCAATTCAGAGAAGGTGCCGATATTTGGATCAAGGGCACCTTTGAAAGTGCCTAGCTCGACCTCGTAGTCGTTGCGCGTATCAATTACCACTACGTCTGGGTCGCTGATGAGTGCGTTCCAGTCTTGCGGTTTAACGTAGGTGCCGGCCATTTGGGTGGGACTAATGCCTGGCACACCCATGGTGACAATCTCTTTTTTGATGCGAATTTTCATCCGACGAAACGGCGGGTTGCTAGCCCACGCTTCTTTGTGCTGCAGATCAGCAAAGACGGGATCTGAGCGCAAATGCGCCAACACAGCCCGAATATCAACTTCAGCCCCAGCTAAGGTACTGTTAATACCCTCGCGGGCTAACAGGATGAGGCCTTTGACGTTGCGCTTTTCACACAACTCAAGCAGAGGTAGCCTGCGTTGCTCAAAATCAGGTAAATCAACAAATTTATAAAAGGCGGCAGTCAGAAATTGTTTTGTCAGCATTCGTCAGATAGGTAGTAGGCAAAGAAACTTTTCAATTGCCTGTTAAGCGCTTCACAAACGAGGCTGCGTAAGAGGGCGAGCGAAACTGCAGAATCGGGTCGTCTGTGGGGGCAATGCCATCGGCCATCACCAAAGGATCGAAGTTAATCTTTTCACAGTCTGCACCTTTTTGTAGAGTCGCCGAGGTCAGCGTCAGCACGCCCGCTTGAATTGTTTTACGCTCGGCAGGCCAATAAATGGTTGGGTTGGTTTGCACATCCGAGTCCTGACCAATCGTCAGCATCATGTTCCAACGAACCGGTCCTTTTTTTGTTTTCGCGATCAGATCGTCATCCAAGAAGCGGGCGGGCATCGTACCCATCTCTGCATCGGTCAGGCGCTTGACACCGTCTTCAGGAACAAAGTGCCAACGCACCAAAGTGGTTTGATTGTTGGCGTTGATAAATTTAAAGGTATGAATACTAAAAAAATCAATGTTGGCGTAACTCACCGGCGGATTATTTTTAGCCATGAACTCGCCTAGCGGCTTGGCATCGGGGTGAGTCTCTCTAAATTGCTTTTGTTTTTCTGGATCAGGCTTACCCGTTGCTGGATCGGCCATGTTCGACAGCAACGCGTTGTAAAACGTTTGAGGCGTCGCTGCACCAAACACCGGGACGTTCAACATAGTGAAGTGATGGATACTGTTGCCCGGCAACTTAAATTGCAACGCTAAGCCACGCGGATTTTTGGTCGCATCTGGCGCTTTAGGATTGCCGCCTGCCAAAGAAAAGCGACCGATGACCGGAATGGTTGCGCCCGAAAACAACGCCGAGCGCGTAAAAGCCTGAACATCTTTTGTGCCGACAAACGAGCCACCAACGCAAATGCCAATGATGTGGTTGCGCCGCTCACCTGGGTGCACACCACTCAGTTTTTCAAGCGCGCTCACAACCTGGTCTGCCGTAGGCGCTTGTTGGGCCGTTGCGTTGAAGGTGCAGAATACAGCAGCCATCGCCACTGACAATATTTTTGAGTTCATCGGGTGCGGCCTAAGGGTTCAAGTTGAAGAGTTGAATTCACTACGCTCCTCTATCTTAGATCCCTTTTGGTTGAAAAACCATCAGCCTTGACTTCCTCAAGCAAGATTTTTGCCGTTAATATTGCTTCATAACAATGGGTGAACCCCGAATTTGCCGACTGAGACAACGAACATGCAAATTAAACCGATTGGTAACGACTTTGCCGCCGAGGTGAGTGACCTTGATCTGCGTCAATCTCTGACGGCAGACCAAATCCACAGCATTAACCGTACGATGGATCGTTATGCGGTTGTCGTGTTTCCCAAACAAGAGCTAGACGACGATCAACAGGTTGCTTTTGCACGTAGCTTGGGGCCCCTTGAAGAAACACGGGCGGTGGTTGATGTGCACAAGCAGCGCCTCACCTATAACCAGATGAATGACATTTCAAATCTGGACGTGGACGGTTCAATTTTGGCCGCAGACGATCGTCGACGTATGTTCAATTTAGGCAATGCACTGTGGCATACGGATAGCAGCTTTAAAGCGACCCCAGCCAAATACTCGATGTTGCATGCACGCGTGATTCCTCCCGAAGGCGGCAACACTGAGTTTGCCGATATGCGCGCGGCCTGGGATCGCCTGCCTGAAAAGACCAAAGCACAGATCGAGCCACTAATCTGTGACCACTCTTTAATTTACTCACGCGCGCAACTCGGTTTTGACGCGTTCAATGAACAAGAGAAGCTGAATTATGCCCCGGTGCCTCAGCGTTTGGTACGCAAACACCCCGGCTCGGGGCGCAAATCTGTTTATCTAGCGTCGCATATCGGTGTCGTACACGGGATGCCGCGCCCCGAGGGCATGATACTGATTCGCGATCTGATCGAAGAGGCCACCAGGCGCGAGTTTGTCTACTGCCATGTTTGGAGCCAATTCGATCTGGTCATGTGGGATAACCGCTGCACCATGCATCGTGCGCGCCCTTACGATGACAAAATCTACAAACGCGACATGCGTCGCATGACCTTAACGGATAGCGCACCGACGCTCGAGCAGCCGTTTTAAATATTCGTTCTGAACACGTCTGATGACGGATCTCGTTCTCAGTATTTTGATTCTCGGATCCCTAGGTCTGGTTGCAGGCGTGATGGGCGGGGTGATCGGCTTTGGCACGACTATCATCCTGATGCCTGCCCTGGTTCATTTCTACGGCCCTGTTCAAACGGTATCGATTATTGCCATCACGGCCACGATCGCCAACTTCTCGCGGGTGATCTTGTGGTGGCGTGAAACGAACTGGAAAGTGTGTTTGGTGTACAGCCTCACCGCGATCCCTGCAGTGGCCCTAGGCGCCAACACGCTAGTTTTACTGAATGGCACCCTCATTGAAGCCATACTCGGCATCTTTCTGATTGCCTTGATCCCGATTCGTCGCTGGCTGCGACGCCAAGCTTTCAAGATCACACTCTGGCACATGAGCGTAGTGGGTGCAGCAATTGGCTATTTAACAGGAATCGTAGCCACGACAGGCGCCATCAACACACCTTTTTTTCTGGCTTTCGGTTTAGTCAAAGGTGCCTATCTTGGCACCGAAGCCGCCAGCTCTTTATTTATGCTCATTGCAAAGATATTTGTTTTTCAACAACTTGGCGTACTCGATGTTTTAGCCATCACTCAAGGTCTCATGCTCGGTGTATGTGTGATGGCTGGCTCGGTTCTTTCAAAAAGAATTGTCTTGGCGCTACCTGAAAAACGTTTCATGCAACTCATGGAGAGTGTGATGCTAATTTCAGGGCTGAGCATTCTGGGCCAATGTCTGTACAGCCAATAAGCATCGTTCACATTCGCAACGTCATTGCCGGCACAAATGCAAACAACAGCAAGATACCAATCGCTACAACATAAAATGGGATGAGCTCAATCACCACCTTACCCATTTTGACCTGAGCGATCGAACTTGTGATAAACAAAGTGGTACCAACCGGGGGATGATACAGACCGATTGATAAATTAATAATCATCATGATACCCAACTGCACAGTATCCATTCCGATCGCCGCTGCCAAGGGCACGAACATTGGTGTCAATAACAATACCGCTGCCGGCAGATCAATAAACATGCCAACCGCTAACATGATCACGTTCATCGATAAGATGATCATCCACGGCTCACCAAGTGTCCGTTGAACGTACGCCACAAAATCAGCCGGCAACTGTTCAAACGTCAAGATCCATCCAATCACACTTGACGCCATAATGATCAACATCACAACCGCTGTCGCCAGCCCAGCATCCACAATCGAATGCTTCAGGCGAGCCATTGAAAGGTCACGATAAATCACCCAAGACACGATGAGCGCATACAGCGTAGACATTACGCTGACTTCGGTAGGCGTAGCAATACCAAAGCGCAAAAAGATAATAATTAAAATAGGTAACGCCAACGCCGGTAATGAATACAGCAGTTGAACTCTAAAACGCCCCCATTCGAAGGGGGTGGTGTCTCTTGGAAAACCTCGTCGACGCCCCTGTATGTAACAGACCAACATAAATCCGCCGCACATAATGACGCCAGGCAGAATCCCCGCTACAAATAACGCACCAATCGAGGCATTCGACACCAACGAATAGATGATCATCGGGATCGAAGGAGGAATCAAAATATCAATGGTTGCAGCCGCGGCGATCGTGCCCGCGGCAAACGCGGGAGGATAGCCAAGCTTTTTTAACCAAGGGATCAACAGCGAGCCAATCGCAGACGCATCCGCAACGGCGGACCCCGAAACGCCCCCAAAGATCGTCGACGACATCACGCCAACTTGCGCTGGGCCGCCGTGAAAACGCCCCATCAACGTCGACAACAAATCAATCAAATGCTGACCGAGCTTGCCGCCCACCATAAGCGACCCAGTTAACATAAAAAATGGGATCGCAATCAAGGGGAAGCTTTGCGTTTGAGTGACCAGTTGCGACACAATAAACTCTGAGCCCAGTCTCTCTGATGGCATCAGCCCCAGTTGAGCGCCGACGATCAGGGCGTGCGCAATTGGCAAGCCAAGCATCGCGAGTGCCAAAAATGCAATAAAAGTAGCAATCGATAACATGGCAAGTTCTCAGTGTTCGGCAAAGGCCGAGGCGGTCTGCCCACTACTGATGTAGCGGCCATGCATGCCTTGGGTCAGACACATACGTATCGATTGTGTGACTGAAGTCAGAACCAACAACACAAAGGCAATTAAAAAACACGTATAGGTCACAGAAGACGGTACCCCCAACACAGGGGTCCGCTCGGTGCTAACGATCGGCATCAACGTAAAGGCTCCCCAGGCTAGCGAGCTATAGGCTGCAATGAGAATCAAGCTATTTCCCATAATCACTACACGTCGATACCTAAGCGGAATCTTTTCAAGAAACCAGACAATACTAATGTGCGAACCGTACTGCGCCGCGAGCACGACTCCGGCCATTACCATCCACGGAAAAATAAGCTCAGGGGCTTCGCCACCTGCCTTCAAACTGGTTGAAGACAGGTAACGTAAAAACACGTTGATGGCTAAGATCCCAAACAAGAGCACAGTCGTCACATACAAGACAAAACGGCACACTGCTGCAATGCAGGTATCAACTGAGTCACAGATTTTTAGCAGCATCACGTTCATCTCAAGTGCTCCTCATTATTTACTTACCACTTCTAGCTGCTTGCGCAGCGTCTACAACCTTCTTGACGAAGGCGCCCTGGGGGCCTTTTAGCCAAGCCTCGGTCACTGACTGCGTAGCCGCGTTGAAGGGAGCCAGGTCAACCGTATTCAATTCAATCCCTTTTGCTTTGAGCTCGCCAATCAATTTTTGATCTGACTCAAGCGATAACTGACGATTGAGCTTTGTCGCTTCGGCAGCAGCCTCGCGAATAATTTTTCGATCAGCTTCTGACATCCGATCGTACGTGCGCTTGGACATCACAAATGGCGTCATCTCGTACTTATGCGCCGTAAAAGAGATGAACTTTTGCACTTCATACAGTTTGGATGAATAGATATTCATCAAGGGATTCTCTTGCCCATCCACTACACCTTGTTGCAAGGCTACATACAGCTCAGAGAACTTAATTTGCTCGGGCTCTGCACCCAACGCTTTCATAATGTCGATTGTGGCTGGATCGGGCGGCGTACGCACCTTTAAACCTTTCATGTCGGCAGGCGTCTTGATTGGACGAAGCTTATTAGACACATGACGAATGCCGTTATCCCAGTACCCTAGGACGATCAAGCCTTTTTCAGCCGATATTTTGGCGAGTTCTTGACCAGCGGGACCATCAAGAACTTTCCAAGCGTCTTGTAAGGTAGGAAACAAGAACGGCATACCAAACGCAGAGTACTCTGGCACGACAGACGAAATCGAGCCCTGCGAATTTGCGGCAAAATCAACAACGCCACTGCGTAGCGATGTCAAGATCGGCACATCGTCACCCAACTGAGCAGCCGGTGCAACCTGCACTAGTATCTTGCCGCCACTTTTTTCTTTGACAATATCAGCAAACTTAACTGAGGCTTCGTGCTTTGGATTGCCAATTGCCGCGTTATGGCCAAGTGTCAGTTTCGTCTGAGCGTTGGCGCCTACTGAAATACACAGACACGAGGCAGCGAACAGCGTTTTAAATAATTGCTTCATGGTTTGTCTCCGTTTCGATTTTAATGATGTATTTTCAAGTGTCGACTGTGACTCAATATGGATCGAGTTTTGGTCTTCCTTGACGTTTTTTAAACCGCTACAACAGCTTCTTAATAAAAGACACAATCGCCGCGGTTGAAATGCCGTACCGATCATGCAAGGTTGGCAAAGCACCCGCCGCTAAAAATTCATCAGGTAATGCAATTTGGTGGTAATTAGGAGCCATTCTTGCACGCAACACGCAGGCAGCAATTGCTTCGCCTAGGCCTCCGATCCGTGTGTGATTCTCAGCCACAATCACTAAGCGTGAGCCACGACCGATTTCTTTTAAAATCGTTGCCTCATCTAAGGGTTTGATGGTTGGTACGTGGAGAACTGCAACATCTGCAGAGCCCCCAGCCATCTCTTTTGCGACCTCTAGCGCCCGCATTGTCATGATGCCGCTAGAAATAATCAGAACATCCTTACCGTCGCGTATCAGTTGCGCCTGACCTAGCTTGAATTTGTAGTCGTACTCATCGAGCACTAACGGCACCTGTCCGCGCAATAGACGCATATACACAGGGCCGTCGTGCGCCACAACCGCCGGCACCATCTGCTCAATGTCTAACGCATCGCACGGATCAATGACTGTCATACCCGGGATCGCGCGCATCATCGCTAAGTCTTCTGTCGCCTGGTGGCTAGGACCGTAGCCCGAGGTCAGGCCAGGCAGAGCACAGGCAATTTTCACATTTAAATTTTCTTCTGCAATGACTTGATGAATAAAGTCGTAGGCGCGCCGCGTTGCAAAGACCGCATAGGTTGTGGCAAAAGGAATCAAACCTTCTTTGGCCATTCCCCCAGCGGCGCCCATCAAAAGCTGCTCGGCCATTCCCATTTGAAAAAACCGCTCTGGGTAGGCCTGCGCAAAAATATGTAAGTCGGTGTATTTAGCTAAATCTGCCGTCAGGCCCACAATCTCTGGGCGACTTTCGCCGAGCTCGACAAGCGCCTTTCCAAAGGGTGCGGCGCGGACGCGTTGCCCTTCTGCTGCGATCGAGGCAATCATGGCCGACGTGGTCAGCTTAGGCTTAGTCATAGCAGTATTTGTGGGCGCAGTCATTGAGCACCTCCTTGATAGCTCGCATCTAGTTCGGCGATTGCTTGGGCCCACTCGTTCGCTTCAACGCGAATGAAGTGATTTTTTTCGCGCGCTTCTAAAAATGACACGCCTTTACCCATCTTAGTGTCAAGCAAAATGACTCGCGGCTGTGGTGCCGTTAAAGAACGTGCCGTATCAAACGCGGCTAAAACAGCGGGCAGATCATTACCATTGACGCGCTGTACGTGCCAGCCGAAGGCCGCCCACTTATCCGACAAGGGCTCAAACGGCATAACCTGACTCGAGTGACCGTCTGCCTGTTGATTATTAATATCAACCAAGCAGATTAAATTTGCGAGTTTGTGTGACGACGCAGAGAGAGCCGCCTCCCAAGTGGAACCTTCATCAAGCTCACCATCTGACATCGAGTTGTAAACAAAGGCGGGATTACGTTTATGTCGTAAAGCGAGTGCCATGCCCACACCGATCGGTAGTCCCTGCCCCAATGAACCGCCCGAGATCTCCATGGCAGGGGTATAGGTCGCCATGCCCGACATTGGCAGACGGCTCTCGTCACAGCCATAGGTTTCGAGTTCGGCTTCACTCAGAATGCCAGCATTGATCAGCGCAGCATAAAAAGCGATTGCATAGTGGCCATGCGAGAGTAAGAAGCGGTCACGCTGCTCCCATTCAGGCTCACCGACTTTGAATTTCAAGGCATGCCCATAGGCAACGGCCAGCATGTCGGCGATGCCTAAGGCCTGACCGATATAACCTTGCCCCTGCACTTCTCCCATCCGTAGCGCCAAGCGACGAATACGGTAGGCGTGCCCTTGTAACTGATTTAAATCTGCACTCATCGCTTTTTGCCTCTTACCCGTGAATCAACATACCACCATTGACATCCAACGCAATCCCCGTCAGATAGCTGGATAAATCAGATGCCAGATACAAGGCTGCATTTGCGACATCGGTCGCCTGACCAAGTCGATTCAATGGGATGCCCTTCAATATTTCTATACGCAGCGCATCTGTCATCATGCCGCCTGTGATATCGGTTTCAATCAACCCGGGGGTAATGCAGTTAACACGAACATTGTCTGGGCCGAGTTCGCGCGCCATCGCTTTCGCCAAACCAAGCACCCCGCCTTTCGCAGCTGAATAATGGGGGCCGCCAAAGATGCCTCCGCCACGTTGTGCCGATACCGATGACAGGCACACAATCGACCCCGAGCGACGTTGGCGCATGTGAGGGATCACTGCCTGGCTCATATAAAGAGTGCCGCGCAATGAGACATCGGTGACGGCTTCATAATTCTCTGGCCGAATATCCATGATTTTCAATGGCTGGGTAATGCCGGCGTTATTGACCAAAATATCAATTTGGCCAAACCTCTCAAGCGCCTGCTGCACTGCAGCATCACACTCAGGTTTCTTAGTCACGTCGCATCTCAAACCCAGGTGTTGCGTCCCAACATCAGCCGCAGCCGCTTGCGCTGCCGCCAAATCGAGATCCAAGATCACAATCGAAGCACCTTGTGCCGCAAACGCACGGGCTGTCGCTTTACCGATTCCTCGTAGCGACGCAGCACCCGTAATCACCGCCACCTTACTTTTAAGCAACACAGAGTTCTCCACAGGGTTCTTAGACGTGAGCTAGTATTTGCCGATACATTCATTTGAACAAGCCGTTATCATTCAAGTCCCGTTGAAAAAAAATCAAATTCGGGAATACCCATGCCCTTGCCCCCTTTTAAAGGCGTACTCGCTTTTGAAGTTGTCAGCCGTCTTGGCAGCATCAGTCAGGCCGCCGAAGAACTGAACCTCACGGTATCAGCAGTAAGCCATCAGATCGCAAACCTAGAAGAGTTCGTCGGTGCTCGTTTGTTTGACCGTTCGCCACGCGGTTTGAGGCTGACACTTGTCGGACAACGCTTCGCCCACGACATCGAAGGCGCCCTGGGCCTATTGACCCACGCTTCGCAACAAGCGCGCTTGGCGCCAGAGATTGAGGTACTACGCATTCATGCTAGCCCGTCTTTTGCATCACTTTGGCTAATGCCACGGCTACTTGCGTTTAGAGCCCTACATCCCGACATTAGAGTGCAGCTCTCTGCCTCACATCACGCCTCGGATTTTTCACGCGAAGAGGTGGATCTCGATATTCGTTATGGCTCAGCAAATTGGGAAGGTCTGCACGTCGAGACACTCTTTACTGAAGTGGTGATGCCGATGATCAGTCCGTCTCTCAAAGTGACTCTGCAAATACAAACCCCTGAAGATCTTGCTCAACACGATCTGATTTTTTCAGCAGTCAATGTCGTCAAATGGCCGGCGTGGTTTGCCGCGCACGGCGTGGAGCAGACGCCCAAAGCCTATGCTCTTAGCTTTGATCGCGCCCACATGGCAATCAATGCTGCCGCGCAAGGCCTGGGTATCGCCTTGGACAGCAACAAAATGGCAGAGGGAGAGCTAACAAGCGGTCGTCTTGTACCAGTTTTTGACGATCAAAAAGGAATCGCAGTGCATGCGCATCATTTGGTGTATCCAAAATCTCACGCGCAATGGCCCCGCGTAGAGAAGTTTACGCAGTGGCTAAAAAGCGAGACGCGACATGCGCTCGAGTCAGCTATCACTTAAGCGCCACCGCAAAACCGCGTTGCACCGCTGGGCGCGCCATCATCGTGTCGTACCAGCGTTTCACGTTCGGAAAGTCGTTTAAATCAACTTGGTGGCGTTGATGGCGCCAAGCCCAACCCAAGATTGCAAAATCTGCGATCGAAATTTCGCCAGCAAAAAATGTATGACTCGCTAAGCGCTGATCCATCACGCCATACAAACGTCGAGTCTCTTTCATGTAGCGCGCTAAGCCATAACGCTTATCGTCTTCGTTCGACAAGCCCAAAAAGTGATGGACTTGCCCTGGCATCGGCCCAAAGCCCGCCATTTGAAACATCAACCACTCAAACACGGCAATACGCGCGCGCGGTTCGGTCGGCAAAAACTTACCGGTTTTTTCGGCCAAATAGATCAGGATCGCCCCCGACTCAAATACGCTGATTGGTTCAGCGCCAGGGCCCTCGGTATCCAAGATCGCCGGGATTTTGTTGTTGGGGCTGAGTTTTAAAAAATCAGGCTTGAATTGTTCGTCTTTCGTAATGTCAACCGTATGTACGGTATAAGGCAGACCCATCTCTTCAAGGGCAACCGATATCTTTCGACCGTTAGGGGTATCAAAGGTGTGTAATTGAATCATCAAAGTGCCTCTATTATTTTGAAGCCGCTGCAGGCGGCTCGTTACCCATCAAATATTTTTTCAAGAGCGGCGTCACCAACGCAAATTCGTCTTTTGCCTCACGTGCAAACGACTCTGGTGAACTAAACAAGGGTGTCGCGCCTTCATGATGCATCGTCTTCAAGACCTGTGGGTCTTTTGAGGCAATCTCAATCGCCTGAACAAGTGCATCCACCGCAAGCTTTGGTGTGCCTGCGCGCACCATTAAGCCATACCAGGTCATCGCAGTCATCTCTAAACCCTGCTCGAGTAAAGTCGGTACGTTGGCCAAGGCATTCAAGCGCTCGGTTGACCCGATGGCCAGCGCCCGAAACGTGTTGCTACGGATGTGCGGCATGGCAACCGACAGTGATGGCATACCCATCGAGACGTGTCCGCCCAACGCGTCAATCATCATCGGTGCCGTACCCTTGTAAGGGATCACAACCGCCTGGCGCAACTGCGCTTTTTCGATGATTTGTCGCGCCATGATTTCACCATGGCGCGTGGCTGCACCAAAAGAACACGGCGTTTGGGCTTGCCTGCACCGCTCGATGAAGCCAGAAAATGTTTGATCTGGCGAAGCGACGGTCACGCCAAAGACCATTGGATTTTGCTGTAACTTCGACACAAGATAAAAGTCACGCAGTAAATCAATATCGGCTGAAGGGATTGTGACGGGCCAAAACAACGCCTGGTTAACCTGCATCAAAATCGTGTGGCCGTCAGCAGGCAGACCCTTAACATATTGACTGCCTATCATGCCGTCAGCGCCGGTGCGGTTGATCACCACAACGGGCTTTTTCCAGTGTTCTGACCAAACTTTTGCCAAATTACGTGCCAACACATCGGTGGCACCGCTCGCGCTGTAGGGCACCACGATCGTGACTGACCCCGACGGAAAATCCGCTCGAGCGCAGGCACACGATAGGATGAAAAACAGCGCGGCAAAAACAGCTCTCGTTTGCAACTTCACTACGTGCCTGCCTCGTGCAAAATGTTTAAAAAACCGCACTCGTCCTTTTCGGGCGGGCGCAGACAATTGCTAGGCACAAGCCCTGCAGTCTTACAACTTATACGCCTGGCGTCCGATCAGCTTCCACTCACCGCCTTCAAGACGAAACACGTACATGATGTCTAGTTCAACGTGTCCGGGCTTACCGCCCGAATTCGTATCACCCGACAAATGATTGCGCACAATCGCAGTGTCACCCATCATCGCGATTTTTTGATTTGAAATTTCAATTTTGACGAACACAGAACGACGCTCAACCAAAGACGCAACAAATTCAGCTTTAGTCTCAAGCCGCCCATTCGAATGACCGTAACTTAACTGCGCACCGGTGATTGCATTAAGTTTTTGCGCATCGGCTGAAAGAATGGCTGCGTTCAACGCGTCCATCGCTTTGGCCACATCCGCTTCAGTGGCCTGCTGTGCAAAAGCACTCGAACAAGCCAATACAAAACAAGTCAAAAATTGAAAAAAACGAGTCATGATGGTCCCCTGTAAATATTATGATTATTGGTACGCTATTTATAGTCGATAAATCGGCTGTCAGGACAGTAGTTTTTGCAAGTACAACCGGCGCGCATAGAGTCGCACCAAAATTTGTAACAACTTTAGTTACAAAAAAGTTGGATGAAAGGCCCTAAATACGTAGCTTTGCGTGTTGCCCTGCGTGGCTGAACTCTCTATCATTTGCCTATGGAAAAACGCCTCACAATCTTAGAAGTCTTAACTGAGCAAAATCAAAAATCGATCGACCGCCTTGATCGCTCGCTCGAGCGTCTTGATCGCTCGATTGCCGATCTACGTACGGATGTTGATCGAAAATTCAATTGGATAATCGGGGTTCAAGTAGGCAGCCTACTTGCGATGATTGGCTTTATGGCCAAGTTGGCGCGTTTCTTTTGAGTACACACATGGAAAAACGCCTCACAATCTTAGAAGTTTTAGCCGACCAAAATCAAAAGTCGATTGATCGGCTTGACCGCTCGATTGCCGATCTGCGCTCAGATATGAATTGCAGATTTACTGAAGTCGATCGCAAATTCACTGACGTTGATCGCAAATTTACGTGGCTAATTGGTATGCAATCCACCACGTTTATAGCAATCATCGGTATCTTTGCCAAACTTCTAAATATTTTCTAACTAAGCCTCGGCACGCCAAGACCCTGTGCTTAATTCACTAGGCAGAAAAATTCAATTTCAAGCCGGGCCGATCCCACTTCATTGAAACCAGTTTGCCGGTTGACGATACTGTAATGTAGGCGGTCATCAAGTCTGCACCACCAAAGCAGATGTTGGTCACATAGCCATCGGGTATTGGCACAGCACGTACAAACTTACCAGTCGGTGTCACCACCGTAATCGTGCCGGTGACTAAGGTGCCCACGCAGATATTGCCTTCACCATCGATCCCCATACTATCCAGACGATCGTAGTGGGTAAATTCGTACACTAAGCGCCCGCCGTGGGGCGACGGTGCAGGCTGCTTGGCAACCTTGCCCGGGGCGACGATATCAAAAGCCCAAATCCGCGCGGTTTCTGTCTCGGCGATATAAATCACCTTGCCATCGGGCGACATTCCAATCCCATTAGGCGCACTAATTGGATACACCATCTCAGTGATCGACTTTCCATCAATGGATGCATAGTAAATACCACCATGCGCGCGCGTACGATCGTATTTTTTGCCAAAGTCGGTAAAGTAAAAGCCGCCTAGTGTGTCAAACACGAGGTCATTCGGTGCAGAAAGTTTGTGTTCGCCGCAATGGGTGTATAACTTTTTGATCACGCCCGTTGCCAGGTCGAGCCGGTCAATCGAACCGCCTTCATAATCGGCCGCTGGGCCCATTGAGGCAAAATGGTTAGGCAAGTACCAGCTGCCACCGTTGTTGCAAATGTATATAGCCCCGTCGGGCCCTCGCGCCAAGCCATTAGGGCCACCTGGGCAAGCAATCATGTCTACGCGACCATCAGGGTAGATGCGCTGAATGCGTTGATTGCGAATTTCAGTGACTAAGACCGAGCCATCCGGTAAGGCCAACGGGCCTTCTGGAAAGCCCATATCGGTTGCAAGTACTTTGAACTCTGGTAGCGTTGTATTCATCTTTTATCTCCAGTCATATTATTTTTTTTGAATCATTGCAGCAGCTTTTTCGGCGATCATCATGGTCGAGGCGCAGGTATTGGCCGAAACGATATTTGGCATGATTGAGGCATCCACCACACGCAAGCCCTCAAGGCCATGAACACGTAACTGGGCATCGACCACGTTGTCTCGTTCTGAACTCGGCCCCATTCGTGCCGTGCCGTTCAAATGATAAGACGACACGCCATAACGTCGAATGTATTCCAGCAATTCATCGTCGCGTTCAGTTTGTACGCCCGGCATCGACTCTCCGACTGAGTATTGCGCCAAAGCCTGCGTCTTCAATAACTGACGCGCAAGCCGCATACCATCCAGTAATACGCGTCGATCATTTTCATGCTCGAGATAATTAGGCTGAATGACAGGCGCCTCAAACGGGTCGGTCGATGTCGCGTGGACGTAGCCCATACTTTCGGGGCGATGTTGCCAAACCCCACAGGTCATGCCAGGATATTGATCCAGTAAACCGACATACCCTTCGCGGTAACTCGCTGGCGAGAACACGCCTTGCAGATCTGGACGCGTTAACCCCTGGCGAGATTGCCAAAAAAAGTGAACGAGCGACGGGCTTAACGCCAGGATACTTGGCTGTTTAAATAACCACCGTGCAATTTGACCCCACAGCCGCGGTGCTCGTGCCAACTCGTTGATGGTCGCGATCCCTTGTACTTTAGCGACGACACGAATCGAAAAGTGATCTTTTAAATGATCGCCGACCCCGGGCATATCGCGCAGCACAGGCACACCCAAGCTTGATAACAAACTGGCGGGCCCCACTCCGGATAATTGCAATAACTTGGGCGTGTTCAACGCCCCAGCGCAAAGCAAGACTTCACGTCGCACACTCACTGAATGACGCGCACCACCTTTGCCCCCGCGCACATACTCGATGCCCGTTGCACGCGCGCCGTCAAAGATAATTTTTGCAGCATGCGCCTGCGTCAGTACGGTGAGATTCGAACGTTTACGTGCCGGACGTAAAAATATACGAGCCGTACTCATCCGATAGCCGCGATAAATATTGCGCTGAAAATAGCCAACACCTGCTTGAGTTGCACCGTTGTAATCAGGGTTGCGAGGGATACCAAGCTCTTGAGCACCCGAAATAAACGCTTCACTGATGGGATGAATCCAATCAATGTTGGTAATCGGCATTAAGCCCGAACGGCCGCGATACCGATCGTCGCCCTCACCAATGCGCGACTCTGTCTTTTTAAAAAAAGGTAAAACGTCGGCGTAGCTCCAGCCAGGGTTACCCGCTGCGGCCCAGTCGTCAAAATCTTCAGCTTGGCCGCGGTTGTACACCAAGCCGTTAATCGCCGTAGAGCCGCCTAAAGTTCTGCCCTGGGGCACAGGCACACGTCGTCCACCTGTGTGCTCGGTCGGCTCTGTCGAAAAGGGGAATGTGACCTTTGGATCAAACACCTTTTTGATATAACCCGCTGGCATGTGTAGCATGGGATCCCAATCTGAGGGCCCCGCTTCAAGCACGCACACCGTCACAGAGGGGTCTTCAGATAAGCGATTGGCCAAGATCGAGCCTGCCGCGCCACTTCCAACAATGATGTAATCAAAGCTACCCTGTGGCAATGCTAAAGGTGTCGTCATCTAGGTGCTCCAGAAAAACTATCTGATTGCAGGGTTGATAGCATTGTCATCACTATGCTCAAACAAAACTGCCCGGCGTAAAGGCGATACCGCTTGTCATCAATGCGCTCCAAGGTAGGCGGCGCGAACTTTGGGGTCGCGCCGTAACTCTGAACCTTTACCTTCTAGTGTGATTCGACCCGTTTCGAGTACATAGGCGCGATCGGCCACGGCTAACGCTTGATTCGCCATTTGTTCGACCAACAAAATGGTGACGCCACGCTCTTTCAAGGCACGGATCACACCAAAGATTTCTTTGACGATCAAGGGTGCTAAGCCTAATGAAGGCTCATCCATCAGCAACAAAGTTGGCCGTGACATCAGCGCGCGCGCGATGGCCAGCATCTGCTGCTCACCACCCGAGAGGGTGCCAGCCATCTGACCTTGTCGCTCTTTTAAACGCGAAAAAATTCTGAACTGCTCTTGCACGTCGGCTTCAATCACGTCTTGACCATCTTTGCGGTGAAAAGCACCCAACAACAGATTGTCTAAAACGGTTTGATCCGGAAACACCTGCCGCCCTTCGGGCGACTGCGCAATCCCCAGGGATACGCGAAGATGGCCGGGCATCTGCGTGATATCTTGCCCAGCAAACAACACACGGCCTGCCGCTGCGGGCTCGAGCCCTGAGATTGTCTTCATCAAGGTGCTTTTGCCGGCGCCATTGCCACCAATAATCGTGACGATCTCGCCAGCATCGACGTGCAATGAGATCCCTTTGATCGCTTCAATCGCGCCGTAACGCACTTCAAGCTGAGCCACCTCGAGCACTGATTTAGCAGACATGATTGCCTCCAGCAGGCTTGTCCTGCAGCGACTCAGGTGCGGCATTTTCAAGATCATCCAAATCGTCATCGACCCCGAGATAAGCAGCGATCACACGCGGATTGTTTTGTACCTCGACTGGGGTGCCCTCGGCAATCTTCTCGCCATAGTCGAGCACGATGACGTGATCTGAAATTGCCATGACCAAATCCATATGGTGCTCGATCAACAGAATCGTGATGCCAAGGTCACGAATTTGAGAAATCACTTGGATCAGCTCTTGTGTTTCTTGAGGGTTCAACCCTGCCGCAGGCTCGTCAAGTAGCAGTAGGCGTGGGTGGGTGGCTAAGGCACGGGCAATTTCAAGGCGACGTTGCAAGCCATACGGCAAGCTGCCGGCTAGCTCATGCGCTTTATCTTTTAAGCCTAGTAATTCAAGAATCTGTAACGACTCGCGATAGGTTGAGACCTCTTCGTGGCGCGCACGTGGCATGCTCAGCAGATAGCTGAGCATGCCTGCCTTCAAGCGCGAATGCAATCCAACCTGAACGTTTTCTAAAACAGTCATGTTGCTAAACAGCTTAAGGTTTTGAAAGGTACGGGCCAAACCGAGGCTACAAATTTTGTTTGCCGGCAGGCCCGCAATTGAACGACCATTAAATTCGACGGTACCGCTATCGGGTTCTGTCACGCCTGACAGAATATTCAGCAAGGTAGTTTTACCCGCACCATTCGGGCCGATCAACGAATGAATGTGCCCTGACTTAATGCTGATACTCACATGATTCGTCGGAATCACGCCACCATAGGCTTTATATAAATTTTCGGTTTTTAATAAGGGTAGATCAGCTGCGGCAACCTCGTCAGCTCTCAGGCGCCACGCACTGGTTTCTCGGGCTAATGCCGCGGGCGCAAACCATGACGGCAGAAGCTTACGCGACGTATTGCGGACCATACCTGACAGACCGTCTGGCATGACATAAAGCGCAAAGAGTAATAACGCCCCATACGTAAAGTGTTGAAGGTGCGGCCAGCGTGCGAGAAACGCATCCAACAATGTGAGCACTAACGCCCCGAGCAAAGGGCCATAGATCGAGCTGCCACCAAAAAGCACAATCAACAGAAAGAAAATTGACAGGCCAAAGGTGATGAAATCTGAACTGATATATTGGTTTTGCTGTGCAATCAAGGCGCCGGCCAAGCCACAGGTCACAGCGCTGACGACAAACGCCAAAACCTTAAAACGATAGACACTGACGCCCACACTCTCGGCAGCAACCTCAGCCGTATTCACCGCTCTGAACGCGCGGCCATACTTGCCATTGACCAAAGCTCGAATCGACAAGTGCGCAAGAATCGCCAAAAACCCGACAAACCAAACCCACTCTTTGGGGCCTAGGCGCACGCCGCCAAACAAGCTTGGGGGTACCACTCCATAAATTCCGGCTTGCCCGCCAAAGACACCTTGCCACTCTGACACAATTTTTTCGATCACGATGCCAAAAGCGATGGTGACCATCGCCAAGGCCGGGCCTTTGACGCGTAAAGCGGGTAAGGCAATGATGACGCCAAAAATACCCGAAATGACACCACTGGCCGCAAAGGCGACCCAGGGGTTCCAGCCTGCGCGCGTGGTCAACAGGGCCACCGCATAGGCGCCTACGGCAAATAAGCCCGCGTGCCCTAGCGATTTTTGGCCCGTGATGCCGACTAGAACATTCAGACCAGAGCCCGCCAGGTAATTAACACCGACTAAAAACATCACCTTCAGATAAAACCCGTTATCCGTCGAAAACGGCAACAGAACGATGACAGCCACCACGAAGGCTAAGCCGAGCAGGTGAGCTCGATTGTGTTGCTCAAGCATCACACTTTCTCCACTTGGCGCTGACCTAACAAGCCCTCTGGCTTTAAAGCCAGCACAAGAATGATCAAGAGAAAAATACTGATTTCTCGCATTTCAGCTTGCCATAATCCGACAAGTGCCTCAAGCAGACCCAATAAAAATCCACCCAGCATGCAACCGCGCGGATTATTCAGTCCGCCGACAATAGCGGCAGAAAACGCCTTCAGTGCAATCGTCAACCCCATAAAGACCGAAGCGGTCGTGATGGGTGCAATCAGCATGCCCGCCAAGCCAGCCAAACTTGAGCTAACCACAAAGGCCAGCACGACGATCGCTGACACGTTGATGCCCATTAAGGTGGCCGCATTGCGACTATGCGCCACTGCACGTACAGCCTTACCGAAGCGAGTTTTACGTAGAACATAGTCCATGCAAAACATCATCAGAATGCTGACAATCAACACCAGCACTTCTTGCGGCACGATTCCGGCACCGCCAATGCGGATCACATCGTTACCCAAAGGTGACGGCAACACAATCGCTGTCGGCCCCCAGATGGCTAGGGCAGTATTTTGAATAATGATGCCAAACCCAATGGTACTCATGACCCAAGCTAAGCCAACAAAGCCCATGAAGGGGCGCACTGCCGTGTAATACAGCAGAACCCCCAGCAGACCCAGCACCACTACGCTAGCGATCAAGCCCATCGCGTAACGAAAGGGCGTCACATCACTCACCTGCAACGCCTCGGTAATGTCCTTACCAGCAAGCAATAAAACCGCTGATACACCAATGAGCGTGCCCACGGCCAAAAACTCGCCTTGTCCAAAATTAAACGTTTTTGTTGTGGTGTGCGTGATGCTGAAACCAAGAGCGACCAACGCATAAATGCCACCGAGCGCCAAGCCGCTAAAAACGGCTTGAAGAAGTGCAACCATGATGTGTTTCCTTACAGCAGAATCGAAAACAACCTTTTACATCCTAGTAAAAGGTTGTTTTTCATCATTGCTGGATTATCTTTTTAGATCGGCTGGCGTAATAGACTTGAAAATATCGTCTTGGAAACGAACAATCGCGCCAGCTTCAGTCCACTTGGCCAGATAAAAGTCATCGACGCTCAAGCCTTCATGCTTGGTTTTTGAAAAAGGCTTGTTGTACATTTTGATCACGCCTTGCACACCAGACAAATCCTCGAGCGCAGCGGCAACTTTTGGCCCATCGGTTGTACCTGCTTTCGTGATAGCTGCGGCAAGTAAAGTCACAGCATCGTAGGCTTGCGCGGCGCACACAAAGGTCGTCATCGTTGGGAAGTTCTTACGCACGCGCTCGCCGAGGGCTTTGGTGCGCTCATTACTGTCTTCGGTGGTCGAGGCAGCAATGATCAGATGCGGCGCAAGCTTGGGGCCCGTCATACGATAGTACAGCGAGCTTAAATTACCCCAAGTGCCAAGCGTGACCGGGAAGTAATTAATTTTCTCCATACTTTTCACCACGTTTGCCGCACCATCGGCAATCGCATAAATAATGACCGCATCAGCACCGGCATTTTTGATTTTGGTCATCTGCGAGGTAATGTCGGTATCTTTCGGCCCGAATTTTTCAATCAGCACGGGTTTGATGCCATGCAGTTCGAGTACCTCTGCAGCATCCTTAATCCCGGCTTGGCCATAGCCAGTCGAGTCAGCGATGATGGCAATTTTTTTATTTTTAGACGCTTTGACTGCGTACGCTGCCAACAGAGCGACTTGTTCGCGATCAACCATCGATACGCGGAACATATAGTTTTGCGGCTCTTTTGCGTAACGAGTGGTGATTTCAGTCGCCGTCGCCGTCGCACCAATCACAGGGATCTTTGCGTTTTGCGGAATATGCAACCAAGCCAGGGCATTACCTGAATTTGAAGGCCCGACGACACCGACGACTTTCTCGTTATCGATCAACTCGGTCATGTTCTGAATGGATTTTGGAGGGGTTCCTAAATCATCACGAATCACCGCGACCACTTTGCGGCCTAGCAAGCCACCCTTTTTATTGATGTCTTCGATTGCAGCCTCAAAACCCCAGCGTGCTGCGACACCAAGCTCGGCCACTGCCGTGCCCGACATATCTGCGTTGTAGGCGATTTTGATATCTTGTGCCTGAGTGACACCAATAGTGAGTGCCGAGCCGAGCGCGAGCGCCACGGCGATACGTTTGAATAGTTTCATACTAAGTCTCCGGTTTTAATTTTTTCGATCGCTGCAAAAAATTTCGCTAATAAGAGATCGGTCGCTTGCTCAAATTTCGCACTGGCATTGTCTCTTGTCTACTTACTATTGAAGTTTTCGTGAGTCATCATACCGTTTCAACAGCCGTTTAGCGCCGCTCCGCAGGTAGTTGCGGGTTTCCCCTGATAAAGTCGGCTGCTTTTTCGGCGATCATCATGGTGGGCGCACCAGTGTTGCCTGAGGTCATCGATGGCATCACTGACGCATCGACCACCCGCAAGCCTTCTAACCCTAACACCCGTAACTCTGAATCGACCACCGCAGTCGGGTCACTCGCCTGCCCCATTTTGCACGTGCCCATAAAATGCCACGCAGTACCGCCGCGCTCGCGCGCGCAGGCCAAAAGCTCGGCATCGGTTTGCGCAGACGCTGGCGGAAAATCATCGGCCTGACCATATTTTGCAAGCGGTGGACTGTGCAAGATTGCGCGTGCTAAGCGTAAGCCATCGATCGCCGTCTGCTGATCGCGCGGATCGGTCAGGTAGTTTGGTTGGATACGCGGTAACTCGAACGGATTGGTTGAGCGCGCGCGCACATGGCCTACGCTGTAGGGCCGCTGCTGATAAAACCCAAGCGTCATCCCAGCAAACTGATCGAGCTGGCCTGCAATACCGGCCGCATAGCTGCCAGGTGAAAAATGCAACTGCAGATCGGGTTCGGTCAACTCGGGGCGCGACCCAGCAAAGCCAAAGGCGACCGAGGGGCTGATGGCTAAGACACTAGGCCTGCCCAGTGCCCATTTAACAATTTCACCAATTAACCTCACACCACGCGCGGTACTGTTGATGGTCTGTACACCTTGTACACGCACCACCGAACGCACCATGAAGTGATCATGAAAATTTTCACCTACCCCTTCAAGTGCATGAAACACTGGGATGCCAAGCTCGCCCAATACCGCCTCAGGACCAATGCCCGACAGCTGCAAGAGCTTTGGCGTATTCGCCGCCCCAGCGCTGAGGATCACCTCGCGCGTTGCCCGCACAGTCTGCACGGGTGCATTAGGCGAGGCTTGATACTGCACACCTACCGCGCGCTTACCTTCAAACAAAATTCGAGTCACCTGCGCGTGTGTGCGAACCTCTAGCCGGGCTTGGGCGCGCGCGCGCGCTGGTTTTAAAAAAGCTCTAGCAGCGCTGACTCGCCGCCCGTTCTGGATCCAGCGCTGGTAATAGCCTGCGCCCTGTTGACTTGCCGCGTTGTAATCAATATGCGAGGGCATGCCAAAGCCCGCTGCGGCCTCAATAAAGGCATCGCACAACGGATGGCGCCAATCACAATTGGTGATCGGCAAAAGCCCCTCTGAACCCCTAAAGTGAGCATCATGAGGCGCCAGGCGTTTTTCAGTGCGTTTGAAATAAGGCAACACGTCGGCATACGACCACCCAGCGTTACCGAGCTCGGCCCAATTGTCAAAATCACTTGCGGCACCCCGCGTGTAATTGAACCCATTAATTGAACTCGAACCACCCAGGGTGCGACCCATCCGAGTGATCACTTGCCGACCATCAATGCCTGGGCCCGGTTCAGTCAAAAAATCCCAGGTGTAAGCAGGGTCATGGCCCACCTTAATAAAACCCGCCGGAATATGGATGTAAGGATTGCGATCGGGCGCGCCCGCTTCAAGCAGGCAGACTGAAACACTAGGATCTTCAGTTAATCGGTTGGCCAGCAGGCAGCCCGCAGCACCCGCACCCACAATCACATAATCATAAGTTTGCATATTGATTCACTTTAACTTCGTAGGCAACGTTAACGATAACGCCGCCGCCAAGATCAACAACACACCCGCCGAACCGAAGGCCACCCAATGCGTACCGTAAGCCTCGTAGGCCCAACCACCCAGCCAAGAGCTAATCATCGCGCCCACTTGATGCGACAGATATGTCCATCCGTACAACATCCCCACCAGCCTGACGCCGTACAAATCGGCCAAAATCGCCGAAGACATTGCGATACTGCCGGCCCAAACGATGCCACCGACCGCGGCAGCCACATACAGCTCGTAGTGGGTACCCACAATCAACAACGCAAAAAATCCCAAGCCTCGAATCAAATAAATCGTTGAAAGAATGTAGCGACGCGGGATCTTATCGGCCAGTCGACCCAGCACCAGCGTACTGAAAATTGCCACCAGCCCAATCAACCCAATCCCAAAAGAACTGGTCGTCGAATCAAATCCGTGATCCATCAACATCGGCATACCGTGGGTGCCAAGCAAATTCATGCTG